>ENA-UOIV01002009-UOIV01002009.1-human-gut-metagenome-genome-assembly--contig:-C59-NODE-2009-length-15262-cov-6.470967_pt1 | contig 15262 bp, 21 predicted proteins | sample MGYA00242333_ERZ723880 | MGnify/ENA metagenome assembly ERZ723880 | reverse complement strand
CCGTATCCAATTACAAATTACAGCTTCAAAATGGGGTAGTCCTGCACCGAGGTCACCGGATTGAGGCCCACCTTGGCAGCCTTCTCCCGGTACTCCTCCACACTGCCGGTGGTGTAGATGTCCAGGGTGCCCTTGCCCGGCTGGTCGTTGACCAGGCCGTTCTCCTGAAGGTAGCCGGCGATGGTCTTGGCCATCTGGTCGGCCGGATCAATGAGGGGCAGTCCCGGATACAGCCGCTGGATGTTCTTCTCCACCAGGGGGTAGTGAGTGCAGCCCAGCACGCAGCAGTCGATCTTCTCCTGGTTCACCAGCGCGTCCATGTTGGCCTGGATGTCCGCGTCCAGGATTCCCTGCCCGGCGGGGTCGCCCACGTTGGCCTCCACCAGCTTGGCCAGGTCGGGGCAGCCGTGGCTGACCACCTCCTTGTCCGGGGCCTTCTTTCCGATGAGATCGGGATAGCACCGGGTGGAGTGGGTGAAGCAGGTGGAGATGACGCCCACCTTGTGGACCGCCATCTGGGACACCGCATCCGCCCCCGCCTCCACAACGCTGAGCACCGGGCAGGTCATGTCGCCCCGATACCGGTCAATGAGGCAGGAGATGGTGTTGCAGGCCACCAGCAGGGCCTTCACGCCCCGCTCCTCCATAAAGCGGAGCATGTACCGGGTCATGGTCAGAATCTCCTCCGCGGAGTGGTTGCCGTAGGGCATGTTGCCCCCGTCTCCGAAGTAGAGCAGATTCTCATGGGGCAGCTGCTGCTGCATTTTCAGGGCGACGCTGAAGCCGCCGATGCCCGAATCGATCACGCCGATAGGGCTGGTTTTTGTTACCATGGGTCTCATCCTTCCTTCTCATTTGTATGTCCCGGCGCCGGAAGGACGGGCCGTACCGCCCCCTCCGCCGGGTCAGACTCCGAATGGTACCATCATCATAGCATGATTCCGCCAAAAATGGTACCCCCTCCCGGCAAAAAATACGGCATCTTTACGGCAGCGGCCGCTTCACCCGGTAGAGGACGGTCTGATAGGTGATGATGGCCGACCAGCCGATTCCGGTGGCCAGGGCCACCCCGGCCACCCCCCAGCTGTCCGCCAGGGCATAGGCCAGGATCACCCGGATGGTGATCTGAAGGCTGCTGCCGATCACCGGCACGGACACCCAGCCGATCCCCCGGTAGAGGCCCACATAGGCGCTGCCGATAAAGCACATCACATAGACCAGGGCGATCAGCCGCAGATAGGCCATGCCGCCCTCCAGGGCGTCCAGGCCACTCTCCCCCAGCATCAGGGTCAGGGGGGCCCGGGCCCCCACAAACATGATAAGGGACATGGTCAGCCCCAGGGCGATCATCAGGGCCATGCCGGTGAAGAACCCCCGCTTCACCCGCTTCTTCTCCCCCGCTCCGGTGTTCTGGGCCACAAAGACGGACACGGCCTCCGCCCCGCTGTCCCCGAAGGAGCTGGCAAAGCCCTCGATGCGGGTGGCGGCGGTGTAGGCGTTGATGGCCTCGTTGCCCATGGAGTTCACCGCCCCCTGGACCAGCAGCTTGCCGATGTACACCGCCGACTGCTGCAGGGCGGACACCAGGCCGAAGGAGGCCGTCCGCCGGAGCATGTCCCAGTCCAGGTGCAGGTCCTCCCGGCCGAACAGCAGCTGGGGCATCCTCCACCGCAGATACCCCAGGGCCAGCAGGGCGGCAAAGCCCTGGGCCAGCACCGTGGCCACGGCCGCGCCGGCAATGCCCATGGAGAAGCCCCCCACAAAGAGGATATCCAGCCCCACGTTCAGCGCCGTGGCCGCCATCAGGGGAAACAGAGCCGCCAGGGTGTTTCCCGCCGCCCGCAGGGCCGCCGAGCCCAGGTTATAGAGAAAGGTCACCGGCAAACCGAGAAAGATCACATTCAAATATTCCATCACCAGGGGCCGCAGCTCCCCGGGGGTTTGGATCAGCCCCAGCAGGGGTCCCAGCAGAACCAGGCCCCCCAGTCCCAGAACCGCCGTCAGCAGCAGGCCGAACACCAGGGAAAGAAACCCCTCCCGCCGGAAGGAGGCCAGGTCCCGGCTGCCGTAAAACTGGGCAAAAAGCACCGCAATGCCTGTACAGCAGCCGCTGAGGATGAAAATGAACAGGTTCATCACCGTACCGGCCACCCCCACGGCCCCGAAGGCGGCGCCGCCCAAAAAGCGGCCGATGATGAAAGCGTCCACTGTGTTATAGAGCTGCTGCAGGATATTCCCGCAGATCAAGGGCAGGGCCAGCCAGATCAGCTGTCTGGGGATGCTGCCCTGAGTCAGTACCACAGTCCGGTCCATAGAAGACTCCCTCCTTCTCTCCCCTCCATGATACCCCAGGCAAACGCCCTTGTAAAATACGCTTTTCTCCCTTATAATATAAATCGTATTTTATAGGTCGAGGTGCACTATGACACAGTTGGAACTGCAAGCCTTTCTGGCCGTCACGCGGACCGGGAGCTTTTCCCAGGCCGCCCAGTCCCTGTTTATCTCCCAGCCCGCCCTGAGCCGGCGAATCCGGACCTTGGAGGAGGAGCTTGGCTTCCGCCTGTTGGAGCGGCAGAAAGGGGCCCGCTCGGTGGAGCCCACCCAGGAGGGGCGGGCCTTCACCCCTGTGGCGGAGCACTGGCTCGCCCTGTGGGAGGAGGCCCGGAGCATCCCCCAGCGGGAGGAAAACCAGGTCTTTCGGGTCGCCTCCGTGGGCAGCGTGTCCACCTACATCCTCGCCCCTGTACTCCAGCGCTTTCTGCTGGACGGGACCAGCAGCCTCACCTTCCATCAGTACCACTCTCTGGAGTCCTACGGCTATGTGGAGCGGGGGGAGGTGGATCTGGCCTTCATCTCCGACGACATGTTCCGCCGTCAGGTGGAGACCATCCCCGCCTTTCGGGAGCCCATGCGCCTGGTCACCAGGCCCGGCTCCCCCCTGCCCCAGCACGTTCACCCCTCCCAGCTGGACAGCGCCCGGGAGATCCGCATGCAGTGGAACCCAGAGTACGACCTGTGGCACGCCTTCTGGTTTGGCTCCAGCTCGGTCCCCCGCATGTGGTTCGACCAGATGTCTCTGATGGAGGAGGCCATCCAGTGGGAGGACAACTGGCTCATTGCCCCGGCCAGCGTGGCCGCCTCCCTGGTCCAGAGCGGCCGGGCCCAGCTCCACACCCTCCAGGAGGGTCCTCCGGACCGGATCATCTACTACCTGCTGGGCCCCCGGCGCAAGAACACCCAGACCCACCGCCTGCTGAAACTGCTCCAGGACCGGCTGGAGGAACTGGAGGGCGTGATCTCCCTGCTGTGACCCTCTTATTTACATAATTTTTATCATCTTACTTTATGGCAACAGTGTCTCTCCACACTTTCCACCGTATTGTCCACATTTTTTCTCAATATTCTACATTTTTCAGAAATTTTACAAATAATTTTCTTAAACTTTTCAAAATCTTCTCGCCCTCGCAAGGCGACATAACACTATTCAGCTTTCCGCCGACCACTTTCTGCAAAAAGTACTGAACGCCCCGAAGCGCCGTGACTCACCGCGCTCCGGGGCGTTCTATCATTTTTGTGCCGTACTTCTTCTGACCGCGGGCCGTTCAGGAGGCCCGCATGGTGACAACCACCAGCTCCGGCGCGTTCCACAGCCGGGGAAAAGGGGTGCCGTTGCCCAGGCCGCGGCTGACCACCACCCAGGTCTCCCCGGCCAAGTACGTCCCAGCGGTGTAGTCGGGGAGCGCCCCCTCGTCCGGAGCAAACAGCGGCCCGATCAGGGGCATGCGCACCTGTCCCCCGTGGGCGTGGCCGGAGAACACCAGGTCCGCTCCGCTCTCCTCATACTCCTCCATCAGGCTGGGGCGATGGGAGAGCACCACATTCAACGCCCCGGGGACCAAGAGGTCCTGTATCAGGCCCGGCAGCTCCTCCCGAGCCGCCGTCCGCCCCTGAGGGTGGAACGCCAGGTCCAGCAGACCGATGATATTTACCCGGGCCCCACGGTACCACAGCTGGACACTCTCGTTTTCCAACGCAGTAATTCCAGCCTCCTCCAGCCCCTCCCGCAGCTCGGGGTAGCAGGGATTGCCCGCCTCGTGGTTGCCCGGGGCGTAGTAAGCCGGGGCGATCTGCGCGGCCATGGCCGCCAGGGAGAGGGCACAGCTCAGGTCCCGGTCCTCCCGGTTTACCAGGTCGCCGGTAAAGACGATCAGGTCGGGGGCCGCCTCCCGCAGAGCCGTTTGCAGCTCCCCCTGAATGTCCGCGCTGTGCACGTCGGAGATCTGGGCAATTTTCAGGCCGTCCAGTCCCTCCAGCCCCTCCGGGAGCGAGAGCTCATAGCGGGTCACCCCAAGTTCGCCCTGGAGGGCCCACACTGCCCCGACACACAGGGCTGCCCCCGCCGCCAGGGCCAGGGCTCCCGCCTTCCATCTCTTTGTGTGTCTGTCCATAGCCGTCCTCCATCGGGTCTTAATTGCGGCTATCATACCATGAATACCTGAAAAGAACCAGTCCAATTTTGTAAACCCCTGTTTGTTCCGTTGCTGTCAGTCCGCCTCCGGAGGCCCATCCTCCGGAAGGCCCAGAAGCAGCTGGGAGGACGTTCCACGGACCAGCGGTCCGCGGTAGTCGTAATAGTCCACACCTTGACGTGGAAAGCCGCGCTCCTCCTCCAGAAGGGTCTGTCCCTGCCAGACCACCACCCGCTCCGCCCGCAAAGAGGCCCCCCACAGAAATGGCCCCAGGACCACCATGACCATGAGAAACACCAGAGCGCTGGCGTCCACCAGAAGTGCCTCGGCCAGATGGTGCCGCCGGTGGACCAGGGAACACACCGTAAACGCCGCCGCCAGGACGGCCAGCACCAGGGCCGCCCCTAACAGAAGGGAGGCCAGCCATGCCCGCCAGGCCAGCCCAAAGCGGGAGAGCACCCAGCCGCCTCCAAGCCATAGGAGCAATGCCCCAACCAGCAGTCCCAGGATCAGGGCCAGCACATTCCGCCGCCACCCCCGGTCCAGATACAGGCAGCGCACCGCCGCCAGCAGCAGAACCGCCGGCGCCGCCAAGATACACAGCCAGTACAGAACTGTTATCGGTTCCATCAGCGGTTCCCTCCCTACCGAAACCAGGGAGCCGCCGTCCCGACGGTCATGCGGCTGTGCTCCTCCAGGGTGACATACACCCGCTCCTCCCCCAGATTGACCCGGCGGCGGCCCACCTGGGTCCCATCCAGGTCCCACAGCTCCACCCACACCGGCCCAAGTTCATCCACCTCGAAGCCGTAACTCTCTCCCCGCTCCAGAGGGTGTCCGTCTGCCAGAGAGACAGACTGGCTCTCCCTCTCGCCGGATACAGAGATGCTTCCCAAAATGGCCGTACTGTCGTTGTACACCACCAGATCCGGGTCCTCGGTCCCCGAAGCTCCGGCGGAACAGCCGGAACAGACCGCTCCGGCCAGCAGGAGGGCCGCCGCTATCCCATAAATTCGTCTCATCGTGCATTCTCCTTTTCTTATGCGCCGCCGGAGCCCTTGGCCGCTCCGGCCCGTTTCCATAGGTACAGGCAGACCAGCAGACCGCCGCCGGACAGAGCGTATCCAACAGACAGCTCCAGGGCTGCCCACATCAGCAGGCCGGTCACCGCAAAAAACGCGCCCCGCCCCACCAGCTCCCGCCTGCTCAATTCAGAAAGACAAACAAGTTGTGCCGCGCGAAACCGATACCGGCGCTCAATCCTGATCCCATAAATCAGCGCCCACGCATAGATCACCAGCAAAACCGCCGCAGCTATGATCCAGAAAATCGGGATGAACAGCAGGGACGCCTGATTGTCCACCCCTGCAATCCCCTCCCCCATCAGCCGCAGGGTGTCCCGCACAAAAAATCCGCCGTTGAGCAGGGAGAGTCCAAACATCAGGCCAAGAAAACCCCACTTTCTCATGCAATCCCCCTCCTGTCTTAAAAGGACATCTCATAGTAGTACCAGCGCTCATCCAGCTCCTGGATGTAACAGCGGTTGTCTCCGCCGCTCTCCTCCCAGCGCCAGCCGTCCCTGTCGGAAATCCAGCCCTCCAGCCGCGAGCCCTGAAAGCCCAGCCGCTCCCCGGAGGGCACATACTGGATACCCCAGTATGTTGTGGCGGGCCCTATTCCAGAGCTTCCCATGGAAAAGTCCACCGCCGTCCCTCCATAATCCCAGAGGGTCACGTCCCGCACCCCAAAGGGACGGGGGATTCCCTGACCGCTCCCCTGCTCCACCGCCTGGGCGGCGGCGGAGTCAAAATCAGTCCGGTTCTGCTGGAACAGCAGTTTGGCATAGCTTCTGGCCAGGGGGCCGCCCTGGAGGGCGGTCCAAAGCGTGCCTAGCACTAAAAACAGGACTACAATTAGGGCAATTCGAAGCACTCGTTTTCGATTCATCGGCACTCCTCCCGTCCAAACGCGATCACTGTAAACAGATCAATTCCAAAAAGACCGGCACAGATTCCAAGGCGGGCCATTCATTCCGTTCAATTCTTGCGCGGCACTCTGAAAATCTGTCCTAGTCGCTCCAAACAAATAGAGCATCCCGTCCCCGGACAAACGGCCCGGCGTAGGCATAGCCGGTCTCCTCAAAGATCCCGGTGTTTTCCAGCACCACCGTCTGCCCCTCCCACTCAGTCACCCAGTCGGCGGCAGAAGAAAATACCAGCCGCAGTCCAGCATACCCTATCGCCGAACCGATCAGTGCCACCAGCCACAGGGCAGACAGCCACTTGATCCAGTTGGGACGCTCTGGATTGTCCATCAGCCGGTCCACCGTCTTTGCGCCCAGAAAGCACAGCATCCCCAGCAGAGAATAGGTCAGCAGGGCCTTGACCCACCGACGCCAGCTCAATTCCGCCAGGGAGAGCAGAAACGCTCCGCCAAAGCGCAGGAAAAACAGCAGGAGCGCCGCAAAAATCAGTCTGCGCAGAATTTTTTCCTTCCACACATTCTCGTAAAACCAGCCCTCGCACAGCACCACCGGGAACATCCCCCAGGCCAGCAGTCCAATGCAGATCCCCACAAACATCCAGGGCCGACTTGCGGCCAGAAACACCATCTCCAGCATTCCCATGGCGTGTGTCACTCCTTGTCAGACATCCACTTCAAAAGGAGCCCCGTCTGTCAGTTCAGGTCCTCTCCCCAGGGCTCCTCGGACCAGCCCAGGCTCTCACCCAGCAGGAAGGGGCCGTTGTAGGCGTAGTAGCTATAGGTGGTCTCCATCCAGGTAAGCTCCTGCATGACCACTTTCTGGCCCCTCCAATCCCCTACCGTTTCCGGCCGGGCGGTCAGCAGGGTGAAAAAAAGTCCCCAGAGCAGCACCGAATACACAGACAGCGCAGCCCCAGCCTTGACCAGCCGCCTGAGCCAGCGCCTGGAAATATGCCGCCCGCCATACCAAGCGGTTACCACCAGCAGGACCAGGAACAGCAGAACCAGCAGGCAGAGCGGGCCGGTAGTCAGCCAGCTGCGCAGGCGGAGGTCATAGGCCTCCTCGAGCTTGGGCCCTCCCCACAGGGTAAGCATGCACACTAGGCAGCCCCCCGCCAGAGGCAGGAGCACCTTTCGGGATTTCGGCTCCTTGACCACCAGCCAGATCAAAGCCGCCAGCGCGGGCAGCCACAGCACAGCAGAATACTGCCCCACCAAAATGAGCAGTGCCACCGGCACCACAACCCACTCCACCATTTCTTACTCCTCCTCGTTGGGCACATACATAGCCGTTCCCTCCCAAAATACCAATGGATTCCGGCTCCGCCGTCTATTCAGGTAAGTCAATTCAACGGCTTATCGATGGAGGGGGTACCCTCCCCATCCAGGCTCACCCCCATGGAACCAAACCATAAATAGGAAACTGTGGCCTTAAGTCCGTTCTCTCCATTCTCTTGAACGGTAATGTAGTGGGCCAAAAGGGGAACCCTCCGGGAATAAAAACCACCCCAGAAAGTCCGCAGTTTCTCCCGCTGCTCCTGGGTCACAGGCCTCTCCAAATTTTCTGGGCAGGTCACCCAGGGGTGTCCCCAAATCCAGGCGGCGTATCCCGCCATCAGGCACAGCGTCAGAAAGAATACTTTCCAGGGAAATGGCCGCTGCCGCCACGCCCCCACTAAAATAGCCGGGACAGCCGCTAAAAACAGCGTAATTCCCAGGAGAAAGGCGTAGACCAGAAATTGAAGTACATCTTCGCCCATATACTCACGTCTCCTCGTCGGGCACATACTCCAAAATGTCACCCGGCTGGCAGTCCAGGTCCTCTCCCCAGGGCTCCAGAGATTCACCCAGGTACTCCCCCAAACAGAAGGGGCCGTGGTAAGCGTAATAGTTGTAGTCGGTCTCCATCCAGGTAACCTTCTGCATCACCACTTTCTGTCCCTGCCACTGCCCCACCGTCTCCGGCCGGGCGGTAAAGACCAGGAGCAGAAATCCCCAGCTCACCACTGCCCAGACAGACAGGGCGGCCCCCACTTCCAGCAGCCGCTTTTTCCACCGCCTGTCCATCTGGCGCATAGCGTACCAGGCCGTTTCAATCAGCAGGGCGATGGACAGGGCGGCCAGCAGATAGACCAGCCCAGTAACGATCCAGTTGCGGAGGGTGGATATCCGGTCCCCGGCCATCATATGCCACAGCAGCGGCAGGCACAGCCCCCAGGCCGCCGCCAGGGGCAGCAGCACCTTTCGGGAGCGCGGCTTCCGAACCAGGATCCAGACACCCACGCCCAAGGCGGGGAGCCACAGAAATGGAGCAGCAATCAGGCCGCCCAGCCACCCGTATGCCGCCGCCTTCACCATCAGCAGGCCGTCCATGTCACCCCTCCTCCCCATCAGGCACGTACTCCAGAATATCCCCCGGCTGGCAGTCCAGGGCCTTGCAGATGGCCCCCAGGGTGGAGAAGCGCACCGCCCGGGCCTTGTTGTTCTTCAAAATGGACAGGTTTGCCATGGTGATGTCCACCTTCTGGGCCAGTTCCCCCAGGGACATCTTCCGCTTGGCCATCATCACGTCCAGATTTACGACAATTCCCATGTTCTCCCGCCCCCTCAGATGGTCAAGTCCTGGTCCTCCTGGAGCTCCGCCGCCTGACGGAACAGGGCGGACATGACCAGGAACAGCAGGCCGCCCATAAAGAAAATGGGAACGGCCGCCGCATTATAAGTAATCAGCGGCGCCGGATTCTTCAGCGCGATGATCTCCAAAATCATGCGGAGGAGCGCTGCCCCTGAGATCACCCAACAGCAGACTGCCGCGCTTTTCAGCGCCTGAGCGTTTTTTCCCACAAAGGGGGAGCCCGCCAAAATGGTATCCAAAACGCGCCGAGCCTGGTACAGGATTTGCGCCGAGGAGATGCCGCATAGGAGCAGAAACCCTACGTAAGGCAGAGACGTGGGCTCTCGCCACATCTCCTGCCAGGCAAACAGAGCGACGAATACCATAGGAGTATAGATATCATCCTCCCCCAGCGGCTGAATCTGCAAAAGGATCAACAGGCGATCCCAAAATCCCTGAAACAATTCAATCGGCGAGAGCAAGACAATCGCAGGCACAAAATAGAGCGCAATTATATTGCATACAAAGGCCAGGGCCACCAACCACCGCAGCACTTTCGCCAGCTTCTGCACATTCGTCTGTTCCATGGAAAATTCCCCCTTTAGCTTGACCGCAGAATAACACGGCAAAAACTGTTTGTCAATATATTTTTATTGTTTTTCGATAAAATTAAAAAATGCAAAACCCCGCTCTCCACTGAGATGGGAGCGGGGTCCCTGTCAGGTCAATTCTCTTTACAGCACAAGGGCCTGAGCGTATCGCTTCAATTCCTGCCGCCGCTTCCGCCAGTCCGGCATCCTTGCGTCCATGGCCGCGTAGAAGCCGGGGCCGTGGTCGTGGTGGAGAAAATGGACCAGCTCGTGGAGGGCCACATAGTCTCTCAGAAATTCCGGACAGCGGGCCAGGGCGGTGTTCAGGGTGATGTACCCCTGCCGGTAGTGGCAGTTGCCCCACTGGCTTTTCATCTTCCGCAGTTTGATTTGGGGCATGGGCACGCCGCTTCCGGCCACCAGGGGATAGACCCGGAAAACGGCCTCCCCCAGCAGGCGGGCGCACTCCCTCCGGTCCGGCTCCGGCAGCAGGGGCGGGGCCTCCTCCGGCCGTGGGAGGTGGCCCACAATCCAGCCGCTTTTCTCGATCACAAAGGCATCCGCCCGCCCCGCCGGGCACCGCAGGGGGACAGAGAGGACCACTTCTCCCGTCCGGTCCAGGCGGAGGTTCAGGTTTTTCACCCGCTTTTTTATCAGACGGTAGGTGATGGGGCCCTCGGGCGTGGCCACCAGGCGGTACTGTTCCATGGTCTCTCTCCCTCCCTGCTTGGATTTCGTCCCCCGTATTGTAGCAGGGTTTTTCTTTTAAAACAAGGTGGAGCAGGTTTTCTCAGGGGTGGGGAGTTTCGCCGCCTGCTCCCTTTAAGCCTTCCCCCTGGGGGGAAGGCCGATTCCCCCTGTCAGGGGGAAATGGCCGAAGGCCAAAAGGGGTAGGGGGGCACGGCGAAGCCGTGACGGATGAGGGGGCGATGAGGGAATTGTTGCGTTGGTGGCAGGGGGATTTCGCCGCCTGCGGGCGGCGAGTGACTTTCCCAGCGATGGGAAAGTCACCAAAGGATCGCCGGGGGACGCGGCCGACGGGCACTTCGTGCCCATAGGACCGCTTACCCCCGGTCCCCCATTACGGGGGGACGCGTACCTGTCAGGTTTTGCAAAATTTCCGGCGCGCAAAATCTGAGTGGCTGGTGCCTATCACTGCCGGGCCACTGGGCCCTGGCATTCCCAAAATTGTTGTTGGTGCGGTTCCACTTCTGCGCCTGGCTTTGCCGAGCAGGTGATAGCTGGTTTCTTGCCGCGGGCCGGTCTGGGACCGGCCCCTACCATAAAAATGGATGGCTTCCGAATACGTCGTAGGGGCGGGTCCAAGACCCGCCCGTCCAAGGATTCAAATATGTTCTTGTAAAACCGTAGGGGCGGCACACCGGGCCGCCCGTATGTAAAAACAGGGCGCGGTCCCCCGCGCCCTGCCATGCTTTATTGGTTTTGTTCTCTCCACAACTCCTGGACCTGTGCCTTGCCTGCGGTATACCAGGTAGGGTCCATCGGCTCGTTGGGCAGGTCGGTCCGGCTGTGGAGTATTCCGCTCCCGCCGCCGCTGCCATCGGGAGTTTTGACCCCCTCAAACCACCCATAATCCTCCGGGGTTCCCCCTACAATAATATAGTGGAGGTTGCCCTCCTCGTCAGTGGCCGTATAGACATAGGGGGTCTCCTCATCCACCTGATCGGTGACATCTACCCGCTGGTCTCCGGCCACAAACCACAGCCGTCCATCTTCTAGGGAAATAATAGTGGGATTCCCGTTCTCGTCATATCCATCTGACATGATCACAGTTCCATATCCTGCTCCGCCTGTCCCTCCCCGAATCACCTGTCCGCCGGACAGAAGGTGAATGATCTGCTCTCCATAGGTCCACCCGGCCAGGGCCAGACAGGCGGCCAGGGCCGCCGCCAGCACCAGCACCTTCCGGCCTTTCCGCTTTTTCTGCCGCACCTGGGTCATCACGGTCTCCTTTACCTTGTTCTCGTCCACAAAACACTCCTCCTCGGGCTCAAATTCCTCGTCCTGGAAGGCGTTCATCAGTTGAAATAGGTCAATCCGCTTCAAATTCATACCCCGCCTTTCCCAGCAGTTCCTTTAATTTCTCCCGGCCCCGGCGCAGGCGGCTCTTGGCGGTGGACAGGTTCAATCCCATCTTCTCCGCCGCCCGGGCCACGGTCTGTCCGTAGTAGTACCGGCGGACGAAGAGCTCCCGGTCCGTCCGGTCCAGGGTGTCCAGGGCCTCCCGCACCAGTTGGGCGGCCTCCTGGTCCTCCAGCACCCGCTGGGGGCTGTCCGCCGAGAGGGTGAGGAGGTCCTCCTCCAGAGGCAGTTCCTCCTCCCGGAGGGCCCTCAGCCGATTGATGCACCGGTTCCGCATGGTCACCGCCAGCCACCCCTTCACCTTCTCCGGCTGGAGTTTCCTCCGATTCTCCCAGGCGGCCAGAAATACGTCGGCCGTCAGCTCCTCCCAGTCCTGGGGCCGCCCGGGCAGGACCCGGGCCGCGATGGCCGACAGGTAAGGGGTGTACCGGTCCATCAGGGCCTCCAGCCCCGCCGGGTCCCCCCGGCGCAGTTTCTGCATGATCTCCTGCTCCTGAATGTCCGCCGCCTCCCTTCTGCTCTGAAACGCGTCTCACCCTTTATAACACAGATTCCCCGCCTTTGGTTTCCGGTTTTCAAAAATTTTCTCCCGGACAAAAAAGTGCTTGACAGGCCGGGGGAAACGTGGTAGAGTATTAATTACCTGTGAAAGGGGCTTTCTTGTCGTGCGCATTTTTACGGTGTCATGCGTTCCGACCCCCTCCTCCGGCTGACCGGAACACAGGGAGGCAATGGCCGGACCCCACCGTATCGTCTCTTCGCGCAGAGGTTCCCCTCTGCGCTCGTGCGACGCTGGATTCGGCCGCAGGCCGCGTCCGGCGTTTTTTCGTTGCCGCGGCTGTGAAAGCGGGGGCCGCCCCGCAAAACAATAAGGAGGTGCCGAACCTATGGCAAGCAAAGCCGGCGCGCGCATTAAGATCACCCTGCGGTGCTCTGAGTGCAAGCAGAGAAACTACAACACCATGAAGAACAAGAAGAATACCCCTGACCGTCTGGAGCTGAACAAGTACTGCCCCTTCTGCAGAAAGCACACCGTCCACAATGAGACGAAGTGATCCCACTGGAACGGCTGAAAGGAAAGAAGGGTAGTCAGAATGGCTGAGAACGAAAAAGTGGAGCAGAACACCCAGCCTGCTTCCAGCAAGGCCGACAAGGCCAAAAAGGACAAGAAGTCCGAGAAGAAGCCCGGCGTCTTTGCCCGCATCGGCCGCTGGTTCCACGAGCTGAAGGTGGAGTTGAAGAAGGTCGTCTGGCCCACCAGAAAGCAGACCCTCAACAACACCCTGATCGTTATTGCCTGTGTGGTCTTCGTGGGCATCTTCATCTGGCTGTTTGACGCGGTGGCCAACGCGCTGATTCAGGCGCTGTTCCACCTGTTTTCCTAAAGTCAGGTGAGCGGCATGGCTGACAATCTGAATTGGTACGTGGTCCACACCTACTCCGGCTATGAGAACACGGTGAAGGCCACCATCGAGAAGTACGTGGAAAACCGCCACCTGCAGGATGTGATCCATGAGATCAGCATCCCCATGGAGACGGTCACCGAGATCACCGACAACGGTCCCAAGGAAGTGGAGCGCAAGGTGTTCCCCGGCTATGTGCTGGTCAAGATGGTGATGAACGACGAGACCTGGCACGTGATCCGGAACATCCGGGGCGTCACCGGTTTCCTGGGCGAGGGGAACAACGCCATCCCCCTGTCCGAGGAGGACGTGGCCGCTCTGGGCGTGGAGAAGCGTGAAATCGTGGTCGGCTATCAGGCCGGCGACAGTGTGAAGATCACCGACGGCGCCCTGGAGTCCTTCCTGGGCACCGTGGAAGAGGTCGACCTGGACCGGGGCAAGGTCCGGGTGGTCGTCTCCATGTTCGGACGGGAGACCCCCGTAGAGCTGGAGCTGGACCAGGTGGAGCCCATCGGCGGGTAAGAGACCCCGGCTGGCTCCCCCGCGGCGTCAAGCCGCATGACGTGGGAGGGACGGCGCCGTCCGTCCCGCCAAACCGGACGCAGAGCGTCCTATTCAACCACATTTTTTCAATGGAGGTGCTCTTTCGTGGCACAGAAAGTAACTGGATATGTAAAACTTCAGATCCCCGCCGGCAAGGCGACTCCCGCCCCCCCGGTCGGCCCCGCCCTGGGCCAGCACGGCGTGAACATCGCCGCTTTTACCAAGGAGTTCAATGAGCGCACCAAGAACGACGTGGGCATGATCATCCCCGTCATCATCACTGTGTACGCCGACCGCTCCTTCACCTTCGTGACCAAGACTCCCCCCGCTGCGGTGCTGATCAAGAAGGCCTGCAACATCGAGTCCGGCTCCGGTGTGCCCAACAAGACCAAGGTGGCCACCATCAGCAAGGAGGATGTGCGCAAGATCGCGGAGACCAAGATGCCTGACCTGAACGCCGCCAGCATCGAGGCCGCCATGAGCATGATCGCCGGTACTGCCCGCTCCATGGGCGTCGTCGTGGGCGAGTAAGGAGGGTGTAAACAATGTTTAGAGGCAAGAAATATCAGGAGAGCGCCAAGAAGATCGAAAAGAATACTCTGTACGATACCAACGAGGCCATGGATCTGGTGGTAAAGACCGCCACCGCCAAGTTCGACGAGACCGTCGAGCTCCACGTGAAGCTGGGCGTCGACTCCCGTCACGCTGACCAGCAGGTCCGCGGCGCCATCGTGCTGCCCCACGGCACCGGCAAGACCCAGCGCGTGCTGGTCTTCGCCAAGGCCGCCAAGGCTGACGAGGCCCGTGCCGCCGGCGCCGACTACGTGGGCGAGATGGACCTGGTGGAGAAGATCCAGAAGGAGAACTGGTTCGACTTCGACGTGGTCGTGGCCACTCCCGACATGATGGGCGTTGTGGGCCGTCTGGGTAAGGTTCTGGGCCCCAAGGGCCTGATGCCCTCCCCCAAGGCCGGCACCGTCACCATGGACGTGACCAAGGCCGTCAACGAGATCAAGGCCGGTAAGGTGGAGTACCGTCTGGACAAGACCAACATCATTCACTGCCCCATCGGTAAGGTCTCCTTCGGCCCCGAGAAGCTGGCTGAGAACTTCAACGCCCTCATGGGCGCCATCGTGAAGGCCAAGCCCGCCGCCGCCAAGGGCCAGTATATCAAGAGCTGCGTGGTGGCTTCCACCATGGGCCCCGGCGTCAAGGTCAACGGCGCCAAGCTGGTGTAATCCTAACATATCCCAGGCGCGGTCCCCTCTGGGGCCGCGCTTTTCCTTTTCTTGGGGCGAATGGGCGGACATTTCTAAATTTTTATTAAAATTTCACCTTCTGCCCTTTACAGCGCCCGCTTTTTGGAGTAAACTAAGCACAAATGTTCCATACCCATTTCTAGGAGGTGTTTTCGATGGATGAGATGGACTTCACCCGAAAATTCCGGTTGGGCGACCAGCGGGATTTGGAGATCAAGGCGATCCTGGCCTCTGTGTACCAGGCGCTGCAGGAAAAGGGCTATAACCCAGTCAATCAGATCGTCGGCTACATCCTCTC
>ENA-UOIV01002004-UOIV01002004.1-human-gut-metagenome-genome-assembly--contig:-C59-NODE-2004-length-15285-cov-12.096389_pt1 | contig 15285 bp, 9 predicted proteins | sample MGYA00242333_ERZ723880 | MGnify/ENA metagenome assembly ERZ723880 | reverse complement strand
AAACGTGGGATAACATGATTCCGGATATTCATGGAGAGCATTACCGGGTAACGGCGGCTCAATGGAAATACTTGAGCAAGCAGTTCAGCATACAGGGCGTTCCGACTTATATTATTGTTGATAAGGAGGGGGCTGTTATTCAAAAACACACCGGTTTTCCGGGGGTGGATACCGTAAAAAAAGAATTAATGAAAGCATTGGAGAAATAAAGAACGTGTTCGTTCTGCAAGAATAAAATGAATAAGAATCTGTAGATGCTGTTGGGAAGTAAGCATTTACAGATTCTTTTTTTTGATTGCATCTTTTCTTTGGCTATATTGATTACAGATTTTCTCCGCTGATTTATTGGGTGGCTTTTCATAATGTAGAAATCTGACTTTCTATGATGTTTTTTTTCTTTGTTTAAAAAATAAAATAATATTGCTTCTTTTCTTAACTATTAATAATATATTTGTGCAGATTTTGTATGCGATGTCGGAAAAAGAACTGATTATATTATTAAAAAATGGAGATGAAAAGGCATTTACAACTTTGTATAGATTGTATTGGTCTAAAGTTTATAATTTCTCTCGTCTGTATTTGTCTTCCATAACAGAAGTTGAGGAAGTGGTGCAGGAAGTGTTTGTGAAAGTGTGGGAGACACGTGATTTTTTACGTGCGGATGATAATTTTAAGGGATATCTTTTTATTATTACACGCAATCTTATTTTTAATCAGTTTCGTAAAAGTTTCAATGAGAATGCCTATAAACTTACGGTGTTGAGTGCTGCAATGGATTATTATGATATGGAAGATGAGCTAAGTGCAGCTGATTTAAAAGAATTTATTAAAAGGATGGTGGGTGAGTTGCCACCTCGTCAACAAGAAGTTTTTAAGATGAGTCGTGATGAACATCTGACCTACAAAGAAATTGCTACTCGGTTGAATATCAGTGAGAAAACAGTAGAACGACATATTAATGAAGCAATCAAGTTCTTAAAGAAGAACATTATGCTTTATCTGATTTTTATCTTTTAAATAATCATAGTTTATTTTTTTTTAGCAAAAATGTATCCTTGCATTGGGGGTATGTCTTTTTTGGCGTGTATTTATAGTAAGTACAGGGGAAATTTATGGATGAATTTCCGTAGGGTATCAAATAAAGGATGAAAACAAAGAACGAAGATATTATAAGAAAGCTGTTTGAAAGCAAATGCTCTTTAAGCCCGGAGGAGCGTGCGGCATTGAATAACTATGAATATGTAAATGATACTTTTCATAGACAATGGGAAGAAATGTCCGAAGAGGCAGTGGATTTGGTGAGGGAAGAAAAGATACTGAATGGTATTATGAAGAAAGTAAGAGGGCGGAGGTTTCCTTTTATAAAGAAATCCTTTTATAAATATGGAATGGCTGCGATGATTGCAGTATGTATGGTGCTTTCAGCTTTGTTGTTGATGAAAAATAGTGGTGAAGAAATTATATATGTAGTGAATACCGGATACCAATCAATGGATTCCGTGAGATTGGCTGATGGTACAAAGGTTATGTTGAATGCAGGCAGCCGGCTTACTTATCCAAAAGAGTTTTCTGGGGAGAAAAGGGAAGTACAGCTTTCGGGACAAGCCTTTTTTGAAGTGACGCCTGATAAAACACACCCTTTTGTTGTAAAAACCCAGAAAATGGACGTGACTGTGTTGGGTACTTCTTTTGAAGTGTTTAGTTATGATGGTGATGAGGAGGGCGAAACTGTATTGTTGACTGGAAAAGTAAAAGTGGAAGTACTTGAAAGTAATCAACAGAAAGGCGGAAGTTATGTTTTGAAACCGAACGAAAAGTTGACATATAGCAAGACTGATGGCATTAGTCTCACTACTATTGACGCGGATGCTTATTCATCTTGGCGGCAAGGAAAAAGAATGAGCTTTAAAAATGAGACATTAGAGATGATTTTGGAACGGTTGGAAAAATGGTATGGACAAAAGATTGAATGTGTCCCCCATATTGCCAGACATTATCGCTTTACTTTTACGATGCACAGCGAATCATTGGATTTGATTTTGAATTATATTTCACACAGTGCGCCATTAAATTATAGATTAATAAGTAATGATCATTATATCATAGAAGAAATGAAATAGTAATTATAAAAATGATAGTATGAAAAACAATTGTGAAAACTACTGTAGACAGGCTTGACTATCCATAGTCTCTATCACTGTATTTTGAAAATCATGTTGATTTTAGTCTAATAAAGAATTATGTATTTATGAAAAAAACGAACCAGCGGTTATTTTATCCGCAAAAAGTAAAAAGGCAACTTTTTTGTGCCTTAGTGGCGTGTGCTGTTTGTGCAATACCTGTTAATGCCCAATCTGGTACCATCTCATTGAATAAGTCAAATGTTTCCATGCATACGATTATGCAGGAAGTGGAAGGACAAAGTGACTATACTTTTTTCTATAATGACAATCAGATCAAACTGGACAAAAAGGTTTCAGTAAAGGCTCAGAATGCTACTATTGAACAAGTCTTGGCCCAGATGTTTAAAAATTCTGGTTATACTTATAAGATAGTAAATAATCAGATCATTGTGTCAAAGGCGAATGCCGTGGCTGCTGTAGAAAAACAACAACAGCAGCAGGCAAAGAAAGTGACCGGTTGTGTGAAAGATGCTTTGGGAGAGCCTATCATCGGTGCTTCTGTAGTAGAGAAAGGGGCTCCGACCAATGGTACGATTACCGATTTCGATGGTAACTTTACATTGACAGTCTCGGGTAATGAATTGCAGATTAGCTATATCGGCTATCTTCCTCAAGTGGTAAAAGTGCAATCTGGAGTTACTTCTTATAATGTAACGTTGAAAGAAGACACGAAAACACTGGATGAAGTGGTAGTGATTGGTTACGGTACTCAAAAGAAAGTAAACTTGACCGGTGCTGTTGCTTCTGTCAGTACAGATGATATCAAAGACCGTGTGCAGACTAATGTTTTGTCTGCCATACAAGGAACCGTTCCCGGTGTAACTATTATTTCTCGTCCGGGTTCAACACCTTCTATTAATTTCCGTGGTCGTGGTAATTTGGGAACTTCTGCTCCATTATATGTGATCGATGGTGCTATTGCAGATGCTACGGTATTTTCCAATCTTGATCCGAACACGATTGAGTCAATTTCATTCTTGAAAGATGCTGCTTCCTCGGCCATTTACGGTTCTCGTGCAGCCTATGGAGTTGTATTGGTTACGACTAAAGGAGGAAAGGCAGAGAAAATGAATGTGGCTTATAGTGGATATGTCGGAGTCAAAACTCCGACTTATTTACCGGATGTCCTTGATTCATGGGATTATGCGACCTTATTAAATGAAGCTAAATATAACGCCAATCCTTCAGGAGGAAAAAATCAGGCTTATACGAATGAAGAAATCGGATGGTTTAGAGATGGCAGCAATCCCGATTACTATCCAAATACGAATTGGGCTGATCTGGTATTGGACAAACATGTGCTGACTACCCAACATTCTTTGAACTTTAGCGGAGGCAGTGAGAAAGTACGTTTCTTTAGCAGTGTGGGCTATGTATTTAATGATAATTTCATGCCGGGGGTTACTGACGATCGTTATAATCTGAATCTTAACCTTCAAAGTGATGTCACCAAATGGCTGACTTTGAAAACCGGAGTGAAGTATATTCGTAATAGTTCCGATACAAAAAACGGCACTCCATGGATTGCCAATTTTGTTTTGGTTCCTTCTATTATGGTGGCTCAGCAGTCTAATGGCGAATGGGGTAGTATAGCCGGAGGTAAGGATGCAACACAAACCTTTATGAATAGTAATCCACTCCGTACGCTTAGTTTTGACAACTGGAGCAAAAGTACTACGGAAAATACCATGTATGATTTGGGTTTTGATTTGAAACCTATTGAGAACTTGGTCATTTCGGGACAATTGGATTATAAGCGTTATGAATATAAAAGCAAGAGTTATTCGGCTGAGTATCCTGAAGTAGTACATTTTGAAACAGGAAAGGAAATTCCCGGTACGGGCAACAGTAGTCCGAACTCAATGAGTATGTATTGGATCAGCAACAGCAATATGATGACTACTCTTACTGCCAAGTATGATTTGAAACTGGGACAACATGCGGTGAATTTTCTGGTTGGTACATCCTACGAGCATTATAAGTCTGAACGGTTATATAGTAAACGAACAGATTTTGTAAGCGATGGTCTGGAAGATATAGAACAAGGTAATAATATTTCAAAAGATTTACCTGATGGACGTGGTATTGTGGAGAGCAAAATGCTTTCTTACTTTGGTCGTATAAACTATTCATATAAAGACCGTTACTTGTTTGAAGCCAATCTTCGTGCTGATGCTTCCTCGCGTTTCCATAAGGACAACCGTTGGGGATGGTTCCCTTCTTTCTCCGCCGGATGGCGTATCAGCGAAGAATCGTTCATGAAACCGATAGCTTGGCTGAATAACTTGAAACTGAGAGCTTCGTATGGTACGTTGGGTAATATCAACAATGTAGGATATTATGACTATTTTGAATTGCTGAGCAGCAATGCAAATTATAATTTTAATGATGAGCCGGTGAAGGGGGTGCTTGAAGCGCAGATTACTAACAAGACTTTGGGTTGGGAGACTGTAGCTTTGGCGGACTTCGGTTTGGATGTAGATTTGTTCGATAATAAACTAAGTGTGACTGCCGATTATTATATCAAAAATACTAAAGATATCTTGTTGGGCTATAACGTTCCGGCAGAAACGGGTATTTGGACAAAACCGGTTATGAATTTGGCCAAAGTCCGTAATACAGGTTTTGAATTGGCAGCAACCTACCGCAATAAGATTGGTGACCTGTCTTATTCTGTAAGTGGTAACATTGCTACTAATAACAATGAAATCGTAACCTTGGCCGGATCAGACAATATGATACAGAATGGTGGAGATGTAGTCAGATATATTCTGAAAGAAGGAGAAGCCATCGGTTCTTATTATGGCCTGGAAACGGATGGACTGTATACCCAGGAAGAGATTGATGCGGGACATTATTATAAATACGGACGCAAGCCTAATGCCGGTGACATTAAGTATGTACCCCAGCGTGAAAATGTGGAATGGGGAGATGACATTACCGATGATGACCGCACTATTATTGGCAAAGATGTACCCGATTTTACTTATGGTATAAATATCAATTTGCAATGGAAGAATTTTGAATTGTCGGCATTTGGCCAAGGCGTTTCCGGTACCAGTGTGGCTTTTGAGTCAGAACAGGTGTTTGCCTTTATGTTGAATTCTAATCCGAGAAAGTATCATTTAAGTCGTTGGAATGAAGATAATCCGAATCCAAATGCAGCATGTCCCCGTTTGTATGGAGGTAATTACTATGATGAATATAATAAGCATTTCTCTGATTACCAGTTATTTGATGCCGATTACTTCCGTATTAAGACCATCAGCTTGGGATATATGGTTCCGAAGGATGCGGTAACTCGTTGGGGATTGTCTTCCCTTAAATTCTTCCTTACCGGCGAGAACTTGTTTACCTTCCGTGCCGACAAAGACATGAAGGACTTTGATCCCGAATCCTCTACCGGACGTGGTATCAGTGCTTTTGGTGCTAAATCTGTAGCCTTTGGTGTTAACGTATCATTCTAATTCAAAAAAATAAAATTATGAAATTCAACATTAAATATATCACATTTTCTGCACTGCTGTGTGCATCTATGGTTTCATGTGATTTGGACGTTGTTCCACCTTCTGATATATCTACCGAGACTTTCTGGAAAAACGAGAAAGATGCTTGGAATGGATTGAACGCGTTGTATGCAGAACTCCCGGGCATGGATATCTGGGATGAAATGTATACCGATAACGCGCATAGCCATAAACCGTGGGAAGGTCCCTATGAGTTGGTACAAACCAATGGTATCACGGCAGGGAATGATTTTGGTTATGGTTATAGTACAGTCCGCATAGCCAATAATTTTATCATCAATGTAGATAAATGTGATATCAGTGAAGGACTGAAGGAACGTATGAAGGCAGAAGCCCGTTTCTTCCGTGCCTGGCAGTATTTACAACTGACTACGAAGTTTGGCAAGGCCTATCTTTTTACTGATGTGCCCGAATATAATGCACCTTATGCAAAACGCGATCCGGCAGAAAAAGTACAGGCTTTTATTTTGAGCGAGCTGAATGAAATAGCCGAAATACTTCCTGATGAATATGATGGCAGTTATTTGTATGAGTCAAGCCGTATTACCCGTGCCGCTGCTTTGGCTTTGCGTGCCCGCGCTGCCCTTTATTTCGGTAACTATATAGAGGCTGAGGCTTCTGCCGGCAAAGTGATATCGGAAGGACATCATTCCTTGTTCCGTGTAACTTCTTTGAATGCGGCACAACAGCAGGAAGCTGATGAAATGGAGAAATATATTGATTTTGCTGAAGTGGGTATTGACAAAGACAAGTTTGTAAAAGGATTGTTCAGTTATGAAACCTTGTGGCACAAAGAGAATGCCAATCCGGGTAATCCTGAATATATCCTGACACGTGAATACATGGCAGATGATAATAACTGTGATTGGACTCGTTATACATATATTCGTCCCAGTCAGATGGGATCTGGATACTCTTCTTTTGAGCCCATGCAGGATCTGGTGGATGCCTATTGGAGCATTGATGGAAAAACTCTTCCTGAAATTCCTTCCGAAGAAACCAGACGTGCACGTTTTGCCGATATGTGGATGAAGTATTTTGCAGAGCCGGTGGGAGAAACTTATAAATCGGTTGCTCCGGCAGTGTTCCGTGAAAAGGTGCCTACATTGGACATCAAGTCAATCCCTTATATGCAGGAGTTCCGTAATCGTGACAGCCGTTTGTATGCTTCTATTTTATTTCCATTGAAAGGATGGCAGGAAACGGACTTCTCCGGTGATTTCTATTATATGTGGGATCCTTTGAAAGCCGGATCAGATGGAAATGAATCTTGGACCGGATATAATTACCGTAAGTTGGTTTCTCTTACTCCTTATCAAGGTTGGCAGAGTGTGGAGGATTATCCGATCATTCGCTATGCTGAGGTTTTGTTGACTTATGCTGAAGCTCGTGTACAAAATAATGGTTGGGATGAAAAAGTTCAGCATGCTTTGAATGATTTGCGCGACCGTTGCGGTATGCCCAATGTTCCGAACAGTCTGTCAAAAGATGCGGCTCTTGAGTTGGTACGCAATGAGCGTCGTATTGAGCTGGCAGCCGAAGGTCATCGTTACGATGATATACGTCGTTACGGATTGGAATATTGTCGTGAGGCGATGAATGGCGAAAGTACAGCACCTTGTGGAGGATTTGATCCGGTGAAAAAAGAATGGCAAAAATATGTTGTAATAGATAAAGTATGGGGAGATCGTTTGCTCCTGATGCCTATTCCGACTTCTGCCATGGACGTGAATCCGCTGTTGAAAGATGACCAAAACCCTGGATACTAATGTTTTCTGTTTTCTTCAACTTTTTTGAATAAACAATGAAAAAGGCTTGTTTTTCCATGTCCAATGGACAGCAAGCCTTTGTTTATCCTTCTGAATGACAATGAATGGAAATACATGGATTCTAAAAAAATCACTTCCACTAGGGGGGGAAGGTCCTTTATAGGCGTATTTATTATGTGTTCGTGCATAAACCGATTCATTTATTATTTATTTATAAAACAATTATCATGAAAAAAATCAAACTATTACTCGTAGCCGGCGCATGTGTTGTGCTGAGTGCATGTTCACCTCAGGCTCCTACTGTTCATACGACCGATAAAGGTACGCAATGGGAGTGGAACGAGGGAACTATTGTTGTAAAAAGCCCCGAACGTCCTGCCGGACAAAAAAGCGTGATCGGACTTACTGCTCCTAAAATGGAGGTGGTGCGTGTAGGCTTTGTTGGCTTGGGAATGCGTGGTCCCGGAGCTGTATCGCGTTTCACCCATATTCCCGGCACCCAAATCGTGGCGCTTTGTGATTATGACCCTAAACGTGCGGAAGCATGCCAGAACATTTTAAAGAAAGCTTCTATGCCGAAAGCGGCAATCTACTCGGGTGAGACAGGTTACGAGGAACTTTGTAAACGTGATGATATTGATTTGGTATATATCGCCGCAGACTGGTTGCACCACTTCCCCATTGCCAAATGTGCATTGGAGAACGGCAAGCACGTAGCCATCGAGGTACCTTCTGCCATGAACCTGCAGGAATGCTGGGATCTTGTCAACTTGAGCGAGACAACACGCAAGCACTGCTTCATTCTGGAAAACTGCTGCTATGACTGGTTTGAGATGAATACGCTGAACATGGCGCAGAACGGTGTGTTCGGTGAGGTAATCCGCGCACAAGGAGCTTACATCCACAACCTCAGCGATTTCTGGGATTATTACTGGAAAAACGGTGAAAACGATAAACTGGGCTGGCGTCTGGAATTCAATATGCGTCATCGTGGTGATGTGTATGCTACACACGGCCTTGGCCCTGTGGCACAAGTTTTGGATATTCACCGTGGCGACCGTATGAAGACACTGACTGCCATGGATACCAAATCAGTAGTAGGAAAAGGATTGGTAGAAGCCAAAACAGGTTCAGAATGCACTAATTTCCGTAATGGAGATCACACTACGACTATGATTCGTACCGAAAACGGTAAAGTGATCGAAATACAACACAATGTAATGACTCCGCAACCCTATAACCGTTTGTATCAATTGACAGGTGTGAAAGGGTTCGCCAACAAATATCCTACAGAAGGCTACGCATTGGGAGCTGATCAGCTGAGTGCTTCAGGAGTACAACCCAAGGTGGACAATCTCAGCTCACACGGATTCCTGCCACAAGCTGAAATGGATGCTTTGGTTGAGAAATACCAGCACCCTATTCTGAAGAAGTATGGTGAAATAGCCAAAGAGGTAGGCGGACACGGGGGTATGGACTTTATCATGGACAGCCGTCTGGTATATTGTTTGCAGAATGGTCTGCCTCTGGATATGGATGTGTATGACCTTGCCGAGTGGTGCGCACTGGCCGAACTGGGTGAGATATCTATGGACAATAACTGCGCTGCCGTAGAGTTCCCCGACTTCACTCGTGGAGAATGGAACGTGGTGAAAGGCTACAAGCACGCTTATGCAAGCCCGGAAGAAGAGCAGGCAAGTATGGAAAAAGCCAAAGCATTCACCGCTAAACTGAAAGAACGGGGAGCCAAAGAGTGGGCGACGGAAGCTGACAAATAATGTAGCATTTAAGTGAAGTGTATCGAGTTTATGTTGTTCTTAAGCATCTGCTCCAGACTGGAGGACGGGTGGTGTGGATGCTTGGAACAAGGTGAAAGGATATCATGACACTTTCTAAAATAATTTTATAACATTCTATTTAAAAATAGTAACAAGGATAAGGAAAGGGGGAGTGCAGCTGGGGCTGCATTTCCTCTTTGCTATTATTAGAAAGACGTTGCTTTCAAGCCTTTTTCATGCTTGTGTTTTGTTTTAAGTCTATGTTAAAATAATTTAAACAAATCTGATTAATAGATTGGGCTATTTCCTTTCACTGTATCTTTAAACTTCAATACGATTAATTCTTAATTCTAACTGAAAATGAAATTATTATCTGTTTTATCATTGAGTCTGGTGTTATCGTGCACCACTCTTTCTGCTCAGAAAGTCTATGAAATCTCTGCTTTCGGTCTGAAAGCCAATAGCAGTAAAAATGCCTCTCCGGTTCTTCAAAAAGCGCTTGCCAAGATAAAGGCGGAATATAAGGAAGGTGAGAAGGTAATCCTCCGTTTTCCCGAAGGGCGTTATGAATTTCATGAAAAAGGAGCCGCTGTGCGCGAGTATTATATTTCCAATCACGACCAAACGAATCCCAAGAAAGTAGGTATCGCATTAGAGGACATGAAGAATCTGACATTAGACGGGCAAGGTTCCGAATTTGTATTTCACGGCAGGATGTTGCCTGTTTCCTTGTTGCGTTCCGAAAACTGTCTGTTAAAGAACTTCAGCATCGATTTCGAGAACCCCCATATTGCCCAGGTGAAGATCGTAGAAAACGATCCGCAGGATGGAATTGTTTTTGAACCGGCTCCGTGGGTCGATTATCGCATTGCTAAAGATTCCATATTCGAGGCTTATGGTGAAGGATGGACCATGAGACACTCGTGGGGAATTGCTTTTGACGGGGATACCAAACATCTGGTTTACAATACCAGTGACATAGGTTGTCCGACGAAAGGAGCCAGTGAGGTGGCTCCGCGCCGTATCCATGCTCCGGGGTGGAAAGATGCCCGCCTAGTGCCGGGGACAGTGGTGGCCATGCGTGGCTGGGGACGTCCTACACCCGGTATATTCCTTTCCCATGATGTCAATACAACGATTGAGAATGTGAAGGTACATTATGCGGAAGGCATGGGATTGTTGGCACAGCTTTGTGAAAATATTACACTTGAGAAATTTGGCGTATGTTTGAAAGGGGATGCCGATCCGCGTTATTTTACCACGCAGGCAGATGCGACCCATTTTTCCGGTTGTAAGGGTAAGATTGTGTCTTGCAACGGGTTGTATGAGGGGATGATGGATGATGCCATCAATGTACATGGCACTTATTTGAAAGTGGTGAAACGGGTGGACGACCGTACCTTGGTGGGCCGCTATATGCATGGTCAGTCGTGGGGATTCGAGTGGGGATGCCCGGGTGATGAGGTGCAGTTTATCCGTTCGAATACGATGGAACTGGTCGGAAAACAGAATAAGATCATTTCTATCCGTCCTTATGACAAAGAACAGACCGAAGGCGCGCGAGAGTTCCTGATTACGTTTCAGGAACCGGTAGACCAGGTAATTAATGAACAAAGTGGTTTCGGAATAGAGAACCTCACATGGACTCCTGAAGTTTTGTTTTCCGGCAATGTGATCCGTAATAACCGTGCACGCGGTTCTTTGTTCAGTACCCCGCGCAAGACTATCGTCGAGAATAACTTGTTTGACCATACTTCGGGGGCTACTATTCTGCTTTGCGGCGATTGCAACGGTTGGTTTGAGACCGGTGCCTGCCGTCATGTCATTATCCGTAAGAACCGTTTTGTAAACGCGCTGACTAATCTGTTCCAGTTTACCAATGCGGTTATCTCCATCTATCCGGAGATTCCCGACCTGAAGGGACAGCAGCAATATTTCCACGGCGGACCCGAGGGTGGCATTGTGATTGAAGACAATGAGTTTGAAACCTTCGACGCTCCTATTCTTTATGCCAAGTCTGTCGATGGGTTGGTCTTCCGCAATAACACCATTAAGTTGAATACGGAATACAAACCGTTCCATCCTAACCGGAACCGCTTCTGGCTGGAAAGGGTGACGAATGTGACGATTGCCGAATAAATATTTTCCCCTTGTTTGCAGAGATGTAGTTACAGGCGGAAGAAAGTCTGAATAGTAAGATTAGATAAAGTTATCAGCTGTAAGGGTGGAAATTTCCTCCTTTACAGCTGATTTTTTTATCGGTCTTATCTTATTGTTTTTTCCCTGTCAGTTTCATGAATCCTAGCCTTGTTGTATAGATAAAATATTTACTAATTTGATTTAGACAACAAGAATTATATTGCTATCTTTGGCAGGATAAAACTAATATTGAATATGAAAAATTGGGTTGTAAAGCTGTTACTGTTACTTTTCATTCCTTCTTTTGTGGGAATTTTGTTCACCGTTATCCTGGGTTTTAATCCGGGTGGTTGGTTACAAATTACGACGTATGCTTTACCTCCGTTACTCACTCTCGCCGGAGGGGCTTTTATCGTTGCTTCAAGATGGAAAATTCCTTTTCTTATATTGATGGCAGCTGCAAGTATGGCCTTTAATATTCCTTTACAGAACTGGCTTTTTCATTCGGCAGATGAAGTGGTGCGTTATCATGCTGTTACCGATTTATATAATTTGGAGAATAATGCTCTGTATTTTACTTTCGATACTCTGGAGGTGGATTATGCCCGAAGGAGCAGTGTGACTGTCACTCGTGAGGTGACACGAAGTATGGGCAGACACCGCTATCGTAAGGAACAGAAGCAATATCATTTCTCTGTAGCTCCTGCATTTACCGATTCATTGCCCCATCATAAGTATGAGGAGCGGGAAGTTAAGGCATGGGTTATTCCGGTGAGGCATGAGAAAGGACAAGCCGTTGTATGTTATGAGCGTTGTATTTTTGATTTAGATGATTATCAGAAAGCCATTGATCGGTCCCGCTGTAAACTCCACCATCCTCAAGCTCCGATTATACGACCTTTGTATTCACAGTTCATTACCCGGCAGGAATGGAAAGGAATCTTTCTGAATGTTGCATGGATTGTACTTTCTGTACTGATGGTACTGGGGGTAATTTTGAATTATCAAGCAGACAGAAAGAAAGCATAATATCGGAACAGACTGTATGAAGGGTACTTTATGAATATTATGATTTTCATGCATGTGACCTGTCAATGTTATTAGTAAATTCTAGAATGATGTTTTCTTTATATAAAACTTTCCCCGGACATTTCATGACAGAAACATCCGGGGAGAGGCATTTCGCTTTTTATTTATTGCAGAGTTTTATTTTGCCTTTACATTCAGATTGGATAATTCTGTGTCCTTATGGATGGATGGCAGATTATTCTGTTTTACAACAACAGTATGAACTTTTCCTTTTGCCACTTGCGGCAAAGTGAATTTCTGCTTGTAGATAACCTGTTCCGCTGATGGGCGCAGCAGATAGCCTGTTTCTTTTTCAAAGCGGTTGTATATTCTTACCACAATTTGGTTACTGCCTTTTTGAAGCGGTAGCAGCACCTTTTCCTCGCGGAACTTGCAGCGGTAAGGGTTGAGGTGTTTCATTACCGACTTGCCGTTCAGATAGATTTCGATACCGTTTCCGGCACCTACATCTACTAGAATATCTTGTGCTTTGGGCGATTCTACCTGCTGCATCAGGAAGTAACTTTCCAGAATATTGCTGGGGAACATGGCTTTTTCCTCATTCACTTCTTTCCATTGTCCTTTTCTTACCGGTGCTTTGTCCGGATCAGTATGGATGGTGGCAGGAGCATCGAACAATCCGCTGCCCGGTCCGCAGAAGTAACGCTGACCCCATACGGTCTTGGAAGGCAGGTTTAATGCCTGTGCCTTGCCTGCGTCAAGGGTTACAGTGTAAGGTATTCCATCTACTTCAACCAGTAATTCCTTACCGTTCTCCTGCGGAGTATAGGTAAATTCCAATGCGTTGAGGTTGGATTTGTTGATGCTCCATTGATAGCTCACCGTACTGCGGTAGTTGCTGTAATAATCGAAACAGGAATAACTATAATTGGGAGTGCGCTGTGCAGCCATAGGTTGCGGTTTCACCGGTTGGTCGAACGTGGCGCAAATCACTTGGATGTCTTTTCCGTATGCGTCGGCGGGCAGTGTGAAGATCATCTCCTGTCCTTTCTGAATAGCTTTAATGTCTGCTTTTTGCAGTTTGCATCCCGGTACGTTCAAAGTGATTTTACCATCGGCAGGGCGGTTGCCTGATAAGATGAGGTAGAGGTTATTGCCTTTGCGGGTAATGGTTCCCCATTCGAATTGCTCGCGGAAAGGAGAGGCTTCTGTACCATAAATGGCTTCACCGTTTTTCTTCAACCAGATACCGATTTCTTTCAGCACTTCTCTTTCAAAGGGTACTACGGAACCGTCGCCTTTGGGACCGATGTTCAGCAGGAAGTTTCCACCATGGGAAACTACATTGATCAGGCTGCGCAGTTTTTCCATCGCTTTGGTGTGAACGTCCCCCCTTTTTTGCCAGGAACGGTAGCTCCAGGTTTCATCGAACATGGAAGCTGCTGTTTGCCATGCGGTCTGCAAGGAGCCTTCGGGGTATGTGTTGTCTGCCATGACACTGAAGTCATACTGATCGTTGCCCAACCGGCCGCTTACCATACAGTCTGGTTGCAATCTGTGCACCAGTTGATACAGTTCCTTGCTTTGTTCAGGAGTGTTGGAACCCATGTCAAACCATAGTTCGGAGATGGGACCGTAGTTGGTCAACAGTTCGGTAACTTGGGCTTTGGTGAATTCATGATGCTGTGGGGTGATGAAATCACAGTTATGGCTGGAGATAGGATAGGCTTGTGGAAAATGCCAGTCTATCAGTGAGAAATAGATGCCGAAGTTGATTCCGCCACGTTTGCAAGCTTCCGCCATCTCTTTTATGAAGTCGCGCTTGCCGGGGGTGGCATCGTATGAATTATAGTCGGTGGTGGCTGTACGGAACATACAGAAACCGTCGTGATGCTTGGTGGTAATGATGATGGAGCGCATACCGGCTTCTTTGGCCAGTGACACGATAGCGTCTGCATCAAACAGGGTGGGATTGAAACGCAGGGCGGTATCTCCATACCAGTCACTGAAGATTCCCGCAAACGATTGGATTTGTTCACTGTATCCTCGGGTGACGGGGTTGCCTTCCCATACGCCTCCCAGTTCGGAATAAAGACCGAAGTGGATGAACATGGAATACTTGTTCTGATGCCATTTCTCAAATGCTTTTTCCGAGATTTGGGCTGTTGCACCCAGGCTTATGACACAAGCCATGATGAAGGTTAGTAATTTTTTCATGATTGTAATTAGTGGTTAACTGAATGAATATATTGCATAATTTCTGTTTGTTGGTCGGGATGGAACCACACGATGTCTTTGTCCCGTTTGAACCAGGTCATCTGTTTACGAGAGTAAATGCGGGAATTTTGCTTGATTTTCCCGATAGCGAATTCCAATGTCCATTCTCCGTCCAGATACTTGAACATTTCTTTGTATCCTACGGTATTGAGCGAGTTCAGATGCCGGAAAGGATATACCTGCCGGGCTTCTTCCAGCAAGCCGTCCTGCATCATGATGTCCACGCGGCGGTTGATGCGGTCATACAATTCTTCGCGGTCGCGGGTTAATCCTATTTTGATGATGCGGAAAGGGCGTTCCTTGTGAGTACGGGTACGGAAAGAAGTATAAGTTTTTCCGGTCATGTAGCATATTTCCAATGCATGTATTACTCGTTTGGGATTTTTCAAATCCACTATTTTGTAATACTCGGGGTCCAGCAGCCTTAGTTCGGCGCACAGAGTGTCCAGCCCTTCCTGTTCGTAACGTCGTAGCATCAGCTGGCGTGTTTCATTGTCTACAGTGGGGATATCATCTATGCCTTTGCAAATGGCATCTATATACATCATGGAACCTCCGGTCAGTATTACAGTGTCATGGTTTT
>ENA-UOIV01001977-UOIV01001977.1-human-gut-metagenome-genome-assembly--contig:-C59-NODE-1977-length-15442-cov-7.209658_pt1 | contig 15442 bp, 9 predicted proteins | sample MGYA00242333_ERZ723880 | MGnify/ENA metagenome assembly ERZ723880 | reverse complement strand
CCGACCCGCGGGAACAGCTCTGGGCCGGCGGGGCGGCTTTTTGTTTGCTCCCGCGGGATAGTAGCGGCCCTTTCCCGGGGCATGACGCCTGCATAAACCTTCCGATCCCAGGTAAAATAAGAGATATTTTGGGATGGAGGACGAATCAATGGACAAGCGATACCTGTCAGAGGGCCAGACCGCCGCCTTTGCCCGCGCTTTGCGGGCCGCGGAGCGCAGTCCGGGGACCATTGAGAAATACCTGCGGGATGTATGTCAATTTGCCGCATGGGCAGGCGGGGGAGCGGTGAGCCGGGAGCGGACGGCGGCCTGGCGGGACAGCCTGCTGGAGGGGGGCTATGCTCCCGTCACCGTCAACTCCATGGTGGCGGCGGTGAACCAGTTTTTCACCTTCCTGGGCTGGGAGGACTGCAAGGTGAAGGCCCTGAAAATCCAGCGGAAGCTGTTCCGGGACGACCGGCGGGAGCTGACCCGGGAGGAATATGAGCGCCTGCTGGACGCCGCCCACGGTCTGGGCCGGGAACGGCTGGCGTTGCTGCTGGAGACCATCTGCGCCACCGGCATCCGGGTGAGCGAGGTGAAGTATATCACGGTGGAGGCGGCGCGGGCCGGGCGGGCGGAGGTCTCCCTGAAAGGCAAGCTGCGCACCATTCTGCTCCCCGGGAAGCTGTGCCGGAAGCTGAAAAAGTACGCCAGGGCACAAAAAACCGCCTCCGGCGAGATTTTTCGCACCAGAAGCGGAAAAAGTTTGTCCAGACGGCAGATCTGGGCGGAGATGAAGCGGCTGTGCAAGTCGGCCGGGGTGGCCCCCAGCAAGGTGTTCCCTCACAACCTGCGGCACCTGTTCGCCCGGACCTTCTATAAGGTGTGCCGGGACGTGGTGAAGCTGGCCGACGTGCTGGGGCATAGCAGCGTGGAGACCACCCGCATCTACCTCATCTCCACCGGCGCGGAGCACGCGGGAATTTTAAGGAAAATGCGCCTCATCCAATAAAGACAAAATAAGCGTTTTGACATACTTTTTCATAAAAATACCAAAGCGCTACATAGAAGTAAGAGCATTGTAGCACGGGAATTCCAAATTTTCAAGAGCTCTTCCTGATTTTGGGTGCAAAAATTCAGCCGCATAGACCATCGCTGTTTATGTGGCCGGATTTTTGCGCCCTATTTTCTTTTCTCCGTCTTTTAGCGGCCGCCGTCTCCTCCATGTTCGGAAAAGTTTGCTGTCCCTCACAGCCCGAGCCGATCTCAAAACGCTTATTTTGCCTACGAGGGACAGGGGGGAGGAGCTTGAACGGTCTCAAGGCGCGTGCCGCCGGGCAGGGGACGGCGGAGCTGAGGCTGACGGAGGAGTGCATCGCCTCCTTTTTAGAGGAGCTGGCCCGGAAGGGTCGCACTCCCGGCACGCTGGACACCTATCAACGGAATATCTGCTCCCTGTACGACGCCCTGCCCGAGGACAAGACGCTGCGGCCCGGGACACTGGACCGGTGGCAGCAGGATATGCTGGCGGAGGGATATTCCCCCCGGACGGTGAACACCCGCCTGTCGGTGGCCAACCACCTGGTGGCCTTTCTGGGGCGGCGGGAGCTGCAAACCCGGGGGACCCTCCAGATCGGGGAGGGCGGCACGCCGGAGCTGACCCGGCGGGAGTATCTGCGGCTGCTGTCCACCGCCCGGATTCTGGGCAAGGAGCGGATCTATCTGCTGGTCAAGCTGTTCGGCAGCACCGAACTGGCGGTGGGGGACCTGGAGCAGCTGACGGTGGAGGCCTTACGCGGGGAGGCGGCGTGCCCGGTACGCCTGCCGGATTTCCTGCGCCGGGAGCTGCTGGACTACGCCAGCCGCAGCGGCGTGGTCCGGGGTCCCCTGTTCCAGACCAGGAACGGCCGCCCACTGGGCCGCACCGCCGTCACCGACAGCATGAAGCAGCTGTGCCGGGACGCCCGGGTGGCGGAGGAGAAAGCAAATCCCAGGTGCCTCAAGCACCTGTGGCAGACGACCCGGGACGGTTTCCGGGCCCAGCTGGACTGGATGGTGGAACAGGCCTGCGACGGCCTGCTGGAGGCTGAACAGCTGTCCATCGGCTGGGATTCCAGGGAGGTGAGGGGTCCCTGAGCGTGTGTTCCATTTCCCGGCGGAGGCCGGAAAATTGACCCTAGTATAAAGGAGGAAAATGCGAGATGAAAAAACGATTATTGGCGGCGATTATGTCCCTGTGTATGATCGTCTCCCTGCTGCCCATGAGCGCGATGGCGTATGAAGGGGATGAAGAACCTGCGATACAAAGCAGAGACGGCGGCTATCCAGCGTATTTTTATGTGCGCTTCCCCAGCGATGGGACAGAGGGAGATACCCACGCTCAGAACCTGTTTACTTTCGCGGGAACCGGATCGGTTTCTGGTGTAGACGCACCGAATCATTATACAGGGGAGAACAAAGTAGTTGGAGTAACTGATGGTATCACGTTGAACCCCCCGGATGGAGGAGAAACGGAGACACATAAAGCGATTACAGTTTCCACATTCCCTGATATAACATCCGGCACGAAAACCTATGTTTACAAGGGAAAGGCAACGGAAGCCGACCCGTATACTTATACAGTTAAGTGGTACCGCCTGGTCAGCGAACAAGGATATAACATCATTCAGGATGGGACGAGCTATTCGTTTTCTGTGTCCGGAAACAATGGTTACTGCTGGCACGTAGATGGGTTTATCCAGTTCCAAGATCGGCATTCCGTAACCTATAAGGTACAGTTCCCGGGAGAAACCGGATTTTCTGATGTGACTGCAAGCGGGGAGAAAGAAACCGAAAATATTCCTTATGTGGACTATTTAGATGGGGACGAAACATTCGGCGATGCAACCGCACCCTCGATGGATAAAACTAAGGAGTATCAGGGAGAAACGTACACCTTTGAAGGGTGGTACAAGTATGAGGACTGTACTCAGAAAATTGGAGAGGAGGAGGTCATTACTGAGAATATAACGGTTTATGGTAAGTATGAAGCCGCCGAGCCGACAGGAGAGAGCGCGTATTTTTATATTCTGCTGCCGGGAAAAGCATCGGTAGCAGAGGGAGACGCAGCTGACTACCGTTATTTGACATACGGCGGTCATGTTAATGAAGAGTTGGCAAATGGATTAAAGGAAAGCGCTCCAGCGATGGACCAGAATGATGAAGGAACTATTACTCAATATCTGACTGCGTGGCCGGAGAAGCTTTTGCAATATCCGGCAGGTGAAGAACCTGACGATAGCACTGTCGCAAGCCAGCCAATCGGCAATCAGAGCAGCTGGGAAATCAATGAAGAGACTGGGGATGTAACGAGCTTTTCCATTGTCATTGATGGTAAGACGTATACAAACGTGGACTGGGATATCCGGTGGGTAAAAATTGGTTATGTCAATATTGAGGATAGTTCTGTTCCCAGCGACCACGCTTATCATGTAGATGCGATGCTCTACAAGAAGACTCTGGCTGAAGAGGTAATCAACGAGGTAGATGGTGTCGCAAAGGTTTTGACAAATAGTCAGCTCTCACTGGGAGAGAAGGGTACAGAAAATGAGAGCGAGACCTTTAAGTTTGTGCTGGATGCAAAAGATGATGCGCAGAATACGTTTGTGGATATTCCGCTGACGGTAACTTTTGATACCAGCAATAAAACTACTAGTCTCAAGCTCACCTTTGTAAAGGAAAATGATGCTAAGAGAGAACTGATCCCTGGGACATATGTCATTTCGGAACAGTTAACGGAAGAACAGGATAAGGCATGGACGTCCTCTGCGGTAGAATTTGAAGTTGGCCGGGATGGTACGATTACCTATGCGAACAATAATAGCGTAATTGATAATACTCTAGATACCTACACCCTGACCTATGATGCTAACGAAGGTACTGGCGGACCGGCGGCTCAGTCTGGCTTAAAGTATAATGAGTTCGCAGAAATCAGTACCATAAAACCGACCAGAGACAATCATACTTTCCTGGGCTGGGCAACGACTGCCAATGCAACTGTGTCGGATGTAACAGGGCCTGTCCAAATCAAGGGCGACACCACTTTGTACGCCGTATGGCAGCTCAACACGGCGCCGACCATGTACACCGTGACCTTCAACACTAACGGCGGCACTACACCGAGCTGGAGTCAAAGTGTTGAGCAGGGCCAGGCGGTCAACAAGCCCACCGATCCTGTGTGGAACGACGACTACATCTTTATGGGCTGGACCACGGAGCCAATCTCCGGTGAGACCTATGGTGTGGGCGAAACCCTGCCCGGAATGGTCTTCCAAAATAGCAACATCTATACCCCCACCGGCACCACCACCCTCTACGCCGTGTGGGGCAAGGACAGCAACCATGACGACGTGGCGGACGTGTATGAAGTGTTCATCGCCCCCGCCGACATCACCATCTATACCGGCGGCACGGGCTACGAAGGCGTGTCTGACGGGGACGGAAATGAGATCGAAAACTCGAACAGCGGCCTGCCTGAGCCCGGCTTCCATATCATCCTGCCCGCCGATCTGGGGTTGGGGGACGGCAACGTCCTGAACGGTATCGTAAAATTCCAGTACTACGGCTGGGATGATATTACCGATAACACTGTGCGGCGTGAGTGGGATCTGTCTTGTGTGGGCGTCTACTCCGCGGAACTCGGACAGTTCGTGTATTCCCTGGTGTCCACTGGTGACACGCCCGCCGTCCGAGTGACATACACGGGTGAGAATGGTGAGGCTGTGGAACACGACCGGATCGATATGTCCGCCAACGCCGCCTCCGCAAAGTACGACATATCCATCAATGCCGGCGGACTGGAACAGAACAACATCGAGGCCGTGATTACAGTTGGAGGTCGTGAAGTGACCCGCAATCTGGTCATCGGCACCGGCGAGCTGACCATCCGCAGCACCGTGGACAGGACCGACAACACCAACACCATTGCGGATAATGCAGGTGAAGTGAGCGACGGCAGCTTCAACGCTGTGGGCAACAACGCCTCCTACGTGGTCAACGACAGCGAGGTGCCCGTTTCCACCGCGGACGACCGCGTCCAGCTGCTGGTGGACCAGGTGTCCAACAGCACGGCCTTCAACAACGCCATGGGCGAGGCCGCCGTGGAGAAAGCCACTGTGTCCGGCACGGCCCACGAGACCGTCTACCTGGATCTGGTGGACACCCAGAACGGCAACACCGTGGTTACTCTGAACACCGGCAGCATGGACATCTACTGGCCCATGCCTTCCAACGCCGATCCCTACGGCGACTTCCAGGTGGTCCACTATGTGGACATGAACCGCGAGGTCTCCGCTTCGGAGGGCAGCTTGGATACCCAGGAGACTGAGCTGCTGAACGGCACTGCCGAGCGCATCAACGGCGACTGGTACGTCCGCTTCACGACCCGCAGCTTCTCCCCCTTCGTCCTGGTCTATGAGGAGGACACCTCCCGGCCGGTGAACCCCAACCCCGGCGGCGGCTCCGGCGGCGACAGCGACAGCGATCCCACCGGCAACCTGTCCATCGAGCTTGACGTGAACGGCGGCGACGACGAGTTCACCTTCACCGTCATCCTCACCGACAAGGACGGGGACGACCTGGAGAACAACTTCTACTACAACGGCGACTACACCGGCACCATCGGCAGCGGCGATGAAATTACCCTGACCGGCGGCGACAAGATCGTCATCCGCAACCTGCCCGAGGGCACCCGGTATGAAGTCATCATCGAGACCGCCGACGGCTACACCTACGTCATCGACGGCGAGGAGGGCGTCATCCACACCGGCATGAACGAGGCGGAGTTCACCGCCACCCGCACCGTGCCTGTGGCCGACCCCAGCGTCACCGGCGTGTCCCGCTGGCTGAACACCACCGACCACATCGCCTACCTCACCGGCTATCCCGGCGGCGCCTTCGGACCGGACAACAACATGACCCGGGCGGAAGTGGCCCAGATGTTCTACGCTCTGCTGAACAACAAGAACGTGACCATTACCAAGACCTTCCCCGACGTGCCCGCCGACGCGTGGTACGCCACCGCCGTGAACACCCTGGCCTCTCTGGGCATGGTCTCCGGCGACGAGAACGGCAACTACCGGCCCAACGACCCCATCACCCGGGCCGAGTTCTGCGTCATCGCCCTGGCCTTCGCCTATGAGCCCGAGAACGCCGTGTGCTACTTCGGCGACGTGGCCCGCAGCGACTGGTTCTACACCTACGTGGCCCAGGCGGCCAGCTACGGCTGGATCGGCGGCTACACCAACGGGAACTTCGGTCCCAACGACCGGATTACCCGCGCCCAGGTGACCACCATCGTCAACAACATGCTGGGCCGCGCGGCCGACCGTGACTACGTGATCGACCACCAGGCCGACCTGGTCCAGTTCACCGACCTGACCCGGGCCCACTGGGGCTACTTCCAGATCATGGAGGCCACCAACGCCCACGACTACACCAAGTCCAACGGAACCGAGAACTGGCGCTGAGACGCGCTGACCGCTTCCGCGGGACGTACACAAGCTTTTCCACATGCTGAGGCCCGCCTCCCCATCCGGGGAGGCGGGCCTTTTTCCGCTACGCCGGACACTGCCGGCCCGTGTGATCGATGGTGTAGTCGGTGTTGTACTCCCCGCCCAGAATCAGCTGGGAGATGGGCACAAAGGTATAGCCCTCCTGGATCAGCGTCTCCAGAATGGAGGGCAGGGCCTCCGGCGTGTGAAGGGCCGCGTTGTGGAAGAGCACAATAGACCCGGGCTGCACTTTGCCCGTCACCCGCTGGACAATCTCCTCCGCCGGGATCTCCTTCCAGTCCAGGCTGTCCACGTCCCACTGGATGGGCTCCATGCCGATGGACCGCACCGCCCGAACGGCGTTGTCGTCGTAGTCCCCGTAGGGGAGGCGGACCAGGGTGGGCCGCACGCCGGTGATGGCCTCGATCTTGTCGTTGCAGGCGTTCAGGTCGGCCACGATCTCCTCCACCGACAGCTGGGGGTAGTGGGCGTGGGTGTTGGAGTGGTTCATCACCTCATGCCCCGCGTCGTGGAGGGCCTTCACAGACTCCGGGTATTTATCGACCCAGTCCCCCACCACGAAGAAGGTGGCTTTTACCTGGTAGCGGTCCAGGATGTCGATGAGCTGCTGGGTGTCCTCGTTGCCCCAGGCCGCGTCGAAGCTGACGGAGGCCAGCTTCTGGTCCCGCTGGACGCAGTAGATGGGCAGCTGCCGCTGGGAAGCCGAGGCGTCCACGGCGGCGGGGTAGTTGATCACATAAAACATCAGGCAGACAGCGGCGGCGCAAGCAGCCAGAGACAGGGCCCTTCGGCGGATCAGGAATGTTTTCATGGTAATTCGCCTCCCAAACAATACGCATTGGTCAGCACCAATATATGCCCCCGCCGGGCGGGGCATACCCCTCCAGCGCCCGGGAAACACCGGCGCCCGGAAGCCATGCTTCCGGGCGCCGCCTCACTCCGATTCAACGGGATGCGGTCCTCTATTTCCGCCCTGAGCGGTAAATCACCCCGTCCTGGGCCTCGATCCCGTTCCGGGCCAGCAGGTCCTCCACGGTGACAAAGCAGTAGCCCTTCCCCAGCAGGGCATCCACGATCTGCACCGCCGCGTCCACCGAACTGCTGTACAGGTCGTGCATGAGGATGATGTCCCCGTCCTGGACGTGCTCCACCACCCCGGCCACGATCCGCCCCACGTCCTGGTCCTTCCAGTCCTCCGGGTCCACCGACCACAGGATGATGGGGCTGTCCGCCCACTGCCGGGCGGCTGCGTCGGTGATCCCGTAAGGGGGCCGGAGCCAGAACTCCCCCTCGCCCAGGATGTCCAGGAGAAGGCTGCGGGTCTTGCCCACCTGCAGGTCGAAGTCCTCCCGTGACAGGCCGGTGACCTCCACGTGGTCGTAGGTGTGCACCCCGATCTGGTGGCCCTCCGCCGCCATCCGCCGCACCAGGTCCTCGTTGCCCGGGATGCGGTGGCCCAGGAGGAAGAAGGTGGCGGGCACCTCCCGCAGGGCCAGCTCGTCCAGCAGCCGCCCGGTGGTGGACGAGCGCGGCCCGTCGTCAAAGGTGAGGGCTACCACCGGCATATCGGTCTCCTCCGGCTCCGCCTCCACCTGGGCTGGGGCGGAGGCGGGGGAGGCCGTCTCCGGCACGGAGGCCGGCACCGCCAGCATAAAGCACACCACCAATAAGACCCAGCTCACCCAGGGTGCTCCGCTGTCCCGCACCTGTTCCACCCCCGCCCATCGTTCGTTTCCATTCGTCAGTATGTGACGGCAGCGGGCGTTTGTTGCGGTGAAATTTTTGTCAGCGGAATCGGACGATTGACATTTGCCGTTTGATTTGATCAAAACAAAAGTCAACAGGCAAGCGGTCCTTTCAAGCAAGTTCCAGGCATCTCTGCAAGGTTCACATTGGAAGCTGTATAAACCGCTATCCTCCGAAGGATATACGCTCAGGGCCTCCGGCGCTTATGCCGGAGGCCCTGTTTTTTCTCATGCTACTCCACCGCCACCTGGGCGGAATTGCTGACGATATTCACATAGGAGGGGCCCACCCCCAGCCTAGCCGGCTGGCCGTCAGGGGTGAGGTAGGTCATGGGGGCGCTGTCCCGGGCCTTGGACCAGGTGATCTCCTGCACCGTGCCGTCGCAGAAAAGCAGGCCGCTGCCCGTGCCGGTGGTGCGCACTTTCAGCCGCCCGGCCTCGTCCCCGGGCACGTTGGACACGTCGGTGCGCAGGACCAGGACGTTTTTCACCTGGACCTGCTCGTCCGTGTTGCCGTCCACATAGGGGCTGCCGTACTCCTCCACGGCGTACATGCCGGTCTCTGAGTCGTAGGTGAACACCCCGGTTTTGTAAGTAGAGAAGGTGACGGACACCTTGGTCCCCGGGTCCCCCTGGGCGGTCTGCCCCTCGTCCAGGAACTGGACGGGGTAGGAGAAGCCCTCCTTATGCTCCATGCGGTATCCGTAGGTAGGCAGCAGCTCCGAGATGGTGTCCCCGGAGGTGAGCACGCTGTGCTCCAGCCCCATGTCCCGCCGCCGCTCCTTGTCCCGCCAGAACAGGGTGCCCTCGTAGGGGCCGTTGACGCAGTCAAAGGCGGCCGCTCCCCAGTTTTTGATGGCCAGGTAGGCGCTGGGGCTTCCGCCCGCGTGGAGGAACAGGGCGTCGTGGCCCAGGGCCAGTGACACATAGTAGTCCCGGGCGGAGCGCACCGAGCCGATGTCTCCCACCCCGTCCACCGACTGAAACACCGCCAGCATGCGGGTGATCCCTCCCTCGGCGGGGGCCTCGTAGATGACGTCCGCCTGGGACACCCCCAGCTGGGGCAGGGCCTTTTTCAGGTTGTTGAGCATCACGGCCACCGGCCGGTCCTGGGCCACATCCTCCCAGCAGCCCTCTCCCGTGAGGGGATTGATGTAGGGGGGCTCCGGTTCGGGCTCCGGTTCCGGCTCAGGGGCCAGAACGGAGACGGAGGGCTCCTCCGGGACCTGGGGGGGCTCCTCCTTGGGGGCGCAGGCACAGAGAGCGGCCGCCAGCGCAGCGGTCAGAAAGAGAGCGGAGAGACGGGGTTTTATGGCCATCGTGATTCCTCCCTTTTGGTTCTGGGGGCTCTTGTCAATCGCGGGGGTTTCGCCCTGCGGGGCGAGTGACTTTTTGGACGCCCAAAAAGTCACCAAAAAAGCGCTAGGGGGCGGGCGCAATCGGCGGTTCGGCAAAGCCTCCCGCCTCCATGCCGCCCGTCCCCTAGACCCCCCATTACGAGGGGTTATCCCTTGGGATGGGCAAAAAATTTCCGGCGCGCAAAATCTGAGTGGCTTTCCGCAATTTTTTCCGGCCCACTGGGGCCTGGTATTCCAAAAATTGAGGCTGGTGCGGCTCCACCGCCGCGCCTGACTCTGCCGAGCCAACGCTCCCGGTTTGTTTCTTGTGTAGGGGCGACCGCAAGGGTCGCCCGTAAGCCTTCCCCTTTAGGGAAAGGTGCCGAGCGAAGCGAGGCGGATGAGGGGAACGGTCCCGGTATAAGAGCGGTTCGTTCAAACCGTAGGGGCGGCACATCTGGGCCGCCCGGGAACGGCCCGATGGGGGCATCGGGCCCTACAAAAGATCAAACGCACCTTCGGATCGCCGTAGGGGCGGGTGTCCTCACCCGCCCGCCGGTCCCCTGAGCCAAACTTAAGCCCCACCCACTCAAAAGGCGCGCCTTCCACCGATAGAAGCAACACCCAAAGGTTACCGGACCCTCAGCGGCAGCGGTAATAGAAGGTCAACCAGTCAGCTGAGCCACCCGCGCCTTTGCGCTGACTGCCAAGGTCGCCTAATTGGCGGCCCCCGTAAAATGGGGGACCGGGGGCCGACTCCCCTTGTCAAGGGGCCGATTCCCCCTGTCAGGTGGAAATGGCCGAAGGCCAAAAGGGGTAGGGATGATGGCCGAAGGCCAGAGGGGATAGGGAATGCGAATATGAGCACGAATTGCTCATCCTGAGCCGTCCTCCGGCGATTCTTTGGTGACTTTCTCAGCGATGAGAAAGTCACTCGCCGCCGGGGCGGCGAAACTCCCCTGCCACGAACGAAGCACTCCGATCATCGCCCCCTCATCCGGCCCTTCGGGCCACCTTCCCCCCAAGGGGAAGGCTTTTGGAGGGGGCCCCCATCCACCCAAGGGAAGGCTTAAAATGCGGCGGAAATCCTCTGTACAAGAAAAATCACGGCGTCACAGAGACCCCCATCACCCGCTGCCCCAGGGCCTCCAGGAGCAGCACATGCTCCTCTCCGGCGGGCAGGAGGATGTTTTTCTTCACGCCCCCCTCGGCCCCCCGGCAGGCCAGCTTCAGCGCGTCGGCGGTGGGTGTGGGCAGGGTGCCCTCCTTCAGCAGCTCGTCCGCCTTGATCAGGTTCATGTGGAGCAGCTCCACCTGCCGGTCCTCCCCCAGGGCCAAGGAGGGCTCGCCGTCTACAAAGAGGACCAGTCGGTCGGCCTTCATGGCCTGGGCCACCGCCACCGCCTCCTCACCGCTGCCGGTGAGGACGGGCAGAAAGCCCCCGGCCAGCAGGGTGTCCAGCACCTTGGGCCGCACGTTGATGCCCGTGTCCGTGTGCTTCAGGAGGCCGCCGTCTCCGGCGGACAGGGCCACCCCGGAGCCGGACAGGGCGGGGGGCAGCTCGCCCCCCTGGGGGCGCACCAGCACCACCCGGGCCCCCGCCCGGGCCAGGGCGGGCCCGTCCAGCAGGGCGGAGAGCCCCTCCGGCGGGGCGTAGACCACCCAGGTCTCCCCCTGGCGCTCCTCCAGGGCGGGCAGGACGGACAGAGCGGCCTTGGCGGGGGAGGCGGGGTCCAGCCGGTGGATCAGGTCGTACTCCTGGAGGAAGGCCTGTACATACTCTACGTCGGTGGGGGTGTCGATATACTCGATGCCCCGCTTTTGGCGGGTCTCCCGACCCTTGCCGGTGAGCAACAGGATGGAGGGCCACTGGCTGTCCAGCACCGCCCGGCGGATGGCCTCCCCCCGGTTGGGGATGATCTGGACGGGACAGCCCTCCTTTTCCACGTTGGGGGCGATCTCCCGGCAGATGGCCAGGGTGTCCTCCTCGCCGCTGTCCTCCTCAGTGAGGTAGACCCGGTCGCACCACTGCCCGGCGGCCTCCCCCAGGTCGTGGCGGCGGTCGAAGGCCTTCTTGCCGGGGCAGCCGAAGACGATGGCCATATTCCGGCCGGGGTACTCCTCCCGCACCGAGCGGAACAGGGTCTCGAAGGACAGGCGGTTGTGGGCGTAGTCCACAATGGCCTGGACGCTGCCGTCGGCGTTGGAGAACACCTCCATCCGTCCGGGCACCCGGGCCCGCACCAGGCCGTCGTACACCGCCCAGTCGGGGATGCGCAGGGCCTCGCACACGGCGATGACCCCCAGGGCGTTCTCCACGTTGAACAGCCCGGGCATGGTCAGCCGGAACTCCCGCTCATAGGAGGGGGTGCGCACCTGGAACACGGTCTGGCCGTCCTCTTTGCGCACCGAACTGGCGTACACGTCCGCCTGGGGCTTCTTTTGGGAGAAGGTGATCACCGGCCTGCCGGCGGCCTGGGCGGCGGCGAGCACCTCCGGGGCGTGGTCGCAGTCCAGGTTGACGCAGTTCACCTGGGCCTGGTCAAAAATTTTCAGCTTGGAGGCGAAGTAGTCCTGAAAGTCCGGGTGCTCAATGGGGGAGATGTGGTCGTAGCCGATGTTGAGAAAACAGGCGGCGGAAAATTCGGTACACAGGGAGCGGTGGTACTTCAGCGCCTGGCTGGACACCTCCATGGTGAGATACTCCAGGCCGGAGTCCGCGGCGTTGGCCAGGTGCCGCTGGAGATCCAGGGGCTCCGGGGTGGTCAGGTGGGACTCGAAGCGCTCCACCCCGTCGTAGGTGTCGATGGAGGAGATCACCCCCGTCTCCCCCTTGCCCTGTCGGGAGCGGTACACGTCCAGCACCGACTTCAGGTAGTAGGTGGCCGAGGACTTGCCCTTGGTGCCGGTGAAACCGATTACCTTTAACTTCCCGGAGGGGTGGTCGTAGCACAAATCGGCCATGAGGGCCATGGCCCGGCGCAGGTCGGCAAGGAGGATGCAGGGCAGGGGGGAGTCCGGCCAGCGCTTCTCGCTTGCGTAGGCCGTCGCCCCCCGGCTCTGGGCCATGTCCAGAAACTCCGCCTTGAAGTGGGCCCCCTTGCACACAAAGAGGGTGCCAGGCACCACCGTCCGGGAGTCGCAGGACACCAGGGCGATGGGCTGCTCCCGGTCCAGGTCCGCGGGGAGGGGAGCGGCCAGCAGGCCCTCCCGCTCCAGAAGGCTGATATAATCGTTCAGGGTATGTGCCATTGGGCGTCACCTCTTGTTTTTCGTTGATTTAACTGCAGTCCCAGTTGTACAAAATCCGGCTGAAGTCCCGGCGCAGCAGGTCCTCCCGGTTGATGAAGAAGTTCCCCACGCCGCAGTCCCCCCAGAGGACCAGGTCCTTCCGGTCTATCATATCCGAATCCAGCTGGAACAGCAGGGTGTCGTAGGGGCTGTCCGGCTCCCGGGGGTCGTATTGGGTGAAGAAGGGATAGCCCAGCAGCCGGTGTCCGGCGGTGTTCAGCTGGTCATAGAAATAATCGCGGTCCGCATTGTCGAAATATTGGTACTCATTTTTGTCCCCGATGTCCTCCCCGGTGACGGCCCGGACCGCCTCCCGGAACAGGGCCTCAAAGCGGCAGTCCCCCGGTCCCATGTATCCCACCGTCTTTTCCGCGGTAAACGCGGCCTCCCGGATTACCGGAGTACAGAGGTCCGCCTCCACGTGGGTGGGGAGTTCCAGAGCCTGAATCTGCTCCAGGGTAAGGGCCGGGTCGGGCTCCGGGTGATAGATCACCCGAAAATCCTTCTGGCTGTCCGGCTGGTCAAAATCGATCCCGAACACGTCATCCTGTCCGATGAAAAACTGCAGCAGCCCCTGGGCAGGCAGAGGGGCCTCCGTCCCCAGCTGGGCGAAATTCAGCTGGGCCAGGAGGGTCATCTGATTTCCCTGGGAATCCACGGGGTAGGGCAGGGCCGGGTCCCAGTAGGGCAGGCCGCCCACCTTGCTGTCCAAGAGCCCGCAGGGCCCCTCCGGGTGGAGGGTGAGCTTCCAGCAGGGGGTCTCGGTCCGGCGCTTCACCTCGGCCACAATGGCCTTGACCTTCTCACTGGGCTCCGGCTTGGGCTTGGGCGGGGGAGGGGCCTTGAAGGTCTCAGACACGGAGGGGTAGGGGGTCAGGTCCATCCGCACCTTCACCGACTGGGGCAGAGCATCTAGATCCTCCAAAGGGATCAGCTTCTCTCCCTTGGGCAGGCACACCGTCTTCAGGGCCTCCAAATGGGCCAGCTGCTCCCGCTCGGGCAGACGCACCGTCTTCAGGGCGGGCAGCTGGAGGAGCAGGGCACAGTCGGAGAAGTTGGTCAGGGCCAGGTCCAGGTGCTGTAAATTTTTGCACCGGGGCAGCCAGGAGAAGTCCCCCATGTCTAAGGTCTGGTTCCTGCTGGACAGGACCACGGACAGCTGGCGCAGCTTCTCCATGCGCCCAATGGCGGAGAACTCCCCAGGGGTGAGGACAAAGCCCTCCGGCACATTGTCCCAGTAGGGGTCCACGGGGCTGTAAAAGTTGTCCAGCACCTTCACCTGGGTCAGGTCATAGGGGACGGCGGGCATCCGCCCCAGGGCGCGCTTTACCGCACCCAGCAGGCGGGGATCAATGGGGATGGGGCCTTGGGACATGGGGAGACCTCCTCCTTCCGGTATTTACTTGGTAAAAATATGCTGGAGCCGGCCGTGGCAGGCCTGGATGGACCGCTCGGCCAGCACCGCCATGGCGTCCAGATAGAAGGGGGGCAGGTGGTGCTGGCTGGAGAACACGGACAGCTCGGTGCAGGCCAGGATGGCGCAGTCGCACCCCTGCTCCTCCAGATCCTGGTGGACCACAGCGAATTTCTCCGGGTCCCCCGCCTTGCCCGCCTTGATGTCGTCGTAGATGAGAGACATGACTTTTTTCTGGGCCTCGGGGGAGGGAACTCTGGGCTCCATGCCCAGGGCGATGAGTTCCTTCTGGTAAATGCCCGTCTGTATCGTGCCGTCGGTACCCAGCACGCCGGGATAGTGGCAGCCCCGGCTGGCCAGGACCTGACAGGCCTCCCGCACCATGTGGAGGATGGGGATGGAGATCTGCTCCTGCACCTTGTCCAGGAAGTAGTGGGCGGTGTTGCAGGGAACAGCAATAGCGGTGCACCCCCCCTGCTCCAGCAGCTTGGCTCCGTACAGCAGGCGGTCGTACACCGGGTCCTCCTCCCCGGACAAGATCGCCGCCGTGCGGTCGGGGACCTCGTTGTCGGAGAAGATCAGCATGGAGATATGCTCCTGGTCGGTGCGGGCCGCCGTGCGGTCGATGATATACTGGTAAAAGGTGTTGGTGGCCTGGGGGCCCATGCCGCCCAGAACGCCGAGACGGTAATCTGACATAGTACCGAGCTCCTTCTTTTTTTCATTGGGGAGAGACTGCTTCCGCCTCTTTTTTGCCTTCCCCTTTCCCGGGGGAGGGTGCCGAGCGAAAGCGAGGCGGATGAGGGGCGCTCCCCTTAAAAAGCCTTCCCCCTGGGGGCCGACTCCCCTTGTCAAGGGGAGATGTCGCGTAGCGACAGAGGGGATAGGGACAGGTGCCCCCGAAGGGGGCGGATGAGGGGGCAAGTTTCGGAATGGGTTTGTTATACACAGGGAGTTTCGCCGCCTGCGGGCGGCGAGTTCCTTTGCCCATGGCGGCAAAGGAACCAAAACGCCACCGGGGACGGCTCCAGATGAGCACTTCGTGCTCATAGTCGCCTTTCCCCGGACCCCATTACGGGGGTTACCCCTTGGAGCAGGCAGAATCCTTCCGGCGCGCAAAAT
>ENA-UOIV01001969-UOIV01001969.1-human-gut-metagenome-genome-assembly--contig:-C59-NODE-1969-length-15508-cov-12.982787_pt1 | contig 15508 bp, 14 predicted proteins | sample MGYA00242333_ERZ723880 | MGnify/ENA metagenome assembly ERZ723880 | reverse complement strand
AAGCCGCCGCAGGCGGCTTTGCGAAACAACGAAGTTGTTTCGCGGGCGGGGCCGTGGTATACTGTCAGCAGAGAGGCCGGCAAAAACGCCGGCGGCAGAAGGAGGGCGCGATATGGGCGACGCGCGGAAACTGGCGTGCATCTTCCTGGCCTCGGGCCGTTCGACGCGTTTTCGCGACAACAAGCTGCTCGCCGATTTCGGCGGCCGCCCGATGGCCGACGTGGTGCTCGGCAACTTCCCCGGCGAGCTGTTCCAGCAGGTAATCGTCGTCACCCGCTACCCGCAGGTGGCGGTGTCCGCCGCGCTGCTCGGCTATTCGGTGGTGGAAAACGACGACACGACGGGCGACATGGCGGTCACCATCCGCAAGGGGCTTGCGGCGGTCGACCCGGAAGCCGTCGGCTGCATGTTTTCGGTCTGCGACCAGCCGCTGCTCACCGCGCGGAGCATCGGGGCGCTGCGCGCCGAATTTTTGGCGCACCCCGGTTCGATCGCCGCGCTCGGCCACCGGGGCAAGCGCGGCAACCCGGTCTTTTTCCCACGCGCCCTCTTCGGCGAGCTGGCGGCGCTGCCGCCGGGCAAATCGGGCGGCGCGGTGATCGCCGCGCACCCGGAGCTGCTGCGCGTCGTCGAGGCGGCCAACCGCCGCGAGCTGCTCGACGTGGACTACCGGGGCGACCTCGATGCGATCGCAAAGATGGAACCGTAACGGATAAAAAAGGAGGAGGCCCCCGGCCGGGGACCTCCTCCTTTTTTATGTGTCATCAATAGTATTCGCTCACGCCGCGCGCGACAAAGGTCCCCAGTCCCTCTTTGACCGGCTCTCCGTTTTCCGCCGCGAGCTCGCCGCGCAGGAAAACCGCCTTCGCGCGGCCCCGCGCCGCCATCCCCTCGTAGGGGGTGTAGTCGCAGTTTTGGTGCTGGGTCTCGGCGGAGATCGTCCAGCGGGCGGCGGGGTCCCACACCACGATGTCCGCGTCGCCGCCCACCGAGATCGCCCCCTTGCGCGGGTACATGCCGAAGAGCCGCGCCGTGTGCTCCGAAAGCAGCGCCGCCATCTGGTTTTCCGTCATCCGCCCGGCGGCGACCCCCGCCGTATAGGCCGCCGCGGGCCGGTGCTCGATGCCGGGCAGGCCGTTGGGAATTTTGCTGAAATCATCCCGTCCCAAATCCTTTTGGCCCGCGAGGTTATAGCTGCAATGGTCGGTGGAGATCGAGTCGATCTCGCCGTTTCGGATCGCCTCCCACAGCGCCGCCTGGTCGTCGAGGCTTCTGAGCGGCGGCGAGCAGACGTATTTCGCCCCCTCGAAGCCGGGCGCGTCATACCGGCTCCCGTCGAGGACGAGGTACTGCGGGCAGGTCTCGAGGTAGACCTTCTGTCCGCGCGCGCGGGCGCGCCGCGCCTCCTCGAGCCCCGCGCGGGTGCTCAGGTGGACGATGTGGACCGGCACCCCCGCCGCCCCGGCGATGTAGCAGTAGCGCGCGACCGCCTCCGCCTCGACATAGTCGGGCCGGGAAAGGGCGTGATACCGCGGCCCTAGCTTTCCCGCCGCGCGGAGCTCGGCGACCTTCTCGTTGACGAGGTCGCCGTTTTCGCAGTGGGTCCCGATAATCCCGTGCGCCTGCCCGACCCTCTTCAGGATTTCGTAGAGCTCGGCGTCGGTGACGCGCAGGTTGTCGTAGGCGAGGTAGAGCTTGAAGGAGGTCACGCCCGCCTTCACCATCTCCCCGATCTCCTCCGCCACCGCAGGGTTCCAGTCGGTGATCGCCATGTGGAAGGCGTAGTCGCAGGAGGATTTGCCATCCGCCTTTTTGTGCCACGCCTCGAGCGCGCGGGCAAGGGTGCCCCCCTTGTCCTGCGTCGCAAAGTCGACGACCGTCGTCGTACCGCCGCAGACCGCCGCCCGCGTGCCGGTGGCGAAATCGTCCGCCGTCGCGGTGACGCCGTTATCCATGTCGAGATGGGTGTGCGCGTCGATGAAGCCGGGAAAGACGAGGCAGCCCGCCGCGTCGTAGGTTTCGCACCCGTCGGCGGACAGGCCCGGCCCGACGGCGGCGATCTTTCCATCCCGCACGAGGACGTCCGCCGCGAAGGTGCGTTCGGGCGTCACCACCCGGCCGTTTTGAATGAGCAGTGCCATATGAAAGCCTCCTGTTGAAAAGCGTTCAAGGGGCGGGGCCGCGCCCCGCCCCTCTTTGAGGGTCGTTTTTATGCCGTCGTGACCGTCTGGCGGCCGAAGAGGTAGCGGTAGCCCTCCCACACCGCCGTGATCAGCTGGCGGATCTCATCGGGAAGGCCGCAGCCCTCCTCGCCCACCGCGTAATCCGCGACCTGCCCGTCGAGGCGTACGCGGTAGAGCTGGCGTTCGGCGTCAAGCAGGAGGAAGCCCTCGTTCCCGCTGTCCGCGAAGTCCGCCTCGCTCCAGAAGAGGGTGAACTTATCCTTGTAGGGCGCGCTGTCGTAGGGGCAGAAGGTCGCGCAGTTGCCGCACTCGTTGCACATGCCGTCGACGTGCACGATCTGGCGCATCCGCCGTCCGGGCACCCGGATGGCGAGGTTCGCGCGGTTGGGGCAGACGTCCGCGCAGCACTCGCAGACGGTGGCGCACTCGAGGCAGCGCTGGGACTCGGTGCAGGACGCGCAGTCGGTGCAGAGGGTCCCCTTCTTTGCGAGCGCGCGGCCGTAGTCGGGGCTCGCGTTGGTAGCGGTATAGGTTTCGACCGTGACGCCCGCGATCGCCTTCGCCGCCTTCGTCGCGTCGGCGATCGCCTCGACGACGGTGGCGGGCCCGCGGTTCGCGTCGCCCGCGACATAGACGTGGGGAACGCCCGTCTCAAGCGTGTCGGGGTCGACGACCGCGCGGCCGCGCGAATCCACCGCGACGCCGCAGCGCTCATAGAGCGCGGTGTCCACCCGCTCGCCGACGGCCGCGATCACCGTGTCGGCCGGCACCTCCGCCGTCTCGCCGGTCGGGACGGGGCTGCGGCGGCCGGACGCGTCGGGCGCGCCGAGGACCATCTTTTCGCACTTGAGCACGCCGTCCCGGACGCCGACCGGGGCGAGCAGCTCGCAGAACTCGACGCCGTCCGAAAGGGCGAGCGCGAGCTCCTCCTCGTCGGCGGGCATGTAACGGCGGCTGCGGCGGTAGACGAGCCGCACCTTCTTGACGCCCGGCGCGCGCACGGCGGCGCGGGCGGCGTCCATGGCGGTGTTGCCGCCGCCGATCACGACGACGTTCTCCCCAAGCGAAAGGCCGTCGGGATCGCTCTTGCACCGCTCGAGGAATTCAATGACGTTCATCGCACCGCCGTATTCGAGCGGGAGCTTCCCCGGCTTCCACGCGCCGGTCGCGAGGATGACGTCGGTGTAGCCCCGGTCCAGCAGCTCCTGCGCCGAGCCGATCTCCGCGCCGAGCTCGAACCGCGCGCCCACGGCGCGCGCGAGCGCGGCGTCCTTTTCGATGGCGGAGGTCGGGATGCGGAAGGCGGGGATGACGTGGCGCACGATGCCGCCGAGCTGCCGTTTGCGCTCGAAGACGGTGACGGGCACGCCCGCTCTGGCGAGGAAATAGGCCGCCGAGATCCCGGCCGGGCCGCCGCCCACGACCGCGACCTTTTTGCCCTTCGCGGGTGCGGCCGGGCGCAGCTCCTTCAGCAGTTCGTCATAGGCGTTTTGGGCCGCCTCGAGCTTGACCTCGCGGATGTGGACCGAATCCTCGTAGAAGTTGCGCGTGCACTTGTCCATGCAGCGGTGGGAGCAGATGGTGCCGGTGATGAAGGGCAGGGGGTTGCGCTCGGTGATGACCCGCAGCGCGTCGAGGTGCCTGCCCTCCCCCGCGAGGCGCAGGTAGGCGGGGATATCCTGCTCGATCGGGCAGCCGGCACGGCAGGGCGCGGCGAAGCAGTCGACGAGCGGGACGTGTTTTTTCATCTTGCGGGAGGGCAGGGGCTTGATCGGCTTGCGGTAGTAGGGGTCGCCCATCGCGTCCTCCACATACTCGCTCACCTTTGCGGTGTTGACCCCCGCGAAGGGCTGGTCCCCGCAGCCGCGCAGCCGCTCGGCGATCTGGGTGAACCGCTGGTAGCCGCCCGGCTTTAAGAGGGTGGTGGCCATCGTGATCGGCCAGATGCCCGCCGCGAAGAGCTTTTCGACGTTGGTGATGTCCGCGCCGCCCGAATAGGAGATGCGCAGCTTTCCGTCAAACGCCTTGGAGAGCATCTTGGCCACCGAGACGGTCAGCGGAAAGAGGCTCCGCCCGGACATGTACATCTCATTGCCGGGCAATTCCCCCGCCGCGATGTCGACCGGGAAGGTGTTGGTCAGCTTGACGCCGAACGCCAGCCCCCGCCCGTCGGCGAGCGCCTGCAGCCGTCCGATCATCGGGACCGCGTCCTCGAACTGCAGGTCCTCCTTGAAGTGGTGGTCGTCGAAGGCGATATAGTCGAACCCGAGCGCGTCGAGCGTCTCGCGCGCGTACGCGTAGCCGAGCAGGGTCGGGTTGCATTTGATGAAGGTGTTGAGGCCTTTTTCCGTCAGCAGGTAGGTGGCGATCCGCTCGATCTCCTGCGGCGGGCAGCCGTGCAGGGTCGAGAGGGTGATCGAGGTGCACACCCTGGGGGAGATCTCTTCGACATAGCGGGCGTCGAGCTTTTGGAAGCGGCCGAGGTGCTCGAGCGCCCACGCCCGGCACTCCGCCCAGACGGGGGTGTTTTCCGCGTTTTTGAGCCCCTCGATGAAGGCGTCGATCTTGGGGGATTTGATCCCCTCGAGGTCGTAGCCGACGCTCATGTTGAAGATGAAGCCGTCCGGGCTGCCGAGCCCCCACTCGCGGGAGAGGAGCTTGAGCGCGAACCACGCCTTGACGTACTCGTCGTACGCCTCGGGCACCCGCAGCTCGGTCGACCACTCGACGTTGTAGCACTCGTCCTGCGCGTTGATGCAGGGCTTTGCGACCGGCAGGTCCTCGCCGTCGAGGGTCTGCACCGTCTTGAGCTCAAAGAACCGGCTGCCCGCCGCGTAGGCGGCGATCAGGTTCTGGGCGAGCTGGGTGTGCGGGCCGGCCGCGGGGCCGAAGGGGGCCTCCATCCGCTCGCCGAAAAGGGGCAGCCTCGGTTCGTCCTCCGCGTGGCGGACGAGCTTCGAGACGCCGAAGATGCTCCCGTAAGTCTGGTATTCCCCGATGATCCAGTCCATCAACTGGCCGAATGGGATCGGCCGCATGCGATCGCTCATAAAAGATTCCTCCTGTTATCCGGGTTTCCCCGCCCGGCTTGTTCTGCTCGTTTACCGCGCGTTGATGCGCGCCCACATCTTTTCCGCCTGCTCGCGGGACTTTGCCAGGACCTCCCGCTCGTCGATGCCGACGAGTTCCCGGTCCTTCATGCGCACTTTCCCGTCGATGACCGTCGTGACCGTCTGGCGGCCGCTCATGCCGAAGAGGGTGTGGCCGTTCACGTTGTCCGCCGAAAGCGGGGTGAGCGGGTCGTAGTCGGTGACGATGATGTCCGCCGCCGCGCCGGGCTCGAGGGCGCCGAGCTTCTTTTCAAAGAACCGCGCGCCGATCGCCGGGTTCCCCTCGAAGAGCATGTAGGGCACCTCCGACCAGGCCGCGGTCGGGTCGCAGAGGTTGTGCTTATGCAGGCAGTTGGCCGCCTTCATCGACTCGTACATGTCGTTGGTGTAGCCGTCGGTGCCGAGCCCCACGGTCAGCCCCCGGTGGATCATCTCCATCGTCGGCGGGCAGCCCACCGCGTTGCCCATGTTGCTCTCGGGGTTATGTACCACCATGGTGTTCGTCTCCTTGAGAATGTCCATCTCGGTGCCGTTCACATGGATGCAGTGGCCGGTGATCGTCTTCTCCCCGAGGATGTCATTGTCGAAGAGGCGGTTAATGACCCGTTTGCCGTATTTTTTGAGGGAGTCGTACACGTCGGTCATCCCCTCGGCCACATGGATGTGGAAGCCCGCGTCCGCGGGGGTGTTCTCCCGGCAGAGGGCGAGCGTCGCGTCCGAGAGGGTGAAGGAGGCGTGCAGGCCCATCATGCCCTTGACCATGTCGGTCTTGTCCTTTTTGCAGAAGGCGATGAAATCGGCGTTCTCCTTCACGGCCTGGCGCATCTTCTCCGTGCCGTCGCGGTCGGACACCTCGTAGCACAGGCAGGTGCGCACCCCCGTCTCCTTCGCCGCGTCCGCGATCGCAAAGAGGCTCCCCGGGATCTCGCCGTAGCTCGCGTGGTGGTCGAACACGGTTGTGACCCCGTTTTTGATGCAGTCGATATAGGTGGTCAGCGCGCTCATGCGGGTGTCCCCGAGGAGCAGGTTGCGGTCGATCGTCCACCACATGCCGTCGAGGATGTCGAGGAAGTTCTGCGGGTTGTAGCCGTTGATCGCGATGCCGCGCGAATAGGCGCTGTAGATGTGGTTGTGGGCGTTGATGAGCCCCGGAAGGATCATGCCGCCGCGCGCGTCGATAATCTCCGCCCCGGGATAGCGTTTTTTCAGTTCCTCCGTCGTCCCGACCGCCGCGATCACATTCCCGTCGGCCGCCACGCAGCCGTTTTCGATCAGGCGGTTGTGCGCCCCGCGGGTGATCAGCCGTCCGTTTCCGATCAGTAACATGTTTTTTTCCTCCTTCATCATGCGGTAAGCTTGTGGAAAAGCGCATAACAGCCAAAAAAGGCGTCCATCCTGTGGATGAACACCCTTCCCCGTCCGGCCCCGCAGGCATGCCGCGCATGGGACCTCCCCGGTGGGGTGATCATCCAGCCCGTGCGCGAAGCACTCCGTTGCAGCCACGAATCCGATAAACTTGTCGCTTTGTACAAAAGAATTTATTGGAATTGTACAGAATTTTCCGCCCTTCGTCTTTGGTTTTAGTTTACCATGAACGGGCCCAAAATGCAATAGTTCCTGCGTGTTTTCTCAAAAAAAATTTTTAGCCTGCAAAGTTTTTGTTGCAAATTGCCGGGAACGTGCTATGATGGAACCAGACCAATTTCGACAAAGGAGCTACCGCCATGCTGAACGCCACCACGCTGGCCTTCCTGCGCCAGCTCGCCCGGGGGATTGCCGAGCAGTTCGGGCCGAACTGTGAAGTCGTCGTGCACGACCTTTCGGACAACAGCGTCGACCACACCGTCGTCGCGATCGAAAACGGGCACGTCACCCACCGCAAGCTCGGCGACGGCCCCTCCCACATCGTGCTCGAGGCGCTGCACGGCGACCGCAGCGCCCTCCACGACCAGATCGGCTACCTCACCAAGACGAAGGACGGCCGCATCCTCAAGTCGAGCACCATCTACATCCGCGACGAGAACGGCGACGCGGTGGGCATCTTTTCGATCAATTTCGACATCACCGGCCTGCTCATGGTGGAGAGCGCCCTTAAGCCCATCGTCTCCACCGCCGCGCCCGAAAAGGAGCCCGAACGCATCTCCCAGAACGTCAACGAGCTGCTCGACGAGCTGATCTCCCAGAGCGTCCGCCTCGTCGGCAAGCCGGTCGCCCTCATGACCAAGGACGACAAGGTCAAGGCCATCCAGTTTTTAAACGACACCGGCGCCTTCCTCATCACCAAGAGCGGCGACAAGGTGTCGAAGTACTTCGGCATCTCCAAGTACACCCTCTACAGCTACATCGACGCGAAGGCGTAGCCCCCCGCGCGAAACAGAGGCCCGCTCCTGTGGAGCGGGCCTCTGTCTATTTCTTGATCATATTCAGGTAACGGTAGATCGTCGGGACCGACACGCCGAGGCTTTCCGCCACGCAACCGATCGCGCCTTTGACGAGGAAGGTCCCCAGGTCGCTGAGTCCCTCGATCACCTCGAGCTTCTCCTTCTGGCTCATGCGCCCCACCTGCTCCTCGTACCCCGGGCAGACCCGGTGCAGGTTCGCCTGCACCAGCTCGCGCACGTTCATGTTGAAGCTCTCGGTGATCGGCAGGTTGGCCCGCAGGCCCAGCTCCCCGATCAGCGCCCCCAGCTTGTCGTGCGCCTCGAGCAGCTCGTGGTAGTCGGTGTTGATGCAGAGCAGCCCCACCAGCTTGCCCGTCTCGTCCTTGATGAAAAAGGTGGACGATTTGAGCCGGTGCCCGTTTTTCACGATTCCCTGGTAGTTGGCCATATGGGACTGCTGCTCGAACGCCGCCGACTTGAGCACGTTGAGGGTCAGGTCGGTCACGGGAGAGCCGATCTGGCGGCCGCTGATATGCCCGTTGCGGATCGCGACCACCGACTCGTGCCAGTCGGTCAGGTCGTGCAGCACGACCTCCGTGTTCTCCCCCATGCAGTCGGCCAGAAAGTCGACCAGCGGCAGATATGCGGTGAGAGTCTTGTTCAAAGGCATCCGCTCCTTTTGAAAACCGTTATTTACCCGCTGCCCGGTCCTTGGGCAGGATGAGGTTCAGCAGAATGGCGATCAGCGTGGAAATGACCACCGAAGAGCCGCCGAATACGGTTCCGACCCACTCGGGGAAGCCCGCGAGGCTTCCGGACACCTGCGTCACGCCCACGCCGAGCGCGACCGCGATGCCGACGATGCTGACATTGCGGGGAGTGAGCCCGGCGGAGGAGATCATGCGGATGCCGGTCATCGTGATGGTGGCGAAGACCGAGATGGTCGCGCCGCCGATGACGCACTGCGGGATGGTGGTGAGCAGGGCGGAGAACTTGGGGACGAAGCCGGCGATCAGCAGCACGACGGCGGCGAAGCCGAAGACGACCCGGTTGACGACCCGGTTGACGGTGACGATACCCACGTTCTGGCTGTAGGACGCGGTGGGCAGGCCGCCGAAGAAGGCGCCCACGACGCTCGCGGCGCCCTGGCAGACGATGCCGCCAGAAAGCTCCCTGTCGGTCGGCTCGCGGTCGAGTCCGCCCAGCGTGGTCGAGGTGAGGTCCCCGATCGTCTGGACCGAGTTGACGATGTACATGACCGCCATCGACACGCAAGCCGCCGGGACGAATTTGATCCCGAACTTGAAGGGCACGGGCACCGCGACGATCCCCGCGGCTCCCACCGAGGAGAAATCGACCATGCCGAAGCAGAGCGCCACGAGATAGCCCACGATGATCCCCATCAGGATGGACGCCAGCTTGGTGACGCCCTTGGTGAAGTTGTTGCAGAAGATGACGACCGCCAGCGTGATGACGGCGACCAGCCAGTTCTGCCAGGAACCGAAGTCGGCGGCGCCCGCGCCGCCCGCCATGTATTTGACGGCGGTCGGATAGAGGGAGAGGCCGATCGTAAAGATCACCGTGCCGGTGACCATGGGCGGAAAGAAGACCCGCAGCTGCTTGACGAAAATGCCGAAGAGGATCGCGACGCAGCCGCCCACGATCTGCGCGCCCAGGATGACGCCGAGGTCGTGGTAGCCGTTGGCGAGCGCGAGCAGCGTCGGGACATAAGCGAAGCTGACGCCCATGACGACCGGCAGCTTCGCGCCGACGCGCCACAGCCCGAACACCTGCACGAGCGTCGCGATGGCCGTAATGAGCAGCGACACCTGGATGAGCAGCGTCTTGTCCGCCACCTCCAGCCCCACGGCGTTGGAGACGAGGATTGCGGGGGTGATGACGCCAACGATCGCGGCGACCACATGCTGCAGGCCGAGCGGGACGACCTGTTTCATCGGCGGCACGCCGGACATCTCGAATACGGAACCTGCGGGAGCTTTCATTTCATTCATCACAACACGCCCTAACAAATATTTTTTTGTGCTAATATTTTTTTGTCTTCCCGCTATCCACTATAACGCAAAACGCGGGCGGTTGCAATCATTTTATCGGATGTTGATAAAAAAATATCAACGTCGATTTTGGGTACTTTCTCTATAAGTCATACTAATGCGGCGTCTTTATTTGACGGCGACCGCTTCGATCTCAAACGCCGCGCCCTTGGGCAGCGCCGCGACCTGCACGCAGGAGCGCGCCGGAGCCTCTCCCGTGAAGTACTGCGCGTAAATCGCGTTGATCGCCGCGAAATCTCCCATGTCCGAGAGGAAAACCGTCGTCTTGGTGACGTCCTGAAAGTCCATTCCCGCCGTCTCGAGCACTGCCCTGAGGTTTTCCAGCGCCTGCTTCGCCTGCGCTTCCACCCCGGCCGCAAGCTCTCCGCTCACCGGGTCGAGCCCCAGCTGTCCGGAGGTGTAGAGGGTGTTGCCCGCCAGCACGGCATGGGAATAGGGTCCTACCGCCGCGGGCGCGTTCTTTGCAGAAATCATTTTGTTCATATTGACTGCCTCCTATGGTTGGTTGTTGTCTTTATTATACCAGACCCCGCCGCAAAATGATAGTTTTTTATTATCATTTTTCAGAAATTTAACAAAATTTTCTTACCTTTGGGGACTCCGGGGGACTTTGAAAAGTCCCCCGGACCCCGAAACGTTTGATACAGGTGATCCTACGCCCACAACCATCCGCCGCCGTCCGTGAGGAGGGATAAAAAAGCCGTGCGGGAACGGCGAAACATCCCCCGGACCACGAAACGTTTGATGCAGGTGATCCTACGCCCACAACCATCCGCCGCCCATGGAAAGGGACGGCAATTTTCGCCGCGTCTCCCCGTCGGAGTCCCGAGGAAACGCGGGAGGCGGCCGCCCAAAAGGACGGCCGCCGCCTTATCTCGACTTCTCCGCAGAGCAAGCGATCCGCGGTAAAATCACCCGTTCAGGCCGTGCTCCCCGAAAGCATCCCGCAGGAGCAGGATGCTTTCGGGCGCGACCGAAAGGTATTCCGCATCCCCCTCTCCGGCAAGCTGCTTGCTGAATTTCCACCAGAGCGCCTCCCCCTCCCCGCCGTCGGCGTTCCGGAAGAGGATGTACCACTCGAAGGGGCTTTCCACCCGTTCGCACACCTCGACGCGCATGGTATTTTCCGCGCCCGGCCGCACGGGATGGAAATCATGCGCGCGGATGCCCACATAGGCGAGGTCATCGGGGACGGGCGGAACGACCTTAAACCGCACGCCCCAGCCGGGGACCTCGACGAGATCCTCTCCGATTTTCCGGGCCGGGCAGAGGTTTTTGCAGCCGGTCAGACGGGCCGCCGTCAGCGTGCCTGGGTTTCGGAAGAGCTCGTGCGTGTCCCCCTCCGAAACGGGCCGGCCGTGCTCCATAATGAGCAGCCGCCCGCAGAGGCGGTACGCCTCGTCCCGGCTGTGGGTCACCATCACCGCGTCCCCCGCGTAGCCGCGCAGCAGTTCGAGCAGCTCGAGCTGGAGCTTCTCCTTGAGGTGCGCGTCCAGCGCCGAAAAGGGCTCGTCGAGCAGCAGGGCCTCGGGCTCGTAGGCGAGGATGCGCGCGAGCGCGACCCGCTGCTGCTGGCCGCCCGAAAGCTGCCCGGGATACCGCTTCTCCAGCCCTTCCAGCCGGAACCGCCCAACCAGCGAGGCGATCGTCCCGGCGCGTTTTTTCCGGTCCTTCTCCCGCCCGAGGGCGCAGGCGATATTCTCCTCCACCGTCATGTGCGGAAAAAGGGCGTAGCTCTGGAAGAGATAGCCCACCCGCCGTTGCTGGGGCGGCAGGTTGATCCCCGCCGCCGAGTCGAAGAGCACCCGTCCGTTGAGGACGATGCGCCCCTCGTCGGGGGTTTCCACCCCCGCGATGCAGCGCAGGGTCATGCTTTTGCCGCACCCCGACGCGCCGAGGATGCCGAGCACCCCGTCCGACGTGGTGAACGCCGTCTCGAGCGAAAAGTCGCGCAGCGTGCGCCTGATCCGCACTTCGAGGCTCATCTCTTCGCCCCCTTCCGCCTGTAGCGGCTCTCCCGGGAGGCGAACCAGTTCATGCTGATGACGGCGAGCAGGGAAATCATCACGATGATCGCCACGTAGTCGTAAGCGCCCGCCATGTCCCCCGCCGCGACGGCGGAGTAGATCGCGAGCGGCAGCGTGCGGGTCTTGCCCGCGATGTTGCCCGCGATCATGGCGGTCGCGCCGAATTCGCCCAGCCCGCGCGCGAACGCGAGGACGCCGCCGCTGGCCACGCCGGGCGCCGCCAGCGGCATGACGACCCGCCAGAAGATCGCGCGCTCGGACATGCCGATCGTGCGCGCCACGCAGACGAGGTCCTGGTCGACCTGTTCAAACGCGCCCCGCGCCGACCGGTACATGAGCGGGAAGGAGACGGCCACTGCCGCAAGCACCGTCGCGCCCCATGAGAAGGCGATCTTCACGCTGAAATATTCGATGAAGAACCGGCCGATCGGGCGTTTGACGCCGAAGATGTAGAGCAGGAAAAAACCCGCCACGGTGGGCGGAAGCACGAGCGGCAGGGTCAGGATCCCGTCGAGCACCATTTTCAGACGTTCCCGCCGCATCCCGGCAACCAGCCGGGCGGCGAACACGCCGAGGAAAAAGGTGATGAAGATCGAGAGCGCCGCCGTCTTCATGGATATCAGGATGGGGGATAAATCCAATGCCGTCCCTCCCCGCCGCGCCGGACCCGGGGTCCGGCGCGGGATTTATGATTTCGGATTATTTGTTGGGGGTGAAGCCGTACTCCTCAAAGACGGCCAGCGCCTCGTCGCTCTGGAGGAACTCGACGAAGAGCCGCGCGGCGTCCTTGTGCTGCGAGGCGGACACGATGCCGACCGGGTAGACGACCTTCTTTTCCAGGCTGCCCTCCGGCGCCTCGGCCACGACCTGCACCTTGGCTGTCGTCGCCGCGTCGGTCGCGTAGACGACGCCCACGTCGGCGCTGCCCTCCGCCACCCAGTTGAGCACCTCGGTCACGTTGGTGCCCAGGCTCGCCTTGGCGGACACCGCGTCCCAGATGCCCAGATTTGTGAACGCCTCCTTGGAGTACTGGCCCACGGGGACGCTCTCGGGATCGCCCACGGCGATCGTCGCCGCGTCGGTCACCGTCTCAAAGCTCTTCGCGGCGGGCTCGGAACCGGCCGGCGCAATCAGCACGATCTTGTTCTCCAGCAAATCGACGATTGAATCCGCGTCGATGAGCGACTCGTCCTTGAGCGCGTTCATCTGCTTGGTTGCCGCGGACATGAAGACGTCCGCCTCAAGCCCCTCCTCGATCTGGGTCTGCAGCTTGCCCGAGCTGTCGTAGGTGCCCTCCACCGTGATCCACGGATATTTCTCGGTGAACATCGGGATCAGCTCGTCCTTATAGGAATACTCCAGGCTCGCGGCGGCCGCCACAAGGATGGTCACCGGCTCCCCGGAAGCCGCGGGCTCTTCGGCGGGTTCGCTCTCGGGCGCGGGGGCGGGCTCCGCGGGCTCGGCGGGCGCGGCTTCCTGCGCGGGCTCCGCAGGGGCCGGCGCGGGTTCGGACGCGCCGCATCCTGCGACGGTAAAGAGCATCAGGGCCGCGAGCAGTACGCTGAAGAATTTTTTCATGGTTGCTGTCCTCCTAAAGCTATTGTCTATTTCCTTGCGCACTCCCCGGCGCGGCCGGTGAGAATTTCCAAGCCGTGCCCGAGTGCGGGGATCACGTATTCCAGGTTCTCCCGGACCGCCTTGGGACTGCCGGGGAGGTTGACGATCAGCGTGCCTCCCCGGATGACCGCGACGGCGCGGGAGAGCATCGCGCGCTTCGTTATGTTTAAGCTCGAATAACGCATCGCCTCCGCGATGCCCGGGGCGAGCCGTTCGGCCACGTCGAGCGTGGCCTCCGGCGTGCAGTCGCGGGGGGAAAAACCCGTCCCGCCCGTGGTGAGCACCAGCTCCGCGACGTTCTCGTCGCACAGCCGCCGCAGCTCGGCGGAAATCTGCTCCCGCTCGTCGGGCAGCAGCGTGTAGGAGACGACCTCGTAGCCGTTTTGCTCGGCGATCTCGCGGATGACCGCGCCGCTCTCGTCCGTCCGCTGTCCGGCGGCGCCCTTATCGGACAGCGTCACAATCGCGACCCTAAACACGGCGCACCTCCATCCGGTCGCCCTCCGAGATCGTCCCGCCGCGGATCACCCGCGCAAAGACCCCCTCGGTCGGCATGATGCATTCGCCCATCTTCTTGAAGATTTCACAGTGGGAGTGGCACTCCTTGCCGATCTGGGTCATCTCGAGCACCACGCCGTTGCATTCGAGCACCGTACCGACCGGCAGGCTGCGAAAGTCGATCCCCTCGACCACGAGGTTCTCCCCAAACGCGCCGTCGCCCACCTCGGCCCCGCGCGCCCGGAACGCCTCGATCTTGTCAAAGGAGAGCAGGCTCACCTGGCGGTGCCAGTCCCCCGCGTGCGCGTCCCCCTCGATGCCCCAGTTCTCCCGGAACTGCGCCGAATGAATATTCGTCTTCTGAATTCCGCGGCGTTCGCTCGTGCACACCGCAATCACCTTTCCCACGATCCTTATCCTCCGATCTGTACCATTTTCCGCTGTTCCACATGCGCCGCCGTCTCCCCGAAGAGATGGTGGGCCGGTTTGCCCCACACCGCCGCGCGGACCGCCTCGGTGAGCGCCGCGTCGTCCGCGCCGCCCCGCAGGAGCCCCCGCAGGTCCGTCCCCTCGTCAAAGTGAAGGCAGAGCTTCAAAAAGCCGGTCGCCGTCAGCCGGACCCGGTTGCAGCCGCCGCAGAACCGGTGGCTCATCGCCGAGATAAATCCGATCTTGCCCGCAAAGCCGGGGATGTCGCAATAGGAAGCGGGACCGTTGCCCCACTCCCCCGGGTACTCCGTCAGCGGCCCGTAGGCGGCGGCCAGCCGCGCGCGGATCTCATCCGCCGGGACGCCCTCGGAGGGGTCCCCCTCCCCGACCGGCATCAGCTCGATGAACCGCACGTCGATCGGGCGGTCCTTGGCGAGCGCCGCGAGCCGCTCCGCCTCGTCGTTCCCCCGGGTGGGCACGCAGTTGAGCTTGACCCGTAGGCCCGCCGCGAGCGCCCGATCGATCGAATCGAGCACCCGCGAAAGCTCCCCCCGCCGGGTGATCCTGTGGAACGCCTCCGGGTCAAGGGTGTCGAGGCTCACGTTGACCGCGTCCAGTCCCGCCGCCGCGAGCTCCTCCGCGTAATCCCCCAGCAGCACGCCGTTGGTCGTCATCGTGACCTGCCGGATGCCGGGGATCGCCTTGATCTCCCTTGCCAGCCCCGCGACGCCCCGCCGCACGAGCGGTTCCCCGCCCGTCAGCTTCACCCTCCAGAAACCGAGCTTCGCCGCGCACCGGCAGACCCGCAGAATCTCCTCGTAGCTGAGGATCTCCTCGTGCGCGACCGGCTCCACACCCTCCTCGGGCATGCAGTAGACGCACCGCAGGTTGCACCGGTCGGTCACCGAGACGCGCAGATAGTCGATCTCGCGGTTATATTGGTCTTTCATTGGTTCACCACCTTATTTTTGAAGCCGGGGACGCGCTGAGCCAGGATGAATTTTTTCGCGCCCCTTCGAGGCGCTTTGGGGAAGCCGCCTTCGGCGGCATAGATTGCCGGGTCCCGCCCCGGCGGGCGGGCCGACTTCTTGCACGCCCAAGAAGTCGGCGGAAGAAGGGCGCTCAAGGGGACTTCCGCCAGTCCCCTTGAGAATCCCCCGGGAGTACCTTGCCATAACCCGCAGACTACCG
>ENA-UOIV01001966-UOIV01001966.1-human-gut-metagenome-genome-assembly--contig:-C59-NODE-1966-length-15514-cov-12.445113_pt1 | contig 15514 bp, 8 predicted proteins | sample MGYA00242333_ERZ723880 | MGnify/ENA metagenome assembly ERZ723880 | reverse complement strand
GCCCGCGGGTCCTCCCGATTTTTGATCCGCCTATTTCGCAAAGGAGGGCAGGAATGCCTTTACGGGAGCGGCGGGCTCCCCGGCGGGCGCTTCCCCGGCGGTTTCCGCGGGGGCCCCGGCCGCTTCCGCATCCGATGCGGCCGGCTTCCCGGCGATGATATAGGTGCCGAGCCGGCGGGTCTTCGTGCGCAGGACGTAGTCGCCGTCGTCCGTCTCAACGAACTGGAACTCGGAGGTGATATCGACCGGCTCTCCGTCCTCGCCGATCGTGTAGACGACCGCGTTCTCCGGGTCGACGGTCAGCTCGCCGTCTTCGTCCACGAACGGATACCGCAGGTCAAGGGTCGCGCGGCTCGTCGAGGCGATCTGCGGATTGCCGATGAAGTCATAGAGATAGGCGTCCTGATCCGCGAAATAGTCCGTGTAATCCTGGTCGCTCCATTTGGTGGTCATCTTCGGGTAGAACTTTGCCGCGTTGTCGTCGCTCGTGAAGGCGAGCCACGCCAGCGTGTCGTTTTCACTCTCCCAGGTGATCTCGTTGTCCTCGTTCTTCTGCGGCTTCACGACCACGCCGCCGTCGCCCGCCTTGAAGTCGGCGTCCGCGCCGCGCTCGTCGTTTTTGACGTAGAACTTGAAGTCCACGATGACCTTGCCGTTCTTCGCGAGATACAGAGCGCCTTCACCCCAGTCCCACGGAGTGATGTCAAGATTGTCCTTCGCCTTATAGGTGGCGGTCAGCCCGATCTTCGTCTCGTCGTCGGTGAAGCCCTCCTTCATCTCTCCCTCGATGAAGCCCCAACGCTCAGCGGCGCCGTCAAAGTAAAAACTGCCATTGCTGACCACATCACCGATCTTTTTCGAGACGAGCTTGAGCGATTTGATTGCTTTCGCGCCTTCCTCCTTCTTGAACTTCGCGGTGAAGAAGTCGGTCACGTCCCTATCGCAGCCAAGATAATAATACAGGTCTGAATAGTAGAGATCATCGGCCGAAATCGTCGAGCCGTCGTCCGCGACCGCATCCGAATAATCGTCCGGGCTGTTTTCTTCCCCCATATCGGGAATCAGGTAGATTTTCGCGGTCGTGGGGACTTCTTCCTCATAGTAATTTCCCCGCATGTCGTAAAAGAAGACGCCGTCCGCGCGCAGGTGGATTTCCCGGACCACCTTCGCGCCCTCGGGGATCGGGGCGTCCTTCGCAAGGGCGGTTACGCCGAGGGAGAGCGCCAGTACCAGCGCCAGGGTGAGTGCCATCAGCTTTTTCATGTATTCTCCTCCTTTTGTCTTCGCGGCCCCCCGGCAAAGGGAATTGCTGCGCCGCACAGCGGCGCAGCACAAAGCGGGGCCCCGCTTTGCCATGTTCCTGTTGCTTCATTTTATCATGGCCCGGGAGATATGAGAATTCAATTTTTGTTGATTTTCTCCCCCGCGGATTCCGGCCTTGTGAAACGGCGAAAATTTGGTATACTATTGAAAAAGCAGTATGGAGGAGTCGGCATGAAAGCATTGGTGACGGGCGCGAGCTCCGGGCTCGGGCGGGATATCGCACGGGTACTGGCCGCGCGGGGATGCAAACTGATCCTGACGGCGCGCAGCCGCGACAAGCTGGAGGCGCTCGCCAAAACGCTGCCCGGCGGCGCGCAGGTCGTCTGCGCAGACCTCTCGGACGAGAAGGAATGCCGCCGCCTCTACGAGCAGCTGCGCGCGGAGAAGATCGACATCCTCGTCAACAACGCCGGGTTCGGGCTGTGCGGCATGTTCGACAAAACCGACCTCGACGCCGAGCTGCGGCTGATCGATACGAATATCCGCGCGGTGCACATCCTCACCAAGCTCTTCCTGCGGGACTTCATCGCGCGGGACAGCGGCTACATCCTCAACGTCGCCTCGTCGGCGGCCTTCTTTCCCGGCCCGCAGATGGCCGCCTACTACGCCTCCAAGGCCTATGTCATGCGGCTGACGCTCGGCGTGCGGGAGGAGCTGCGCCGCCGGGGGAGCCGCGTCTATCTCGGGGCGTTCTGTCCCGGCCCGGTGGATACCGCCTTCAGCAGGACCGCCGACGTGCGGTTCGCCGTCGGCGGGATGCCGAGCCTGGAGGCCGCACGCCGCGCCGTCGACGGGATGTTCGCCCGCCGCGCGCTCATCATCCCCGGCGGGCTGATGAAAGCCGCCAAGCTGGCCGCGCATTTCGCGTCCGAGCCGTTCGCCGCGCGTCTCTGCTGGCACATGCAGCGGCGGACCAAATAAGCGTTCCGAGCCTTTAAAATCAAAAAATGGCCGCCCGTTGGGCGGCCATTACCATTCCTTGGAGACCTGAAGACATTGGGAGATCGCGCCCTCAAGTCCCGCGATGACCATCTCCTGCGCGAACGGAGGAAGGCGGTCGAGCATCTGCTGGTACCGCGCGAGATCGTTTTTGGGAAGCAGGTCGATCACCTGCTCGGGCTGGAGCAGCTCCTCCAGCTCCACGCCCAGCGCGGCCGCCACAAGGTCCATCGTTTCAAAGGTCGGGTTCGCTCTGCCGCATTCGATGTCGCTGAGCAGCTTTGTGCTGATTCCCGCGCAGGCCGCAAGGTTTTCCTGATTGATCTTCATCCGCTCTCTGCGGGCCTTGATGATCTGTCCCAGATTTGCGACTGTCATCGGCGATTCTCCCCTTTTTATAAAATTATAGGTAAAATCGCAGATTTTCTGAATAAACCATGTTACGCGTACTATTTTACCAGTCACATAACTTCAGTTGATACCCATTTTTTCTCATTTTCATGACAGCGCCTCACGCGGCCGCCGGCCCGCGAGCAAAAAACCGGCGCTTTCCTATTCCCGCCCGCGGACGGTCTCGAGCCACATGGCCAGAGCGCCCTCCGCCCCCCGGACAAACAGCTCCTGCCACGCCTCGGGAAGGCGGTCGACCATGGGCTGCAGGCGGGAAAGCTCTCTTCTGGGCAGCAGGTCGACCTCGATATCCGGCTGAAGCAGCTCCTCGATCTGGAGGCCGAACGCCGCGGCGATACAGTCCATCGTATCAAAGGTGGGGTTCCCGTTGCCGCACTCGATATCGCTGAGCTTCCGGTGGCTGATGCCCGCCCTGGCCGCGAACTCCTCCTGTGAAAGGCCCTCTCTCCGCCTGAGATACCTGATCTTCTGCCCCAGAACCTGTACCGTCATTGACATCACTCCCTATGTCGAAGTATAGGGGATTTTGTCGAAGAATGGAAATAACTGTAATTCTGCAATTATGGTGCGCATTCAAAAGCCGCCCCGTTCCCTTTGCTTTCGGATGCGTGAACCGCCGCCAGCCGCCATACTTGCGGGGAAGGTTTTGAAAATTGCCGCGCGCTTTCCTCCGGGAGGGTCGAAAAAGGCCGGGGAGCGGTTTTTCACCGCTCCCCGGCCTTCCGTATATCTGCCCGCCACAATTACGCCGGCCGAGCGGGCCGGCGTCAATCGTGCAGCCTGTTGACGCGGGGGGCTTCATTCATCACTTGGGCGGCGTCCGGTCCTCCCGTCCGCGGTGGGATATGCCGCCGCTCTGATACCCGGCGGCCGCGATCAGGGCGGCGGAAACCGCCAGCAGCGCAAACGCCGCAGCGGGCAGCGGGCCGTCGCCCGTGTTCGGGATCGACAGCGGGATGGGCAGGTCATCGATGAGCTTGAGGTCGTCCGGAAGGTCGAGCGGCACGAGCACCCGCACCGAATCGCCGCCGCCCCCGCCGCCCGACGGGCCGATGTAGGGGGAGTTTTCGATCCGCAGGTAAAACCGCGTCGACGCGCTGAAGCTGTTCCCGGGATTCCTTTCGAATTCCGCGAGGCCGCCGACCGCCGCCGCCTCCTTCGTCCCGTGCCCGCCGCTTTCCGCGTGGGAGGGCGCGCCCATCGGCTCCCCGGTGTCCGTTTCCGCCGCCAGCGCCGTGATTCCCATGCACAGCGCCAGCACGCACCCCAGAAGCGCCGCCAGAACCCTGTTCATCCGTTTCATCCTTGTCCCTCCCGTGATCAGCTTAAGACGGTGATCGTCAATTTCGCGCCAGCCGACCCGATATATTCTTCCGTCTCGGGGTCGTATGCGTTAAAGACCGCCGTCGCGAGGTATTCGCCCTTTTCCAGCTCCACATCCAGCTTCGCCGACTGGATGTGGTGGTTGGGCTCGATGAGCCCCGTTTCGTAGATCAGCTCGCCCGTGTCGTCCAGCGTGATCAGCACCTGCATGAGATACCGGTTGCCCGGCACGTTTTCGATCTGGAGCGGGCCCTCGGCCTTTCCGTTTTCAAAGGTGGGCGCCGTGTTGATCGAGATATTGAACATGCCCTCTTCCACAATTCGGTTGAGCTCCGCCTGGATTTCCTCCTCCGTCTTGCCCTCGAGCTGCCCGGCGAGCGCCGCCGCCTCCCGCGCGAGGCCGGACGGCCCCGCCTTGGGCGCGCGCAGCAGCAGAAACGCCAGGATTCCCAGCACGAGCAGCAGCAGGACGCACGCCGCGGCGAGCAGCTTTTTGCCGCCGTCCCGGGTTGCGTTCGCCCGCTCCTCCGTCTTTTCTCCGTTCATCGTCCATCCCGCCTTATTTTGTTTCTATTTCAAGGCTTGCGCCGTTTGTTTCCTTGTTGGGGCGCGGATCGCTCCGCGGGCTCGGGTGGATGTCCTGCAGGCCCGAAGGCCCCCGCGCGGGGGAGTTCCCCGCGCGGGATGTTAAGGAAGAAATTAAGCCGCCGTGACAAAATATATCACGTTCACAACGTTGGTGTCGTCGCCTTCGTTCACGCCGCCGGGGGCAATATACGCCTGCAGGGGGAGTTTCAGCTCGCCGTCGGTGGTACCGTTATTTTTAACGACCTTCCAGGGGGCGGCCAAATCCGTGTTTTCACTGTCGGAAATCGTGGAAAGGTCCACGCCGTTGACCGTCATCGCCATCGTCTTTGCCGCGGTCAGCGTGTTGTTCGCACGGACATAGCCGCCGCCGCTGTAAACGCTGCTATCGAAGGTGTTGAACGTCCAGCCCTCCTGCGGCAGCGCCCGCATGGCATAGACCTTGATGTCCGTATCCGTTCCGGTGTTGAGGATTTTGTACGCGTCGGCCGGCGTAACAACCATGCCGTCGCCGCCGTAGGCGTACATGCAGACCCACAGCGGGATCGTCGCGCTGATCTGGGTATCCCCGGACACGGCGTTTTTATCGATGTTCAGGTAGAAATCCGTCTTGCCGAACTGGCTTCCGCCGCTGGTGGCCAATTCCTTCTGCTCGCCGACCGCAGCTTCGGAGTCAATGCCGTGCGTATCGCCATCGTGCGCCGCGAACGCGACAACGCCCATGGACATGACGATCGTGATTGCCAAGAGAACCGCTAACAGTTTTTTCATTGTTTTGACCTCCTAAGATGTTTTGTATTGGGATTGTTTTGAAACCTTATAAAAAGTGATTCGCTCACATACCCCCTCCTCAGTTCTGCGGCCGCATTCAGTTTTCTACCTCGAGGACCAGCTTCGCGCCCGCCTGCCCGGCGATCGAATGTTCGTCGTCCGGCATGTGCGCGGTGAAGACCGCGGTCGCGTTATAGACACCCGCCGGCAGGTCCTCGGACAGCCTGATATACTGGATGTACTGTCCGGGCCTGATGCCTTTGGATTGGTAGACCGTTTCGCCCGTGCTGTCGAGCGTGATCTGGACCGTCATGTTGTAGCGGTTGGCGGCGATGTTCTCGATGTTCGCGAGCCCTTCGCCGTTCCCGTCCGGGAAAATGAGATAGGTGTTGATCGCAATGTTGAACATGCCCTCTTCCACCACGCGGTTGAGCTCCGCCTGGATCTCCTCCTCCGTTTTGCCCGGGAGGTGGCCGGTCATGGCCGCCACGTCGAAGAAGGTGTCCTGCTGGCTCTGCCACCAGTACCAGCCTCCCACGCCCGCCGCGATCAGCAGGATCAGGAGCAGCAGAAGCAAGAGCAGTTTCCCGCGTCCCTTTTTCGGGGCCGCGCTTTCCGTTTCATTCATCGCTTATCACCCCCCGTCACCGGCCGCGCCGCTGATGCCCACCGTATAGGTCACGGCGGCGATCTGGGTCTCCCCGTCCGCCGTCACGCCCCCCGCGGGGATGTAACATTCGACGGGCACCGCGCGTTCCGCCGCCGCCCCGATGGGCTTGAAGAGCGGGCCGGTTTTATCCGCCGCCGTCCAGTCCGCGCCCGCGTCCGCCGAAACCCACTGGGTATCCAGCCGGAGCGCCGCCTGACCGGCGGAGAGGTTGTTCCTGGAGACGTCGTAGCTCCCGTTCGTGAGGAACCCGCCTGCCGGGGGCTGTACGAACGACCAGCTTTCCATCGGTCTCACCGACATTCCGGTGACCTGCACCGGGAAGAGGGAGTTGTTCTTGATGACGTAGCTCCCCTCCTCCGGCGTGACGACCTTGCCGTCCCCGCCGTAGCCGTACATGCACACCCACAGGGGCACCGTCGCGTCGATCGAGACCGGGTTCGTATGGAACGGAATCCGCGCCATGTCGTCCGCGTAGGCGTTTGCCGCGCCACGCTCAAGCAGGGATATCTTCATCGACAGCCAGCCGTCCCGGGATTCGCTGATGGCATTCGCATTGTAAAAATTGAATGGGAGAGTAACCGTCTGGTTCCACCCGCGTGTCTGGCTGACCGGATATTCCGTGCCCTCGTAGGGCCTCGTCCATGCAAACTTATTCATGGCGTCATTGCGGCCCCACTCCGTGCGTCCGGCCGTGACGGCCTCCTTGCTGACAAGCTGCGGGGTGTAATCCGCGTCGGCGCTCTCCATCGTATAGCTTCCAATGCCCACGGAAAGCGATGTCGAAGTGCCGCCGGCCAACGGCTGCTGGATGGCTATGACGATCGACGCCGTGTCGTTGGGGCCGGAATCATCCGCGCCGAGCGTCGAGGTCTGCACCGCAGTGCGGTCGCCCGTACTGTACTGTACCTTCCAAAGTGAAAGGCTGAACGAACCGCTTTTCGCGACGGTCCCGTTGGCGTCCGTGGCTTCCAGGTGGTAAACTCCGTCATCGCCCCAGTTCGGCGTAAAGGTGACCGAAACCGATGCTTTGCCCTCGTTGCCCGAATTGACCACGCCGTTAAACTGTGCATCGATCTTATCCGTTCCGCAATAGAGTTCGCAGCTGACCACGTCGTCGGAGGACACCTCCGCCATGATCGTCGCCGGGACGCCCGCCTGTTTCAGGAAGTCCCGCTCCAGGTCCATGAAGTGGAAGGGCTCGCCCAGCTCCAGGGTATTTGCTTCCGTGGGGGATTTCGCCAGCGTGTAATCGATGCTCTCCGCGAGCAGGAACTTCGCGGTTTCGTCCGCGACGTCCTCCACGACGCCGTTTAAATAGACGGCGACGTTACGGCCGGGGCCGTAGTCCGTGTCAACGTCCGCGCGGTCCATGTCCACCGGGATCGCCGCGGAATCCGGAAGCGCCCCGTCCACGTTGATGACTTTTCCCTTCGGCAGGTAGACGTACTGGTCTGCGCCGAAGGAGGTCGCCCTGCCGCGCAGGCGCAGCGTGCCGCCCTGGTAGATTCCGTTGCCGCCGCTGCCGCCGGTGACCGTGTTGCCCGAAAGCGTCAGGTTTTCCGCCACCACCGTGCCGCCGCCGATCGCAATGCCGCCCGCGTACTGGACGCCCGCGTTGTCCGCGATCACGCAGTTTTTCAGCGAGGCGCTCCCCGACTTGAGCCAGAGGCCCGCGCCCCGGTTCTCCCGGATGCTTCCGCCGGTGATTTCAACCTGCCCGCCGAACGTCGCGATGCCGCCAATCATGTTCTGCGCTTCGTCCCCCTCGTTTCCGGAAATCTCCCCGTCCGTCATGATCAGGGAGGCTCCCACACCCACGAAGATTGCGCCCGCGCCGTTATTAACACTTAACCCGCTGTTTCCGGTGATCCTGCCGCCGTTGATTTCGATCGTCGCGGCCTCAGCCTGCAAAGGCGTGGAGATTGCGCCGCCAAGGAGCCCTGCGGTATTGTTTTGCAGGACCGCCCCCTCGTTCAGGATCAGGCTTCCTTTGTTCACGGTGATGGCGGCTTCGCCGCCGATGCCCGGCGAGGCGATCTCCGCGGCTCCGGTCACACCGTGGCGGTGCCCGTCGACGGTAATCTCCTCCAGCGTCAGGCTGCCGCCGTCAACTGTAAAGATGGAGCCGCTGTTGCTTGCTACCGCGTAGTTATCTCCGAGGCTTTCGTGCGCCTCCGGCTGGGAATAGCGCATGATCGTCACCGGACCGCCCGCGTCCACATAGCCCATTCCATAGAGCTCCTGTCCGCTCAGCGTGATGTTTTGGCCCTCCGGGATCGCGACTTCTCTCACCACGTAGAGGGTGCCGCCCTTTTGCGCGGCGAGCTTTTCATACGCCTTCGCGAGGGTCTTGACCGCCTGGGCGGGCGATCCGCCGTCCCTATCGTCGCTGCCGTTTATGCCGTCGATATAGACCGCGCCCTTCGCCTGCAGCTCGAGGACGTTCTCGCCCTCCCGCTTTCCGGCGGTGAAGCCCGCCGATACCCGGCCGGACAGCGCGGCCTTCGACGGGTCGACAACGATCGTATCCGGATTCTGCGCGTCATAGGTGATGATCGTCCTGCCTTTGTAGGCGTCTGCCAGGTCGATCTTCAGGCCCCCCCTCGGTGCGAAGGCGTTGAAGGTTTCGATATATTTTTCCGCCCCGAGGAAGACCTCGCCCTCGACCGACAGATCCTCATCCGCGCCCGCCGCCGAGGAGATCATCAGCCGGCCGGCCTGGTAGACCGCCGAACCCTCCTCCGCGTGGGTGTTTGCAATCGTGGAACCGCCGTAGAGCTTGTATGTTCCGCCCTCCGCGATATACACCGCGCCGCCCTGTCCGTCCGCCGAAGTATTCCGGTTGTTGCGCAGGACCGCGCCGTTGTCGGTATGGAAGCTTCCGCCGGACCGCACCGTCACGAGCGGCGCCTGCGCCTCGACCGCGGGCGCGGCCAGCGCCTCCGCGCCCTGCGTCACCGCCTCGCTGTGGCCGTCAAGCGTCGTGCCCGTGATTTGGAGGGTGCCGCCGTATTCAACAATGAATAGCTCCGCCGTGTTGGACGCCTTGCCGTACCCGGGCAGCGGCGAAACCGGCTTGGAGTAGCGCTTGATGGCGACCGGGCCGCCTTTGATCGTGACTGCGCCCGCACCGGTAACGTTGAAGATGTAGCTGTCGGAATTGATCTTGACCGAGCCGGTAATCTTCACCGGGTTGACGATATAGATCGTGCCGCCGCCGTCCGCCTTCAGGCTGCTATACGCCTTATTCAGCGTCGCGAAGGCCCCGTCCGGGGTCGCGCCGTCGCCCGCATCTGCCGACAGGGAGCCGTCCACATAGACGAAGCCCTTTTCGCCCAGCTTGAGCACGCTGTGCCCGTCGTCGGGCCCGCTTCCGGCCGTGCCGTGCACCAGCCGGAACTGGGCCGCGACCGCCTCCGCGAGCGTGAATTTGGCAAGCTCGGGAGCGGGAGAAACCAGCACGCCCTGATAGGCGACCACTTCACGGCCCGCGTAGGGATCCGCCATGTCCACCGTCAGCGTCCCGGCAAATCCCGTTACGGCGTCGACCGTCCTTCCGGCCGCGAGGTATACGGATCCCTCGGCCGTGGGGTTCCCGTTGACGCTCATCGTGCCGTTCTGGTGGACTGCGTCCCCGCGCGCCGCCTGCGTGTTGGAGATCGTGCCGCCGTTGAACGCGAAGATGCCGTCCGATTCCACAACGACGGCCCCGCCGTCGCCGGAGGTCTTGTTGTTGCAAAGCACCGCGTTCTCGCCCATCGTCAGGCTGCCGCCGCGCGCGACGCGCACCAGCGTGCCCGCGGCGGTATAGCTGTCCTCCGCGCTGCGCCTGCCCTCGATCGAAATGCCGCCGAGCGTGAGCGTTCCGCCGTCCGCCACGCGGACAAGGTCGCCCGCGAAGGCGTCGTAGGTCTTCTGCCCCGAGACTTCAAAGCCGCTATACCGGCGCAGGTACTGGCCGTCCGCAAGGGTCCAGCCCGTGCCCGGTTCGGTCACCGTCACGGTTCCGGTCACGTAAATCGCGCCCGGTTCCCCGGCCAGGGCGGCCTTTGCCGATTCAAAGGTCTTGAAGGCGCGCGCCGGGGTCGAGCCGTCGTACCACTCGCTCGTGCCGCCGTTTTCACCGTCCAGGAAGACGATCTTGCGCAGCACGATGTTGGGGGACGCCTTGTCGAGCAGCAGGGCCTCCGTGTCCGCCTGGAAATACCGCAGGTAGGCGGACGCGTCCGATACGGCGCTGCCGCTTAACGGGCTGACCACCGCGCTTCCGGATTGATACTGCGTGTCGCCGCCGCCCATGTTCATGGTCAGGCGGTACTTTCGGTTCTGGGTGATCGCCGCCGAAACCCGGACGGGAGACGCGGTGGTATTCAGATGGATGGTCCCGTCGATCGCGGTCCGCCCGCCGTTCAGGACAAAGCTGCCGTCCGCGACATAGACGCTCCCGCCATGCTGCGTGCTGTTTCCGAGGGCGTTGCCGGAGATCTGTCCGCCCGCCGCCGTGACCGTGCCGCCGTCGACGTAGACGCCCGCGCCGCCGGTCACACCGGCCACCGTCGTCCTGTTTCCGGTGACGCCGCCCGCGTTGATCGTGAGGGTGCTCTTTTCGCCCGAGACCCGGACGCCGCCGCCCGCCAGGGCGGTGTTGTCCGAGACGGTGACGCCGTTGAACGTGGCGTTGCCCGTCAGATCGATGCCGCCGCCGTTCGCCGCCGCCGTATTTCCCGTAATGCTGCCGCCGCTGTAAACCTGCTTGATCGTACTACTATCGCTGATCCCAATGCCGCCGCCGCTGCCTCCCGCGCGGTTGCCGGAGACGCTGCCGCCCGACATGGTAAAATTCGTGCACGAAAACAGGTAAATTCCGCCGCCGTCCCCAGCCGCCTCGTTGCCGCTGATTTCGCCGCCCTCAACTGTGAAAGACCTGCCCACCATCCCCATCATGATGGCGCCGCCGTTTGTTGCCGACGTGTTGCCCGAGATGGTTCCGCTGCGGATGGTAATAGAACTGGTCATCCCAGTCCCGATGGCGCCGCCGCCCGTCTTTATCACGTTGCCCGTTCCGGTCGCGTGGTTGCCTGTGATCGACCCGCCGTCCACAAGGACAGTGCCGCCTCTCACATAGATGCCGCCGCCAAAGAGAGCGGTGTTTCCGCTGACCTCGCCGCCGTAAAGTGCAGTTATATTTCCAATAGCGTTAATTCCGCCGCCAGACTCCGCCGTATTGCCTGAGATGGATCCGTTCCGCATGGTCACGTTGCCATCCACGCCACCACCGCCGGTTTTTGCGGCATTGTTATTGATCGCGCCGCTCTCCAGCGTCAGTTCGCCGTAAACGCCGCCGCCGCTGCCGGAGGCCGTGTTGCCGGAGATTTCCGTGTCCCCGCTCACCACGACGGTGCTTCGGCTGCTGTTGGTACCACTGTAGACGCCGCCGCCATCCTCACCCGCCTGGTTCCCGGTAATTTTACCCCCGGTGATGACACAGGAGGGAATGCTTCCAGATGTTGCGCTGAGGTAAACGCCGCCGCCGCTGCCGGAGGCCGTGTTGCCGCTGATCGTGCCGCCGCTCATCTCGAAGGAGGAGCCGGTCGCCCGGATGCAGACGCCGCCGCCGAGCCCGCTGACCGAGTCGCCCGTAAGCCCGCTTTCCCCGTGCGTGTTGTCCGAGATGGTTCCGCCGTTCAGGATGAACTTGTGGGCATTCCCCTCAATGACGACGCCGCCCATCTGGTTGCCCGTCACAGAGCCGCTGTTCATCGTCGTAATCGTCATGTGGTCGGAGGGGGTGTGCAGGCCGGGGCCCGCGTTGTTGCGGATGATCGCGCCGTCAATCGTGCAGGTACCGCGCGTGGGCACGACGCCGGGGCCCGTGCCGTTTTCGATGACCGTTCCCTCGCCCAGCACCAGCGCCGCGCCGCCGCTGACCTGGATCAGGCCTGTTCCGTAGCGGCTCTGGGTGGTGCCCGACACGATGGGGGTTCCATTTCCGTTGACGACGACGTCCTTCAGGGTCAGCTTCGCGTCGGGATACTCCACCACGCTGCCGGCGCCCTCACGGGAGATGAAAATCGGCGCGAAGGTATAAGACCCGTCCGCCATTGTGCGGATCTCCGGCCGCCAGGTCTCCCCCGCGTTGTCCGTCATCTCCGGGAGGGACCAGGTCTCGTCCTCCCGAACCACCACGGTGGCGCTGATGAGGATGTTGGTTCCCGCGGGGCGGGATTTCAGCAGCTCCTTCGCGCGCGCAAAGGTACGAACCGCGTCATCCGGGCTGGTACCATTGTTACCGTCGTTGCCAGACCCGCTGAGGTAGACGTAGAGACCGCCCCGGCCGACGATGTTATTGCCTTCGCCGGCCAGCGTCAGGCCGCCGCCCATATCGACCAGGGTAAACACGCCCTGTTCCAGATAGGACGCGGCGTTATACCCGGCCGCTCCAGCGACCACCGTTTTTCCAATATAGGTATCCGGGACACGGAGCTGGAATTTTTTATTGGTATCCAACGGAGCCAACAGGCTGATCGGTGATTTCTTCACCTCGGAATTCTGCTCCATGTCGATGAAGATTTCGTCAGGGATCGTTACGCCGGTCCCGCCCAGGTTGAAGTACGCGCCCTCATGGGCCACGCCCGCCCCGCGCTGCGCGGTGTTCCCGCTGACCGTCACGCTTTCCTCGATCTGGAGCATCGCAAGCCCCGGCGCGATGTAGACGCCGCCGCCCGTCGAGGTCCGCCTGCCCCTCACGGATTTCGCTTCGTTATCCGTGATCGAGGCGGAGTCACTCATGACGAAATCGCCGCCCGCCACATAGACGCCGCCGCCGAGCGAGCCGTCCTCATGGCGGCTCTCCTCCTCCGGGTATGCCTCGTGCACATGGTTCCCGCTGATCGACGCGTTCCCGCCCATCTCCATGCTGCTGGTGCCGGCGAGATAGACGCCGCCGCCCTTGGTGGCCGTATTGCCGCTGATTTCCGCGCTTCCGTTCATGAACATCCTATCGCCGGCAAAATAGACCCCGCCGCCGAGCGCTTCGCCGCCGCGGTCAAGGATGTCGTCGCAGAGGTTCCCGGAGATTTTACCGCCGCTCATCGTAAAGCCGCCGCCGGCGATCCAGACGCCGCCGCCGCGGTGCACCGCGTATCTTTCCGTCCCTTCCACAACGGCGTAGTTTCCGGAGATTTCGCCGCCGGACATGGTCATGCTGCCCCCATCGAGGTACACGCCGTTTCTACCGTTCCCGGTGATTCTTCCGGAGACGACTTTGACAGTGGATGCGCCCGTGGCGTTGATGCCCCGGCCCTTGCTGCCGGAAATTTCGCCGCCTGCCAGCGTCACCGAACCGCCGGCGACGCTGACGCCGCTGCCCGCGCTGCCGCGGACGGCCGCCCCGTCCGCCAGCGTCAGGCCGCCGCCCGCCGCGACCGACACGATCGTATTGACAGATGTTTCGGCCTCGCCGTAGAGGCCGTCCAGAACGACGTTTTCCAGCGTCAGGCTGCCGCCGTCCGCAACGGTGACAAACTGATTGAGCGTAAGGGCGGAATCATCCCAGCGGGTCACTTCGACCGTCTCATCAAGCGGGGAGGACCAGGTCTCGGTACCGCTCACGGTCACGGGGCCGCAGAGGATGACCTTCGCCGGGATTGTGCCGCCGCTCTCCGAGAGGATTTCCATCGCTTTTTCAAACGTACGGACCGGCGAATCGGGCGAAGCGCCGCTGCCGTCCGCGGCGGCGGTGCCGTCCAGATAGACGCCGCCCATCAGCACCAGATTGTTTTGATAGCCCGCCAGCGGATACGCCGTCCCGCTCAGCGTGAACGCGTCTGCGTAATCCGCCGCCGACGCCAGCGTCCCGCCGGACTGTACGATGATGTTGCCCGGGCGGTGGCTGCCGCTCAGTTCGACCGCAAAGACCTTCCCCGCCCCGGGCGCGCCGGTCAGGGTGATCGTTTCCTCCGGGCTTTCGAGCCGGATTTTTCCCGTGAGTGCGGCGGCCGGGCCGTTCAGCAAAAAGGCCGCCTTTGTTGCGGAAGTCGAACGGTCGACCGAAACGGCGAAGCCGCCGTCCGGCGCGGCCACAGACCCCGCCAACAGGACGAACTCCCCTTTCGTGACAACGCCCGTCTGCGTCGCCGAGATCGAGCCGCCGTCCATCCGGAAGGCGCTGTCCTCGCCGACTTCCACCCCCCGCAGGACGTTCGAAACGGTTCCGTTCTCCATTGTAAACCTGCCGCGGACAATCTTCACGCCGACATCCGTCCCGCTGACGGTTCCATCCCGCAGAACCAGACTGCCCGCGGAGACGCGGATCATCGGCGCCTCAAAGGCGGAACCGGAACTGCCGCCCTTGCTGCCCGAAAACGCGCTTCCCCCGGTGACGGTCAGCGTTCCTCCGGAAACGGAAATATTTCCGCTGTCGCCCGGCCTGCCGCCATGCAGGGTGATCCCATCCAGCGTGAGGCTGCCGGTCACATCGATCAACTTGTTATTACCGCTTCCGCTGCGGGAAACGGTCGCTCCGGACCAGGTTTCGTCCCCTTCCACCGGGACGGTCCCGCAGATACGGATCTCTCCCTGTCCGGACAGCTCGTTGAGCAGAAGTTCCTTTGCGCGCGCGAAGGTGCGCACCGGGTCGTTCTCCGCGGCGCCGGTATTCACATCGTCCCCCGCGCCCGAGAGATAGACCGCTCCGTTGTAGACCACCGCCGGGCGCGCCTGGACGACGCTCGCGTCGTCCGCGCGGACCGTCAGGCTCCAAGCGGGAGTCGCAGCCTGTAACGATTGGGTCAGGGCAAGCTTCGCCAGCGCGTCCCGCATGGAGACCCCCTCGGCGGCGCGCGCCGCGTCAAACGACGCTTTAAAGCCGTTTTCGCCCGCCGCGAAGGAGAGCACCAGCGTGTCCTCCGGCAGCGCGAGCAGTTCGACCGCCTGCGCCGTATCCGGGTGCTCGAAGAGAATCTGTCCGCCGGAGAGGCGCAGCCCGGTCCCGATCTTCAAAATGCCGCCCGCGAGACGGATTAGCTCGTCCGTCTGGACGTCCGCCCCGGAAATCTCGATCTCCGACAGGGTCATCGCAACGCCCTCTCCGAGGGTAAAGATCGCCCCGGAAGGGTGGTTTTCATGACGCGCCACCCGCACGGGCGTTTGCGCGAGGCCCGCAAAGACGCCGCTGAAAGCAAGGTCTCCCGGCGACATCTGGGAATTGCGTTTCAGGTAATCCGCGCTCTCCGCCGCGGGATTCATGCAGTAGATCGTGCCGCCCGGAGCAGCCAGTTCCAGCGCCTGCTCGAAGGAACGCACCGGCGCGTTCTCATCACCCCGGTTGTCGTCGCTTCCGCCCCAGATCGTCGCCGTGCCGTCCGCGTTGCTCTTCGTTTCGGGGTCGGGGTTCCAATAGACGACGTCCCGGCTGTGCAGCTCGATTTCGGGCGCCGCCAGGGACATCGTGGTCAGCAGGTTTTCGCCGCGGAACGCCTTGACGGTGTACAC
>ENA-UOIV01001962-UOIV01001962.1-human-gut-metagenome-genome-assembly--contig:-C59-NODE-1962-length-15547-cov-5.773496_pt1 | contig 15547 bp, 10 predicted proteins | sample MGYA00242333_ERZ723880 | MGnify/ENA metagenome assembly ERZ723880 | reverse complement strand
GCCAGCGAGTCACAGATTTCCTCATGTACTTCGCAACCGGTCTCGATCGCACGATCCACCATATTCCGGATCAAAGACACCAGATCAAGATTCTCCACACCGGCAGGAAGGCCATTGATCGCATAGCTGTTATTCCCCAGATTTGTCAGGTCAAAACCGATAAACCGCATATCTTCAAGCAAAGCTGGCAAAACAGCTGCTTCGCCAGCGGTAAATTCGACAATCTCAGGGAAAAGGACTTGCTGAGAAGCGCCTCGCTGCTGCCTGATATTCGTAATATACTGGTCGAACAGGATACGGACATGGGCACGGTGTTGGTCGATCAAAGCCAAGCCTGACTTCAAAGAGGTTATGATATATTTTCCTTTATATTGATAGCAGGGATTGGAGACATCGTTGAACAAACTGCCCGAAGTATCCTGGGCAACTACTTCGTCAGCCTCGATAGCAGGCTCGGAAATATCCGGAACCAAGAAAGATTCGATTAATTCCGAATCCTGCCGTATGGCGGTCCGGTCTTCTTCGAAATCATTATAAAGCTTAGACCAGTCGAATTCCGGTTTCTTATAGGAAGAAGTTTCAAAAGGATTATATCCGGAATCCACCTGTACGCGGGGAGCTTTATAAGGAATTGCTTCCTTCACCGGATTATACACCGGGATATCGATAGCGTCCTCCACATCGAAATCGATAGTCGGGATCGCACTGGACTTGGCCAGTGCTTCACGAGTCGCAGCCATCAGGATTTGCCAGATCGGCTGTTCGTTTTCAAACTTGATCTCCGTCTTGGTCGGATGGATATTGACATCTATCGTTGCCGGGGCAAGCGTGAAGTAGATAAAATAGTTTGGTTGCTCACCTGCCGGAATCAGTTGCTCGTAAGCCTGCATGACCGCTTTGTGAAAATACGGATGCTTCATGAAACGTCCGTTTACAAAGAAATACTGTAAAGCCCCCCTCTTCTTTGCCGAATCGGGCCGCCCCACAAAGCCGGAGATCGTCACCAGCGAACTTTGCGCATCCACAGAAAGAAGTTTCTGGTTCAGCGTTTTCCCATATACATTCACAATACGTTGCCTCAAGCCAGACTCAGGCAGATTGAATATCTCCGTATCGTTATGATAAAGAGACAAAGCGACCTGAGAGTTGACCAAGGCAATCCGCTCAAACTCATTGATGATATTCCGGAACTCCGTCTCATTCGACTTCAGGAACTTCCGACGTGCCGGAACATTGAAGAAGAGGTTCTTGACTGAGAAAATACTTCCCTCGGTACAAGCATCCGGTTCGACACTTTCCAATTCTGAACCCGAAAATACAAGATGAGTCCCCAGTTCGGCACCTTTCAGGCGGGTACGAAGTTCTACCTGCGAAACCGCCACTATCGAAGCCAACGCCTCACCACGAAATCCCATCGTATGAAGAGAAAAAAGATCGTCAGCAGTAGAAATTTTCGAAGTTGCATGCCGTTCGAAAGCCATACGGGCATCCGTCTCGGACATACCCTTCCCGTCATCGATCACCTGGACCAATGTACGACCGGCATCCTTTATATTCACCTGAATATGTCCGGCACCGGCATCCACCGCGTTTTCCACCAACTCCTTTACGACAGAAGCGGGACGCTGGATCACCTCACCCGCCGCTATCTGATTGGCGATACTGTCAGGAAGTAAATGAATTATATCGCTCATTGCATAAACAAAAACCAGAACAAGGCAGCCAATACTGCGGCTGCAACCAACAGTCTCACATTTTTATAAGTACGACTCCTGCGGTCATCACCTCTATCGCGACTTTTCTTCAAATGCGAAGTACCTTCTATAAAGCTACCTTTGATCTCAGCCTTATAATCTTCTGCACTTAACTGGTCGTCCATGCCAATCTCACGTTTCACCTTACGGATGCGATCTTCCATAGCCTCCTTGTGAGGGTCCCAATAAATCGGTTTATGAGTATACTGGCGAGGCTTCCGCACATTATAAAATGAGAATAATGCCATAGTCTTTTATTATTTGAAAATTCTTTGCTAATGTACAAATTTATTGCTTCTATTAGGTGATTCCGTCGCTTTTCTTTTCACCACCTCGTAAATGTCATCCTTATTCTTCGGACGCAGATAGTCGAACCAATAAAAATCTTTCAACATCTTTTGATCAGGCTTCAGATCCGGAATCGGCGTCATAGTCCCGACCGGACTCGGCCAGATTTTCAGTTTATCCAGTTTATTGTCCTTCACCCAAATCGTCAGGAACCCGCTCTTGGTCTCATTCATCCCGACCTTCGCTCCATCCTTTTCCAATGGATAAAAAATAGATTCAGCATTTCCCGCCACATCGATTTGGTGAACAGCCTGCCCTTCAAAATAGGCTTTCAGGTCATTCCCCTTCAACTGATTATAATAACTCGAATCGACATGCTGCGCCGCAAAAGCGAACTGGATCACATGGGCATATTCGATCGTGCTGTCATTCATATAAATAGCGATCGTATCGCCATACAGTTGATATTGTTCGTTCCAGAGAACCGGTTCCGTATACATATATAATACAGAATCGCGCGTATTGAACTGCATGGAGTCACATACGCCTTGCATATCGGTCCGATAGAAACGTACGCCGTAATAAGCCTTGATCTCCCGGTAAATGGAGTCAACCGTCACCATCTGCAACGTATCGGCATGCAAAAACAAAGTGTCACCTTGCGAATATTCAAGGAAGCGGGCACTGTCGGTTGCAAAAGCATATCCGGTCTGTTCATTATAATAACCATATTCGCCTTGCAACGTCACATGCTGGGCCGTATCGATCAGACTCATATTCCCATAGACCTCTCCCATACCCGTATCCCGGTTATAGAAGATAGAGTCACCGATCAGGATCTTCTCACCCGATTCAACCTGAGACTGATCAAGCAAAAGAGAGGTGTTGTTCACCGTATCATACCATCCTCTCGAAGTATGGATCGTGCCACTGTCCGAAACAATGACAGACGGCCCCAGGATAGTAGCGATCTTGGACTGCGTATCATAATGCAAAGTATCGGAATACAATGTGAAGTCAGTGTTTTCAAGCCGCACGCTGTCATTGAACACCGCCAGCTTCGTCTCCGGAGAATATTGTCCGTAGAAAGAAGATAGCTGATTCAGGGAATCCACAATCAGTCCACCTTCAAAATAGTATCCTATATTCGGAATGCGTTCATAATTGAGACTATCCGTGAAGAGCGTCACCTGCCCGTTCTCCATCCGGACATTCTCGCGCAGATAAGCCACCTGCGTGTTTCCGTCATAAAAAAGATAATCTCCGTAGACGAACAGGGTGTCTCCCTGCTCCATCCGGACATTGCTGAAAGCTTCAAGCGAATTGGTCTGTTCGAAGAAGTAAGCGCTGTCGCAATACATATATGAACTGTCATGCCGGAAACATACATCGCCATTCAAGATTTGTGCATCCGGCTTTACTGCCTTATCGAAAGACAACGTATTGGTATGAATCAAGTACACCTTTGTTTTTTTAGCCGGGACAGTATCCGTCGAGACCTGCAAACTATCGGCTGCCAGCAGGCTGTCCACCGGAGCGACTATCACATCTTGTGCAGTAATAACAGTGGTATCTGCATGCGCAATACTATCCTGAGTCTGTGCAAAAGCACAGACCGCCAACAAAAAAAACAGACCTGTGAAAATAAATCTATTTACAGTCCTCATTCTTTAATCCAGCCGGGATACTGGAAGTCACAATTACGCCAGCCGTCACTGATACGCACATATGTGCTTTTCTGCTTCTTGATGATCCAGTCATGCAGCAGCTCTTCACGCTTGCGGGATTCGACGATCGACTTCAAAGCCTGATAGTCATCCGATATATTTGCCTTATGCTGGTCCACCCTGGCTTTCAGTTTTACAATAGCAACCACCTCTTTCTGCTTCTCGTTGATCATGGTGAAAGGTTTGGAGATGTCACCCACCTGCATCGTATACACCATCTTACCGATTTCCTGCGGCAGTTCGGACATTTCGAATTTCGGAGTGCTGTGATTGTCACTTTCAAAGTTCTGGTTCACCATCAAACCTTTGTTATTTCTCGTATCCTTGTCGGCAGAGATAAAAGTCGCCGCTTCTTCAAATGTAAACTTCTTTGCCGTCAAGTCATTATACAAGGAATCCATACGTGTCATACACTCGTTCAACTCCTTGTCCGAAACTTTCGGCTTCAACAGAATATGGCGGCAGTTGATACGGTCGCCACGCTTTTCGATCAGCTGAATGATATGATAACCATATTCAGTCTGCACGATCTGAGAAATCTTTTTAGGGTCCTTCAGGTTGAAAGCCACATTTGCAAATTCAGGCAACAAACTTGTCTTACCCAAAAATCCCAGTTCTCCACCCCTTTTGGCTGATTCCGGATCTTCCGAATACAGACGGGCCAATGTCGAGAATTCATATTTTCCACTGTTGATATCATCAGTGAACTGGCGAAGACGTGCTTTGATAGCATCCGTCTCTTCAAACGGGATCTTTGGTTCCATCGTGATGATCTGCACCTCGACAGTCGTCGGGATATTAGGCAGACTGTCTTTGGACAACTGGCTGTAGTACTTGCGGACTTCAGAAGGTGTCAACTTGATTTCACCGATCAACTGGCGCTTCATCTGCTCTACGGTCTGTTGCTCCATGATCATTTCCTTACGCTCATCCTTCAGCTGGGAAATCTTTTTACCGAAATATTCCTCTAGCTTTTCCTTAGAACCCATCTGATTGATTGCAAAATTGATCCAACGGTCTGTTTCCTGGATCACCTGGCTTTCGCTCACTTCCACGCTATCGATCTTCGCCTGGTTCAGAAACAGCTTCTGTATCGCCATCTGTTCGGGGAGCACGCAATAAGGGTCACCGTCGAAACGCTGTCCCTCGTTTTGCAGATATAGACGCTGGCTCTCGATGTCCGAACGCAAAATCGCATCATCTCCTACCACCCACACTATTTCATCGATCACATTATCCTGGGCATACACCACACAAGATAAACAGGCAAGAATGAATACTGTTAAAATCTTTTTCATCATGTACTTCTCTATAAGCAGCCCATCACGGTTCTGTATAAAACTCGACGTCACCGCTCCTGACTGCGTCATTATATAATTCTTCTTCAAATTTCTTTAAAAATTCCACCTTACGCCGATTCGTCAGCATCTCCACGATCTGTGCACTAGCATAATCATAAGGAGCCACACTTCCCACAGGTAGATATTCCTTAATATTCAATAGATAGCAATATGTACTATCCGAAATTTCGACAAACTTGTTTGCCTTCAGGAAGTCGTTTGCATTCGACACATGCACCGGAATATTATCCATCACCTGGTCAAAATCCACCCATTTGTCGTAAAAGTAGTCATAAATACTGGCATTCTGCACACTATACTTCTCAATTTTTTCTAAAGAAGCCTCAGAAGTCGATCTATACCATCCCTTTACATCAGAAAGCCCGGGGGCATCCACCGGGATTTTTAGGAAAAGACCTTTCACCAGAGCCTTGTCCAACACAAACTTTTTCTGGTTTTCTTCGTAATAACTCAGCTTGTCGCTTTCCTGGAACTCGGAAGAAAGCCTTTCTCTTATCAACTGTTCTTGATACCGATAGCGGATCAGCGAATGACGGTATTCCTCCACCAGCTTATCCACTTCCGCCTTGTCTTCCCCCTCCAAATTGCGCAAGGCCACATCGTAGACCAACGCATCTTTCACCCACTTCTTTTCCAGGCTTTCGGCGAACAACATACTGTCGGCCGATGATAATCCACGTGGAATCTGCTGTTTTATCTCCGAACGTCCCAGCGTCCGGTCCTTCACTTTTACCAACACATCCGCATCGTCCGCAGGCTGCGTTCCCTTACAAGAACACAGCAAAGATACGAATGCTATAAAAATGAAGCAATACCTCATATAACTTTCTCTTTATTATTTCTTTGTCATTTTACTCACTTTCTTCACCAGCTTCCAGTTTATCGTCACTGGGTATTTCTGGTTCAACTGTTCGATCCATTCGGCTTCCGCCTTGGCTTGCTGATCCATCGGTTTATTCCAAATCTCCTTATTGCTGATATCGAACAGCAGGATGCCATCCCGATACTCTTTCATGAGAAGATCGAACTCAGGATGTTTTGTCGTCAGATTCTTACGTTCGGCCGTGGTCACGATGTCACGGATAAAAAGATCGTACACCTCCTGCATGAAATCTCCTGCATACGATTTCGTCGAGAATGGACAGCGCTGTATATAATAAGCGAACTCGCTCTGGGGAAAATCCGTGCCATTCAGATGGAACAAGGTCTTGTTCATGTCTTTCGCCTTCTCATAGAAAGCAGGATCGGACGGAAAATAGTCATTACACAAAGCTCGCAGTTCAGCATAGGCTTCGGGATAGAAACGATAGCCATACTCTTTTTTCATCCGTTCATCAAACGCACCGTAATATTCGAAGTTACGTTCCCCTTGTGCCATCTGGCGAGACCAACCTTTTTTCTTGTCTTCGAAAGAGGGAAGACCTTTCTTCTCGATCAGCTTTATGATATGATAGCCGAAACGGGTTTTCACCGGACGGGACAATTCCCCCGGAGTGTTCAAAGCAAAAGCAGCCACTTCGAACGGTTCCACCATTTCACCGACGCCAAAAGCAGGCAGCTCGCCGCCTCGCTTGGCCGAACCGGCATCGGACGAATATTCTTTTGCCAACTCGGCAAAGTCAGCTCCATCTTTCGCTTTCTGGTAAACTTCTTCCGCACGAGCCAATGTCTCGGCCTCTCCAAACTTCACCGAATCTTTCTCAAACGGGATCAGGACATGCGCCACACGCACCAGCCCCGGATTCTGTTTCCGGCTATGTATTTTTATGATATGGAAACCCATAGTTGTCCGAACCGGCAAAGAGACGGAACCGACGGGCATCGAATAAGCGACATTTTCAAAGGCCTTAACCGTCTGCATCGGCAGCAAACAGTGTACATACTCATAGCCGACATTTTCCTTATCGGCTTCTTTCAGTTCCTTGCCGACAGTAGCAAAATCCTCTCCCGCTTGGATACGTTCATAGGCCTCGATCGCTTTCTGATATACAGGAACCGTATCTTTCGATAATGTACGTTGCGGCAAGCGGAACAAAATATGGCTCAATTCCAGCACTTCACCATACCGGTCATATATGGCACGCACAGCCGCCTCCTCTCCATCCTTATCCGACAGATAACTTGAAGTCAATTGGGCCCGATAGCTATCCAATTCATCTTTGAATGCTTTCGTCTTGTCCAGTTCCAAATCTTCCGCCTCCGCCACTTTCAGTTTGAAGTTCTTGAACAACTCCACATAGGCATTCACGGATTTACGGTCGGACAGATTAACTTCGCTATTCTTTTGTGCAATAAAAATAAATTCATCCAACGGGATCTGCTTTCCAGCAACCGTCATCACCACAGAATCGGCTGGAACTTGTGCATTTCCTGTCATACAAGCGAATACCAAAGATAATACAAGCAACTTCTTCATTAATCCTTCTTTTACCATATCACGATATCGTTTACAAAAATAACACTAATCTAACGGAGATGCAGCCTAAAAAGTACATTGCCCCATTAAATTAGTGTTTTTTATCAAATCTATTCTCCCCGGCTATAATTAGGAGCTTCCTGTGTTATAGCCACATCGTGCGGATGGCTTTCCAAAACTCCCGCATTCGTGATACGCGTAAACTTGGCATTATGCAGTTCTTCAATATTATGCGCTCCGCAATATCCCATCCCTGCACGTAATCCGCCTACCATCTGATAGATGACTTCATACAGTGAACCTTTATACGGAACACGGGCAGCAATGCCTTCCGGCACCAATTTTTTCACATCGTCTTCCACATCCTGGAAATAGCGGTCTTTCGAACCCTTCTGCATGGCTTCCAACGAACCCATCCCACGGTACGATTTGAACTTACGTCCGTTGAAGATAATCGTTTCACCCGGTGATTCTTCGACGCCTGCCAACAACGATCCCATCATAACAGAAGATCCGCCGGCGGCAATCGCTTTCACGATATCCCCCGAATAGCGCAGACCGCCATCGGCAATCAACGGAACACCTGTACCCTTAAGCGCCTTCGCCACATCGTAGATGGCGGACAGCTGGGGAACGCCCACACCTGCAATCACACGGGTCGTACAGATAGAACCCGGACCGATACCGACTTTCACGGCATCCGCACCGGCTTCAACCAGATATTTGGCAGCTTCGCCCGTAGCGATATTACCGACAACGCAATCAATATGTGGGTACTGTTTTTTAACCTGCTTCAACACGTCGACCACTCCTTTAGAATGTCCGTGTGCCGTATCGATCACCAGTGCATCCGCACCGGCTTCGACCAAAGCGGCCACCCGCTCAAACGTATTGAAGGTCACGCCTACTCCGGCAGCTACCCGGAGGCGGCCTTTTGAATCTTTACAGGCAGTCGGTTTATCCTTTGCCCGTGTAATATCTTTATATGTAATCAGTCCGACCAGCCTCTTCTGGCTGTCGACAACCGGAAGTTTTTCGATCTTGTGCTGTTGCAGGATGCTGGCGGCTGCTTCCAGGTCGGTTGACTGGTCTACGACAATCAGGTTCTCTTTCGTCATCACCTCGTCGACCGAACGGTTCATATCCCGTTCGAAACGCAAATCGCGGTTTGTCACGATCCCCACCAGATGGTCCGATTCGTCCACAACGGGAATGCCTCCGATCTTATACTCTTTCATCATTCCCAAAGCATCGCCGACGGTCTTGCCTCTCGTGATAGTGACGGGATCATAGATCATGCCGTTCTCTGCACGTTTCACACTCTGAACCTGCTTAGCCTGTTCAACGATCGTCATGTTCTTATGGATCACACCGATACCGCCTTCGCGAGCAATCGCGATTGCCATCTTTGCTTCGGTAACCGTATCCATAGCAGCCGAAACCATCGGGATATTCAAAGAAATGTTGCGGGAAAATTTTGTCGTAAGATCGACATTTCGGGGGAGGACTTCCGAATAGGACGGAATCAACAATACGTCATCGAACGTCAATCCGTCCATGACCACTCTGTCTGCAATAAATGACATAGAACTTATGCTTTAAAAATTATTGCATGCAAACTTACAAAACAATTGACAATTAACAATGGACAATGGAGATTTTTTGTCCCCCATTGTCCATTACCAATTGTCAATCCTCAATCACTTAATTTGCCATCTCCGACAGGAACTTAATGCGGACGAGGCGAATCTCTTCTTCCGTATAATCGCCGCCTAATTCCTCGATTGCATCTTCCAGATCGTCTGTTTCCGAATCCTTGAAGTACTCATAAATATCATCAATATGATCTTCGTCCATCACATCGTTCAGGAAATAGTCAATATTGATACGGGTTCCAGAATAAACGATCGCTTCTATTTCGTCAAGCAGTTCGTTAAATTCCAATCCGTTCGTCATAGCGATTTCGTCTAACGCCACCTTACGATCGATGCGTTGGATGATCGAAACTTTCAGTTTGGATTTGTTGGCAACCGTACGGACGCGAAGATCTTCGGGACGTTCGATCTCATTTTCTTCCACATGTTTCTTGATCAACTCGACGAACTCCTTACCGTATCTTTTCGCCTTGCCTGCTCCAACACCCGGTATATTCTGCAATTCATCCAATGTCACCGGATAGGTAGTGGCCATCGCTTCCAAAGAGGGATCCTGGAAAATAACGAAAGGAGGCACTTCCAGACGTTTGGACAACTTCTTGCGCAAATCCTTCATCATTGAGAACAAAGCCGGATCGACAGCACAGGTTGCTCCGCCGCGTACGGGAACTTCTTCTTCCTCTTCGTCGAACTCGTTGTCTTCGGTTATTTTGAAAGAGACAGGTTTCTTTATAAACTCTTTTCCTTTTTCCGTAATCTTCAACAGACCGTAGTTTTCGATGTCCTTAGCCAGATATCCGGCAATCAGTGCTTGACGGATAACGGCATTCCATGTCTTTTCTTCCTCATCCGAACCGGAACCGAAAACTTCCAGTTCATTGTGCTTGTAAGATTGTATTTCGGAGGTCTCGTTACCGACCAACATGTTGACAATATATTCTGCCTTGAATTTTTCCTTTAACGTACCAACCACTTCGAGTACGGCGCTTAATAATTCTTTTGCTTCCACTTTCTTTTTTGGGTTCAAACAATTATCACAATTTCCACAATTTTCTTCCAGGTATTCTTCACCGAAATAGTGCAACAAGACTTTTCGCCGGCATACGGAAGTTTCGGCATAAGCGGCAGTCTCCAAAAGCAGCTGCTTTCCGATCTCTTGTTCCGCCACCGGTTTTCCTTGCATGAATTTTTCCAACTTCTGCAAGTCTTTATAGGCATAAAAAGCGATGCACTGGCCCTCACCGCCATCGCGGCCGGCTCGTCCGGTTTCCTGGTAATATCCTTCGAGGCTTTTGGGAATATCATAATGGATGACATACCGTACGTCGGGTTTGTCGATCCCCATACCAAAAGCAATGGTAGCAACGATCACGTCTGCTTTTTCCATCAGGAACGCATCCTGATTGCTCGAACGCTGCTGCGAATCCATGCCGGCATGATAAGGGAGCGCTTTGATACCGTTTGCTTTCAGGATATCGGCAAACTCTTCCACCTTCTTACGGCTCAAACAATAGATAATACCTGATTTCCCCTCATTGGACTTGATATATTTGATGATCTCGCGGTCGATATTCGCCGTCTTCGGACGAATCTCATAATACAAATTAGAACGGTTGAAGGAGGATTTAAAGACAGAAGCATCGATCATTCCCAGGTTTTTCTGGATATCGTGCTGCACTTTCGGAGTGGCTGTCGCAGTCAAGGCTATCAACGGACGTTTACCGATTTCGTTTATGATCGGACGGATACGACGGTATTCCGGGCGGAAATCATGTCCCCATTCGGAAATACAATGTGCTTCGTCCACTGCATAAAACGAAATATTGACTTGGCGCAAAAACTCCACATTTTCATCCTTGGTCAAGGACTCCGGAGCCACATAGAGCAACTTCGTCCGGCCACTGCGGATATCGTCTTTTACTTGGTCGATAGCCGATTTGTTCAAGGAAGAGTTTATGAAATGAGCAACCCCATCCTCTTCGCTGAAATTGCGCATGGCATCTACCTGGTTTTTCATCAAGGCTATCAAGGGAGAAATCACAATGGCCGTCCCCTGCATCATAAGAGAAGGCAGTTGATAACACAAAGATTTTCCTCCTCCGGTCGGCATCAATACAAAAGTATCATTTCCTGCCAGCACATTTTCGATGATTGCTCTTTGATTTCCTTTAAAGGTATCAAAACCAAAATGTTTTTTGAGCTCTTCTGTCAAATTATCCTTCTTCGCCATACTATTCATATTTTAAAAACCGCCGGTCAGGCCATCTGCAGACGGTTCACGTCCGATTTTTCAAACTTTTCCTTCGCATACTCCAACGTGACATGGAGTTTCTTTTTATTTGCGGACGGCATACTGTACATGGCATCCATCATCACAGCCTCCACAATGGAACGTAAGCCGCGTGCTCCCAACTTAAACTCAAGTGCCTTATCGACAATAAATTCGAACACGTCTTCGTCAAATGTCAGTTTAATATCATCCATCGCAAACAATTTGATGTATTGCTTGATGATCGAGTTCTTCGGTTCCGTCAGGATATTACGAAGCGTGCTTCTATCCAACGGGTTCAAGTAGGTCAAGATAGGCAGACGTCCGATAATTTCCGGAATCAAGCCGAACGATTTCAGGTCGGTTGGCGTAATGTATTTCAGCAGATTGCTACGATCCACCTTCGCCGTATTTTCGTTTGCTGCGTATCCTACTACACGGGTATTCAAACGCTGGGCGATTTTCTTCTCTATTCCGTCGAAAGCGCCACCACATACAAACAGGATATTCTTCGTATCCACGGCAATCATTTTTTGTTCCGGATGCTTGCGCCCACCCTGCGGAGGCACATTCACGATAGAACCTTCCAGGAGTTTCAGCAAGCCCTGCTGCACACCTTCACCACTTACATCACGGGTAATGGAAGGATTGTCGCTCTTACGGGCAATCTTATCTATTTCATCGATAAATACGATTCCACGCTGTGCAGCTTCGACGTCATAATCGGCAGCCTGCAACAGACGGGTCAAAATGCTTTCTATATCCTCTCCCACATAACCGGCTTCTGTCAGGACCGTCGCATCTACAATAGCGAACGGGACATGAAGCAATTTGGCGATCGTACGGGCAAGCAGCGTCTTGCCTGTCCCCGTAGCACCCACCATGATAATATTCGATTTCTCTATCTCGACATCATCCGATGTCACTTTCTGGATCAAACGTTTGTAATGATTATACACGGCAACCGACAGATAACGTTTCGCGTCGTCCTGCCCTATCACATATTGATCCAGAAAAGCCTTAATATCCTCAGGCTTCGGCAGATCTTTCTGGTTTAATCCGAAAGAACTCCCCTTGCCAGGCATTTGTTCTTTTACTATTTCGTACGCTTGCTGTGCACATTCATCGCAAATAGCACCGGAAATCCCGTTAATCAACATATTAACGTCCCGGCTACCGCGTCCGCAAAACGTACAGCTATCGCCTGTTTTGGCCATTCCGTATTTGTTTTTTTAAAGAGAGTACGTTAAAAGTTCCTGTTCCCGCGCCCGACACGGAAGACAAGGGACTTTTACCGCAGCCCCTTGCATTAATATTATTTGTTACGAACCAGAACTTTGTCGATCATACCGTAGGTCAAAGCTTCCTCTGCCGTCATCCAGTAGTCACGGTCACTATCATGTTCAACCTTTTCATAAGGCTGACCGGAATGAGTCGATATGATTGTGTAGAGTTCCTTCTTTACTTTCAGGATTTCACGGGCTGTGATCTCGATATCCGAAGCCTGTCCCTGTGCACCGCCTAACGGTTGGTGAATCATCACACGAGAATGGGGCAACGCCATACGCTTGCCCTTCGTTCCGGCAACCAGCAGTACCGCAGCAAAAGATGCTGCCATACCGGTGCAGATAGTCGACACATCGCTACTGATAAACTGCATCGTGTCATAAATACCATATCCTGCATAAACAGAACCGCCCGGCGAATTGATATAAATTGAAATATCCTTACCTGGATCGCTTGAATCCAGATACAACAACTGCGCCTGGATTACATTTGCCGTATAATCGTCAACCTGTGTACCTAAAAAAATGATACGGTCCATCATCAACCGTGAAAAAACGTCCATCTGAGCAACGTTCAATTGGCGCTCTTCGATAATCGTCGGAGATATGTAACTGCTGGTTATATTCATATAACTGTCCAGCGCGTTACTGTTCATCCCTAAATGCTTCGTTGCATACTTTCTGAAATCTTCCATAATCTATAGTCTTATTGTGTTACCGAAAAGTCATAAAAAAAGGGATTCCTCTCTTACTTATCGGAATAACAAAGTTATAAATAAATTTCTGAAAGAAACAACTTATTTGCTGTCCGGTAAGATATTTTTTCGAGAGAAAGCCCTTTTTAGATTAAAAAAGCAGCAATAACTACTTTTTAGGTAGTCTTATTCTTCAAAAAGTTTGTTGAACTCGTCGACTGTCACTTCCTTGGTGTCCAGTTCGACCTGTTCTTTCAACCAGCCTGCCAGTTTTTCTTCAACCGCACGGTCGATGATATTCTGCAGTGTCTGTTTGTTTTTCAAAATGTCTTTAGCATAGTTAGCTAATACGTCTTCCGGTACGGAAAGCATTCCATACTGGGCAAACTGTGCTTTAGCTACACGTTTAGCAAAGTCTTCGATGTCAGCATCTTCAACTTTCAATCCGTTTTCCTTCACCAGATTTTCTTTGATCAGCTGATATTTCAAGTCTTCTATGATCCGAGGATATTCTTCGTCGATCTTTTCTTTCGTGTTCTTTTCATTTGCAACCAGCAACCAACGTTTCAGCAAGTCTTCAGCAAATGAAAGTTCACCGGCTTTCTGGACCAGCAGGTCGCGGGCATCAACCAGGAACTTGAAGTCGCTCTGCGGAGTGAACTGCTCAGCCAAAGCTTCGCGGATCTTGTTCTTGAATTCTTCTTCGCTGGTAACGACACCTTCGCCGAATACTTTGTCGAACAATTCCTGGTTCAGCTCTGCATTCTTATGACGAGTCACCTCTGTGATTTCAAAGCTGAAATCGCCCGTGATACCGCTAACGGCATCTTTATCCACTTTCAGGAAAGAAGCAATTTCCGCTTCTGCACCTTCGTATGCCTTATTAGGATTGAATACTATCACGGAGTTTTTCTTTGCACCGATGAATTTAGCTTTTTCAGCTTCATCCTTCATATACATCGGCATCAAAACAGCCTCTTCAACAACGATACCGCCTTCTTTCGGAGAACCGTTTTCCAGTTCGGCTACTGTACCTTTCACCAGATCTTTTTCTTCTACATCCTCTACTTGGTCGTATGCACCGAAGTTAGCCTGATAAGCCTCAACTTGTTTGCCGATCATTTCGTCGTCGATATTCACCTGGAAATAAGGGAGCTTGTCATTTTTAGACAGTTCGATCTTGATTTCCGGAGCCAGAGCAACATCAAAACAAAATTCGAAGTCTTCCTGAGTATCGAAGTTGATTTCTTTCTGTTCAGTTTCGTTAGGCAGCGGTTCGCCCAAAATATTCAATTTGTTTTCACGGATATAGTTATACAGGTTTTCAGAAACCAATTTGTTGATTTCTTCAACCAATACATGCTTACCATACATTTTCTTTACCATACCCATCGGGACCATTCCTTTACGGAAACCCGGTACATCTGCTTTCTGACGGAAGCTGCGAAGGCTCTTTTCAACCTTGTCTGCATAGTCAGCTTTCACTATTTCCAATTTCACAATGCCTTTTGTAGCATCGATGTTTTTAAGCGAAACGTTCATTCTGAATGATTTATTTAATTAATAGTCTTGTTCGAATTTTAAGGTGCAAAATTAGACTTATTCTTTTAATCTCGCAAATTGTTTGCTTAGAAACTGTTTTGATTTTTTACAAACAGCCTACTTTGTTATTTTGCCATTGTTTTCGCCTCATGATTTGAGATGTATTTAGGAGCCATATTATTTTTTTTAAGCTAAAATGTTGTTTATCTAAAATAAACACCTAACGGAATAGCAAATTTGAGAAAAGTGTAGCGAATAGACTGGAATATCGTTCGTTACGCTTTTCTTTTCGACCGGTATAAAGCCATTCAAAGCCGTGCGAAAGCCACTAAGCACAAGAGTTCAGTTACCACCTCATTACCGTATGACATGGTGCATATTTCTTGTTAAACGGTTCTTATTCTGCGTTTTGCGGAGGTTTGCTTAGCTATCAGCAACTCACTGTAATATAGTTTTGTAACCAAAAAAGGAGTGAGTTATGAGAAGTACATTCAAAGTATTATTCTATTTGAAGAAAGGCAGCGACAAGCCCAACTGCAACCTGCCATAGATGT
>ENA-UOIV01001952-UOIV01001952.1-human-gut-metagenome-genome-assembly--contig:-C59-NODE-1952-length-15615-cov-7.142995_pt1 | contig 15615 bp, 18 predicted proteins | sample MGYA00242333_ERZ723880 | MGnify/ENA metagenome assembly ERZ723880 | reverse complement strand
CCGCAGGGCTCACCGCGTCCACGTCAAACCCACTCTCCACCTCGATCACGCCAAGCGCAAGCGGCACCTCTACGCCGCTATCCTCGCAGGCATCCAGCAGGACTATGTACAGCTCGTCCGATAATGGAGTGGGGTTGATAATATCCGCCTCCGCCAGCTCGCGCGCCAGCCTCGGCCCCTCCGGGTGCTTACTCAATACGGGGGCGATGCCCGGCCCCGCATCCAGCGCGTGGACCGCACAGCAGGCCGCAAGGTACAGCGCTGGGACCAGCGCCAGCAGGGCCAGATCGCGACGGGGGATCATACTTTGTACCCCCCAATGGCAAGCCAGTCCTCTGGGCTCACCTTAATGGCATGGGATACTTTCCGGGCCATATCCAGTGTCATCACACCGGGGTCCTTTTTCCAGTTCACAATGGCGTTTCTACTGATCCCGAGGGATTTACAGAGCACTTGATCTTTGATGCCCGTATCTACTCTGTGCCGTCGGAGCGCCACAGCCAGGACCTCGTTGCATTTTTTGGTCTGCTCCGCTTCCCGCCCCTCACTGGTAAGCGGCCTTATCTTCGGCATTTGTCCTCCTCCTTCCTATTTCCATCTATCTCACTCCCACAATTTTTTCAATGAACGGGGGCAAGATGACCCAACGTTTTCCTGTGGTCCTGGCCATCTCCTCCTCGATACGCATCCTGTAGTCTGACTGTAGATGGTGTGTGCTAAGTGCAATCAGGACATTCGCGGCATTGTCAACTCCTACTAGTTCTTTAAGCTCGACTATCGACCCGTCGTCCTGTTCTATGAGTAGCTTCATCTCTCCATTTGCCCTCCTTCCTATCTGGCGTTGGGGTCGTTCTCATCAAGGGCTTCAGCGAAAAGATACTCAAGGGACATCCCGGGGAAGTATCTGTTACGAATCAATGCCGCCTCTGGGACGGAAAACTCATACAATCCTCTGATTTTGTCCCTAATGCTACGGTCCGTTTTGCCTATGGTCATAGCTAAGTCATTGTTTGATATATTACGCCTCGCCATTTCTGCGCGAAGATTGCATAGCATCACCACTCACCTCCTGCATTCCACCAAATTTGGTTGTCCCATATATGTAATACCATATAATTTGGTGGAAGTCAAGATATATTCCACCAAATTCGGAGATTTTTTTCTTGACCTATACATGAGTCGATGGTACTATTAAACAAAAGGAGGCAGAAATATGGATTGGATCGATGGTCTTCGTGCTATAAAGGCTAGAACAAATCTATCAACCAGAGAAATTGCTGAGAAATCTGGTCTGCCAGAGCCCACCCTCGAAAAGTTGTTTTCTGGTCAAACTAAAAATCCTGGAATTAATACCGTTAAACAATTAGTACATGCGCTGGGATACACGTTAGATGACCTAGACGGTATAGGTATAGGCACAAAAAAAGACCCCGCCAACCGTTCGGTTGACGAGGCCCGCGAGAGAGTTATAACTCAGTTGTGCCAGATGTCTCCAGAGGAATTTGAGCTTGTGGATGCTTTTGTTCAAGGTATGAGAGCAAAGCGTCAAGACAGATGACTTCTTCGTCACTCAATGTTGAGACATACCATTCCGCCTTTTCCCTGGTCATGGCTGATGTACTCCCTTCCACGGGAGCGCTTCCGTTGTTTTGAGCTCTACCTAATTTTACCACACGACACTTATTTTTGTCACTGGCAATTCTTCCCTCCATAGCTCATCCTTTCCCACAACTTTCCCGGTCTTGTCAGTGGTATCAGTATAGAACATTTGTTTTATCAAATCAAGCCCTGAATGTTGCCAAATTTCATCATATATTTTAAGCATTTCGACAAATTTAATTTTTTGTGAGATAGTCCGGATTATGGGACACTTTCTTGTCACAACAGATGGGAGGAAGTCAAAGTGAGTTTTAGGTTTAGAAAAAGCGCAAAAATTGCGCCCGGAATCCGAGTAACAGTCGGGAAAAGCAGTTCGGGTATCAGCTTTGGCGGAACTGGTGGCGGAATATCTATCAACTCAAAAACAGGTGTGAAAGCTCGTGTTTCAGTGCCTGGCACGGGAATATCGTATACATCTAAGCTTTCAGGACAAACAAAAAGCAGACAATCACACCATGATGAAGATGTATGGTATGACGAACGGAACGAATTTACACTTTTTCTTGACGAAGATCAGTTAGTGACATTAAACGACGATGCCTTTCTTGAATATTCTAAAATGGCTTTGGCTGCCGGTGAGTTTGTGACACCTCAAACAGATGCCGCATATGTAAGCTCACTAACCCGTCAATTAAAACTCATAGACGAAGAATCAAATCGCAGATTTCCGCAAAAACGAACATTTAAGGAAGACGCAGTGAAAAATCGATACCTGTTTCTTGCCGTGGCTGTTTGTTTTGCAACAAGCTCTGTTCTTTCATTTATGGGTGTTTCTGCGCTCATCGGCTTGCTTACCGCAGTGGTTGCAGCTATGAATGGTATAATTGCCTTATTGGGTTTTATTGGTAGACACGACGGGGCCAAAAGCCAGTAATAGAGCACAATTTGATTTAAAATGCCGCCCCCAGTGCTGGCACACCAGGAGCGGCGGGAAGGTGTAGACCACAGAGCGGCGGCTACCCTTCTATTTTATCGGAATAGGAGGATTTTGTCAATGAAAACCAAATTGCCAACGCCGCAGCGCCTTCCGTCCGGGCAGTACAGATGCCAAGTGATGGTGGCCGGAAAACGGGTCAGCGTGGTTGACGCAGACCCGGATGTGTGCCAGGCAAAGGCGGTTGCCTTGAGGGCAGGGCTAATCGAGCAAGCAGAAACGCCGAAGGACCATATCACACTGGACGCGGCAATCAGCAAATACATCGAAGAGCGACGCGCCGTTCTCTCCCCTGCCACAATCATGGGATACAAGGGGATACAAAAAAACCGCTTCAAGTCGTTGATGCGGGCTCGTGTTCGGGATATTGATAAGGCCGCTCTACAAAAAGCAATCAGTGATGACGCAAAAACATGTTCAGCTAAGACGTTGAAGAACTCTATCGGTCTTGTTGCAGCGGTGCTGTCAGATTACAAGGATGTTAATACCAAGGGACTCAAATACCCTCAAAAAAGGGCGAAGGAGCACGCATATTTAGATGCTACTCAAATTGTAGAGCTCATCACCGCCTGTCAGGGAAACATTGCCGAGATTCCGATCCTATTAGCCGTGTGGTTGGGCCTCCGCCGGTCAGAAATTATGGGGCTCCAGTGGGAGTCAATCGATTTTTGTGAAAAGAAACTGAAAATTGAACATGCCCTAGTCCCCAATGAGAACGGGGAATACGTAGAAAAAAGCGAACTCAAAAATGCCTCATCTCGGCGCGTGCTTTCTTGCCCTGACTATATTCTAACAAAGCTGGAGTCATACCAACCGGATATCTCAAAACGAAATGGTAGGGTTTTCAAGATGGACCCTAGCGTGATTTACAATAACCTCAAAAAAATTTCTGAGCGCTCTGGTATTCCGTTTGTGGGAGTGCACGGATTGCGCCATACAAATGCCTCCGTCATGCTCTCCCTCGGCATCGTTGATAAAATTGCCATGAAGCGCGGAGGATGGGCTACGGACAATACAATGAAATCTGTTTACCAACACGTCTTTTCATCTGACAGGGATACCGCAGATGATATGATAAACGCCTATTTTGATTCCATCGTGGATAACGCGAACAAAAAAATTGCACACGAAATTACACATGCTAAAAGTTAAATCCTTTAGTGTCAATGTGTATAGGCGGTTTTAATATGGGTTCGATTCCCTTCACCTGCTCCACGTCGGAGCAAAGTCCGCTTTGCTCCGACGTTTTTTGTCTATGGCAAAAACGTCATCCGCCCGCTCCCTTGCTCCTCCGTTTCAAACCGAACCCGCTGTTGCTGGGCTTCGGTTTGGGGCCGCCGCTTCGCGGCGGTTTTACCTTTTTACACGGAAATATCGCTTTTAACCGTCCCCTCCGTTTTGCGATCTTGAAATAGTATACGCCACAGATCTGTTATTCTTTGTTGCAAAAACCCGGTGTGTGTGCTATTGTGATTTGTAAAATTGTTATCCGTATAGGGCGGGGGTAGTTTATATCCGGCAGATATCAAAGTCAATCACCCTTCGTGATTAGAACTGGACTGTAAGCCTATACACACTTTTTCGGTGTGCATAGGCTTATTTTTTGTTCCGACACCCGGAAAGCAGGATAAGAAAGGAATTATAGATCAGCGGCAGTAACTTTTTTACGTCGCTCCTGTCTTTTGTAAGCACCAATATTGACGATATTTTCGTGCTAATGATACTTTATGCGCAGTCGCAAAATTCCAAGCGGATTTTGCCGTTGCATTCCTTGTATTTACTGCAATGCTCGCTCTGTGGTGCTATCTTGGATTTGCGCTGGCAAATTACCCGTGTGTTAAGGAAAAAATTGCACGTTATCAGCACATCCTTGTTCCATTCCTTCTGATGGCTCTGGGGGGCTGGTATTCTTGCAAAAAATCATATATAGTACATCAGGAAGAGGCCGCCAGAAATTTTCTGGACGCCTGCGCTTCCCTGTTTTAAAAAATAGGCCGTGAATACCCCGCGGCCAGCAAATTTTTTCTTGACAGGCGGCAGGATCAGTTGTATGATGATTGCAAATTTAATAAGCTAAACCGATGATGTGAAGATAACGTCTGTTGTGCCCTTACAGAGAGTCCGGGCGGCTGAGAGCCGGATAGAACGCAGGCAGGCAAATGGATCACGGAGGGCGCGAGGAACAGCCGAAGGGCTCAGTATTTCGCGATGTGTGGGCATACATCAGTTGCCGGGGATATGTTGGTATCCCGCAAAGCGCACGGCGTACAGCCGTGAATCAAGGTGGCACCGCGAGTGTGATAACGCTCGTCCTTGACAGTTTTATGTCAGGGACGGGCGTTTTGTTTTTCGGCCGTCCCGATGAAGGAGGTCAGGCATCATGTATTACCCAACCTTGGAGGAAGCCAGGCAGATTGCCGGGACGGGGGATTTTCGAAGCATTCCCATTACCCGGGAAATTCTCTCCGACTTTACCACCCCTATTCAGGCCATGCGGATCCTGCGTACCGAGAGCAGCCACTGCTTTTTGCTGGAATCCGCGGCGGACAGCGCGCAGTGGGGCCGATATACCTTTCTGGGCTTTGACCCCACGCTGGAGGTCACCTGTGCCGACGGGATTCTTCGGCTGAAGCGGGGGACACAAACTGCAGAGGCCCCCGCTTCACACCCGGGCGGCACGCTGCGCAGGCTTTTGGCGGAACATAAAAGTCCAAGACTCCCGGGGCTGCCCCCGTTCACCGGCGGACTGGTGGGGTATTTCTCCTATGATTACATCAAATACGCCGAGCCCTCCCTGCATTTGAACGCCGAGGATCAAGAGGGCTTTCACGACATGGATCTGATGCTCTTTGAAAAAATCATCGCCTTCGATAACTTCCGGCAAAAGCTGGTGCTGATCGTCAATGCGGATGTCGGAGACCTGGATCGCTCCTACCCCGCCGCCTGTGCGGAACTGGACCGCATCGACGCCCTGCTTCACAGCGGCAATCTCCTCCCCAGCCGCCCCGCCCATCTGACCACCCCTTTGCGTCCCCTATTCGACCAGGCGTCCTACTGCGCAATGGTGGAACGGGCCAAACAGTACATCCGTGAGGGAGATATCTTCCAGGTCGTGCTCTCCAACCGCCTGGAGGCCGGTTTTGAAGGGTCCCTTCTGGACACCTACCGTATCCTGCGCACGGAAAATCCCTCTCCCTACATGTTTTACTTTACAAGCGATGACATCGAGCTGGCCGGCGCCTCTCCAGAAACCCTGGTGAAGCTGGAGAACGGCATCCTCCATACCTTTCCGCTGGCCGGCACCCGCCCCCGGGGCAGGACTGCAGAAGAGGACCTCGCTCTGGAGGCGGAGCTGCTTGCCGATGAGAAGGAGCTGGCGGAGCACAACATGCTGGTGGATCTGGGCAGAAACGACATTGGCAGGATCAGCCGATTCGGCACCGTGGAAGTGGAGCGATACCTGTCTGTCGAGCGTTTTTCTCATGTGATGCACATCGGCTCCACCGTTCGGGGGGTGCTTCGCGAGGATAGAGACGCGGTGGACGCAGTGGACGCCATTCTGCCCGCCGGGACGCTCTCCGGCGCGCCCAAGCTGCGGGCCTGTGAGATCATCAATGAGCTGGAGAACAACAAGCGGGGCGTCTATGGAGGCGCCATCGGCTATCTTGACTTCACCGGCAATATGGATACCTGTATCGCCATCCGCCTGGCCTTCCGAAAAAACGGGAAAGTGTTTATCCGGTCCGGTGCGGGTATTGTGGCAGATTCCGTTCCGGAGAAGGAGTACTTGGAATGTATCAATAAAGCCAAGGCCGTGGTAAAGGCGCTGGAGCTGGCGCAGAAGGAGGCCGACCTATGATTTTGCTGATCGATAACTATGACAGCTTTTCCTACAATCTCTATCAGCTCGTCGGCAGCCTCAACCCCGACATTTGGGTAGTGCGCAACGATGAGTTGAGTGTGGAAGAGATCCGCCGCTTGTCCCCCAGCCATTTGATCCTCTCCCCCGGCCCCGGCCGGCCGGCGGAGGCCGGCGTCTGCGAGGCGGCTGTGCGGGAGTTGGCGGGCAGCATCCCCCTTCTCGGTGTCTGTCTGGGGCATCAGGCCATCTGTGAGGCTTTCGGCGGTGCAGTGTCCTACGCCGGGCATCTCATGCATGGAAAGCAGTCCCAGTTGACCCTGTCCACGGACTGTCCTCTTTTCCGCGGTCTCCCCGCAGTCATTCCAGCCGCCCGATATCATTCTCTCTCCGCCGTGGAGGAGCGTCTGCCTGACTGTCTGCGTGTCACGGCCCGTTCGGAGGACCAGGAGATCATGGCGGTCCAGCACAGAGTTTATCCCATTTATGGCCTGCAATTTCACCCTGAATCGATCCTGACGCCCCAGGGCACTGTCATTTTAAAAAATTTTTTGGAGGGATAATACCATGATCAGAGAAGCCATTATACAGCTTGCCGCCAGGCAGGACCTTTCCTATGATACCGCCGCCGCCGTCATGGATGAGATCATGAGCGGCCAGGCCAGCCAGATCCAGATGGCCTCCTTTCTGACCGCTCTGGCCATCAAGGGAGAGACCATCGACGAGATCACTGCCTGTGCCGCCGGGATGCGGGCCCACTGTGTGCGTCTGCTCCACGACGTGGACGCGCTCGAGATCGTGGGGACCGGAGGTGATGGGGCCAATTCGTTCAACATCTCTACCACCTCTGCTTTCGTTATCGCCGCCGGAGGCGTGCCGGTGGCCAAGCACGGAAATCGCGCCGCTTCTTCCAAATGCGGTGCCGCCGATGTGCTGGAGTCCCTTGGCGTCGACATCACACTGGCGCCGGAGCACAGCGCCCGGCTCCTGGCCGAACAGAACTTCTGTTTCCTGTTCGCACAGAACTACCATATCTCCATGAAGTATGTGGCCCCAGTACGCAAAGAGCTGGGCATCCGTACGGTATTCAATATTCTGGGCCCCCTGTCCAACCCGGCCGGCGCCAACCGGGAACTGATGGGCGTATATGACGAGGCCCTTGTGGAGCCGCTGGCCCAGGTCATGAGTAAGCTCGGGGTTACCCGCGGTATGGTCGTGTACGGTCAGAATAAGCTGGACGAGATCTCCATGAGCGCGACCACCTCCGTGTGCGAGATCAAAGACGGTTGGTTCCAGTCCTATGAGCTGAGCCCCGAGCAGTTCGGCTATGCCCGGTGCGGAAAGGATGCGCTGACCGGCGGATCACCGGCAGAAAACGCTGCCATCACCCGCTCCATTTTGGATGGCACCGACCGTGGTGCCAAGCGCCAGGCTGTGTGCCTCAACGCAGGCGCTGCCCTGTACATTGGCGGCAAGGCGGACACCGTGACGGAGGGGGTAAAGCTGGCGGAGACCCTCATCGACTCCGGCGCAGCCAAGTCGAAGCTGGAAGAGATCATCCGCCTGACCCGGGGGTGACAGGATGTCCGAGACGATTTTAGAGACCATTGCCGCCCATACCAGACGCCGGGTGGCGGCGGAGCAGGCGGAGCTGCCTCTTGCCGCGCTTGCACATATGTGTGAGTTGAGAGGCCCCGCCCAGGGACACAGATTTCTGGAGGCCCTGCGAAAGCCAGCTATGAGCTTTATCTGCGAGGTCAAAAAAGCCTCCCCCTCCAAGGGAGTCATTGACCCGGATTTTCCCTATCTGGAGATTGCCCGGGACTACGAAAAGGCCGGCGCCGACTGCATCTCCTGCCTGACAGAACCCAGATGGTTTCTGGGCTCGGATCAGATCTTCCAGGAGATCCGGTGTTCCGTCTCCCTTCCCATGCTCCGCAAGGACTTTACTATAGAGGAATATCAGCTCTATCAGGCCAAAGCGATAGGGGCGGACGGGGTACTGCTAATCTGCGCGCTGCTGGATACCCGCACCATCGCCCGATACCTGGAGCGATGCGGAATGCTGGGGCTTACCGCTCTGGTGGAAGCCCACAACGCGGAGGAGGTTGGCTCCGCCGTTTCCGCCGGAGCCGAGATCATCGGCGTCAACAATCGCAATTTGAAGGACTTTACCGTGGACTTCGCCAATGCCGCCCGTCTGCGGGATCTGATCCCGGCGGAGGTCGTCTATGTAGCCGAAAGCGGCGTCACCGGCCCGGAGGACGTCGCCTCACTGCGGGCCATTGGCGCCGACGCAGTTCTGATTGGCGAGGCGCTGATGCGTTCTCCGGACAAAGAATCCATGCTTGCGGCCATGAAGGAGGCGGTGAAATGACAAAAATCAAAATCTGCGGCCTGTACCGCCCCTGCGACATCCAATTCGTCAATGATGCGCGTCCGGACTGGTGCGGTTTTATCATCGACTTTCCCAAAAGCCATCGAAATGTGTTGCCCCATGAGGTCCGGTCCCTGCGGGCATGCCTCGCACCGGGGATCATTCCGGTTGGAGTCTTCGTGGACCAGCCTGTGGAGCAGGTGTGCGCCCTATTGAACGAGGGAACGATCTCCATTGCCCAGCTTCATGGGCACGAAGACGCCGCTTACATCGCCGCCCTGCGGGCCAGTTCTCCCGGCCACGCGGTCTGGAAAGCCTTCAAAATACGTTCCCTGGATGATTTGGACGCCGCCAATGCCTCTTCTGCGGATCTGGTGCTGTTGGACAACGGCTATGGCACCGGCCGGACCTTCGACTGGTCGCTGGCCGGCGGGGTAAATCGCCCCTTTCTGCTGGCGGGTGGCCTGGCACCGGACAATATCCCGGAGGCCGTCGCCGCCCTTCACCCTTACGGGGTGGATATCTCCAGCGGCGTGGAGACCGGTGGTCAGAAGGACCGGGGCAAGATACTGGCGGCGGTCAGCGCTGCAAGGAGGAACGAAACATGATGTCAAGAGGACGCTTCGGCATCCACGGCGGGCAGTATCTGCCCGAAACGCTGATGAATGCCGTCATTGAGCTGGAGGAGGCCTACCGTCGCTACAGGGAGGACCCGGATTTTAACCGGGACCTCTCCGAACTGTTCTGCGAATACGCCGGGCGGCCCTCCCGTCTGTACTTTGCCAAACACATGACGGCGGACCTGGGGGGCGCCAAAATCTATCTCAAGCGCGAGGACCTGAACCACACCGGAGCCCACAAGATCAACAATGTGCTGGGACAGGCGCTTCTGGCCCAGAGAATGGGGAAGACCCGGCTGATCGCCGAGACGGGCGCGGGGCAGCACGGTGTGGCCACCGCCACCGCCGCCGCGCTTCTGGGGATGGAATGTGTGGTATTTATGGGCGAGGAGGACACAAAACGCCAGGCGCTCAATGTCTATAAGATGCGGCTGTTGGGCGCAGAGGTGGTCCCTGTCTCCACCGGAACCGCCACCCTGAAGGATGCGGTCTCCGAGGCCATGCGGGAGTGGACCGGACGCATCAGCGATACCCACTACTGCCTGGGCTCCGTGATGGGGCCCCACCCCTTTCCCACCATAGTGCGTGATTTTCAGTCTGTCATCTCCAGGGAAATCAAGCAGCAGCTTCTGGAAAAGGAGGGGAAGCTCCCCGATGCCGTCATCGCCTGTGTGGGCGGAGGTTCCAACGCCATCGGGGCCTTCTACCACTTTATCGGCGACGCCTCGGTCCGGCTCATTGGCTGCGAGGCCGCCGGGCGGGGCGTGGATACGCCGGATACCGCCGCCACCATCGCCACGGGGCGGCTGGGCATCTTCCACGGTATGAAATCCTACTTCTGCCAGGATGCCTATGGACAGATCGCGCCGGTCTACTCTATCTCCGCTGGCCTGGATTATCCCGGCGTCGGGCCGGAGCACGCCTGGCTCCACGACACCGGCCGTGCGGAATACGTGCCCATCACCGATAACGAGGCCGTGGATGCTTTTGAATACCTCTCACGCCTGGAGGGCATCATACCCGCCATTGAGTCCGCCCATGCGGTGGCCTATGCCAGGAAGCTGGCTCCTTCTATGGGCGGAGATCAAATCATCGTCATCAATATTTCCGGACGCGGAGACAAGGACTGTGCGTCCATCGCTCGGTACAGAGGGGAGGAGATTTCCGAATGAGCAAAATCAAGGCTGCCTTTGCAGACGGAAAGGCATTTATCCCCTTCCTCACCTGCGGCGACCCGGACCTGGAGACCACGGAAGCCCTGGTGCGCGTCATGGCAGAAGCGGGCGCCGACCTCATCGAACTCGGTATTCCCTTCTCCGACCCTACTGCAGAGGGGCCGGTCATCCAGCAGGCCAATATCCGGGCGCTCTCCGGCGGCGTTACAACCGACAAGATATTGGAAATGGCCCGGAAGCTGCGAAGCGAGATCTCCGTCCCGCTGGTCTTCATGACCTACGCCAACGTCGTCTTTTCCTACGGGACAGAACGGTTCCTCTCCGCGGCGGCCCAGGCAGGTATTGCCGGCCTGATCCTGCCGGATGTTCCCTTTGAAGAGAAGGACGAGTTTGGCCCTGCCTGCCGCAGGCACGGTCTGGAACTCATTTCCCTCATCGCCCCAACCTCGGAGGGACGTGTCGCCGAGATCGCCAAAGCGGCGGAGGGCTTCGTATACTGCGTGTCCTCCCTGGGTGTGACCGGGGTGCGCAGCCAGATCACCACGGATATCGGCGCCATGGTACGCCTGGTAAAAGCGGCCAACCCAGACATTCCATGCGCTGTGGGCTTTGGTATTTCCACTCCGGAGCAGGCACAAAAAATGGCCTTGCTCTCCGATGGAGCCATTGTCGGTAGCGCCATTGTCAAACTGGTGGCACAGTATGGCCGTGCGGCTGTCCCCTATATCCGGGACTATACTTCTGCAATGAAGGCCGCTGTCACATCGTCCCTCTGAGCGGGCGACAGAATTGGAGCCCGAATCGGTGAATTTGCAGGGTCCACCGTCTCCAACTCCGGATCCGCAACTTCCCAACAGTATGTCCAGATCGATCGGAGGAATGGGCTATGAAAGATCCAGGCATTCCCCGAACGCCCGGCGGACTTGGCCGAGCGGCGTTCCCCATCAAGGCCAAGGGGGTAAGAATCAAGCACGGGCCCCGGATGAATCATCCGGGGCCCGTGCTCTGCGGTTATTTGGAGAGATAGACCGCCTTGATACCCTTATAGGTCATATAGCAGTCCAGCTTGGACACGGTCTCAAAGGGGGCGTGCATGGACAGCACCGGTACGCCGGCATCCAGAGTGTCAATGTCCCGATTGGCCATATAACAGGCCACCGTACCGCCGCCGCCGGCATCCACCTTGCCCAGCTCGGCCATCTGCCAGATCACACCGGCATCATCCATGATCCGCCGGACCATGGCCACCACTTCGGCGGAGGCGTCAGAAGAGCCGGATTTGCCCCTGGCCCCGGTATATTTGCAAAAACCGATGCCGTAATTGATCCGGGCGCTGTTGCGCTTCTCATAGACCTCCGGGAAGTTGGGGTCATAGGCTGCGGTCACGTCGGTAGAGAGGCAGAAGGACTTCTCATAACAGGCTTTCAGGGACACCTTTTGCGCATCGCACAGGTCGGACATAAAGGTGTCGAAGGCCGCAGACTGCATCCCCGTGACGCCCTCTGATCCGATCTCTTCCTTGTCTGCCAGCATGCATACGGCGGTCCTGGCCGGCGTCTCCTCCAGATCCAGCAGCGCAGCCAGAGCGGCATAGGCGCACACCCGGTCATCATGGCCATAAGCGCCGATGAGAGAGCGGTCAAAGCCGATGTCCGAGGCGTGGAAGGCGGGCACGACGGACAGCTCGGCGGAAATGAAGTCCTCTTCCACAATGCCGTATTTCTGATTAAGGATGTCCATGATCGCCAACTTTACCCGCTGATCTCCCTCGTCATCCTGGAAGGGGCGGCTGCCCACCAGAATGTTCAGATTCTCGCCGGGAATGGCCTCACCCAGGGGTTTCTTGCTCTGCTCCGCGCCCAGGTGGGGCAGCAGATCGTCAATGGTAAAGAGCGGGTCCCCGGCGGCGGAGCCGATGGCCACCTTAACGACGGAACCGTCTTTGAGGGCCACAACACCGTGGAGCTCCAGAGGTATGGTGACCCACTGGTACTTGCGGATGCCGCCATAGTAATGCGTCTTGAGGAAGGCCAACTCCGCATCCTCATAGAGGGGGCTGGGCTTCAGGTCCAACCGGGGAGAGTCGATGTGGGCAGCGCCGATCTTGGCGCCCTGGTCCAGAGGCTGGCTGCCCACCACAGCCAGCATAACGGCCTTGCCCCGGTTGGAGCGGTAGACCTTGTCTCCAGGTCTGAGCTCCATGCCGCGGACCAGAGGCTTGAATCCCCGGGCCTCGGCCAGGGAAATGGCGGTATCCACCGCCTCCCGCTCCGTCATGCTGCTGTCCAGGAACTTCTTGTAGTCCTCTGAATAGGCCCTCATGGCGGACTCGTCGGCCGGGCTCAGGCAGTCATAGCCATTCTTCTGTTGATAGAGGAGCGCCTCACGGCGCTTCTCTCCCGTAGTCTTCTGCTTTTCTTCCATGGGATTCCCTCCTATTTTGCATTCAATAAACCGGCAAAAAGGGCGCGGGCACGTAGCCTGAAGGTCTCTGGCGTGTCGCCCTCGTCATTTTCCAGGATATAGTCGCAGTGAGAGCGAAAAAAATCCTCCCCCTTCTGCGCGCTTACCCGTTTGCGGGCATAGTCCTCCGGGATGCCCTCCCGGTCCATGATGCGCCGGACCCGCAGCTCCGCCGGTGCCAGCACCCCTACTACCGCGTCGCACCGCTGGCCCAAGCCGCTCTCAATGAGCGCGATGGCGTCAATGGCGGCGGCGGGCAGCCCGCTGGCCTCCGCCTCGCGGAGCTGGCGGTCGATCTCTGCGCCCACAAAGCGGTGGGTGATCGTGTTGAGATCCGCAAGCGCCTCCGGATCGTTGAAGACCAGATTTCCAAGCCTCTTACGGTCTATTGTGCCCCCTTCGCCGCAAATATGCTCGCCAAAGCGCGCGGTCAGCGCCTCCCGCAGGGAGATGCTGTTTGCCAGAAGCCCATGGTAGACCGCATCTGCATCCACAATATGGGCTCCCAAGTCGGTGAGCGCATACAGCGCGGTGGTCTTTCCCGCCCCCGTAGGGCCGGTGATGCCGATGGTTTTCACCGTCGCTCCTCCTTTGCTGCGGGATTCCCTTTTATCATAACACTACTGCATCCTCCGCGTCTACGGCGGATCCGGCAATTCTTTGTCTTTTGCACCCTCGCTATCTCCCCATTTCGTCCACATTGATAATATGGAACCCCGCCGCCTTACTCAGGCGGTTTGCCACCGCCAGGCCGATACCGGCATCATCAGGGCACTGGGCCCAAATGGCGCTCACGTCGGTATCATCGAAGGCGCGGAGGGCATCAAAAACATGGCGCGCTTGGGCCGCCTTGTCTCTGGCGGGCCCCAGCCGCTCCACCACATGGCCGGGATACTGCCCGGCAAACTCGTCGAAGCAGACCACACCGTCCCCCTCTTCCAGATGGGTCCGGATATAATCCGCCCCCCGCGCCGGATCTCCTCTGACCACGGTCACCGGGGCCTTGGGGGCGTAATGCCGATACTTCATACCCGGGGCCCGGGGGTGCTCTCCCTCCCCCATCAGGCGGCGTACCGCCTGGTCCACCGCTACTTCGCCCAAGGTCTCCCGGAGCTCCTCCAATGTCACCCCACCGGGGCGCAGAAGGCGCGGGGGCATCACAGTGAGATCGATAATGGTGGACTCCACCCCCACAGTGCAGGGGCCGCCGTCCACAATGCCGTCTATCTTCCCATCCATATCCTCCAGCATGTGCTGAGCGGTGGTGGGGCTGGGCCGCCCGGAGGTATTCCCGGACGGGGCCGCTACCGGCAGATCCGCCGCGGTGAGAATGGCTCTGCATACCGGATGGGCCGGACAGCGCATCCCCACCGTGTCCAGGCCCGCAGTCACCACATCGGGCACCATGTCTCCGCGCTCCAGAATCATAGTGAGCGGCCCGGGCCAGAAGCGGTCTGCGAGGGCATAGGCCGCATCCGGGATATTCCGGCAGTACCGCTCCAGCCACGCAGCCGAAGGTATATGGAGAATGAGAGGGTTGTCCTGGGGCCGGCCCTTGGCCGCGAAAATATTGGCCACTGCCTCTGGGTCCAGTCCGTTGGCCCCCAGGCCATAGACGGTCTCCGTGGGGATACCCAGCAGACCGCCCCCCCGGATGATCTCCGCCGCCGGAACGACGTCATCCGGACCAAAACGTCTTGTGTTCAAATCGCTTCACCTGATTCCAGCGCCAGGAAGCGCCGCTTATTCGTAGATGCCCACCGGTACGCCCGCCAGTTCAATGGTGGTCTCCGGGGCAAATTTGGCTTTTTGCAGGTAGCCCTTAACGGTGAGGATGCCGTACTTGGGGTTGGCCTTTTCGTCCTCCAGTTCCAGCTCGATGTACCCCCCTGCCGGACTCTGGGCAGAGCCCGTGAGCCAGCCGTCCTCCTCCAGGAGGACAGCCAGATCGGATTTCACATCGTCCAGGCTCATCCCCTCCGGCAGGGTATTGAAATGGATGCACAATTCCACGGTGATTTCTCCTTTTTCGTTTGATGGCGCGGCGGCCTTTATTCCCCGCCCTCGCCCCGCTTCATCCGTTCCGCCTGGTCGGCGGTGACCAGCGCGTCGATGACCTCGTCCAGATCTCCGTTCATGATCGCGTCTATCTTGTACAGCGTGAGGCCAATGCGGTGATCGGTGACCCGTCCCTGGGGGAAATTGTAGGTGCGGATGCGCTCGTTGCGCATCCCTGTGCCCACCTGGCTGCGGCGCTCCGCCGTAAGGGCCTCCTCCTGTTCCCGCACCTTCTCCTCGTAGAGCCGGGATCGAAGCAGCTGCATGGCTTTGTCCCTGTTTTGGAACTGGCTGCGCTCCTGCTGGCACTCCACCACCGTGCCGGTGGGTCTGTGGATGAGCCGCACGGCGGAGGAGGTTTTGTTCACATGCTGCCCCCCCGCGCCGGACGCCCGGAAGACCTGCATCTCAATATCGGCGGGGTTGAGGGCAAAGTCCACCTCGTCCACCTCGGGCAGCACCGCCACCGT
>ENA-UOIV01001921-UOIV01001921.1-human-gut-metagenome-genome-assembly--contig:-C59-NODE-1921-length-15806-cov-6.699829_pt1 | contig 15806 bp, 7 predicted proteins | sample MGYA00242333_ERZ723880 | MGnify/ENA metagenome assembly ERZ723880 | reverse complement strand
AACCCAAGACTCCAATCCCAAACAGACCTATCTGGAGCACCCACATCACGCTATGATACGCCCCATCCAAGCGCGCATCCGCGTTTACGCCCAGAAGGCAGAGAGAAGGACGAGCGGATACACGGGAGCGCATCATCCGATTACGCTCCGGGAGATGGAAATATGAGGACGAGACCGCCTGTTACGATGTTACAAATTTTTTCAAGCCCTGCTATATATTTTGAAATTCTTTGTTTTTTCCTTAATTGACCTAAAATAAAGTGTAACAATGTAACAAGCCTCCCGAAACCCTTGATTTTCAAGCGTTCCGTGTGTTACATGACCAAATCCAAAACTGTAACAGGACTTTCCGGCCTACGTTGTAACTCCCTAATAATCAAGCATTTTGCGCAGACCGTCGCTGTCTCATTTTTTTCGGTATTTTTGTAACAGTGAGCCAAAAATCCCCGAAACGTGAGGCTGTAAATAGGGGTCTGCCCCCCTTTTCCGCGTATTCGGGGGCCGCGCCGGCCTGTCTGTTACAGATTTTTGCCGGTTAAAAAGAAAAATCTGTAACAAAAAATGTAACAGGAGCGTACCCGCAGGGTGTTGTTTCCGCCCCTCTCAATATTGACGCCAAGCGCCTCACCATCTACAATAGAAACGACAAGCGAGAGCCCCCGTACCAGGATGCCCTCGCAATCAGTCAATCAATCTTCCTCTTCGATATGTTCCATCACATCCTCCACCCGGCACTGAAGTAGGTGGCACAAGCGGTCAATGGTGTTGGTAGACACGCTCTGACCAGATTTAATCGCATAATATGTTGCTCGACTAAATCCCATCTTTTCCAGGCGGTATGAGCTGATTCCACGTTCTTTCATCGTTCGAAACAATGGCTCGTAGCTAATCACCTCATACACCCCTTTACGATTCGCAACTACTTATGTAAAGAAGTATAAGGGTGAAAATCGCCGCTTGGATATGTCCGAATATCCGAGTATATTGAATTGAGGGCCAGCCAAAACATAGGCTGGCCCTCATCAAATTCAATTATCCTCAAACCCAAAATCTTGAATCTTCAAAGTGCGGCAATTTTCCGACACGGTTCTTACCGTCGCAGAGGGTATGCCGCCTGGCGCATTGACGCTAACCTCTAACGTCAATTCTACGTCGGCACCATCAACGCTCATAAGGTGCTGGATTACTTCTGTCAGGTAGTCGTTCACATTCTTATTTACGCGGGTATTATCCAGCTTTGCAGACATAAAGAATCGCGTATTTTTTGGTGCCGCTCCGGTTCCCGAATCATCTCCAATTTGGCCAGATACTCCACCGGTCTGTTGACCTCCTGCGCTGCCGCTTCCTGCGCCCCCAGCAGAACCAGTACTACCAGATATACCGTTGCCGTCCTGTCCACCGGACTTTCCTTCCTCCATAATCTGCTTCATAGCAACAGCCGGTTTCACTAACAAGTCAGATTGATTGATAGAATAAACTATCTCATTGAGTTTCAAGTCGATGTAGCGTTCCCCTGAATAGCCTGCTGCAATACCGAAAAACTCTGTTGAACGTAGTCCTTTTGCAATCGCATCCTCCAAGACACTGTAATTTGCAAGCCTCGGTAAATAACAATACGTGCAAAGGAACTCCCACAGCTTCTTTATCGCAATATCATTGGAGTCTTTCCAAAGGAGCTCATCCAAGCTCATCTTCAGGAGCGCGGGTGCCCAGGTGGCGATAATTTGTTCACCCTGAACCATCTTCTTCGCGGCTTTAGATACAATCTCGTCATCGCCACCACCCAAATTACTGATTTCCCACTGAATCGTTTTTATATCTTCATATTGGTCGATAAACGGCACCAATAGCCAACAGTAGGTCTCCTTTATCCTGGATTCAACCGAATTGTTACTACGACTCAGGCTACTCTCCGCCTCGCGCAGCTGGCCGCCGTCCAGATTCAAATCTTCCTTATCGGAAATGATGGACTTCCATGCGATAAACCGTTTCACTTCCGTTTTCAGGTCACGAAGCTTATCTTGGTCTGGAGCTACAAACGCAAGCATATTCCGGTATACCCGTGGAGAACTTCCCCGCATGTTTAGATAGTCCGCAACAGTTGTTAGGGCTCTGCCGCTATCCTTTCCATTTGCGCGCCTAAAAGTATCCTCTGGTCTTAGAATCACTAACCTTGCAGACTGCTCATCTGGAATATCATTGGAGGATGCAGGACATGTATGCAACCCCGAAAACGGATTTTCTCTGCGCACCCTTCTCAGCCTTGACTCAATCTCCACGATAACATCTTCATCGGAAACCTGAGATGCGCGGTCTTCAGACGTTTTCCTCAATGTGGGCTTTGTATCATACCAGAATCGAGTGGCGTTTTGGTTGTTGTATAAGTAAGACAAGGAGCCATGGAGCGTGTTCAGCGCATCATTGAAATCTGCGATACTCTCACCCGGCTGGACAACGCCAAGCCGAATCCTCGATGTTTCCAGCCCACGAATGGTCTGGTCACGAAGCGCGGATGTGCTCGGTGCACTGCCCAACATAATCGTTCTGGCTACACGGCGGGCAGCCAGCTTCTGGCCATAGCGGAATGTTGACTTATCTTTCTGATACGGGATGGAGTCCTTACCGTCCACTTCACGGTCAATAATACTATTCCATGTATCCGGCAAATGACGCACCAACTCATCCCGCACGCTTGGCACATTCAGAGGAATAGAGCCGGGCATAATCATTGCGCTGGAATCATTGGCCATCCAAAGCTCGTGAATCACTGCCGCCATAAGCCGCAGTACACCACGGGTGCGTTGGAATCGCTCCAGCGTGGCCCAATCGCCATAAAGCCGGTCAAAAATCTCCGGATGTATCGGATAGCAGGAAACCATGCGGTTCCTGTATTCCACCTCTTTCGCTTCCATCGGGAAATCAGAGGCGTTTTCCTGATACATACTACTGAACGCATTGCAAACCATATCTCTGGCCGCCGGGTCTTTGCAATCGAGGAACAGCCTGCGCCGTACAACTTCAAAACCTTCATTTGCCGCAACTGGCTTCCAGATGGATTCCATTCGCCCAAAGGTGTGTTCAATGGTATCCAAAGCCATTTTCCCGGCATCGCCGCCAATTTCAATGTCCGATTCGGGAATGGATGCGACTACAATGCTGTTTTCACTTGCCCTGGCCGCCTCTGTAACCTCTTGGATAAAGGTGATAAAGTTATCGTAAGAGCCTGCCGGGAGCCCATCGACTCCGTAAATCTTTTTGGCGTAGGCCACCAACTCATCCATAAGGATAAGGCAGGAGCCACAAGCGTTGAACAAGGTTTTCAGTGCCTCAGACCCAGGGGAAACCCCGCGTTTGTCGGAATCACTCACAATGGCATAGAGGTCAGGCTGCCCGGCAGATGTGACGAGCTGATAGGCCATCTCGCCCCAAATCGTGTTGACCGTATATTTGGGGAGATTCCCCGGGTTCTTTTTGCGTGTCGGGTCAAGCGATGTGCCGACCAACACAGCGACATTTGCTTTGGGAAGTGTATCAAGCCCCGCCCTGTCCATAATCGGCTTCAAACTCGGAATATGGTCAACGCGGAGGCCACCGCGCACCATGTGATAAAGTGCCAACATACTATGGGTCTTGCCGCCGCCGAAAGCAGTTTTTAATTGGATGACTGGCTCACCGCCCTGCCCGGAGAGCCGTTGGAGCGACTCCACCAAAAGCCCTGCCATGCCCTCCGTCACATAGGTGCGGGCAAAAAATTCAACCGGGTCTCTGTATTCAATCGCGCCCTCGCCGCGTGCTACCTGAGCCAGGTCGGCAGCGAACTCTGCCGCGCGATAACGCCCTTCGGCAACGTCGGGATGGGGCTGCATAACATCTCGCCAGCTTGGAAGATGCTGCCCGAAGGATTTTGTCATAACGCCATCGTTTGCCTTTGCCGCTTTGGCCGGCGCAGGGGCAGAAACCGTCGCTGCGGCAACAGAGCCTTCTTCCGAGCCGTAGCGCAGTTTCCTATATAGCGCACGGATTTCTTCCACGCCCGCTGTGTCAAAGGCCTCACAGATGAGCGCCATGGTATCCAGAGCTCTCTCTGCATAACTCTTGGAAAAATCCTGCCCGCCAATGTGAGCGGCCTTGTTGCGGACGCCAACCAGTTCTTTCGACCACGTGCGGTAATCCAGCGAGAGCTTTGTCCGGAACACTTCGTTCCACCGCCGGTCAATCAGCCGGAGGCAGTTCATCACATCCAGAGAATCAATCAATTCGCCGTAGTCTCCGGATTCAGGCAAATCATGCTGGGCGCTGAGTGCGTCCAAAACTTCCTGCCACCAGCCGTCTTTGTAAACCCGGCTAAACTCCCGCCCAATATATCCGGCCATCAGCGGGTGCAAAATTCGGAAACCTTTTTGAACAAGTTCATAGTTCTCCAGCATACCCTACTCCTCCTCTGTTTCTACGACTCTTTCGGAAGCGGCCTCATTTTTCTGCGCGATATAGTCCTCACATTCCAGATAGATAACCTGCAATGCATCATGCACACACATGGTAGAACCGTCAGCATTCAAGACCGATTGGTACTGCGAAAAAACGTGCAGGCCCTGCCCGATACACGAAAGAAGTTCGTCCTCTGGCGACAGATGGCCGGACCAAAGCCGTTGCAGTTGCTCCGGCAGCTCACGCTTCAGCGTATTGATGAACCCGCGTCGAGTCGCCTGACCTTGCCGGCCTTCTCCCTTCCTTGCGACAATCAGAACCCGTGTGGAGTCTGCCTTTCCCGACACTGGCTCTGACCGCATGGGCCAGACGGCAGTAATAGAAAAGCCGGCAGAGAGCAAACTTTCCAGCATAAACTCCCATGCGGATTGATTGCCCCCGGCACTCCCCTGTTTCATGCACTCCAAATCATTCTTGCGGAAACAGTAGAAAAGCAGCGCCGGATATTCCATAGAACTGCACGCATACAGCCTCTCGCAGACAGTCTTTATACCAGAACGGTACTTTTCCTCCGCCTCTTCCTTCGCAGCACCGTAATAGGCCGATACTGTGGACAGTTCCTCCTTGGGCGTGACCATCGGCACAAGCATCTGGGGATAGGTCTCCTTCAGACTGCGGCGCAGCCAGATATAAAAGAAGTCGGACAAGTCAGCATAGCCAATGTCTCTGTAATACGGCAGTTCTGTACAGACCAGCGTATCCTTCGGGTGCTCCATCGCCAAGGCGTTCTCCTGTGTCACTGCAACTGGAGCCCCACAGCCCAGATGTTCCACACTTCCTACCACGCTGCTCAACATGGTTTTGAAATTCCCCGATACACGGGAAAACGGATTTCCCTCCGCAAATGTCCAGACCATGGGAATCGCCTGACGGCCAAAGGTACTTCGGATGTTGCCGCCGGCTGTCCGCCAGGAGCACATGGAGCTGTTGTAATCAGCCATTTTATCCACCACAAAGGCAAGGTAGATGCCAATGGCTTGTCCATAGGCAAGGGCACCGGTTCCGCCGGCCTCCAGGGAGCCCCCGGTCTCGCTCATGCCCGCTGCCAGCGCCGCAGACGCCGCCATATCCTGTGCCTCCCGCACCAAGTCGCTGAAGGTGGACAGCATCCGCATCTGCCGGGGCGTGAACAGGTCCGCATACTCTGTAATTCCGTAACTCGGCGGGGAAAACCAGTGGGCATTGGCCGGTATGGCCCCAGGCGGTACGTCCTCCTGGGGCGGAACGTCTGCGGCAGCCTTCTGAATCTCGTCTGGAGCGAAAAAGGATTTTTTGCCCCCCGTATTGGTGACGACTGCCATCATCTCCGCGCCCAGTTCATGGGCTGCTCCCATTTTCTTGATATACTCATCCGTGGTTATCTCGCCACATACGGGGCAGCGGAACCTCGCCCCATTGTTTCCAATCTTATTGCTCTCCTTGCCATCAGGACAGGGCCCCTCATGTATCCGAAACCGCACCCGCCCTTCCTCCAGGACCGGCTCGGCCCAGTACTGTGCGGTTTTGGACTGGCTCAAGATATAAGAACTGCTCAACGGAATTTGACAGTTGCACGCCGGATTGGGGCACTTCACCGTCCGCACCCACAGCCAGGCAAAGGGTATCTCGCCGTTTGCCATTTGAGGGTAAATATCGGAGAGCCGCTTCAATGCCTGGTTTTCCATCCACTCGCCGTAGAACTGCACATCCTCGGCCAGCCCCTCTGCGCCGGAATAGGAAGCGCGTTTGGGCGCTCCGGGATGAATGGGGCGCAGTGCGGTAAAGCGGGTGGGAATATCCACCGCCGCCCTGGTCAGCATAGCCGCCACCGGATTCAGGTCATTGGCCGCCGCTTTCATCCCCAGCTTTTGCGCGGCGATGGGGATGCCGCCAAACCCTGTAAATGCGTCCCACACAGTTGGTAGACCGCCGCGCTCGCCCAGCCTGCCGCGCACCGCCTCCAGAGCCTCCTGGTCTCCGGAGGCGACTTTCGCAATCAGTTCCATATCTGCGGCGGCGGTCTCCTCCGAGTAGTCCAGCACAACGGCGGTCAGAGCGGCCAGCGAGGACGCCTCCGGGCTGCGGCCCCACCACATGTGGAGGTTGGCGGGATGGCCGGGTTTGCCCGCCCTCTCCCGAATCGCCGCATCATTGACTTCTGCGAGGGGAAGCGCAGTCTCTATGTACTTGCTCACGGGACAAAACGCCCCCCTTTCTCAGTCGTTGTCACTGGTCGAGCATACCGGCAGAAAAGAAGTCCAACTGCTCCGGTTCGATTTCCTTCAGCGCCGCGGCCCTGGCCTGAATATCCGGCCAGGCCACCACCAGGGCGTTGTAGGCGTATGCCTCGTTGGTCCAGTTCTTCCGCTCCGCAATCGTGTAAAGCCGGTAGGCTAAATCTTTGGCCCGCTCCCCGTTGGAGCCAAACATATCCGCCAGAATCTGGGCGCAGGCTTCAATGCCGCCCTTGGCCATGGCCTGGGTGAGCTGCTGGGTCAGCATCCAGATACACTGTTCCGAGGGGTCCACTCTCTCCGGCAGTTCTGTCCGGTCCATCAAATGTACGATGCCTGCCTTGGCGTACACCATGCCGTGGGAGGCCATCATGGGAATGGAGGTACTCTTGGCCGTGGCCAGAATCTCCGCCTCGCCGTATTTGATGTCATTGAAGGCGTTCTGGGTATACAGGTCCACACAGAACCGGCTGGCGGAGTCCATGTCGCCCACCTGCTCGTTGAAGTACAGGTCAATTTCCTCATTGATGATTTTCAGGGCGCTCCGCACGGACATGGGCGTCCCATCGGCCTCCAGTACCCGCTGAAAGCGGGAGAACACCCCCATGCCAGGGCCGATGGCCGATTGGGCCAGGTCCACCGGGGCGATGTTGCTGTCCTGGAGTTTTTTCAGGGCTGGGCGCAGCTCCCGGCGCAGCGCGTTGATGAGGTTCCGCCGGGTAGTTTGTGGCGCATCCGCTGGCCGCTTGCGGCAGACTAGGACAACTGAAGATGCAAGAGCATTAGACCCATTATCTCTGCTTCGGCCTGGTTTTTCAGTACGTATTGGCCATGTACCTGTAATTGAAAAGCCTGCATTTACTATTGCAGACAGCATAGTTTCCCAACCTGCAGATACAATTTTGTTATCTCCAGATTTAGAGTTACTTTCTTTAAATGCGTAGTATATTGTAACTGGAATATCACTCCGCGAACATTTATATATCATCTTGCATGCAGACAACATTCCGTTTTCAAAGTAAGTGGCAGCCTTATCTTTGCCACCCGACCTATAGGGGTCCGCAACCAATTCTTCTGCTTTAGGCGTGAGCATTGTGCTAAACAAATTAGGGTATATATCTCCAACATTCCTTCGCAACCAAGCATAAAAGAAATCTGAAAAGTCAGCATAAGGCACATTATTATAATAAGGTGGGTCAGTAGACACCATCACGTCTCTTAAACCGCAGTCAGCCTGCGCGTCAAATTGTTGGGCAGTACCGTTACGTCCCAAAGGGAGTGTCGCTACGCTGCGAGACACCCACTCTATCATATTATTAAGGGAACCGGATGCACCTGAGAAAGGATTGGCCTCAGCGAAATCCCATGCCATAGACATACCGGTAAGCCCAAATGTATTTCGCATTTTTTGCCCAATAGCATTCCAAGAACAAACTGACGAATTATAGTCAGCGACCTTATCAGCTACAAAAGATAGAAATACCCGGATGGCCTCACTATACGCCCGAGCACCTGACCCACCCTCGCTGAGTGAAATATGGTCATCATCAAATCCTCTCTTAACAGCATCATCTTCCACTATATCAGAAATATCTTTAGTGATTTCTCCTAATTTCACAAGGAACGTAACCTGGCGATGAGTGAACAGCGATTCAAACGTATCTAAACCATACGCAGGAGGATTCAAATATCCTGGATAATTTGCTATCTGCCCCAGTGAAAGTTCTTCATCAAGGATGACCTGTGCCTCCCTTATGTGCTCTTCATTAGGAGAAATATAAACTCGCCCATACTTTCCTTTTGCTACAATTGCCATAAGTTGTGAACTAATTCTTCCATTCTTACCTTCGTTGCGAATATAAGAAAAACTAACAGGTTCACCACAAAATTCACATCTTGCGCCTTTACGGTTAACTGTGCCATCAGTCTTGGTGGGTACTCCATAATAAACCGTGAAAAAAGGCCTATCGACTCCATCCTTCTTGATGTCTACATAAGCAATATCCTTCGCTATAACTCTGGATTTAATCAATGGCATCTCACAACCGCAAGCCGGATTGGGGCACTTCACTGTTCGCGCCCAAATCCAGGCGATGACGGTGGCCTCACCGCCGCCCTGTTCCCGGGGCACCTTAACTTTTGGGTAGAGATGGCCGATGCGCTTGTATGCCTCCTGCTTCATCCACTCGCCGTAGTAGCGCACGTCCTCCGCCAGTCCCTGGGCCCTGCTCCAGGTCTGCGCCATGTGGCTGGTCCGGGCCTCCGGGTTCACTGGCGCCCTGCCGGCAAACCGGGGCGGAATTTCAATCATGGCCTTGTTTATCATCACCGCTACCGGGTTCAAATCGTGGGCGTGGGCTTTCAGCCCCAGGCGCTGGGCCTCCAGGGGAATGGCCCCGCCGCCGGCAAAGGGGTCCAGCAGCTCCGGGGGATTGCCGCCGGTGGACTTCAGGATTTCTGCCTTTGCCGCCTCCAACACCCGCTCGTCGTTGGAGTTTTCCCAGACCACCAACTCCTCCAGGATACGAAACAGCCGCTGCCGCTCCCGGTTCTGCTCCTCCTCCGTGGGAAACTTGTCTGGGTGGGAGGAAGGGTCATCCACCAGGCTGGACCAAATGACCGCCCGGGCCGCCGCCAGCGGCCGCCGCGCCCACCACAGGTGCAGGGTGGACGGATGGCCATGGCGGATAGACTTCTCCCGGGCAGACTCCGCGTTTATTTTCTCCAGAGGCAGCGCCACCTCTATCAATTTTTTTGTTGCCATACTATCCACTCCATGACTGCTGTGTATCCCAGCTGACCTCGAACCAAGGTCGAACCAATTTCGAACCAAACAGCGGCCCAAAATACACAATATATTGATTTTTATTTTATCTTATTTCTACATCTTGTGTTTTTTATTTTCTGGCCAAGCCAACCTAAATCCAGTCTCAAACCAATCTCGAACCAGCCAGGCTTCAAACTTCAAAGATGGTACTACTTTTTTAAGACCCAATGGCATCTTTGCTGATTACTGGAGTCCGTTTCTATCTTTCCCTGTCGTTTCAGCGCCGACAACAGAGTTAAAATCTTACGCTCCTTTTGTGCCTCAGTCAACACATCGGGGAATTTATCCATCAATAGTTTCCGAAAATCCTTCCGCTGCGCCTTTCCAAACTTTTTCAAATAGTCAACAATCATATCCTGATAATACTTGTCGTCAAATGCTCTGTTGCGGATATACTGAGCCTCATCTTCCACAGACTTTGCCACCTCAGCCGACAGATACAAATGATTTGCTCTGCCCTCTACCAAGTGATATTTCCGCAGATGAGCAACTGCCGCTCTTGAAAGATTCTGCCCGTTCCCCTTCTGTACCTGGTCCAGCAGATACACGGTTTCCAAGTCCAACTCAGGGTGCTCATACAAAATATAGGTATACTGCTCGTTCATGACCTTTCCATAAACCGTCACAGAAACCTGATTCGCTGTGGAAAAGTTATAGTCCGGCATGGGAAAATACTTTTTCTTTTGAATCCGATACACTCGTTTGATTCCACTTGCAGCAGTTTCAATCATGTGGAAGTTGACCATGGAATCTGTCAAAAGCTGATTGCGATAAAATGGCGGGCTGTATGTCGTTTGCAATACGGCTTCAATGGTCTGCGGGAGAAAGTCCCCAGGATTTGTAATATTGATGCTTTCCTCGCACTCATTGATATAGATTCTCCCACCAAGCTGGTAGTTGGAATGTGCGATGCAGTTATTTAACAGCTCACGCAAAAGCCAGGTATCATACTGCTGTGTCTCTTTGGGGAAAAGGGACAGTTGATTGGGCATATACCGATAGGTCAGGTTGCGGATTTTTGCAGAAACCTGGTCAACCACATTGATAAAAGGAATCCGGAAAATCGTATAGTCCTTCATCTCTCCATCGGCGCCGTACAGTCTCCACATGACCGTCGGCGCATTTGCAAAGAGATAATCAAACTCAGCGTTCCCCAAGAGAATCATCGCTGCATTGGTGACCTGGCCGTTCCGCATCAGCTTAATCTTGGTGAGGAACTCTTCATCTGATAGAGAGTCAACTTCCTCCGTAATATGCGGCTGATTCCTGCGCTCTTTGTACTTTTCTCGCGCAAAAGCGATAGCATCTCTGTCCAGGTTCTCGATTGTTGCCCCGCTGAGTATCAGTTTTGACCAATCGCGGCGCTCCTGATTTCGAATCGCATCAATCTTATACTGCTGGAGAGGAATCAGGCTTTCCCCGCTTCTGGCATAATATCTTGTCTTCCACTCCGTCGGCATTCCTGCCACAGCCGCTGGAATTTTGAACATCAGGACACGCTTAGGTTCTCCATCTACGACGGGATACAGTTCGATAATGTCAAGAAATGTCATCGCATCAGTCGTATTCCGGCTGATAGTATATTTGAACCGTTCCAGTAATGTCCCTGGCCCTTTTTTGAATGCGGTGCCAACTGGGTGCTTTACTTTCGTTTCGCTCACACCGAGCACAAACCAGCCGTATTGCTTGCCCGCAAGGTTGGCCTCATTGCTGATTGCCGAAAAATACTGTCCTACTTTATCTTCGCTGTATTCGCCGGTAGCTGATTTGAACTCGACAATCTCATACTCCCAGCGTTCCATAAGCTGTTGGAGAAGTTCATAGTATTCGGCTTTTCCATCTTCCTTTTCGTATTCAAAGTAAGCCACTATTACACCTCTTCACAATTATTATTTCACTACTTCTGATACAGAATCTCAGATTCTGCAATCAGGTCCTGTATATCATAATTCACGCTGGTCGCCGAAAAATCGGGCGCGTTCTTGAACGGATGCTTCAGGTAAATCGTGTGAGTGTCCTTGCCGTCCACCTCCACGATGGCCAGAATAAATTCCTCCAGCTTATTTAATGCCGTCAAGATTTCATTCTTGCTGACTGTGACTGTGGTTGCGCCCTTGGCGCGGCCCTTTACCTCAATCATCCGCAGAGCACAGGCGGTGGGGCGAGAGCGCCGTGCTTCCGGTACATAGGATTCTATGTCGTAACCACACTTTACTGCGCTCACATCCTTCGGCTGATAGCCCAAGGATGTCTCAATTTGCATGACCGCTTCCATGGCAGCATATTCGACGGCTGTCCGGTCTCCGCTTCCAAATGTCTCAGAGGAACTATCTCCCATCAATAGGTGTAGCAGTCCTTTGGGGATAATCAATGCACCGCCGGTCACCACCGGAGGCATGGGAGAAATCCTGCGCTCCTTTTCAATCTCAGCCAGCCTCGCCTGCATCCGAGCGGTCAATTCATCCGCCCGCCTGGACGCCAGCTTGGAATTCAGTTTGGAATTTATCTTCCCAGCAGCTTCCTTCTGCTGGAGCTCGCCTGCCCGATAATCCCAATATTGAATCTCCGCAGTCATCCTGTCCTTGACCGCCTTGGCCGTCTTGTCCAGCATGGCTTCTTTTCGTGCTTTTACATCTGCGAAATGCGCCGGTATCAGATTTGTGATGGCGTAGGTCTTTGCCATGTCTTCCACGCCAGAACAGAGCCACTGCTGCGACTTTGCCCATTCCAGCACAGCAGCTGTTTCCGCTTCGTCTGTTGCCCTGTAATCAAGATAGGGTGCGTAACCCGCATTGACCGCTTTACCGCCTTCATCCATCTCCACAAAGTGGACGTGCTTGGAAATGGTGCGTCGGCTCCCATCTTTCAAGATAATACCATCCTGCACAGAGTCTTCAATGTAAAACAGAAGGCGGGCAGATATGCCATAATCATTCTCATCAACAAACACCGCACCACGCTTCATAACATCTACATTTCGTTCCCGAATTAAGTCCAATGTCGCGTCCAGCAGCGGGTGACCAGGACAAATCAGTGCAGCAGGCACAAGTCCCTGAATATTACAGAACTCCTTATCAAAGCAGACCCGCTCATAGCGGTTCAACACCGGCTCTCCGTATCCAATCTGTACGTCACGATTCCGCACAGCATAAGGAACGGATGTGATTTCATAACGGCCTTTTTCTCTGCGCCGGATTGTTCCGCCAACAGACTGAAATGCTTCCACAAAAAACGCTTCGATAAAATGGGGTTGGAGTTTATGGGCTTCCATGCGCTCCATATCTTCCTTGATAACCATAACCGTATGGACATCCATCACATCATCAGTCAATGCGTTTTCTTCAATCAGTTTTTGGAACTCACTGCGATTGATAGTGTGGTCCACCACCTCATTTAAGCGGGCCCTGACCTTTGGGTCGTTACCATACCGCACCGCTTCAATTAGTAAATCCCGCAACGACTTATTATTAAACGTCATCTTCCCGAGAATGTCAAACACTTTACCGCCAAGGGCCTGACGCTCTTCCTCCAGCTTCTGGAATAGACGCTGGAACACAAAACCCTCTCGTGTTTCAGCTGCGACCAGATTCCACAGATGGCAAACCTCAGTCTGACCGATACGGTGGATACGGCCAAATCTCTGCTCCAGGCGGTTAGGGTTCCACGGCAAGTCATAATTTATCATCAGATGCGCTCTCTGCAAATTGATACCCTCGCCAGCAGCGTCCGTTGCAATCAAAACACGAACACCAACATCCTGTTTGAAAAGCTGTTCCGCTTTCCGCCGCTCATCACGGAGCATCCCACCATGAATCGTAATCACAGCATCTTCGCTGCCTAACAGGGAACGAATTTTATTCGTTAGATAATTGAGTGTATCTCTGTGTTCGGTAAAAATGATAAGTTTCTCTCGCTGCCCATCAGTACCAAACATCTTCTCATTATCCTGGAGCAGTCGGGACAGCTCTTCCCACTTCCGGTCTACACCGCTTGTGCGCACCTGATTTGCCATCTGCTCCAGCTGCTTCAGCGTTTCGATTTCCGCCTCCAGCTCTGCAATAGTTGCCGCCGCAGAGGCATGGTCAACAACCGTTTCCTCCATCTCTTCCTGCTCATCCGGAGGGAGGTCATCATCATCCAAATCGTCAAAACCCGTTATATTGTCAGTTGCTCGTTTCCCGAGCCGCTCTTCCGCAAGCCGGTGTTCCAGTCTTTCTCTTCGCCTGCGCAGTGACTGATAAATTGCTTCTGGTGAAGACGCAAGCCGGCGTTGCAAGATTGTCAAAGCAAACCCAACCGTTGTCTTGCGTTCGTTGTTCAGTTTGTCCGCCCGGTTAAATTCTTCCTGCACATAATCAGTCACTGCGGCATAGAGTTTTGCTTCCATATCCGAGAGGTCGTAATTGACCGTATAGGCAATTCGCTCTGGGAACAAAGGCGTGCCATCAAACTTCAAAAGTTCTTCCTTCACCAAGCGACGCATCACATCGGAGACATCCACAGCATGTTGTGAGTTTCCATGTGTCCCCTCAAAACGGTCCGGGTCAATCAGGGAGAGGAACAGATGAAAATCCTCCTCCTTGCCATTGTGTGGTGTCGCAGTCAACAGCAGGAAGTTTTTTGTAATATTTGAAAGCAGTTTGCCCAACTGGAATCTACGGGTGTACTTTATTTCACCACCCCAGATGGTAGCGGACATTTTGTGCGCCTCGTCACAGACAATCAAATCCCATTCTGTAACCTTGAGTTTTTCCTGAATATCATTGTTTCGTGCCAGCTTATCCAGACGGCAAATACATAAATCCACTTCATTGAACACGTTGCCCGTCGCAGCAGACTCAATCCTGTCATTCGACAGGATTTCAAAGTGAAGGTGAAACTTCTGGAATAGCTCATCCTGCCATTGTTCTACGAGGCTGCCAGGCGCAACAATCATACAACGCTTTAAGGAACCCCGAGCAATCATTTCTTTTATAAAGAGGCCCGTCATAATGGTTTTACCTGCACCGGGGTCGTCCGCCAGGACATATCTCAGCGGGAGACGAGGCAGCATTTCCTGATAGACCGCAGAAATCTGATGTGGTAACGGCTCCACAGAAGAAGTATGTACAGCGAGGTAGGGGTCAAATAAATGTGCAAGGCTAATTCGATATGCTTCTGAAGCAAGGCGCATCTGCTTCCCATCTGCGTCAAAACTCCACGGAAGATGGTTGTCCTTAACTTGGATGCTCTCCTCATCTTCTCGATAGAGTAATTGTGTACCGGGGACCCCTTTCTCATTTTTATATGTTATTTCAATCACGTTGGCCCCATACCATTGGACTGCAACAACCTGTACGGACTCATTCCCGGCAATACCCGTCAAATGGCCGCCCACTGTTATATCTTCAAGTTTAGCCATAAGTGAGCCTCCCATCTCATTTTTGAGCCTATTTCCCCTGAACCCCTGGCTTCTGGTCTGGGACCAGCTCCATTATATCATCAAAGGTACACCCTAAAACCTCGCAAATGCTTATCAGTGTATCAGTGTTCACATTTTCCCCACGATTCAGCTTGTTAATGGTATATGTACTGATATTTGCGGCAGCCGCTAACTCCTTCTTCTTCATGTCCCTATCAATCAGGAGTTTCCATAACTTCTTATAACTTACGTTCATAACATTACCTTCCCTTCGCCGCAACAAATAAGTGAAAGTATTGTCTTTATTATATATGTCCGCGAGTGCAGGTGCAATATAATAATTGAGAGAAAACTCTATTTCTATATCTTTCTACCCACTTCTTTTGCGCCCTTCTCGGACGCCAGCGAAAATTGTGACCGATTTGGGATGCAATTTTAACTGGGGGGAGGGTTATTGTTGCCCGAAAATAAGATTGAAACAGTCTTTTGCGGACTTTGCGGCAAAGAGCATCCGCGCTCAGAGATGGGGGCTATTTTCGGTAAGCTGGTCTGCTCACACTGTTTGAATGCAGAGACCTTTGAATGTTCCAGCTGTCATGTGCGGAGTCCCCGGAGTGAAATCGCCACCTACGATGGCGATGAGATAGAAATTTGTCAGATTTGCTTTGACAAGCACTACACTCGTTGCGAGGGGTGTGGGTTGCTGCTCCGCCAGCCAGACGCCAACTTGCTCTCCGTGGGCGGCTACTACCGTCCCTATTGTGACGGCTGTTGCGACGAGAGAAAACACAGTCAATCTAAAAACTAAAGGAGAACTATAAAATGCTGAATCGAATTACCATCATGGGCCGTCTGGTCGCCAACCCCGAGCTGCGCT
>ENA-UOIV01001878-UOIV01001878.1-human-gut-metagenome-genome-assembly--contig:-C59-NODE-1878-length-16137-cov-12.638167_pt1 | contig 16137 bp, 18 predicted proteins | sample MGYA00242333_ERZ723880 | MGnify/ENA metagenome assembly ERZ723880 | reverse complement strand
GGAATCTTTTGTAAGGAAGCGGGGCGCAAAGCTCGCCCCCCTTGAGAATCCCCCCTCCGCTCACGTCCACCTAGCCGCAGGTAGAAGGCTGGTGCCCACACGTCCGTCAGCAGGGGATTCCTTTACGCTTGCGTCAGATCGTGACACGCGCTTTATCAAAAGAATTCACAGCTCGGTCAAGTTCGTCCAACAGATAGGTATAAAGGCCGTTGTAGTCCTCATCGGTGGGATGCTCTATACAAATAAAGCGCTCTTCCGCTTTTCGTACAGTATCCGTTAAATGGTCGATTCCCGTCAAAAAAACACCGAAAAGCCTGTAATAGCGTTCCCGATAGGTCATATATTTCCCTCCGTAATAATTTTTTACACTCGTTGTAATTTTATCTGTATTAAAGATAAAATTCAATATCTGAATTCCAGATATCGCATAATAAATGCGGTGATGGATATGGTGTTTTACAACTTGAGGGCGCTTCGTATCGACAACGATATCAAACAACAGGCGTTAGCCAATGTGCTAGGCATTGCACAAAACACTTACTCCCAGTATGAAACGGGAAAAATTGCTTTCACCGATGAAATGCTGCTGAAGCTCGCCAAATATTATCATACCAGTGTGGATTATCTAATGGATTTAACAGATGAAAAAACCCCTTATCCTCCGCCGACACGACACAAATTATAAGCGGCCGCCTTCTGGCGGCCGCTTTATTACTTGTTTGCATGAGGGCGGCCGTGTCTCCCCGGAAGCACCCCCCGGTACGGTTCCGGGGGCTCGTCGGCAGAGGCATTGCGCCCGCGGCGCGGCGGCTGGCGGGATGCTGCACACCCGTCCGTTCATCCGTGGTAGGGCGCCGCCGACTTTGGCCGCAGGCCAACCGGAGGCGGCGCGGGGGTCAAGGGGATTTGGCCGCAGGCCATCCTCATAGAGAATCCGGCCCACAGGGCCGGGTCCGCGAAGCGGACTCAAGCCGGGGCCGCGGGGCGGAGCGCCCGCGAGCGGCCGTCGCGCGTAGCGCGCTCCGGGCGCAGCCCGGGCAGGCCGCCTAAGCCCCCTGCGGCTTCTTTCCCCCATTTCTTGTCCGCACAAGAAATGGGGCCGCCCGCCGGGGCGGGACCCGGCAATTCCGCCGCTCGATGAGCGGTATGCCTAAGGGGTCGCTGTCGGTCGACTACCGACAAGCTCCGCCGCTCACTGAGCGGTAAGCCTAAAACCGCCGTCGGTCGACTACCGACAAACTGCGCCGCTCGACGAGCGGCAAATCTAAAACCGCCGGGTGATTAAGCCCGCCGCAGGCGGCCCATACTCCCAGTGAGGTGATGGACCATGTCCTATGTCGATCCAAAGCTGCGCTACCGGTTCGAGTCGCTCCCCATCGAGCTGAAAAACGAGATCCTGCGCCGCGACGTCAGTCTTTACACCCTGAACGACCTGATCGAATGTCTCCAAAGCATTGTGGAGGAAGAGTAAGCTCTTCCTCCACTGTGTCATTTCCGGGGGATTTTTCATAGGATGCGCGGGGAGGTGACCGCATGAACTCCTACGAACTGGTCACCGCGATCACCGCGCTCGCGGTATCGATCGCGCAGGACTATCCGGACAACACCGAGCTCGACGTGCTCGGCTCCATCTTTGTGCAGCTGGGCGAGACGCTCGAGACGATCGCGCTCCAGCGGGAGCTGGAGGAGAACCGGCGGGTCCCGCCCGCCGGAAGGCCGGGCGTATCAGAGTAGCTTGTAGGCGGGCTTTCGTTCGCCGAACCACCAGTGGCGCAGCCAGTCGTCGAGGACGATGGCCGGCAGGGAGAGCAGGAACCACAGGTTCGTATAAAGCAGGCAGACCTGACCGCAGAGGTTATAGGGCATCCCGGAATAGTCCCAGATCCCCAGTTCCAGCCATATGTTCAGGACCATGCCCGCGCAGAATTCCGCCGTTGTGACGATGAGCGAGGCCAGCACCATCTGGGAGAGCAGCGCCACGCACCACTCGCACCGCTCGTTAATCCGCCCGATCAGCAGAAAGCAGACGCCTCCCAGCACCGCCATCGTCCAGTCGGAATGTCCCCGCCAGAGCACCTCCACCAGATAATAGAGCGCGCCGCCCACCGCAAAGAGCACCCCCTGCCGCAGAGGGACATGCAGGTCGACCATCGCAGCGCCTCCTTCCCTTTTTTCCCATTTTATGCGGGCGCGGCCCGTCCAAACCCCTTCTTTGGATAATTTGGGCGAAGATGGGAAAGAATAGGGATATCTTTACGGAAGGAGGACCTGTCATGATTGCCAAAATCGACCGCGACGGCTGCATCTCCTGCGGCATGTGCGTGGAAATCTGCCCCGAGGTGTTCCATATGGGGGACGACGGGCTGGCCGACGTGCACCAGAATCCCGTCCCGGATGAAGCGGAGAAGGGCGCCGTCACCGCGCAGGAGAGCTGCCCCGTTTCGGTCATCCATGTTGAGTGAGCTAAGTCTTACTTTTTATTTCTCTAACCGGAACGACTAGTATTATGTTACCATTGACCTTTCCGCGGCCGTATGGTAGGATAAATTTTCAAACTAAATACCGTTTCCCGGAAAAAGGCCTGCGGCACAGCCGCAGGCCTTTTTTCTGTCCTTTAAGATTTTCCGAACAGCCGTTCCCCCAGCCCCTTGCGTTCCAGCGCCCAGACGAGAAGCAGCCCGAGCACGCAGCAGGAGAGCAGCTGGCCGGCGCCGACCGACAGCGCGGTGGCCAGGAAAACGCCCGTGTTCCACCCCTCCGGGGAGAGGAGGGTGATCTCCGCGCCGATGAAGACGGCGTTGACGAGCACGGGGGGCAGCGACGACGCCACCGGAAGGCCGAAGACGCGCGCCTTCCGCAGCGCCCAGCTCATAAGCGCGGAGATGAGGGTGGCGGAGGTGCCCACCACCACGTCGATCAGCCCCATCGACGAGCCGAGGGCGTTGGTGAGCGCGCAGCCGAGCGTCACACCGACGATGGCGTCCGGGCTCAGCACGGGCAGCAGGGTGAGCGCCTCCGAGACGCGCACCTGCACCGCCCCGAAGGAGAGCGGCAGCAGCAGGAGGCTGACGGCGCAGTAGACCGCGGCGATCATGGCCGCCACGACCATGCGCCGGATGTTGGGGGTTTGCCTTGTCATGTTTTTTTCCTCTTTTCCGGAGCCTTTCCGCGGTTTTCCACGGACGCCCCTAGTATTTGTTTAAGGTCAGGATGTTGCGAACTGACCGCCGCGCAAGCGGCTTTCTTATTTTAGCTTCCGGCGCGGGAAAAAGCAAGCCCGGGATTGTGATTCCCTCGGATTTATAGTATAATATATGCGTGTGTTTTGCGGGCGCCCTGCCGCCCGCGCCCGCGATCGCGCGGGGAATTCATTGGAATCGGGTGAAATCGTTTGACCACTATCTTATATCTGGTCCGCCACGCGGAGGCCGAGGGCAACTGGCGGCGGACCTTTCAGGGACACAGCAACAGCGACGTGAGCGAAAAGGGCTACCGGCAGCTCGAATACCTCGCCCGCCGGTTCGCGGATATCCCGCTGGACGCCGTCTACGCCTCCCCGCTCAAGCGAGCGTACGAGACGGCGAAGGCGATCGACCGCGCGGCCGGGCTGCCCATCGTCACCGACGACGGCCTCATGGAGATCAACGGCGGCGCGTTCGAGGGGGTGCCCTTCGCGGAGCTGCCGCTGCGCTTCCCCGTGGAGGAGGCGCGCTGGGACAACGAGCCGTGGGCGTTCGAGGCCCCGGGCGGCGAGAGCATGCGCAGCGTCTACGAGCGGATGCGGGACACCATCGGCCGCATCGTGCGGGCGCACGCGGGCGGGACGGTCGCCGTCGCCTCCCACGGCTGCGCCATCCGCAACTACCTCTGCTTCGCGCAGGGCTGGCCGATCGAGCGGATCGGCGAGGTCGGCTGGTGCGACAACACCGCCGTGAGCAGGATCGAATTCGGGGACGATTTCCTGCCGCGTCCGGTCTACCTCAACGACTCCTCCCACCTGCCGGAGGCCGCCTCGACCTTCGCGCTCCAGGACTGGTGGCGCAGCGTCCCCGTCACCGAGGAGGACCGCGCGGCCTATGCCGCGCGGGAAAATGCCGATGCCGGCGGCCAGGCCGCCAAAGGAGTGAAGATATGAAGATCATGGCTGTTGATTTCGGCGACGCGCGCACCGGCCTTGCCTGCTGCGACCGCACCGAATATCTCGCGTCCCCCATCGGGGTCATCCACGACAAGGACTTCGGCAGCGTGGTCCAGAAGGTCGCCGCCTCCGCCAGCGAATACGGCGCGGAGATGGTCATCGTGGGGCACCCCATCAATATGGACGGCTCGGAGGGCCCCCGCGCCCAGCTCTGCGCCGACTTCGCCGACCAGCTCGCCCGGCTGGTCAACGTCCCCGTGCGCCTGTGGGACGAGCGCGGCACCACCGTCTCCGCGACGGGGTACCTCAACGCCACCAACACCCGCGGCAAAAAACGCAAGGAGGTCATCGACGAGGTGGCCGCCACCATCATCCTCGAAAGTTATATGAATTACCGCCGCAATCATCCGGATGAAGATTGATAACGGTGGAAAATTGTAGTATACTATCCGCGTGATTACAGCCGCAAAGGAGCTTTTTTTGATGGACTACAACGCACTTGCCGACCTGCTCTTCCCCGGCCTCGACGAGGAGGCGGCCATCGCCAAAATCGAGGCGGACTACCCGCCCCGCAGTCTGCCCGAGGGGGCGAAGGTCACCCGCATGGCCCCCAGCCCCACCGGCTTCATGCACCTTGGGAACCTCTTCGGCGCGATCGCGGACGAGCGCCTCGCCCACCAGAGCGGCGGCGTCTTCTACCTGCGCATCGAGGACACCGACCAGAAACGCGAGGTGCCCGGCGCGGTCGAAACGATCCTCAAGGTCTTTTCCGACTACGAGCTCCCCTTCGACGAGGGCGCGACGGCCGACGGCGACAACGGCGCCTACGGCCCCTACCGGCAGCGTCAGCGCGAGGGGATCTACCGGGCCTACGCCAAACGGCTCGTCCGGCAGGGGAAGGCGTATCCCTGCTTCTGCACCGAGGAGGAGCTCGCAGCCATTCGCGAAAAGCAGGCCGCCGAAAAGGCGAATTTCGGCTACTATGGGAGCTGGGCGGTACACCGCGACACTCCCCTGAGCGAGGTGGAATCCCGTGTCGCGGCGGGCGAGCCGTTCGTGCTGCGCTTCCGCAGCGAGGGCGACCCCGGCCGCCGCACCAAGTTCACCGACCTCGTGCGCGGCACGATGGAGCTGCCCGAGAACGACCAGGACGTGGTTCTCCTCAAAAGCGACGGCATCCCCACCTACCACTTTGCGCACGTCGTCGACGACCACCTGATGGGCACGACCCACGTCGTGCGCGGCGAGGAGTGGCTGGCGACGCTGCCCATCCACATCCAGCTTTTCGGCGCGATGGGCTGGAGGATGCCCAAATATGTGCACACCGCCCAGCTCATGAAGCTGGAAAACGGCAATAAGCGCAAGCTCTCCAAGCGCAAGGACCCCGAACTCGCGCTCGACTTCTACCAGCGGCAGGGCTACTGCGTGGCGGCGGTCAAGGAGTACCTCATGACCCTCTTAAACTCCAATTTCGAGGACTGGAGGCTCGCGAACCCCGACGCCCCGCTCGATAAATTTCCTTTCAACACCAAGAAGATGGGTGTCTCAGGCGCGCTCTTCGACATCGAAAAACTGGGCGACGTCTCCAAAAACGTCATCTCCCGCATGTCCGCCGCCGAGGTCGCGGACAGGCTCACCGCCTGGGCGCGGGAATACGACCCCGGCTTCTGCGCGCTGCTCGAGCGCGACCCCGCCTACACCGAGGCGATCCTGTCGATCGGCCGCGGCGGCAAAAAGCCCCGCAAGGACATCGCCGTGTGGAGCGGCGCCAAGGAGTATCTGAGCTTCTTCTTCGACGAGCTCTTCGCCTGCGACGGCGCCTACCCCGAAAACGTCTCCGCCGCCGACGCGAAGCGCATCCTCGACGAATACGCCGCAATCTACGACCCCGCGGACGACAGCGGCGTCTGGTTCGACAGGATCAAGGCGCTCGCCGAGCGGCTCGGCTACGCCGCCAACATGAAGGACTACAAGCAGAATCCCTCCGCCTATCCCGGCAGCGTCGCGGATGTGAGCATGGTGCTCCGCGTGGCCGTCACCGGACGGCAGAACTCCCCCGACATGTACGAGATCATGCGGCTGCTCGGCCGGGAGCGGGTGCTCCGGCGGCTCGGCTCCGCGGCGGAAAATCTGAACTGAAAGAGGACGTGTGCCCTATGGAAATCGCTCCTAATTTTTTGACCGAGATCATCGACGAGGACCTCAAAAACGGCTTTTCGGCGCGAATCCACACCCGGTTCCCACCCGAGCCCAACGGCTACCTGCACATCGGCTCCGCCAAGGCGATCTTCATCAACTACTTCATCGCGAAAAAATACGGCGGGCTCTTCAACCTCCGCTACGACGACACCAATCCCGTCAAGGAGGACACCGAGTTCGTCGAGTCGATCGAGGAGGACCTGCGCTGGCTGGGCGCCAACCCCGACGGCATCTTCTACGGCTCCGACTATTTCGACCAGTGCTACGAGTACGCGGTCCAGCTCATCCGGGACGGCAAGGCCTACGTCTGCGACCTGACGGCCGACGAGATGCGCGAATACCGCGGCACCCTCACCCAGCCGGGACGCGAAAGCCCCTACCGGAACCGCTCGGCCGAGGAGAACCTCGACCTCTTCGAGCGGATGAAGAACGGCGAATTCCCCGACGGCTCCCGCACCCTGCGCGCCAAGATCGACATGGCCTCCCCCAACCTCAACCTGCGCGACCCCGCGATCTACCGCATCGTGCGCGCCCATCACCACCGGCAGGGGGATCGGTGGTGCATCTACCCGCTGTATGATTTTGCGCATCCTATACAGGACGCAATCGAAGGGATCACCCATTCGATGTGCTCCCTCGAGTTCGAGAACCACCGGCCCCTCTACGAGTGGGTGGTGGACAACATCGGCTTCGACCCCAAGCCCAAGCAGCGGGAGTTCGCCCGGCTCAACATCACGAACACGGTCATGAGCAAGCGCTATCTGCGCGAATTGGTCGAGACCGGCCGTGTCGACGGCTGGGACGACCCGCGTATGCCCACCCTCTGCGGCCTGCGCCGCCGGGGCTACACCCCGAGCGCGATCTTTGAGTTCGTGCAGCGCGCGGGCATCGCCAAAACCAACAGCCTCGTCGATCAGAAGCTGCTCGAATACTGCATCCGCGAGGAGCTCAACGCCGCGGCTCCCCGCCGCATGGCGGTGCTCGATCCCATCCGGGTCGTCATTGAAAACTACCCCGAGGGGAAGGAGGAGACCTTCGCGGTCGCCAACAACCCCGTCGACCCCGAGGCCGGGACCCGCGAGGTCGTCTTTACGCGGGAGTGCTACATCGAGCGCACCGACTTCGCCGAGGTGCCGCCGCCCAAGTTCCAGCGGCTGAAGCCGGGCGGCGAGGTCCGGCTGATGGGCGCCTACATCGTGAAGTGCAACGAGGTCGTCAAGGACGCGGACGGCAACGTCGCCGAGCTGCGCTGCACCGCCGACCTCGAAACGGCCAACGGCATGCCCGCCGACGGCCGCAAGGTGCGCGGCACCATCCACTGGGTCTCCGCCGCGCACGCCTGCGACGCGCGCGTGATGCTCTACGAGAATCTCTTCACCCTCGAGGACGTCAACGCCGTGCCCGAGGGCACCAACTACCTCGACTACCTGAACCCCGCTTCCCTCACCGAGCTGCACCACTGCAAGCTCGAGGCGTCCCTCGCCGGCGCGCAGCCGGGCGACCGCTTCCAGTTCGTGCGCATGGGCTACTTCTGCAAGGACAGCAAAAACCCCGACACCTTTAACCGCATTGTCACGCTCAAGGACAGCTTCAAGGTCGAGAAGTGACGCGAAATATGAAAATACGGCGGCGGATGTCCAAGGACATCCGCTGCCGCTTTTTTATGCCGTTGCATGTTTTCTCTGGTAAACCAGCGCCGCCATCATGGCCGCCGCGAAAAAGATCTGAAAGAACGGGTAGAACCCCATGCCGCCGAGGTCGGCGATCCATCCGAACGCAATCGGCATCAGCAGCGTGGCGAGCTGCGAGCTGCCCATCAGGAGGCTGACCGCGCTGCCCGTATCCTCGATTCCAAAGACCTGCGGGACATAATGGATGAAGCAGGGGAAGACCGGCGCGCACCCAAACCCGAGGACCGCCATCGACGCGAGCACCGCGGTCCTTCCGGAGAGCAGGAACAGGGCGCGCGAGCCCGCGGCAATGAGGGCCTGACCGATGTGCATCATCCGCTTGTCGCCCAGCCGGTCGGATATGAACCCGCTCGCGAACCTCCCCACCGTCATCCCGAGGAAGAGAAAGGTCGTCCCCAGCGCGCCGACGTCGTCCGGCAGCCCTTTTCTGATCGTGATGTAGCTGCTCGCCCAAAGCGCCGACGTGGTCTCGATCGCCGTATAGCAGAAGAGCGCCGCGACCATCACCGGCATGCCCTTCAGCCTGATCGCCTCCCGCATGGGCTTCCTTCTCGTCCCCGGGGAACAGACTTCAACGGAAGGGATCTCCTTCCACTTGCCGCGGGAGGACAAAAACAGCAGGAGGACGCCGGTCTGGATGAGGGCCAGGACAAGGTAGCCCGCGTTCCACGCGGCGCCCCCGGCCAGGCAGAGGCTCATGATATAGGGGCCCGCCGTGGCGCCGAGGCTCCACACCATGTTGAGCCAGTTCGCGTATTTTGCCCGCAGGTGCAGCGCCGAAAAGGTATTGATCGAGCAGAGAAAAAAATCCTCGCCGAACCCGAGCGGAATGCTGATGATGCAGAGCATCGCATAGGACCGACAGTTCGCGTACCCAAAGAGCCCCAGGCATATGAGGACAAACCCAAAGGACGCGACCTTGTGCGTCCCGTATTTCCCGACCAGGCGGTCGGTGTAGACGCTGGCGACGACCCGGCCGGCGGCGATGATCATGTTCACATAGCCGACGAGGGAGAGCGCCACGCCAAAGTCCCTGTAGACGATCGGCCAGACGGACCCCAGCACGGAGTACTGGAGTCCCGAGGCGGCAAATGTGATGAACAGTACGATCAGGAAATAAAGCGACATGTCGTCTCACTTTCAAATCACGGTTGCGTTGTTTGTTCTTTCGGAGCGGCTGACAGAGCTGCCGCCCCGGAACGGCGCACCGATTTCCTCCCATGTGCCGATTCCAAAGCGACAGCCCTTTCCCCGCCGGCGAAGCCGACGGGGCCTTTGATGATCAGATGTCAAGCGGAAGCGTTCCGAAAATCCGCATCTGCTCTTTGACGGCGGCCTTGCACGCCTCGTGCGCGGCGTTGATGAGCTCGATATAGTGGATCTTGCCGTTGAACTCCTTCAGCTTCGCGTCGATCGCGCCCGACGCCGCGAGCGAAAGGCCGGTAAAGAAGTTGATCTTGTTGATGCCGTGCTCGATCGCCGCGCGGAATTCCGACTCGGGAAGCCCCGATCCGCCATGTAGGACGAGCGGGATCTTGACGAGCTCACGGATCTGGTCCAGCCGCTCCGTGTCGATCTTCGGAGTCCCCTTGAAGAGGCCGTGCACCGTGCCGACGGCGACGGCGAGGGCGTCCACGCCCGTCTCCTCGACGAACCGCTTCGCGTCCTCCGGCTTGGTGTACTTGGAGGTGTCCACGTCGCTGGCTTCCAGCTCCCCGCCCTCGGGGCTGCCCACGTGGCCGATTTCCGCTTCAACGCTCACGCCGCAGCTGTGGGCAATCCTGACGAGCTCCCTGGTGATGGCCATGTTTTCCTCCACCGGGAGCGCCGAGCCGTCAAACATGATCGACGTGCAGCCGCCGTGGATGGCTTTGACGCAGCAGGCGAAGCTGTTGCCGTGGTCCAGATGCAGGCAGACGGGAACCGTCGCCCGCTGGCAGCGGTCCAGCAGCCGGTTGAAGTAAAAGCTCATCTGCCGCTCGTCCCTGTCGTCGGCAAAGAAGTTGGGCACCATCAGGATGACCGGGAGCCCCTCTTCCTCCGCCGCCGCGACGATGGCCTCCGTGAAGTTGTCGTCCAGCGTGTCGAACGCGCCTACCGCGTACTTTTTCTCCACGCTTTCCTTCAGGATTTCCGTTAATGTTACCAGTCCCATATTGATAGCCTCCTGTTATTTCATAGAACCATTTTGCAGCAATATTCCCGGTACCGGTCCGCCGCCGCGTCCCAGAGCGGCGCGCGCTCCTCCCGGGGCGTGAAGGTCCTGACCTCGAACGACGACCGGACGATTTCCGGGAAATCCGCCGTTTGGATTTTGCCCTCCGCCGCCGCCTGCAGGAGGATGCCGCCGACCGACGCGCTCTCGTACGGCCCGGCTTCCACCCGCATCCGCGCAGCGTCCGCAATCATCTGGTTGAGGAAGCCGTTTTTTCCTCCTCCGCCGACAATCCGGAGTTTTGTGAACTCCCTGCCCGAGAGCTCCCGCAGCTGCGCGAGGGTCTGCCGGTACTGGAGCGCCATGCTTTCGTAGACGCACCTCGCAATTTCTCCGAGCGCGGCCGGGACCGGCTGTCCCGTCTTCCCGCAGTAGGCGCGGATCGTCTCCGCGGGGTCCGCGTCGCTGACGAACACGGGCTCCTCCAGGTTGACCAGCGACCGGAAGGGCTCCGCCGCCTCCGCCTGCCGGACGATCTCATCCCAGGAGAGGGGCCCGGCGGTTTCGCAAAGGCCGCGGTGAAGATTCTGCATGCACCACATGCCCATGATGTCCTTCTGGAGCCTCCACCTGCCGTCCGCGCATCCCTCGTTGGAGAAGTTGTACGCGAGAACCTCCCTGTTGATCGTCGGGCCGTCGCATTCCGCCCCGATGATCGACCAGGTGCCGCTCGAGCAGAACGCCTCGTCCGGCGCCACGGTCAGCGTCGTGACGGCGGACGCCGTGTCGTGCGACGCGGCGGGCGCGTATTTCAGGCGGCCCGCCGCCTCCGGAAGCACCCCGGGCAGGAGGTCGTACCGCCTCGTGCCGGGCAGGACGATCTCCCCAAAGAGGTGCTCCGGAAGCCCAAGCGCCCGGATCAGGCGCCCGTTCCAGCCCCCCGTAAACGGGTCGATCAGCTGGGTCGTCGTGGCGATCGTAAACTCCGAGTAGGCCCTGCCCGTAAAGAAGTACCCGAACAGGTCGGGAAGCGTGAGGATCCTTTCCGCATGGGCGAGGGCCGGGTCCCTTTCGAGCATCCGCTCGTACAGCTGAAACACCGCGTTACCGCGCCGCACCTGGCTGCCGCACTGCATGAAGTACGCTTCCGGCGGCATCACGTCCCGGAAGAACGCCTCCATGGCGCTCCCGTCGGAATTGCGCGTACACCACGGATATCCGATCGGCTGACCGTTTTTGTCGAGGAACGCGATGTCGTTGCCCCACAGGTCCACGCAGAAGCTGGAGAGGTCTCCGTGCTCCCTCTGCGCCCTGCGGACGCATTCGATCATCTCGTGGAAGAGGTGGAAGAGGTCCCAGTAATCCCTGCCGGCCACGGGGACGTGGTAGTTGGCGAACCTGTGCACCTCCCGCAGCGTGAGCCGCCGGCCCTCCAGCGTGCCCACGATGCCTCTCCCGCTACCGCCGCCGACGTCTATCGCAAGATAAGATGTTGACATGGCGGTCATCCACCCATGGCGTCTTTTTGAAAAGCCGCCAACTGCTCCCGGATGCTTTCCTCGTTGGGGATGTCGTGCGCGCCGCCGATCATAAAGTTTGCAACCGCATAGATCTTGCAGCACTTTTCCAGGAATTCCATGTTGTAGTAGGCCTGGCGGACCGTCTCCGCCCAGGTCACCGCGCCGTGGTTTTCAATGAGCACCGCCCGGTTGGTTTTGACGTAGGGCCGGACCGCCTCGGGAAGTTCAGAGGTTCCCGGACGGCCGTAAGGGGCGACCCGGATCTCTTCGCCGAAGAGCCCCAGCAGCTCGGGGAGCATCCTGGTGTTGACGCGTTTCCTGCTGCACGCGAAGGCGGTGGCGAAGGTGGCGTGCGTATGGAACACCGCGCCGGCCTTGCCGCTCTCCCGGTAAACCCCGTAATGCATCTTCGATTCGGACGAGACCGGGAGGCTGCCGGCGATGATGAGGTTCCCGTCGAGGTCGGTCTTGGACAGCATCTCCGGCGTGAGGTCGTTTTTGCTCACGCCGGTGGGGGTCACCCACACGGCGTCGGCGCCCGTCCGCACGGAGATGTTGCCCTCGTTCCCGGCCACCATCCCCTGCCGGTACACGCGCTTTCCGTATTCACAGATCAACTGCTTTGCTTCTTCATCGCTGTAATACATGTATTTGGATTCCTCTGATCACTTTCTCTCGTTGAACGCATACCGGAACACGATCGACTTGAGCTGCGTCACCTCGTCCATGACCCGGGAGAGGGATTCACGGCTGTTGCCGCTCATCTTCCTGCCGCCGCCGAACGGGAGCTCCGCCGCGCGGAAGTTGCCCGAGCCGTTGATGGCGATGTGGCCGGTTTTCAGCCTCTTGGCCACCTGGATGCAGGTGTAGATGTTCCGGGAGAAAAGCCCGCCTCCGAGCCCGTAATGTGAGCTGTTGGCGATCCCGACCGCTTCGTCGACCGTGTCGAAGCCGATTACCGGCCACACGGGGCCGAACACCTCCATGTCGCGCGCGATATCCGTGTCGGGCGCCACATCGGTAAGGATGGTGGGCTCGTAGAACGCGCCGTTGCGCTTGCCGCCGCGCACGATCCTGGCGCCCTGCGCGACCGTCAGGTTGACCTGCTCCTCCACCTGCCTGGCGGCCCTCTCCGAGATCATCGGGCCCATGTTGACCTTCGGGTCCATCGGGTCGCCGATCACGAGCTTATCCAGCTCGGCGCTGAGCCTGCGGATGAATTTCTCCTTCAGGGAGTTATGTACCAGGAACCTCTTGGAGCCCGTGCAGCACTGGCGGTTGTTCCGCGCCTGGTCCTCGGCCTCCTTGACCACAAGGTCCATGTCGGCGTCCTCGAACACAATGAACGGGTCGTTGCCGCCGAGCTCGAACTTGTAGTCGGTGAGGTGCTTGGCGGCCGTCGCCGCGATGCTGAGGCCTGCGTCCGTGCTTCCGGTGAAGTTGACGCACGCGATCCGCGGGTCGTCGACGAGGCAGTCTCCCACGACGGATCCCTTTCCGGTCAGGCACTGCGCCACGCCCGCGGGGAGCCCCGCTTCGTGGAGCATCTCGTGCAGCACGAGAAGCGTCATCGGGTCATAGGAGGGCGCCTTGACCACGATCGTGTTGCCCGCGGCAAGCGCCGCGGCCGTCTTGAACGCCCAGATGGCGGGCGGGAAGTTGTAGGGGATGATGCATGCGAGCGTTCCGAGCGGCTCGTGGATCGTGATTTGGAGGTCGTCGTCGTATCCCGGCTCCGTGCCGATCGGCATGGTCGATCCATAGTAGTGCATCGCAACGTCACACGCGCCGCGGTATACGTACGCCACGGAATCGAGCTCCCACACGGCCTCCTTCATGTACGGCTTGCCGGCTTCCTTGGCGAGGATCTCGCCCAGCTCGAGCCTTCTCTCCATCACCAGGTCGGCGAACCGGCGGAGGATGACGCAGCGTTCCCTGACCGGAAGCGCCGCCCAGGCCTCCTGCGCGGCGACCGCGCCGTCAACCGCCTTCGTGATGTCCTCCGCCGTGGCGGAGGGGACCGTATCGATCACCTGCAGCGTCGCAGGGTTGACCACGTTTTGGGTCCCGCCGTCGGAAGAGTCGACCTTCTGACCGTTGATGATCATTTTCATAGCATAATCTCCTTCTATTTTCTGTGGGCGTCCAGGTAGTCCTGAACCTGTTGTTTGCTCTTGATCGCGCCGCTCGCGCCATACTGGCTGATCGCGATTGCCGACGCGGCGGACCCGAAATAGAGCGCTTCCTCCATGCTTTTCCCGTCCACGATCCCCGTGATGAAGCCGGCCACAAAGTTATCCCCGGCCCCCAGCGTGTCGACCACCCGGTCCGCGATCGTGCCGACGCGGTATGTCCTGCCTTTCGAGCTTGCGAAGACGCCCTGCGCGCCCATCTTCAGGACGACCGTCTTGACGCCCCGCCTGTGGAATTCGTCCGCGATCTCCTCGGGAGAATCCTTGCCCGTGAAGTACGACGCTTCATGATAGCTCGGGACCAGGTAATCCAGATATTTCATCGCGTCCGCGATATCCTCCAGGGACATCTGCGACTGGTCGAGGACCATGTCCGCCATCGTCAGCGCGCCCGCTTCCTTCGCCTTTTTCAGCAGCGCCGTCAAATCCGCATCGGTCTGGCCCCTGCTCCAGAAAAGGCTGGCGACGGAAACCAGCCTGGCGCCCGCAAAATCGATGTCGAACACATCCGTGCTGTAGCGCATGTTCCCCGCGGCACCGTTGCGGAGGGTCATGCATCCGTGCTCGCCGTCGGCCCCGACGGTGACGACGGTCGCCGTCGTGCTGTGCTCCCGGTCCCGGACGACGCCGTCCGTCGGGATCCCGTAGCCCTCGATCAGGCTCATGAAGGCGCTGCCCAGCGCGTCGTCGCCGATCGCCGTGTAGAGCTTCACGTCGTTGCCCATTGCCGCGAGCCCGACAGCCTCGTTGACCGCGTCTCCGCCCACATACATGTCGATGCTCTCGGAAAACTGCGTCATGCCGTCGGGCGTCCGGTCCGGGCCGTTCTTTACGATGATGTCGACAACCGCGTTGCCGACGCAGATGACTTTATTCATGAGGCGGCCTCCCCCTGTATAATCAATTCGGGCGGGGAAGCCGGACGGCGTCCGGCTTCCCCGCTTGTTGCGGCTTCCGGTCAGTCCTCGCTGATTTTGAGCACCGCCTTGACCATCGACTGCCGTTTGCTGATGCAGTCCTCGAACGCTTCCATCGCGTCGTCGAGCGGATAGACCTTGGAGACGATGTCCTTCACGTTGATCCGGCCGGCCGCGATCGCCTCGACGCAGGTGGGGTAGACGTTGCGGTAGCGGAAGTTGGTCATGAGCGTGAGCTCCTTGTCGCACATCTTCTGGAGGTTGAGCGACGTCTCGCCGACCACGTTTCCGACCTGCATGATGACGCCGCCCTTTTTGCAGATGTAGACCGCGGCCTCCGCCGTATAGCGGCTGCCCGCCGTCTCGAAGACAAAGTCGGGGCCGATGCCGTCGTAATACTTGAGCACCTCGGCGACGGAATCCTTATCGGTGGTGTTGATGACGCGCGTCGCGCCGACCTCGAGGGCCTTTTCGAGCCTGATGTCGTAGAGGTCGACGGCGGTGATGTCCGTGATCCCGGCCGCCTTCAGGGACATGATCGTGACGAGGCCGATGCAGCCTGTTCCGAGCACGACCGCCGAATCGCCCACCTGGATGCCCGAACGGACGACCGAGTTCATGCCGACCGCGAGCGGCTCCACCAGGGCGCCTTCCATCGTCGACACGTTGTCCGGGAGCTTGAAGCAGAGCTCCGCGGGATGCGTGATGTACTCCCTCATCGCGCCCTTCGTGCGCGGGGCCGAAAGGAACTCCATCTCCTTGCAGAGGTTGTATTTGCCCTTTTTGCACCACTCGCATTTGCCGCAGAAGGTTCCCGGCTCGACGCAGACCCGGTCTCCGACCTTGAGATCCTTGACGCCGTCGGCCACTTCCACCACCGTGCCCGCGAACTCATGCCCGATGATGAAGGGGTAGACGTCCGGGAAGTCGGGCTCCCCGAAGGAATAGAAGTGAACGTCGGAACCGCACACGCCGCAATATCCCACTTTCACCTTTACATATCCGGGCTTCATTTCCGGCATGGGGGTGTCCATAATTTCGATCTTCCGGTTCTCCATGACGACCGCTGCTTTGTTGACCATAGTATCTTCCCTTTCTTTATTATTTATTTTAAGTATAATAATAAATCCCAAATTCTTCTGCTATAACTATACCAAAGAAACGTCAAATGTCAATACGCCGGGGGTTTTATTTTTCGGGAGAATATCCCGCCTGAATTTTGTGAAATATGTAAAGCCCCAATATAACGCTGATTTTTCAGCAAATTTATCTAACAAAATGTTTTTCCTTCTATTGCTTTTCTTATTTGATACTGTTATAATCGT
>ENA-UOIV01001875-UOIV01001875.1-human-gut-metagenome-genome-assembly--contig:-C59-NODE-1875-length-16154-cov-13.640040_pt1 | contig 16154 bp, 16 predicted proteins | sample MGYA00242333_ERZ723880 | MGnify/ENA metagenome assembly ERZ723880 | reverse complement strand
AAAGGCGGCCTCCGGGAACCGGAGGCCGCCTTTTTCTGCGTTTCTAGTCGGAAAAATGCCGGATGCGCAGCGGGATGCCCAGCCGCGCGGCCGTCTGCTTGCAGATTTCGATCTCGTCGGGGGGGATGACGTCGACGATCGAAAATTTGACGGCGGGGACGTACCGCTTGCAGTCCACGGCGAACTGTAACATCGCGTCGTAGGCCGCGGGCCCGAAGGAGGGGCGGCAGACGGCGTTGTATTTTTCCGCGTCGGAGGTGTTGAGGCTGACCGATACGGCGTCCACGAGCCCCTCGAGCAGGGGGGCGGTGGGTTTGCCGTGGATGAGGTCGCCCAGGCCGTTCGTGTTGACGCGGATCTTCACGCCGCCCACGCCGCGCAGGTACCGGCAGACGGCTAGCAGGGTGTCGAGCGCGCACATCGGCTCGCCGTACCCGCAGAAGATGACCTCCTGATAGGCGGAGAGGTCGTAATCCCCAAAGGCCGCGAGGACCTCTTCGGCGGTGGGGTCGTGGTCGAGCCAGAGGCTTTCGGCCGTGCCGAGCCCCTCCTTTTGGGAGCGGATGCAGAAGGTGCAGCGGCAGGGGCATTTGTTGGTCAGGTTGACGTAGAGGCTGTCGCCGTATACATAAAGGATATCTTCCATCACTCGTTCCCCCTGTAAAGCCCAAGCTGTTCTTTCACATTCAACCTGTCGAGCGCGAACGCCGCGAGCAGGAAGACGACCGCGCTTCCGCCCGACTGGACGACGCCCCCCCACAGGGTGACGAGCGGCGCGAGCCAGTTGCCCGAGAAGAGGGCCTCGGCGACGTAATAGCCGGTGTTGGAGACGATCCCCGCGAGCAGCAGGGCGAGCAGGTTGCGCCCGCAGAAGAGCTTTGGGGATTTCGCCGTGAACCAGACGGCGGTGAGGGGCTTGATGATCATCGTGGGGATCACCCAGACCGGGACGCCCGAGACGAAATCCGCGAGCCCCCCGCCGATCGCCGCCGCCGCGCAGGCGTAGGGCATCGGGAGCAGGCCGGCCGCCAGATAGATGAAGGCGTCGCCGAAGTGGATGTAGCCGCCGTTGACGCCGACGGGAATGTGGAAGAGGTAGGCGGTGGTCAGCGTGATCATCGCCGCGAACATCGCGCTGGCTGTCAGCAGCTTATAGGATCTGCGGCTCAGGGCCGCCGAATTCGGACTTGTCATCGTTTATCCTTCCTTTCCGATCAGCAGGTCGAGATGGTTTTCAAAGGGGACGCCTTCGTTGGGATCGGTGCCGTCGGCCTCCGCGTCGGAGATCGCGGCCTCGAGCAGGCGGGCCGCCTTTTCCAGCGCGGCCTCCGCCGTTTCGCCGCGCACCAGCCCGCCGCAGAGAACCGAGGCAAGCAGGTCCCCGGTGCCCGAAAAGCTGCGTCCGCTGCCGACGCTGCGGTTGCCCACCGAGAAGCGCCTGCCCGTCCGCGCGTCGAAGCCCGCGTTGCAGATCAAATCCCCCCGGTGCACGCCGGTGACGATCACCGTGCGCGGCCCCATGCCGGCGAGCCGCTCGGCCAGCTCCCACACCGGCTCGAGGCTTTGCGCCCGCGCGGCGGACGCATAGTCGCCGTCCGCCAGGATGCAGGCCTCGGTGAGGTTGGGGGTGATGACGTCGGCGCGCGCGACAAGGGATTTGAGGGAGTCGCACATCGTCCTGCCGAAGACAGGGTAGAGCTTGCCGTTGTCGCCGAGCACCGGGTCGACGAGCAGCAGCGTCCCGGGCAGGTAGAACCGGTCGAGAAACCGCTCGACCATCCGGACCTGCCGCGCTCCGCAGAGAAAGCCGGTGTAGACGCCGTCGAAACGGACGCCGCGCTTTTCCCACTCCCGGGTGAAGGCGTCGAGGTGCCGCGACAGGTCGACGCATGCGTAGCTGGAAAAGCCCGTCTGGTTGCTGAGCACCGCCGTGGGCAGGGGACACGCCTGCACCCCCATCGCGGATAAAACGGGGACCGCCGCCGTCAGCGAGCATTTCCCCAGCCCGGAAAGATCGTGGATCGCCGCCACCTTTGGAACCGCCATGCCTCCGCCTCCTATTCACTGGTTCCATCATACCGCAGGCTGCCGCAAAAGGGAAACGGCGCGGCAATGCCGCGCCGTCCCGGCGGGACTGTGAAAACCGCACTTCTTCGGCGTGATTATGTATGATAAATTTATGGAATTTCACGGGAATTCAGAAGCCGCGGCCGCGCCCGGAAAGCGGCATGGCAAAACTGCACAAAAAGGGCGGCGGGAAACCCGCCGCCCTTCGTGCGATTGGTAGAATCTAGAGCAGTTCACAGTCGTTGCGCGCCTTGAGGCGCAGCCAGCGGTGGTCGATCTCGTTCTGGATGGCCTGCACGACGTCGGCGTACCGCTCGTTCATGAGGTGTTTGGTGCGCCCCATCATCCCCAGCCAGTCGGCGGCGGGGAGCTTCTTGCCGGCCGCCTCGGGGTCGTAGGTGATTTTGGTGATGCCGCGCTCGACCTCGTAGAGGGGGAAATAACAGCAGTCGACGCCCGCCTGGATGACACGGCGTTCGGTGTTCGGCTTGTCGCCCCAGTTGAGCGGGCAGGCGGAGAGCGCCTTGAGGTAGGCCATGCCGTGCTCGGCGGCGTAGGCCTTCGCCTTCGCGGCCTTCTTGAGGAAGTCGGCCGGGTTGCATTCGGCGACCGTCGCGACATAGGGGATATTGGTGGCCGCCATGATCATCGGCGTGTCCTTGTGGAAGAAGTTTTTGCCGTACTGGTTGGGGCCGACGTGGGAGGTCGAGCTCTTTGCGCCCATCGGCGTCGAGTAGGAGAGCTGATAGCCGGTATTCATATAGCCGCCGTTGTCGTACTCGAAGAGGATGAGGTGATTGTTGCGCAGCGCGGTGCCGATGGCGGAGCCCATGCCGATGTCCATGCCGCCGTCGCCGCTCACCATGACGAAGGTGATCTCCCCCTCGGGCAGCTCGCCCCGCTTCTGCCGCTGGCGGCACATCTCGACGAGCCCGGCGAGGGTCGCCGCGCCGTTCTGGAAGAGGTTGTGCACGTAGGGGACGCGGAAGGAGGTCTTGGGGTAGGCGGTCGTGACGACCATGCCGCAGCCGGTCTGGAAGAGCAGCACGACGTTGCCCTCGATGCCGCGCAGCAGGAGGTTCACGTTGACGGGGATGCCGCAGCCGGGGCAGGCGCCGTGGCCGGGGGCGAGGCGCTTGGGCATGGCGGTCGTCTCGTTGACGCGGCCACCCCTGACGACGGCCTTGCCGTCCTCAAAGACGCAGGTGGTGAGCCCGGGGGAGGCGGCCTCCCCGGTGATCGGCGCGAAATACTGCTGGTTGTCCACCTGCTCGCCCGGATAGCTGCCGAGATAGTCGAAGGCGGGGGCTTTCGCATCATAGCAGCTTTCGATCATCCGCTCGGCGTCCTCGACGTAGAAGTCGAGCCCCCCGAGGCCGTAGACGCGGCTGAGCACCCGCGCGGAAACGCCCGCGCGCTGGAGCGCGGCGCGAATTTCGAGGCTCATGTTGCCGCCTTCTGCGCCGTAGCTGTCCTGCCGGTCGCCGACGAGCACGGTTTTGGCGTTTTTACAGATCGCGGCGAGCTCCTCGCCGGGGAAGGGGCGCAGCACGTTGGTCGTGAAGACGCCCACCTTTTTGCCCTGCGCGCGGAAGCGGTCGGCCGCGACCTTGGCGGTGTGGTAGCTCGAGCCGAGCAGGAAGAGCAGCACCTCCGCGTCGTCCGCGAGGTAGCTTTCGGTTCGGCAATAGGCACGGCCGGAGAGCTTTTCATATTCCGCGAAGATCTCGGGAATCGCCTCGCGCGCCTGCTCCATCGCGAGGTGGAGCTGGAACTTGTTGTTGATGATGTCCGGCTCGTTCATATAGGAGCCGATCGAGACGGGATGCGCGAGGTCGAGGGCGCTGTAGGACGCGTCGTATTTCCCGACGAACGCCTGCACGTCGGAATCCTCCTCGAACACCTCGCAGCGGCGCTTCTGATGGCTCGTGAAGAACCCGTCGAACGCGACGATGACGGGCAGCTTCACCCGCTCGGCGAGCTTCAGCGCGCAGATGTTGAAGTCGTAGACCGCCTGCGGGGAGTTGGCGAAGAGGATGACCCAGCCGGTGTTGAGGGTATACATGATGTCGCTGTGGTCCCCCTTGATCGACAGCGGCCCCGAGACGGTGCGGCAGGCGACGTTCATGACCATCGGGAAGCGTGTGCCCGACTGGACGGGCAGCTCCTCGAGCGCGTAGAGCAGGCCGTTGGCGGAGGTCGCGTTGAAGACGCGCCCGCCGCCCGTCGACGCGCCGTAGCAGATGCCGGCGGCGCTGTGCTCGCCCTCGGCGGCGATCAGCGAGATGTCGTGCTCGCCGTCCGCCTTCATCTGGTCGAGGAATTCGGCGATCTGGGTGGAGGGGGTGATGGGGTAGTAGCCCATCACATGGTAGTTGATCTGCTTGGCGGCGTAGGCCGCCAATTCGTTACCGCTGTCGAAAAGCACCCGCTGTTTTTTCATCACACAACCCCTCCGTCCACACGTTTTTCATTGAGGAAGCTCTCGCTCGTCACCCACGAGTTGGGCCCCGCGTCCTCGAACTCCATCTGGTCGACGATGAGGTCCTTGTTGCGGACGAACCACTTCTTGTCCGGATGCTCGCGCTCGAGCCCGGCGACGAGCGCCTCGGTCGGGCAGACGTCGACGCACCGCAGGCAGCCCTTGCAGTGGTGGTAGTCGAGCCCAGTGTTGACCATCGCCTTGCGGCCCTTGTACTCGCCGGGCCGGAACTGGAAGACCATGTCGGGGCAGGTGGTGTCGCACAGCCCGCAGTTGATGCACTTCTCCTGGATGAAGAGGGGGATATACCCCTCGCGGGAGGCGGACAGGTCGTTGGACACGGAACTGCCGAACCGGGGGTTCACGCCGCCGAGCGGCGCGTTCCGGTAGCCCCATTTGTCTCGTGCCTCGGTGTAGGGGACGGCGGGGAAGCGGCCGTCGTCGGAGAACTGGCGGGAGACGCCCTCGGCGTAGCCGCGGCGGATGCCCTCGAGGTTCTGCTCGCAGAGGGCGGGGTACTTTTTGCCGATCGTCTCGCGCGCGAGGGAGAGCGCCGCGTCGAGCGGGATGAAGCCGGAGGCCCTGACGATCGCGCCGAGCATGACCATGTTGACGCGCGACTTGCAGTCCATGGCGATCTTCTGCGCGTCGACGCAGGTGAGCTCGCCGGCGTGCAGCTTGAGCCGCTCGCGCATTTCGTCGGGGGAGGCGCCGGTATTGACGATCACGCGCGTCTCCTCGGTGACGCCCGCCGTCACCGGCAGCTTGCCCGCCATCGCCTCGTGGAAGAGCCCGAGGATGTGGGGGGATTCGATGGGGCTGTTGACGCGCAGGTCCATGTCCTGCTCGCACCAGCGGATGAAGGCCTTGACGGGGGAACCGCGTTTTTCCGAGCCGTAGCTCGAAAAGGACGCGGAGTTGAGCCCCAGGTAGACCGCGCCGAGCTCGCCGAGCATCTTTCCGCAGAGGTTGGCGCCCAGCCCGCCGATGCTTTCCAGCCGGATCTCGTAATAGCCGTAGTCGTTTTTGACCGGAAGAACCGTCTTTTCGTTCATTTGCTCACTCCATTCGTTTGCAGGGATGGTTACATTATTTGCCTCTTTCCCGAAAGTATGTATCGGTGGGGAAGGAATCCCCGCCGCGGGATGAAAATACAGAAAAATTGGCGAACTTTCTTGTAAAATCCCCGGGAATTGAGTATAATGGAGAGCGGTAAGTTTTGTGGAGGTTGGAGATTTATGGAGCTGGGTTTTGACAACGAAAAATACCTGCGCACACAGTCGGAGCGCATCCTCGAACGGATCGCGCAGTTCGGCGGCAAGCTGTACCTCGAATTCGGCGGCAAGCTGTTCGACGACTACCACGCGTCCCGCGTGCTGCCGGGCTTCCGGCCGGACAGCAAGGTGAAGATGCTGCTCGAGCTCAAGGACGAGGTGGAGATCGTCATCGTCATCAACGCCTCGGACATCGAAAAGAACAAGCTGCGCGGCGACTTGGGCATCACCTACGACCTCGACGTGCTCCGCCTGATCGACGCGTTCCGCAGCATCGGACTCTACGTGGGCAGCGTGGTGATCTCCCAGTACAGCGCCCAGCCCGCGGCCGACGCCTTCCAGAAGCGGATGGAGAGCCTCGGCGTCAAGGTCTACCGCCACTACCCGATCGCGGGCTATCCCTCCAACGTGCCCCTCATCGTCAGCGACGAGGGCTACGGCAAAAACGAATACATCGAAACGAGCCGTTCGCTCGTGGTCGTCACCGCGCCCGGCCCGGGCAGCGGGAAAATGGCGACCTGCCTCTCCCAGCTCTACCACGAATACAAGCGCGGCGTGAAGGCCGGTTACGCGAAGTTTGAGACCTTCCCGATCTGGAACCTGCCGCTCAAGCATCCGGTCAACCTCGCCTACGAGGCGGCGACCGCCGACCTCAACGACGTCAATATGATCGACCCCTTCCACCTCGAGGCTTACGGGGTCACCACGGTCAACTACAACCGCGACGTGGAGGTGTTCCCCGTCCTCCGGTCGATCTTCGAGAAGCTCGCGGGCGTCTCCCCCTACAAATCCCCGACGGACATGGGCGTCAACATGGTGGGCAGCTGCATCACCGACGACGGGGTGGTCTGCGCGGCCGCCCGGCAGGAGATCATCCGCCGCTATTACAGCGTGCTCTGCGAGCAGCGCCAGGGCCTCGCCGACGCGGACATGGTCTACAAGGTGGAGCTGCTCATGAACCAGGCGGGGGTGTCGACCTCCGACCGCCCGGTGATCGCCCCGGCGCTGAAAAAGGCGGAGGAGACGGGGATGCCCGCCGCCTCCATCCAGCTCGCGGACGGCCGCATCGTCACGGGCAAGACCTCGGCCCTGCTCGGCGCGTCGGCGGCGGTGCTGCTCAACGCCCTCAAGGCGCTCGGCGGCATCCAGCACGACATCCACCTGATTTCGCCGATCATCATCGAGCCGATCCAGAACCTCAAGACCAAGCACCTCGGCAACCACAACCCGCGGCTCCACACCGACGAGATCCTCGTCGCGCTGTCGATCTGCGCGGCGACCAACCCGACGGCGGAGCTCGCGATGCGCCAGCTCCAGAAGCTGCGCGGCTGCGAGGCGCACTCGACGGTCATCCTCTCCCATGTGGACGGGGACACCTTCCGCAAGCTGGGGCTCAACCTCACCTGCGAACCGCAGTACCAGACCAAAAAGCTCTATCACAAATAAGAAAAAAGGCCGCCGGCAATGCCGGCGGGCTTTTTGATCCGTTTTTTCTATGAGAGGTAGCGCGAGAGGAACTCCCGCGTGCGCTCGTTTTTGGGGGCGGTGAAAATCTGCTCGGGCGGGCCCTCCTCGAGGATGATGCCACTGTCCATGAAGACGACGCGGGAGGAGACCTCGCGGGCGAAGCCCATCTCGTGGGTGACGACGATCATCGTGAGGCCCGACTTGGCCAGATCCTTCATGACCGCGAGCACGCCGCCGACCATCTCGGGGTCGAGCGCGGAGGTCGGCTCGTCGAAGAGGAGGACCTCCGGGTCCATGCAGAGCGCCCGCGCGATCGCGACGCGCTGCCGCTGGCCACCCGAGAGCTGGGCGGGGGAGGCGCCGATGAAGCTGGACATGCCCACCGTGGCGAGCAGCTGCTCCGCCTTCTTCTGGCTCTCCTCCTTGCTGCGCTTCAGCACGGTCATCTGGCCGATCATGCAGTTCTTCAGCACGCTCATGTTGTTGAAGAGGTTGAAGGACTGGAAGACCATGCCGACCTTGGCGCGGTGCTTGTTGACGTCGAGCTCCCCCTTTAGGATGTCCTTGCCGTGGAGGAGGATCTCGCCGTCGTCGGGGATCTCAAGCAGGTTGATGCACCGGAGCAGGGTGGACTTGCCGCTGCCGGACGAGCCGATAACGGTGATCACGTCCCCCTTGTCGATGTGGAAGTTGATGTCGTCGAGGACGCGCAGATCGCCAAAGTGCTTTTTGAGGTTTTTGATCTCCACGATGTGTTCCATCACTGCGCCCCTCCTTCCGGTTTGATGCGCGCCTCGGGCACCGTCTGCGAGGTCGGATAGCTGGAGGGCGGGCGGTGCATGCGGATTTCGATCGCGCGCAGGATGCGGGTGGTCGTAAAGGTGAGCACCAGGTAGACCAGCGCGGTCACGAGGAAGGTGTCGGTGAACTTGAAGATGCTGCCCGCGATCTTGTTGGACTGGAAGAATAGCTCGGTCACCGAGATGGCGTTGAGCACCGAGGAGTCCTTGATGTTGACGACGAACTCGTTGCCGATGGCGGGGAAGGCGTTTTTGACGCCCTGCGGCAGCACGACGTGGAACATCGTCTGCGCGGGGGTCATGCCGATGCTGCGCGCGGCCTCGGTCTGGCCGACGTCGACCGACTGGAGCCCGGAGCGCAGGATCTCCGCCATGTAGGCGCCGGTGTTGATCGAGATGATGCAGATGCCGGCGACGGTGGTGTCCCAGTTGAAGACCGGCTTGAGGCCGTAGTAGAGGAAGACCGCCTGCACCATCATCGGGGTGCCGCGGAAGAACTCCACATAGACGCAGGTGATGAAATAGACGATCTTTTTGACCGCCTTGGCGACGCCGGAATCCCGCGACTCGCTTTTGGAGCAGACCGACCGCACGCTGCCGACGACCAGGCCGATCAGCAGGCCGATGACGGTGCCGGTGATGGACAGAAGCAGGGTCGTCTTGATGCCAGCCCAGAACATCGGCCAGTATTTGACGGCGATATCAATTGCAGATGCAAACATGGTCACACAATCCTATCTTTCGTACTTTCGGACGGCGTGCGCCGTGGATCATTCCTGCGCAGGCTGGCGCCCGGTCGCTTCGATCATCCACTGCTGGCGGGTCTCCTCGGTGATGCTGTCGAGCGCCTTCTGGATCTCGTCGAGCAGCTCGGTGTTGCCCTTCTTGACCGCGATTGAAACGGAGGTGTCGGCCTCAAAGCCCTTGTCCGCGTCGAACTCGACGTAGGTCAAGTCGGAGTTGCTGCTGGTGACGCCGACCGCCACGGGCAGCTCGGCGGTCAGCGCGTCGACCTCGCCGTTCTGGAGCGCGACGACCATCAGCGGGTAGGTCGCGAGCGGGGTGACGTGGTCGACCCCGTCGATCTGATCGATGACGTCGTCGTAGATGGTGTTGAGCTGGCCCTGGACCTTGCGGCCGGAGAGCTGCTGGATGTCGGTGATGGCCGCAAGGTCGCTGTCCTTGCGGACGATGACGACCATCTTGCTCTCATAGTAGGGGGTGGTGAAGTCGACGTTCTGTTTCCGCTCGGGGGTGGCGGTCATGCCCGCGATGATCGCGTCGATCTCGCCGTTGTTGACGGCGGGCTCGAGGCCCTCCCAGGCGATCGGCTTGACGACCAGGGTGCGGCCGAGCTTCTCGGCGATGTATTTGCCCATGACGACATCGTAGCCGTCCGCGTAGGAGGCGTTGCCGATGTCGACGGCGGTGTCGGTCTTTTCGAGCTGGGTCCAGTTGAAGGGGGCGTAGGCGCACTCCATTCCGATCGTGAAGGTCTTCTCCTCGGCGGGCTTGGAGCCGCAGCCCGCGGCCGCGAGCAGCATCAGGGTCGCCAAAACGAGAGCAAGTACTCTTTTCATTTTAATCCTCTCCCATATTAAACATTCTTGCAGCACAAGAAAAGGCGCTAAGCCTTTGAGATACAGTTTATGCAATCAGAGCGGTAAAGTCAAGGGGATTTGGACCCATTTGCATCTTTTCCGGGAAAGTCTTGCAGAATCCGCCCAAATTTACCGGCTGCGGAGGGGAAAAATGCAAATATCCGTGCAGAAAAAGGCCGCCTTCGGCGGCCTTTTGCAGGATGCTGCACGGTTGCGATTCAGCGGTAGCTGATCTTGTCGAGGATGCCGCCGAGCTTGGCGAGCGCGACCCCGTAGTTGGTGATCGGGACCCCCGCCGCGCGGGCCCGTTCGATGCGGGAGAGGACGTAGCGGCGGTTGAACATGCAGGCGCCGCAGTGGATGATCAGATTGTAGCCGCTGAGATCCTCCGGGAAGTCGGGGCCGCTGACCACGTCGACGGCGAGGGCTTCGCCCACCCGCCTGCGCAGCAGGCGGGGGAGCTTGACGCGCCCGATGTCCTCTTCGAGGGGGGCGTGGGTGCACGCCTCGGCGATGAGCACGCGGGAATCGGGGGTGAGCGCGTCGATCGCGGCGGCCCCCTCGACGAAGGAGGCGATGTCCCCCTTGACGGCCGCCATCAGCACCGAAAAGGAGGTGAGCAGGCTTTCGGGCGGCTTTTTCTGGTAGACGGCGGGGAAGACCTGCGAGTCGGTGATGATGAGGCGGGGCGGCACCCGCAGGGCCGCGAGGCCCTCGTCGAGCTTGTCGGCCGTGACCGACAGCACGACGCAGCGGTTGTCGAGCAGGTCGCGGATCGTCTGCACCTGCGGCAGGATGAGGCGGCCCTTGGGCGCCTGGATGTCCTGCGGCATGACGAGCAGGACGACGTCCCCCTCGCCGACGAGTCCGGCGGTGATGCTCTTTTTTTCGTAATCCTCGGGCAGCTGGCGGATGACCGCCTCGATCACGTCCTTGACGCCGGTGCGCTCCTTTGCGGAGACGACGATGGGGAAGAGGGAGAACGCGTCATGGATCGCCCTGGCGATCTCGGAGACGTTGCCGAGCAGATCGGCCTTGTTGATGACGGCGACGACCGGCGTGCCGCGTTCCTGCAGCGCCCCGATCCAGTCGGCCTCCAGAGAGACGTCCGCCTCGCAGAAGACGACGATCGCCACGTCGGTCTTTTCGAGCGCGTCGCGCGTGCGCCGGACGCGCAGCGCGCCGAGCTCCCCCTCGTCGTCGAAGCCGGCGGTGTCGATCAGCATGCAGGGCCCGATGCCGTGGATCTCCATCGCCTTGTAGACGGGGTCGGTCGTCGTGCCCGCGACCTCGGAGGTGAGGGCGGTGTCCTGGTTGGTGATCGCGTTGATAAGGGAGGATTTGCCGCTGTTGCGCTTGCCGAAGATGCCGATGTGCAGCCGGTTGGCGCTGGGGGTTGTTGTCAGGCTCATGGAATGGCACTCCTTTTATATGATGCGGTTTCGTGTCCGTCCCCGGCGCCATTGACGGGGGCGGACGGCCCGGTCAGAACCGAAAATCGCGCTTGCCCGCGGCGATGTCCGCCAGGTGCTCCACGGTGAGGCGGCGGACCTTCTCGTTGGGGATGAGGGGGATCGTGTCCGCGATCATCTTTTCGCCCTTGGCCTTCGTCTCGGGGGAGGCGTAGTCCTCGAGGTACTCCTTGAGGGTCATGAGCGCGTTGGGGTCGCAGCAGTTGCCGATCTGCTGGTTTTTGACAAGGGTCATGAACCGGTCGCCGGTGCGTCCCTCACGGTAGCAGGCGGTGCAGAAGCTCGGGATGTGGCCGAGGTCGAGCAGCCAGCCCACCACCTCGTCGAGGGTGCGGTTGTCGCTGACGTCGAACTGGGCGGAGTTCTCCTCCTCGGCCTCGGCGTAGCCGCCGACGCTCGTCCGGGAGGCGCCGGAGATCTGCGAGATGCCCAGGTGGAGCACCTTTTCGCGGGTCCTCTGCGATTCGCGCGTCGAGATGATCATGCCGGTGTAGGGGACGGCGACACGCAGCACGGCGACGATCTTCTGGAAGATCTCGTCCGAGATGGCGTTGTTGAACTCGTCGGGGTCGATGTCGTCGGCGGTGCGCACGCGGGGCACGCTGATCGTGTGCGGGCCGACGCCGAAGACCGCCTCGAGGTGCTCGGCGTGCATGAGCAGGCCGACAAAGTCGTATTTATAGAGGTTGAGCCCAAAGAGCACGCCGCAGCCCACGTCGTCGATGCCGCCCTCCATCGCGCGGTCCATCGCCTCGGTGTGGTAGGCGTAGTTGCTCTTCGGCCCCGCCGGGTGCAGGTATTCGTAGGACTCTTTATTATAGGTCTCCTGGAAGAGGATATACGTCCCGATGCCCGCCTCCTTGAGGCGGCGGTAGTTTTCGACCGTCGTGGCGGCGATGTTGACGTTCACGCGGCGGATCGCGCCGTTTTTGTGCTTGATGCCGTAGATCGTTCTGATGCTCTCGAGCACGTATTCGATCGGGCAGTTGACGGGGTCCTCGCCCGTCTCGAGCGCGAGGCGCTTGTGGCCCATGTCCTGGAGCGCGACGACCTCCCGCACGATGTCCTCCTGGGAGAGCTGCTTGCGGGCGATGTGCTTGTTGTGGTGGTGGTAGGGGCAGTAGCGGCACTCGTTGACGCAGTAGTTGGAGAGGTAGAGGGGGGCGAACATGACGATGCGGTTGCCGTAGTTTTTCTTCTTGATGTCCATCGCGAGCGCGTAGATTTTTTCTATGTAGGCGGGGTCTTCACATTCGAGAAGCACCGCCGCCTCGCGGTGGGAGAGGCCCTTCAGCGTTGCGGCCTTCTCCAGAATCTGATCGATGAGGGGGAAATTCGCCTTGTTCTGTTCGGCGTACTCGAGCGTCTCCCTGATCTCAGCGTCGTCGATAAATTCGGTTGCGACCTTCGACTTCGGATTGTACATTTTCATTCAACCTTTCTTTACTGCGGTATTTTTCCCAGACCGCGGATCATATTTTCCAGCTCGGCGCGCTCGGCCTTGATATCGGTATGTCCGAGCGCGGCGGGATAGATTTCATATTTCTGCTTGTAGGCGTCGGGCGTCACCTTGCGCATGATGACGTTCGCCCCGCAGGAGAAGACGTCGTTTTTTTCCTTCCCGTCGATCACCCCGAGGGAGGTGGTGGCGGGCAGGTTCGCCTTCGGCAGCAGCAGCCGCGCGAGCGCGACCGCCCGCTTGGTGAGCTCGGTGCTCCCGTGCGGCAGGTCCCGCAGCGGCGTGTCCGGGTGGGGGATGAAGGGCCCGATGCCCGCCATGTCGCAGCCGATCTCGCGCAGCAGCAGCAGGTCGCGCGCGACCGTCTCGTTCGTCTGGCCGGGCAGCCCGATCATGAACCCGCTGCCCGTCTCGAACCCGAGGGCCTTGAGGGTTTTCAGGCAGGCGACCCGCTCGGAGAGGGTGCCGCAGGGGTGCAGCGAATCATAGAGGACGGGGTCGGCGGTCTCGTGCTTGAGCAGGTAGCGGTCGGCTCCGCACGCCCGCAGGTGCGCGTAGTCCTCCCGCGGCATCTCGCCGCAGCTCACCGTCACCGCCAGTCCCGTCCGCTTGATCTCCCGGACGATCTCCCCGAGCAGCGCGGAGGTAAAAAACGGGTCCTCGCCCGACTGGAGCACGATCGTTTTGTAGCCCGCCTCCCAGGCGGCGCGGGCGGAATCAACCATCTCCTCCGGCGTCATGCGGTAGCGGTCGCAGGCCGCGTTCCTGCTGTTGAGCCCGCAATAGCGGCACTGCCGCCTGCAGTGGTTGGAGAATTCGAGGATAGCGCGGATGTGCACCACGTCCCCGACCGCCTCCCGACGGACCCGGTCGGCCTCCCGGTAGACGGGGGAGAAGTCCTGTAAAGTGAGAAGCCCTGCCAGCCCGGAAACCGTGTCATTCAGCGTCATGCGGGGGACCTCCTGCCTTGGAATAGACCGTCTTGATGCTGACGCCGGGGAGCATCCCGAGCTTGCCCGAAAGGGAGCTGATCACGTTGTTCGGCGCGTCGACGACCACGCTGATGATGCTGACGTCTTTCGCGTGGTAGGGGATGCCCATCCGTCCGACGATGCAGCCCGCGAATTCGTGCAGGATGGCGTTGAGCCGGTCCGCCGCCCGCATGTCCTCCACGATGATGCCGATCAGGGCGATTCTTGTTTCCATCCGTCAGCCTTCCTTTCCGAAGCGGCCGCGTCTCCGCCGCCAAAAAAAGCGCCGCGTCCCCAAAGGCGCGGCGCCGCGTTTGCAGCACAAAAATACCACCGCCTTCTCCGCCGGGCCGAACCCGCGCGCTTTAGAACGATTTGCTTAAAAAGCCTTGATCCGCGGGAGCCCCCTTGGACGCAGGCGATGAAATTGTACCGGATATTTCCCGTTGGCAACATTATAGCACGGGTGGGCGGAATTGGCAAGGGAGGCCGGGGACGTCCGGGCGGAGTTGCAAAACAGGACGGAATTGGGTATACTGTTGCCAAACATCAAGGAACAGGAGCATGAATAACATGATCAGGAAGCTGACCCCGCAGGACAAAACGGATTTTCTCACGCTGCTCGATGAATTTTACCATTCGCCGGCCGTGCTGCACCCCGTCCCGGCGCATTTTTTTGAACGCACCTACGAGCAGGCGGTCTCGGACAGCCCCTATGTGGACGTCTTCCTCCTCGAGCAGGAGGGGAAGCTCGCCGGCTACGGGCAGGTGTCCCTCACCTGGTCGACCGAGGCGGGCGGCATGGTCGTGCTGCTCGAGGAGCTCTACCTGCGTCCCGAATTCCAGGGGAAGGGGCTCGGCAGCGCGTATTTTTCCTTTGTCAGCGAATACTATGCGGGGAGGGCGGCGCGCTTCCGCCTCGAGGTGGAGCCGGATAACGAAGGCGCGCGCAGGCTCTACGGCCGCCTCGGCTACGAAGAGCTGCCCTATGTCCAGATGGTCCGCGAACTGGGAAAATGAACGGTCTGTGACGGATTCGTGAATTCACGGGCGGCCCGCTTGTACGGGACACCGGGTTGTGCTAGGATGGTGGCAGGCCAAAAGAAAGGAACGATAAGATGAAAAAAATGTCTACCGGCGTGGTCGTCCTGATCGCGGTCCTCGCGATCATCGTGATCATCGGCGTCTCCCTTGTCGGGGGGTATAACGGCATCGCCGCGGCGCGCGAAAACGTCGATACCCAGCAGGCGGCGATCCAGACCCAGCTTCAGCGCAGGGCCGACCTGATCCCCAACCTCGTCAACACGGTCAAGGGGCTGGCGGCGCAGGAGCAGTCGGTCATCGACAGCGTCACCGAGGCGCGCGCGCAGCTGGCGGGCGCGCAGGGCATGGGGATGGAGGAGCTGGCCGCGGCCAACGACAATCTCTCCAGCGCGCTCTCCCGGCTGCTGATGGTCGTGGAGAACTATCCGGAAATCCAGTCGAGCCAGGGGTATATCTCGCTGATGGATGAGCTCGCGGGCACCGAGAACCGCATCTCGGTCGCGCGCAACGACTACAACGACGCGGTCAAGAGCTACAACAGCAGGATCATCACCTTCCCGAACCGCCTGGTCGCCGGCATGTTCGGATTCGAGAAGGCGGAGTACTTCACCGCGCCCGAGTCGGCGCAGTCTGCGCCGGACGTGAATTTCGACGCGTAAGCGGAGAGGGACGGGCATGAAAAAGACAGCAGCCATTCTCGCGGCGCTCCTGCTTGTGGCGGCGGCGCTCTGCGGCGCCGCCTATCCGAGCCCGACCAGCGACTTCTTTGTAAACGACTACGCCGGCGTGCTTTCGCCGGACACCAAAGCGTATATCATGGAGCAGTCCGCCTCCCTTGCGCAGGAGACGGGCGCGCAGATCGTCGTGCTGACGGTGCGGTCGCTCGACGGCGAGGACCCGGCGTCCTATGCGCTGAACGTGGGCCGCCAGTGGGGCATCGGCGATGGGGAGAAGGACAACGGCCTGCTCCTTCTGCTCGCGCCCGACGACGGGGAGATCCGCGTCGAGGTGGGGCGGGGTCTGGAGGGCGCGCTCAACGACGCGAAGGTCGGCCGCATGATCGACGCCTACGCGCTCGAGAGCTACAAGGCGGGCGATTTTGACGCGGGGACCCGCGAGCTCTACAGCGCCCTGCTCTCCGAGACGATGGTGGAGTACGGTCTCGAGGCGCTGCCCGGTTACGAGCCGCGCGACTATGGGGAGGATTCCCGCGAGGGAAACTTCGCCGGGGCGCTCGTGGTCTTCTTTGTCATGATCGCGGTCGTGATGCTCTTCATGCGCGGCGGCCGTCACCGCGGGCGCCGGCACTGGGACGACGACGACTTCCACGGCGGGCCGTTCATCGGGGGCTTCTTCGGCGGCGGGTTCGGCGGCGGAGGCGGGTTTTCCGGAGGCGGCGGCTTCGGCGGCGGGGGCGGCTTCTCCGGCGGTGGAGGCGGCTTCGGCGGCGGCGGCTCCGGCCGCAGCTTCTGAAACGCCCGGAAAAAGAGAATGCGAAAACCGGCCCCGGCTTATGC
>ENA-UOIV01001869-UOIV01001869.1-human-gut-metagenome-genome-assembly--contig:-C59-NODE-1869-length-16168-cov-15.805375_pt1 | contig 16168 bp, 14 predicted proteins | sample MGYA00242333_ERZ723880 | MGnify/ENA metagenome assembly ERZ723880 | reverse complement strand
CCGGGGCGGGACCCGGCAATCCCCGCCGCCGAAGGCGGCTCCCCTAAAGCGCCCCGGAGGGGCGCGATAAAAGTCCTCCGCCCGATGAGCGGCAAATCTAAGAACGAAAAAGAGCGGGCCCAACCGGGCCCGCTCAAAAACAATTTTTAAGATTTCTTCTTCATCTGCTCGCGCATGCGCTGGGCATGGTCGAGAACCTTCTTGCGGATGCGGATGCTCTTGGGGGTGACCTCCAAAAGCTCGTCGTCACTGAGGAACTCGAGGGATTCCTCGAGGGAGAAGCGGCGCGGCGGGATGAGGCGGAGCGCGTCATCCGAACCGGAGGCGCGGGTGTTGGTGAGCTGCTTTTTCTTGCAGACGTTGACGGCGATGTCCTCGTTCTTGGGGGACATGCCGACGACCTGCCCGGCGTAGACCGGCTCGCCCGCGCCGAGGAAGAGGGTGCCGCGCTCCTGCGCGTTATAGAGGCCGTAGGTGATCGTTTCGCCCGTCTCGAACGCGATGAGGGAGCCGTTCTGGCGGCGGGGGATGTCGCCCTTATAGGGGGCGTAGCCGTGGAAGAGGGTGTTCATGACGCCCTCGCCCTTGGTGTCGGTCAAAAACTCGCTCTTGTAGCCGAAGAGGCCGCGTTCGGGGATGACGAAGGTCATCTTCATGCGGCTGCCGACCGGCTCCATCGACTGGAGCTCGCCCTTGCGGGGGCCCATCTTCTCCATGACCGAACCGGAGGACTCGGCCGGGACGTCGATCGTCAATTCCTCGAACGGCTCGCACAGCTCGCCGTCGATGGTTTTGAGCAGCACCTTGGGGGTGCTGACCTGGAACTCGTAGCCCTCGCGGCGCATGTTCTCGATGAGGATCGACAGATGCATTTCGCCGCGCCCGCAGACGACGAAGCTGTCGGCGGTGTCGCCGTCCGAGACGCGCAGCGAGACGTCGCGCAGCAGCTCGCGGTAGAGGCGGTCGCGGATCTGGCGGGTGGTGACGAATTTGCCCTCGCGGCCCGCGAAGGGGCTCGTGTTGACCGAGAAGGTCATCTCCACGGTGGGCTCGGAAATCTTGACGAAGGGCAGCGCGATGCTGCTGCCCGCCGCGCAGACGGTGTTGCCGATGTTGATGTCCTCGATGCCCGAGAACTGAACGATATCGCCGACCGTGGCCGATTCGACCTGGGTGCGGCCCACGCCGGTAAACTGGTAGATCGCGGTGATCTTGCCCTGCTTGAGGAGCTCCTTGTCGTGGTAGTCGCAGACGTTCATCTGCTCGTTGACCCGCAGGGTGCCCTGCTCGATGCGGCCGACCGCCATGCGGCCGACATAGTCGTTATAATCGATCGACGAGACGAGCACCGCGGTGGGCAGCTCGGGGTCGCCCTGGGGGGGCTGGATGTAGTCGACGATCGTATCCATGAGCGGCAGCAGGTCGGTGCCCGCCACCTCGGGGGAGATCGAGGCGGTGCCGTCGCGGCCGGAGCAGAAAACCATCGGGCTGTCGAGCTGCGCGTCGGACGCGCCGAGGTCCATCAGCAGCTCGAGCACCTCGTCGATGACCTCGTAGACGCGCGCGTCGGGGCGGTCGATCTTGTTGATGACCACGATGACCGCGAGGTCGAGGTCGAGCGCCTTACTCAGCACGAAGCGGGTCTGGGGCATCGGGCCCTCCGCCGCGTCGACGAGCAGCAGCACGCCGTCCACCATCTTGAGCACCCGCTCCACTTCGCCGCCGAAATCGGCGTGTCCCGGGGTGTCCACGATGTTGATCTTCACGCCCTTGTATTCCGCGGAGGCGTTCTTCGCCAGGATCGTGATGCCGCGCTCCCGCTCGATGTCGTTCGAGTCCATCACGCGGTCCTGCACCGCCTGGTTCTCCCGGAAGGTGCCCGACTGCTTGAGCATCCCGTCGACCAGCGTCGTCTTGCCGTGGTCGACGTGCGCGATAATGGCAATATTGCGTAAGTCTTCTCTCTTGATATTCATATACCCTGCTTCCCATCTGCCGTTCTCCGGCACATTCATTGATTCGACAATTTTACCTTGGTATCATACCGCCAAACAAGTATGTTGTCAAGAAAAACCCGGCAATTTTAGTAACTTTGCTAATGTGGGCCGGAAATCGCGGCTGCTGTCGGGCAGTTTCCCCCACATGCGGCGGCAGCCGGACGCGGGCGGGAACCCTTCCGCACGGGCGGCGCCGCCGGGGAGGGGACGCGGCCGGCCTGAATCAAACGTTTTGGCGCCGCTTTTTCAAAAGCGGCAAAAAGGAAGGGCCGCCCGCCGGGCGGCCCCTCGTTTTTTCGTCTCTTTTGTCACTCGTCGCGGCCGCAGCACTTTTTGTACTTTTTTCCGCTGCCGCAGGGGCAGGGATCGTTGCGTCCGACCTTTTTGACCGAGCGGGGCTTGTTCTGGATGGTGCCGTCGCTGCCGAAGCCCTCCTGCGCGGGCTTGGCGACCTGCTCGCGCTTGGGCTCCTGGTTGGTGCGCAGCTGGATGGTAAACATCAGCTTGACGGTGTCCTCGCGGATCGACTCGATCATCGCGTCGAACATGTCGAAGCCCTCGATGCGGTACTCGACGACCGGGTCCTTCTGGGCGTAGGAGCGCAGGTACATGCCGCGCTTGAGTTCCTCCATGTCGTCGATGTGCTGCATCCACTTGGTGTCGACGTTGCGCAGCAGCACGACGCGCTCGACCTCGCGCATAATCGGGGAGGTGAACTGCTCCTCGCGCGCGGCGTAGAGCTTTTCCGCACGCTCCCTGAGCTGCCGCTTGATCTCGCCGTCGGTGATCTCGCCGAGCTGTTCGGTGGTGTAGCGCAGGTCGTCGTGGGTGGTGAGCCAGCCCATGAAGTAGTCGCGCAGGCCCTCGAGGTTCCAGTTGTCGTGGACCTCCTTGTCGACGAGGTAACGGTCGACGACCGAATCGATCGTCTCGGTGATCATATTCCTGATGATACCGCTGATGTCCTCGCCGTCGAGCACCTTGTCGCGCTGGGAGTAGATCACCTCGCGCTGGCGGTTCATGACGTCGTCGAACTGGAGGACGTTTTTGCGGATGCCGAAGTTGCGGGTCTCGACCTTCGACTGGGCGGACTCGATCGAGTTGGAGAGGATTTTCGCCTCGATGGGCATGTCGTCCTCCGCGCCGATCATGTTCATCATGTTCTGAATGCGCTCGCCGCCGAAGAGGCGCATGAGGTCGTCCTCGAGCGAGATGAAGAAGCGCGTTTCGCCCGGGTCGCCCTGGCGGCCGGAACGGCCGCGCAGCTGGTTGTCGATACGGCGGGACTCGTGGCGCTCGGTGCCGATGATGAAGAGGCCGCCCGCCTCCCGGACCTTCTCCGCCTCGACGGAGATCTCCGCCCGGTACTGGTCCATCTTCTCGCGGAAGAGCCTGCGGGCCGCGAGGATTTCCTCGTTGTGGGTGTCGGCGAAGCCGGTGGCCTCGTTGATCGTCTCCTCGTCGTAGCCCTCGCGGCGCAGGTCCGCCTTGGCGAGGTACTCGGCGTTGCCGCCGAGCATGATGTCGGTGCCGCGCCCGGCCATGTTGGTGGCGATCGTCACCGCGCCGTACTTACCGGCCTGCGCGACGATCTCCGCCTCCTTGTCGTGGTACTTCGCGTTGAGCACCTCGTGCCTGATGCCGCGGCGCTTCAGCATCTGCGAAAGCAGCTCGGACTTCTCGATCGAAATGGTGCCAACCAGCACCGGCTGGCCCTTTTCGTGGCACTCGACGATGTTCTCGATGACCGCGTGGAACTTCGCGGTCTCGGTCTTGTAGACGACGTCGGGGTGGTCGTGGCGCTGGATGGGCTTGTTGGTCGGGATCTCGACGACGTCGAGCTTGTAGATCTCCATAAACTCGTCCGCCTCGGTGAGGGCGGTACCGGTCATACCGGCGAGCTTATCGTACATGCGGAAGAAGTTCTGGAAGGTGATCGTGGCGAGCGTCTTGCTCTCCCGCTCGACCTTCACGCCCTCCTTGGCCTCGATGGCCTGGTGCAGGCCCTCGTTGTAGCGGCGGCCGAGCATGAGGCGGCCGGTGAACTCGTCGACGATGATGACCTCGCCGTCCTTGACGACGTAGTCGACGTCCCGCTGCATGATGCCGTGGGCCTTGATCGCCTGGTTGATGTGGTGCTGGATCTGCATGTTGTCGCCGTCGGTGAGATTGTCCAGCCCGAAGTATTCCTCCGCCTTCTTGACGCCCGAGGCGGTCAGCGTGGCGGTCTTGGCCTTCTCGTCGACGATGTAGTCGCCGTCGACGTCGTCGTGCTCCTCCTTGGAGTCCGCCTCGGCCACGCGGTAGCATTTGAGGGTGTTCGCGAAGCGGTCGGCCTTCTCATAGAGGTCGGTGGACTTGTCGCCCTGGCCCGAAATGATGAGCGGGGTGCGCGCCTCGTCGATGAGGATCGAGTCGACCTCGTCGACGATCGCGTAATTGTGCCCGCGCTGGACCTTGTCCGTCTTGTAGATGACCATGTTGTCGCGCAGGTAGTCGAAGCCGAACTCGTTGTTGGTGCCGTAGGTGATGTCGCAGCCGTAGGCCTCCCGCCGCTCGGCGGTGGTGAGCCCGTGGACGATCAGCCCGACCGTGAGGCCGAGGAAGCGGTAGACCTTACCCATCCATTCGGAGTCGCGCTTGGCCAGGTAGTCGTTGACCGTGACGATGTGCACGCCCTTGCCGGTCAGCGCGTTCAGATAGGCGGGCAGGGTGGCGACGAGGGTCTTGCCCTCGCCGGTCTTCATCTCCGCGATGCGGCCCTGGTGGAGGATGATGCCGCCGATGACCTGCACGGGGAAGTGCCGCATGCCGAGCACGCGGTCGGACGCCTCGCGGCAGGTTGCGAAGGCGTCGGGCAGCACGCTGTCGAGCGGCTCGCCCTGCGCGAGGCGCTCCCGCAGCTTGGGCGTCATCGCCTTGAGCTCGTCGTCGCTCATGGCGCGGTAGGTTTCCTCCAGTTCAAGCACCTTCTGCTGAAGGGGCAGGACACGTTTGATCTCCCTGCTGGAATAGGTCCCGAAGACCTTGTTTAAAATACCCATTTTGTCACCTCATAGTCTGATACGCGCGGACCCTCCCATGCCGTTTCAAAAAGCCGCGGCTGGCTGGAAATGCGTATACTTTAACTTGTACATTTTACTCCCGCCCGCCGTCAAAGTCAACCTCGTTTTCCCGCTTGCGGCGGCGGTTTGGGGCCTCTCCACAGAGGGAGGAGGACGGGCGGGCGCATCTCTGCTTATTATAACCAAAAAAAATCCAAAAATTAGGCCTATTTTGTTTTGCAACCGTGAACAAAAGCTGAACAATCCCCTTGATAAAGCCTTGACAAACTAATATAATAAAGATTGGACAACCCCAGTAAACAAACCGAAAGGAGTACCGATATGAACTATTCTCATGAAGTGGAGAGAATGTGCGTTCTCGCCAAAGGACCCAAGCACGGTCCCGCGCCCATTCCCGAAGAGGGCAAATGGGTAAAGGCCTACGAGATCAAGGATATCTCCGGACTCACACACGGCGTGGGCTGGTGCGCGCCGCAGCAGGGCGCCTGCAAGCTCACCCTCAACATCAAAAACGGGATTATCGAGGAGGCGCTCGTCGAGACGCTGGGCTGCTCCGGCATGACCCATTCGGCCGCGATGGCGGGCGAGATCCTCCCCGGCAAGACCATCCTGGAAGCCCTCAACACCGACCTCGTCTGCGACGCGATCAACGTGGCGATGCGGGAGCTCTTCCTCCAGATCGTCTACGGCCGCAGCCAGACCGCCTTCTCCGAGGGCGGGCTCCCGATCGGCGCGGGCCTCGAGGACCTCGGCAAGGGCCTCCGTTCCCAGGTCGGCACCATCTTCTCCACCAACGCCAAGGGCGTGCGCTACCTTGAGCTGGCGGAGGGCTATATCCTCTCGGTCGCAGTCGACAACAACAATGAGGCCATCGGCTACAAGTTCGTCAAGGTCGGCAAGATGCTCGAGGACATCCGCCACGGCGTGGACCCCAAGGAGGCGTTCGAGAAGAATATCGGCACCTACGGCCGCTACGCCGACGCCCCCAAATACATCGACCCGCGTGAAGAATAAGAGGAGAGGGAGGTAACACACATGGCAAAGTTTGAAGGACAGGAGAGAAGGATGCCCAAAATCAGCGCTTGTCTCGCTGAGTACGGCATGTCTTCCCTTGAAGATGCAAGAGAGATCTGCCTTGCCAAAGGCATTGACGTGGAAAAGATCGTCAAGGGCGTGCAGCCCATCGCGTTCGAGAACGCCGTCTGGGCCTACACCCTCGGCACCGCCGTCGCCATCAAGAAGGACTGCAAAAAGGCCGCGGACGCCTCCGAGGCGATCGGCATCGGCCTGCAGGCGTTCTGCGTGCCCGGCTCGGTCGCGGAGACCCGCGCCGTCGGCCTCGGCCACGGAAACCTCGGCGCCATGCTGCTGCGCGACGAAACCAAATGCTTCTGCTTTTTGGCCGGCCACGAGTCGTTCGCCGCGGCGGAGGGCGCGATCGGCATCGCCCGCAACGCCAACAAGGCCCGTAAGGAGCCGCTGCGCGTCATCCTCAACGGACTGGGCAAGGACGCCGCCTATATCATTTCCAGAATCAACGGTTTTACCTATGTGGAAACCGATTATGATTTCGCCACCAGCGAGCTCAAGGTGATCGGCGAGACCGCCTATTCCGACGGCGAGCGCTCCAAGGTCAAGGTCTACGGCGCCAACGACGTGCTTGAGGGCGTGGCCATCATGAAGCACGAGAAGGTCGACGTCTCGATCACCGGCAACTCCACCAACCCGACCCGCTTCCAGCACCTGGTCGCGGGCACCTATAAGAAATGGTCCTATGAGAATAACGTCAAATACTTCTCGGTGGCCTCGGGCGGCGGCACCGGCCGCACCCTGCATCCCGACAACATGGCCGCCGGCCCGGCTTCCTACGGCCTCACCGACTCGATGGGCCGGATGCACGGCGACGCGCAGTTCGCCGGAAGCTCCTCCGTCCCCGCGCACGTCGAGATGATGGGCCTCATCGGCATGGGCAACAACCCCATGGTCGGCGCGACCGTCGCGTGCGCCGTCGCCGTCGAGGAATCCTTCAAGTAAGGTTTTACTTTTATAAAAAGGCCATGCTGGCAAAGCCCGCATGGCCTTTTTCCTTTTTTCAGATGCGCGCCGCGCCGCACGCCCGCGCGGCTTCGGCGACCGCTGCGGCGACCGTCTTCCCGACCCGCGGGTCGAACGCCCGGGGCAGCAGGTAGTCCCCGCAAAGCTCCCCGCCGGACACGAGCCCCGCGATCGCGTAGGAGGCGGCGGTGAGCATTTCATCGGTGATCTCCCGCGCGCGCACGTCGAGCGCGCCCCGGAAGATGCCGGGGAAGGCGAGGACGTTGTTGATCTGGTTGGGGTAGTCCGACCGTCCGGTCCCGACCACCCGCGCGCCGCCCGCGAGGGCCTCCTCGGGCAAAATCTCGGGAACGGGGTTCGCCATCGCGAAGACGGCCGCGTCTTTCGCCATCGCGGAGACCATCTCCGCCGTGACGAGCTTTGGGCCCGACACGCCGATGAAGACGTCCGCGCCCCGCAGCGCGTCGGCGAGCGTCCCTGTCCGGCGGCCGCGGTTGGTGAGCGCCGCCATCCGCGCGTGGGCGGGGCTCAACCCCTCCACTCCCTCGCAGAGGATGCCCGCCCGGTCGCAGAGGATGACCTCCCCGACGCCGAGCGCCCTCAGGCGCAGGGCGATCGCGGTGCCCGCCGCGCCCGCACCGTTGATGACGGCGGTGACCGCCGCCATCCGCTTGCCGACCAGCTTGAGGGCGTTGATCATGGCGGCGGAGACAACGACCGCCGTGCCGTGCTGGTCGTCGTGGAAGACGGGGACGTCGCACAGCTCCCGGAGCCTGCGCTCCACCTCGAAGCAGCGGGGCGCGGCGATGTCCTCAAGGTTGATGCCGCCGAAGCTCCCCGAGATGAGGTGGATGGTGCGCACCAGCTCGTCGACGTCCTTTGTGCCGACGCAGAGCGGGAAGGCGTCCACCCCCGCGAACTCCTTGAAGAGGACGCATTTCCCCTCCATAACCGGCATGCCCGCCTCGGGCCCGATGTCCCCGAGCCCGAGCACCGCCGACCCGTCGGTGACGACCGCCACAAGGTTCCAGCGGCGGGTGAGCTCGAACGATTTCGCCGGGTCCTCCCGGATGGCGAGGCAGGGCTCCGCCACGCCGGGCGTGTACGCCAGCGAGAGGTCCTCGCCCGTGCGCACCGGCACGCGGGAGGTGACCTCCAGCTTGCCCCGCCATTCGGCGTGTTTTTCTAGGGCTTCTTGTCTGTAATCCATCGTATCCCCCATTTTGATCCTCCGGTCAACCGGGCGTCCGCGGCGGGCGGGGACCCTCCGTCCCCAGCTCGTCGCACACCGCCTCGATGTCCCGCATGATTTCATAGATATGCTCCCGCATCGTCTTGACCCCGCCCACGACGTCCCGGTCACGGAAGGCCTGTACGATTCTTTCGTGGGGCTCGATCGCGTTTTTATAGGTCCGGGTCTGTTTGGTGCGGTATTTGTTGATGATCCCCTGCATCTCCCGGTTGATGTTGATCAGCAGCTTGTTGCGGCTGCAATCCATGATATAGGAGTGGAACCGGGAGTCGGCCTCGATCATCCCGGCCACGTCGCCGGACTTTACCGCCGCCGTGAACCGCTCGTGGAGGCGTTCGAGCGCCTGGGTCTCCTGCCCGGTCGCATGGGAGATCGCCAGCCGCACCGCAAGCGGCTCCATCGCGAGGCGCACCTCAATATAGTCCATGAAGCTGATGTCCGGTTCGTCCACCCATTTCTGCACCTCGGGGGAGAGCTCGTTCTTCTTGAGGATGAAGGAGCCCTTGCCCGAGCGGATGTCCAAAAACCGGCGCGCCTGCAAGATCCGCAGCGCCTCGCGCACGCAGGTCCTGCTCACCTGCAGCATCCCGCAGAGCTGCTGCTCCGACGGCAGCTTGTCCCCAATCTGGTACTCGTCCGACTGAATCAGTTCCTTAATGCTCTCCACCGTCAGGTCGGTGATCGAGGTATACCGTACCGGTTCCATAATCCGTCCTCCCGTCGCGCTCACTGGTTGTCTGGAACCAGTATAGCACATATTTCCGACGGCCGTAAACGCCCGGCTGCCGATCTATTGATTTTACGGCCCCGCGCCGATATAATAGGTGCAGAGGGCGTGTCCGCCCGGCCGAAAGGAGCCCGCCTATGCAGCCGATCGCCAGAATCTCTTCCACCGACCACGCGGTCAACCACATCCGGGACAGCATCCTGTCCGGGGCATACCGCAGGGGGGACAAGCTCCCCGCCGAAATGGAGCTGTGCGAGCTGCTCCACGTCGGGCGTTCGACCGTGCGGGAGGCGCTGCGCGTCCTGCAGGCGATGGGGCTCGTCGAAATCCGACACGGCAAGGGCGCGTTCGTCACCGACCGGGAAAACGCCGTGACCCCTGAGATGTGGTTCCAAAAGTACAACTACAAGGTCGCCGACATCATGCAGGTGCGCCTGCCCATCGAGCAGATGGCGGTGCGGCTCGCGGCGATCAACATGCAGGAGAAGGAGCTCTCCCACCTGCAGGAGATCCAGGATTCCTTCCGCCGCGCGGTCGAGGAAAACAACGTCAACCAGATGACGCTGGCCGACGAGTATTTCCACGGCGCGATCATCGAGGGGACCCACAACCCGCTGCTGATCTCCTTCAACGCGAACCTGACCGAGGCGATGCGGGAATACCGCCTGCACTCCTTCTCGGTGCCGGGCAACCCCGGGCACGCCGTCGGGCCGCACGAGGACATCCTCTCCGCTCTGCGGCTCCACAACCCCGAGCTCGCGGCCGCCTACATGGTCACCCACATCCAGAGCTCCCTCTCCGATATGCAGCGCATCCTTTGAACCGCCGGGGAAACCCCGGCGGTTTTTCCGTCAGCCCATCAGCAGGTTGGGCAGGAAGGTGATGATCTGCGGGAAGAAGGAGAGCAGCAGGATGACGATAAGCAGCGGCGGCAAAAAGGGCAGCACCGCCTTGACCATCCGTTCGAGCGGGATGTCCCCCACCTTGCAGAGGACAAAGAGCACCATGCCGAAGGGGGGCGTCAGCAGGCCGACCATCAGCGTGATGATCATGATGATCCCGAAGGCCAGCGGGTCGATCCCCGAATTCACAAGCACCGGCAGGAAGACGGGCGCCAAAATCGTGATCGACGCGAGGTTTTCCATGAAGCAGCCCACCACCAGCAAAAACGCCACAAGCAGCAGGGTGATGACGTAGGGGTTGGTTGACACCTGTGCGATGGCGGAGGCGAGGTGCTCGGCGATCTTCGAGCGGGTGATCATGTAGCCGTAGAGGGAGGCGCAGAAGCAGATCATCATGATCGTGCCGGAATCCCGCAGCGTCTCCCACAGAACCGACTTGAGGGTTTTAAAATCGACCTCCTTGTAGACGAACACGGTCAGCACCGTCGCGTAGACCGCCGCGATCGCCGCCGCCTCGGTCGGCGTGAAGACGCCCGAGAGGATGCCGCCGATGATGATGACCGGCGTCAGCAGGGAGAGGAAGGCGCGGCGGAAGGTCCGCCACACGACCGAGATGCGGAATCGCTCCCCCTTGGGGAAGTGGTGCCGGACCGCGTAGATTTCCACGTAGATCATCATCGCGATCGCCATCAGGATGCCCGGCACGATGCCCGCGATCAGCAGCGCGCCGATCGAGCAGCCGGTCATCAGGCCGTAGATGACCAGCGGAATGCTCGGCGGGATGATCGGGCCGATCGTCGACGAGACGCCGGTGACCGCGAAGGTGAAGTCGTCCTCGTAGCCCGCCTCGCGCATCGCCTTGATCTCGATCGCGCCGAGGCCCGCCGCGTCGGAGGTGGCCGTGCCCGTCATGCCCGCAAAGATCACGCTGGCGATGATGTTCACATGCCCGAGCCCGCCCCGCAGCCAGCCCACCGTCGATTTGGCGAAGTCGAAGATGCGGGAGGTGATGTTCCCCGTGTTCATGATCTTCCCCGCGTAGAGGAAGAGGGGGATGGAAAGCAGCAGGAAGTTATTGAGCCCGTAGACCGATTTCTGCGCGATGACCTCGGGGCGGAAGGCGCCGAGCCCGCGCTCCAGAATCATCAGAATGGCGGCCGAGCCGCCCATCGAGATCGCCACGGGGATGCCGATCAGAAACGCCGCGATGAGGATGACCAGGTACCAGATTCCCATCTTATTCCCCCTCCTTTTCCGGTCCGCCGCCCCGCAGCTCCCGGAGGAGCGCCAGGACAATGCTCACGAGCGCGCCGCCGCTGCCGACGATGGCCGCGACGTAGAGCCAGCCGTTGCTCAGCCACTCCATCGTGGAAAACCTGGTCGGCCAGACCGACACGGCCATCTTGACCGCTCCCGCTAAAATAACCGCGAAAAAGGCCGCCATAAAGAGCGATATGAGGCAGTCCAGGACCTTGCGCGCCCTGCCCCGGAGCTTGGCGCGGAAGGTGTCGATGACGATGAGCTCGTTTTCGCGCACGGCCACGACCACCCCCCAGAAGCAGAGGAAGATGAAGAGCAGCCGGCTCATCTCCTCCGTCCACGGGACGCTCACCCTGAGGATAAAGCGGCAGACGACCTGCAGAATCACCACCGCCACCATCGCGGTAAAGATGAGGATTCCGGCCGCGTCGAACAGCTTTTTGACCTGTTTCAATCCGTTCCCTCCTTCAAACCGGTTTTGTCCGGGCCGGCGGGCCCGGAGAGAACCCAATCAGCCCGGTGCCTCGCGCACCGGGCTGCTGCGTTCCCGGATTTTCCGTTTCCTCAGTAGGCGGCGATCTCCTCCGCCGTCGTGACCGGCCACTTCTCCGCGTAGAACTTGTCCATCGCGGGCTTCACCTTGTCCAGGTAGGGCTGCAGGTCGGTCATCTCACAGAAGGTGACGCCCGCGTCCTCGCACTGGGCCCGCAGCTCGGCTTCCATCTCCTCGCCAAGCGCCGTGGCGTACTCGGTGGCTTCGGCAGCCGCCTCGTCGATCATCGTCCGGTAGGCCTCGGGCAGGCCGTTATAGAATTCGGCGTTCATCTGCCACATCGAGATGGAATAGTAGTATTTCGACAGGGTGATGTAGTCCTGCACCTCATAGAGCTTGTTGGTGACCAGCTGGTCGAAGGGGCCCTCCGAAGCGTTCACAACGCCCATCTGGAGCGAGGTGAAGAGCTCGGGCAGCGCGATCGGAACGCAGGTCGCGCCCAGCGCGCCGAAGGTGTCCATGAAGAGCGCCGACTCGGGGGTGCGGATGGTGAGCTTGGCGATGTCGTCGACGCTTTCGATCGGCGTGTTGGAGGTGATGTGCCGGTAGCCGCGGCCCATCACGCCGAGGGTGTAGAGGTTGTGGCTGTCGAGCATCTCCTTGCGCATCGCGTCGCCCAGCTCGCCGTTCCACACCGCCATGAAGTGGTCCTTGTCGCGGAAGACGAAGGGGGAGTCGAAGAAGGAGTATTCGGGCGTGAAGATCGAGATCGGCAGGGTGCCGAACGCCGCCATGTCGATCTCCCCGAGCTTGAGCGCCTCGGCCTGCTCCTTTTCGCCGCCCGTCGAGCCGCTGGCGTAGACGTTGAGCGTGATTTTTCCGCCGCTCTTTTCGCCGAGGAGCTCGCCGAATTTGTCGATCCCCTTGAGGATCGCGGTGCCCGGCTCGAAGATGCTCGCCACATGGATTGTCACCTCCGGCAGGTCCGCCGTGTCCGCGGCGGCTCCCGACGGGGCGGCCGTCTCCGGCGCCGCGCTCTGGGCGGGCGCCGCGCTCTCCCCGCATCCCGCCGCCAGGGCCAGGATCATCGCGGAAGCCAGCAGTACGCTCATCAACTTTTTCATAGTTACCTCCTGTTCCTTGTTGGTCCCCAACTTGTGTCGGTGTCTGTTTTATCCTTCCGGCGCCTCCTGCGGCACCGGGATCAGATAGGTTTCCGGCGGGAGGCCCAGCTCCCGGCAGAGGGCGGTGATCTCCTCGAGCGTCTTGTCGTTGAGATAGATGCCGCGGCGGAGGTTTTCCTCACAGGCGAGCATCTCCTTCTGCCCGTGGGTGTAGACACAGGGCGCGCCCTGCGCCGTTTGGGACTCCCGCAGCTTATTCAGGTAGGCGGAAAGGCGGCGTTCGGTCTCCTCCCGGTCGCCGAACATCCCGTAGTCGACCGCCAGGAAAAAGTGGCTGCACCGGTCGCAGTCGAACCGCTTGCGGATTTCGTCGCTCGTCACGCCGCCCGCCAAAATACCCGTCATGATCTCGACGATCATGCCGAAGCCGTAGCCTTTGTGGCTGCCGAACTGCTCCCGCGCCCCGCCGAGCGGCAGGATGCCGCCCCCCTGCTTTTTGCCGATATCGTCCAGTACCCGCCGGGGGAGGGTGCTCGTTTTCCCCTCCGAATCCATCGCCCAGTCGGCCGGGATCTCCAGGCCCTTTTTCGCGTAGACCTCCACCTTGCCGCGCGGGACGACGGTCGTCGCCGCGTCGAAGAGGAAGGGGTAGGGCTCGGCGGGCATCCCGACCGCGATGGGGTTGGTGCCGAGCAGCGCCTGCCGGCCGTTCGTCGGGATCATGATCGCCTCGGTGTTGGTCATCGAGACGCCCAGCAGGTGTTCCCGCGCGATCATCCGCGCGTAGTAGCCCGCGATGCCGTAGTGGTTGGAGTTTTTGACGCACACGATCCCGACGCCTGTTTTTTTGGCCTTTTCGATCGCAAGCCGGGTCGCCATCATGGCGGCCACCTGCCCGATGTATTCGTGCGCGTCAATGAGCGCGGAAACGGGCGTCTCCCGGACGACCTCCGGCTTTCTGTCCCGCTTGATCCTCCCGATCCTGGTGATGCCGTTTGTGTAGAGGGTCATCCGCTGGCACCCGTGCGACTCGATGCCGAAGAGGTCGGCCGTCAAAAGCACGTCGGTGATCTCCCGCGCCTCCTCCTCCGTGTAGCCGTACCGCCGGAACACCGTCTCGGAAAGCGCCTTCATCCCCTCGTAGGAAAAACGGTTGTCCGCCATCTTCTTCACTCCCCTTTGTCCGCGCTTACGGTCTCCAGAAATCCGCCCTCTTCCAGCGCGCCTCGGATGCGCCGCTTTTCCTCCTCGCCCATGTGGCAGATCGGCCCGCGCGGCCAGCCCGCGTCGCGGCCCATGAGACGCAGCGCGTATTTGATGCGGATGGGGAACTGGCTGCCCGCGATCGCCTGCCAGGTGAAGTACATGCGGTTTTGCAGCTCGAGCGCGTGTTCCCGCCGGCCCTCCTTGAAATCCTTCCACATCTCCACGCAGAGCTCGGGAAAAACGGTCAAAATTGCCGAGATCGCGCCGTCCGCCCCCAGCTCATAGGTCGAGCAGAGCATGTCGTCGGTCGCGCTGAACACCTTGCCGCGCTTCCCGTTGACCATCTTCATCTCGTAGAAGGCCATGATGCCGCCGACGCTCTGCTTGATTCCGACGACGTTTTCGATCTCCAGCAGCTTCCCAAAGAGGGGGGCGGTGATCGTGTTCTGAGGCACGACGTTGTAGATCACGATCGGGAGCCCCACCCGGTCGGAGATTTCCCGGTAAAAGTTGTAATTTCCCTCGTCGTCCGGGACGAGCACGTTATAGGAGACGGGGGTGACCATCAGCGCGTCGGCGCCCGCCTCCTTCGCCGCGAGTCCGGCGCTGACGGCGGCGGGGGTGCTGTTGCGGATGACGCCCGCAACCACCGGGATCTCCGGATCCTCCGCGCGGATGAGGCGGACAAGCTCCGCCAGCTCGCCGTCGGTGAGGGCCGCGCCCTCTCCGGTGCTGCCGCCCGGGCTGATCCCGTCCACGCCCGCGTCCAAGAGGCGGCGGATCTCCCCCTTGGCGCGCGCGGCGTCGAGCCGCCCCGCCTCGTCAAAGGGGGTGACCAGCGGCGCGATAATCCCTTCGATTGCCTTGACCATGCAACGGCCTCCTTTGCAATTCGGTAATATTGTCTGATCTCAAATACAGAATAACGGCTTTGCAGAAAATTGTCAATCTTTTTTCTCCTTATTTTATATTTTTATGGAATACCAACAATAATAAGCATAAGATTTTGTCCGGATACGCGCATTTAAAAGCGGTCTCACCTGTTGACATTCCGCGGGTTCCGGTTTATAATTTCTTTGTCATCAGACAATCATATCAAAAGAGGGAGGCCCATCCATGAACCTGCGCGAAACATACGGCAAGATCCTGCTGCCCCTCGTGACCCCCTACGGCGAAAACGAGGAGATCGACTACGGGCGCTACGCCGAATTGATCGAATACCTCATCCAAAACGACCTCTGCGACAGCTTCATCGTCACCGGCACCACCGGCGAGGCGAGCCTCTGCACCTTTGACGAGCGCGTCAGGCTCATGGAGACCGCCGTCAAAACGGTCGCGGGCCGCAAGCCGGTCATCGCCGGCACCGGCTGCGCCTCCACCAAGGAGACGGTCGCGCTGACCCGGAGGGCCGAAGCGCTCGGCATCGATACGATGCTCGTCGTCTGCCCCTTCTACAACAAGCCCACCCAGGAGGGGATCTACCGCCACTACCGGGCGGTGGCTGAGTCCACCAGGGCAAAAATCATCCTCTACAACATCCCGATTTTTGTCGGCGTCAACCTGGAGGCCGAGACGGTCGGGCGGCTCGCCGCCATCCCCAACATCATCGGCGTCAAGGACGAGGCGGGCGTGAATCCGACCCAGGTCACCGACTACTTCCTCGCGACGCAATCGGCCGATCCCGACTTTCTCATCTATAACGGCGACGACGTGATGCTGCTGCCCACCATCGTGCAGGGCGCGATGGGCATCGTCTCGGGCGGCGCGCACATCTTCGGGCATGAGATCCGCGCGATCTTTGAGGCCTTCGCGAAGGGGGAAAACGAAAAGGCGCGCGAATGCTTCCTTCCGCTCTACCGCTTCTGCAAGGCCTGCGGCCAGAACGGCCGCATCCTGCCCAACTCGATCATGCGTCCGGCCATCGAGCTCGTGACCGGCGTCAGGGTCGGCCCGGCGCGGGGCCCGCTCGCGCCCATTACCGACGCCGAGCTGGCCGTCCTGAAGGACGCCCTGCACAAGGCCGGCAAGCTCTGAAAACGCCTGTTCCCCCCAAAACGGCAGACGCCGGCCCGCCAGCAAAAGCTGGC
>ENA-UOIV01001862-UOIV01001862.1-human-gut-metagenome-genome-assembly--contig:-C59-NODE-1862-length-16214-cov-7.509933_pt1 | contig 16214 bp, 10 predicted proteins | sample MGYA00242333_ERZ723880 | MGnify/ENA metagenome assembly ERZ723880 | reverse complement strand
ACGGAACGATTTCATTCGCATGAAGTTCATGCTCGAACTTGTTTGGCAATCGGTCCGTGGGGATCAAGCCGCTTTGCATCAACCGTGCAATGAAGGTGCCAGTTCCTGAAAACGGATCAAGAATGTGAATGCCGTCATCCGCGATACTGCAGTTGAATTCCTTCTTCAGTAGATCAGCCACTGACTGATTAATGAAGTCGACAATTTCGATCGGGGTATAGACAATCCCAAGTTTTTCCTGTTGCTTGGGGAAGGCTGCCTTGAAGAATTTTTCGAAGAGCTCTTTAATAAGTAATTGACGATCTGACGAAGTTTTAATTGTCCTTGTGCGATTCCGGACGGATCGATAAAAATCCTCAAGAGATTTAGTCGCTAATTTCATGGATTCCTTATCAAGAGAATCCATCATGGACGTCATCGCAATTGCGATAGGATTCTGCTTTGAGAATTCGTAAGACGTTCCTTCACTTGTTTGGATAGTGAACAGCGCATCCAAAATAGGCTGCGTGACGACGTGTTGCCCCAGCATCTCGACGATTTCGTCGTCTGTCAAACTGTCGTTCAACGTCGCTTTGAGCTCTTTTTTGAAAGACTCGAATGCTTCTCTGGATTTTGTTTTTGTGGGGTCCTTAAGCACATCGTTGATGTGCTTAATTTGTAGCTGACAAATTTTTCCGACATCTTCGGCCCAATCGCCCCATTCACGACGATTCCCGACACGCTTTACAATTCGCGCACGAATCTCTTGCTCAAGAATTTCGTCATGATTAAAGTCGAAAACTTCCTGAACTGGAGGAGTAGGTTTCGTTGGTTTTGACTTAATTATCTTCGGATTTTTCTTTGCCTTTTTATTTAACTTTTTGTTCGTAACACAAACTACTTCAATTTTTGAGCTGTCGATAATATTTCGCTGGCCGTCCACAATGGCGCCGAATTCGGTATCGATCGACTTCAAGGCATTCAAAACCTGCCAAACGACATCGAAGTCCGCATTGTTGTTTAGCGCCACGCTGGGGTCTAACCCCGCCGGCGTAACGATCGGAATAATGACATAGCCGCGCTTTTTGCCGGTTTGTGGCGACACGCGCATAACGCGACCGACCGTCTGAACAACCTCAACCTGAGATTTGCGCGGCGATAAGAAGAGAACCGCATCGAGCGACGGCACATCAACGCCTTCAGACAAGCAACGGACGTTGAAGAGAATCTTGCAGACATTCTCTTCCGGCTCTTCGCGCAGCCAGTTAAGCAAAGCGTCCTTTTCAGTCGCGTTCATGGAACCGTCTATGTGACGGGTCTCGCACTTCAACGGATAGGCAAGATCGTAGGCTTCTCGGCTGAGGTTTTTATCTATCTTAGACAATTCCTCGAATTGCTGATCCTTGAACTCTTCGATCGTGGACTCGAAGTTCTCCGTGAACCGCTTCGAAGAAGTCCGGTCAAGGTACTTTATGTTCGGTTCTATGATCTGCGCAAAGCCAACGGCGCGCCGCATCGGTTGGCGATCGTCAGACATTGACACTTCGTTCACCAGGTCAAGTTTGGAGAGTGCTCGCCAACAACCGATCACTTTCGCAGCGTGCTTGACAGGCAGTCCGCCGGCCTGAACTAGCTCGTAATCGCTGAGGGCTCGTTCCTTCAAAATGTTCTCTTCAACGGAAAGAACGATTACCTTGTAATCGACCAGACTTCCTAATGCGACCGCTTGGGAGAATGTGATCGTGTGGAATGTCGGGCCGTAAATTTGCTCGTCGTCCATGGAGTACAGGACAACTTCGCCGTTGTTCTTTTGCTCCTTGACAAGGTCGCCGTAAATCCTCGGGGTAGCAGTCATGTAAAGGCGTTTCTTGCCTTTGATAAAGTCATCCGAATGGATTCTCTGGAACGGGGCGTCGCTCTCGTCTTGATAATGTCCCCCTGCCGTACGATGCGCTTCGTCACAGATGATAAGGCCAATTTCCTCCATCCCGAACTTATGCTGCGCCTCGCTCACAACCTCAATAGATTGGTAGGTTGAGAAAATCACCGTCATCCCGGTCTTGCTACGAGCCTTCTTCACCTCTTCGGCGAGCCGGTCGGCCTTGGTTGTTGCGGGATAGCTAAGGTCGCTTGCGGACGTAATTTCATCAACGTTTTTGAGGTCTGCCTTGCCCGTTGTTGCGTCAGAGCATACGGCGAACGCATGGATCGGAACGGCACATTGACGCTTCCAGTCAGTGAGAGTCTGAGAAAGAAGCGCAAGGGACGGAACAAGGAACATAACAAATCCATTATTCCCCTCCATTTTTTCGGCTATCTTCATGGAGGTGAAGGTTTTCCCCGTTCCACAGGCCATGATCAGCTTGCCGCGATTATTCGTCTTAAAACCTTCAATCACGCGCTGAATTGCCTCTTCCTGATATTTCCTCGGAGTTCGCTTCTTTTGCTGAACAACCTTTCCTGTATTCAGATAGACCGACCAGTTGATCCGTGAAGACGCGAGCATCGAACGTCTGACCAACTGAATCGGTGGCGTAACATTCTGCATCTCAGTCAGGGCATTCTCTGACCAGTTTTCATTCGTCGTGATGATGTAGCGTTGCTTGAAGTAATCGCGATTCGAAGCAGCAATGAACGAATCTACGCCAGACTTGGGGACCACCGCATCCTTATCGTAAAACTTGCATTGAATGGCAGCAAAGGCATCTGGATCGTCTTCGAGGGTTGCTACGAGATCAATACCAATATCTTTGCCACTCTGTTCTAGCTCAGGATGTGACGAAGCCCATTCCTCGAATGTTTCGACTTTAGAGAAAAGATCACAGTATGACTGATCTTGCGTCAGCCAATCTTTAATCAGCGTTTCAAAGCGCGTACCCGCATCTCTTTTAATATTGTTTGATGCCTGCTTGATACTTTCAAGCAGTGCTTCAAATGCGGATTCATTGTTAGCAAATTCAGACATAACTGATCCCAAGTGGCATGAATTAACTTTTAAGATATTTGTACAATGTCGTTCGACCGATTTTCAGGTCTTTTGCAACTTTTGTTTTAGGTATACCTGAAGCTATACGACGTTTAGCTTCTTCTAGGCGTTCGCTATCAACCGGTTTTCTTCCGCGATAGACTCCCCGAGCTTTTGCTAGTGCAATTCCTTGCTGCTGACGTTCTCTAATTAGCGATCGCTCAAATTCAGCAACCGCTCCCATCATCGCAAGCAAAAGCTTGCTAATTGCCGACGTTTCCCCTGAGGCTGATAATTCAATCTTTTCCTTAAGGAATTTGATGGTCACTCCTTTGTTCTGTAGTTTTCGTGTGACATCCAAAAGATCCATAAGGCTCCTTGCAAGGCGATCCATAGAACAGATCACCAACACATCCCCTTCGCGGACGTATTCCATCATCGCAGAAAAGCCCGGACGATCCAGGTTTTTACCGGAAACCTTGTCGATGAACAGTTTTTCAACGTTTTCAGCCTTCAGCTGAACGAGTTGCCTGTCGAGGTTCTGATCAACGCTACTGACGCGTGCATAGCCAACAATGGTCGAGTTCGGCATAGTGTTCGGTTTGGAAGGTACGAACAAACCTGTTCGTTAATCGGATATTAGGCCCTATGCGAACATACGTTCGGATAGGGTTGCATCGTTCGCCTAAAGTGTACCCCAATGAACGTCATCGTTCCGGATGCACACGGCGACTGGTTTAATCAGCGTGATGATTCGTTTTCACACTTCATGCGCATGGATGGCAAGAAAACAAAAGAAGTGGCTATCTTTAAAGATTATTCGCTTGGTGTAAATACAAATAGAGATGCATGGGTCTATAACTCTAGCAGACAAACAGTAATAAACAGTACTAAACGAAGTGTCCTAGCCTTCAATAAGGCATTGGGGGAACTTAATTCTGGTTTAGATACATCTTCAGTAAGGCAGAAATACATCAAAGATGTAGCATGGTCGAGTAGTTTAGTGTCTAGGCTAGAAAGAAAAATTCCTAGTGATTTTTCAGAAAGAAGAATTCAAAAATCTCTTTACAGACCTTTTTTTAAACAAAATTTATACTTTGATCCAGAATCAGGATTTACACATAGACCAGGTAGATGGAAATACATTTTCCCGGATTCTAAAGCAAAGAATCTGGCTATTTGTTCATCTGGGGTAGGCTCAAAAGAATACTCTTGCTTGATGGTCGACCACATTCCATGCCTCGACTTTCTCGAAAAAACGCAATGCTTCCCGCGTTGGCTTCCCGGTGAGCAAACCAAAGGAGCAGAAGATACACTCGACTTTGGCGAGCAGAGCGTGATGCCGAGCGGCTTCTCTCCGGAGGCACTGCCACACTTCCAGGCTGCATATCCGGGCAAGCCGATCACTGAAGATGATCTCTTCTACTATATCTACGGCATCCTTCATTCCGAGGACTACCGGATGCGTTACGCCAACAATCTGATGAAGGAGTTGCCGCGCATTCCGCGTGTCGCCACCTACGAGCAGTTCATGGCCTTTGTCGAGGCCGGTCAGGAGCTTGCTCGGTTGCACGTGCACTTTGAAGATGTTGCGCCATACGTCGGCGTCAAATTTGAGTACACGAAGGTCGGGCAGCCGTCCTACCGCGTGACGCAGATGAAGTGGGGCAAGATCAAGGGGAAGACCGGCAACGCAGCCAAAGACAAGACCACGCTGATCTACAACGATTGGATCACCGTGAAGAACATCCCGCTTGAAGCGCAGGAGTATGTCGTCAACAAGAAATCGGCGCTCGATTGGGTGGTGGAACGCGCTTGCGTCAGCATCGACAAAGCTTCCGGCATCGTGAACGACTTCAACGACTACGCGGCCGAGATGGGCAGCGAACGTTACCCGTTGGACCTCTTCCTGAAGATCATTACGGTCAGCCTGGAAACGATGAAAATCGTAAAGACACTGCCCAAGCTAGAGATCCATCCGTTGGATAAATAAAGTTTGTGGAGTGGTTTCATTCAATAAGACTGAAACCACTCCACATTGGTTTGCCCCTTCGGTTGACGATATGTCGGCCGTTTGGCGAACGAGTTCCATTTTGGAACAAGTTGCCGCTTTGCAATGGCTTTGCCTCGTACATCAAAGAAATCCTTAGGGAAGGTCTGAGGAAGGTCTGAGCAAGTGCCAATTTTTATGACTGCAACCGGAAAATCCGGACCAAACACATAAATTCGGTTGTTTACAGTCTAAAAATTGGCAGTTTATGCTGTTTTTAGTGGAAATTTCCACAATATAGGCACAATTAGGCCGTCAATCTCTTCAGGTAACAATCGAAAGTGAAGAGATTGCAGAGCGCCAGCATCGTATTGATGCGATGCGCATTCTTCGCAATGCCGCGATACCGGGTCTTGCGGTACGACATCTGAAGCTTCACACGCGCAAAGACATGCTCAACCTTCGGTGAATGTCAAGTGAGCTTTCGCCGATTTTGTTCTTAAAAAGTAGGTTGTAGTCTGAGCTCAGTGAGGGCTTTTCCCTCTCCGCCTTCGGCGGATTCACCCAAAGTGTTTTGGCCCGTAGAAAAACCTTTGATGCAGCTGTGCAGCACCGTTCGCGCGGAGAGGTCGGCAGGCCGGTAGAATGAGCCTCCTCAGGCAGGAGGAGGCCGAGCCTGAGGCCCGCGGAAAACCGCCGAACGCCTTGTTGCAGCAGCAGCGGGGCGTTTGTTCAAGCTGCCTTGGCATGCTTTTCCTCCAACTGTCCATTTTCGGGGTTAAGCCACACCTCTTTGATCGGCGTACAGTTCAGCACTCTCCCGGTGATCCAGCGCTCCGGATGGCGTCTGCGAGCCTCCAGCATCGTCTCCCTGCGTCGGCGCAGCACCTTCGGGTTCTCGCACGACAAGTCGAGCCTTGAGAATGCGTTGAAGAACTACACGGGCTCGAAGGCCGACAAGGCGATCCTTGCGCTTTCGACCGATCTTCACTTCGGTCAGGGCGGCTCGCTCACCGTAGGATCTGTTAATGACGCCAAGGGCACTGTGAACCTCGGTTCGGATGCTCTTCTGCTTCTCGGCACGACGCAGCTCCACGGTGAAGCCCTGCTCAACGGCGAAAGCGCTCAGCATCTGCACGCAGAAGACGGCGCCGTCATCGCCATGACGGACGATCTTCTTTGGGGCAACCACTATCTCATGAAGGGGTTCGACGCCGCTTCGACGGACGAAATCCTCAAGGTAGGCGTGCTCGACAAGGACGGCAAGAAGCTTGAAACCCGAAAGAACGACAAGGGCATCTTTGTGACCGTCGGCTCCGACAACATCCTCGACAAGGACAAGTCCTACAGACTCGTCAACCAGATGAACTGGCTTCTGGACGGGAACCAGGATCTTTCTTCCGTGCATGGGGATGTGGCCTTCCTCACCAACGCATTGGTTGACAAGAACGGTGCCCTTGCGACGAATCGCATGGAAGCTCTTGCTGCAGATTCGAGTGCCTTGGCCGAAACGCAGCGCATGGGTGCTCAAGTACAGACGACGATGCTCGATCATGCTTCCTCGGCACGAAAAGGTTATGGAACCTTCTGGGTTGACGGGATCTACTCGAAGACCGATAGCGGTGACTTCACGCGCTTCACGCGCTCGACGGGCGCCTACGGCTACGAAGCCGACACGACGGGTTTTGCGTTCGGTGCCGATCTGCCCATGGGCGACGACACTTGGCGTCTGGGCGCGGCTTTCTCGGCGCAGCGTGGAGACCTTGACGGCAGCTACGGCCTTTCGTCCGACATCGAGGGCTACGGCTTCTCGGTCTATGGCGGCAAGACCTTCTCCACTTGTCTCAATGTCTCGGGAGCGCTCACGTACATGACGGCCAATCATGAAGTCGATGCGTACAACCTCGGAAAGGTGAAGGCCGACATCGATGCCGACATGTGGGTGCTCGGTGCCCGCATGAGCATGCCGTTCGGATAGAACCGCGTTTGGATGACGCCGTACCTTGGTGTGGATGTCATGAAGCTCACGCAGGACGGCTTCACGTCCTCGTGGTCGGGAATGGACGCCTTCCGCTACTCGGATGTTGATGCCACGATCGTGCGCACGCCCGTTGGCGTCAGGGCGGGTACCTTCATGCCGCTTGAACTCTTCGGACGCTCAGGCACGGTCAACTGGGATGCGGACATCTCCTTCATTCCGCAGTTCGGCGACAAGGATGCGGACTTCAAGGTTTCCGGCATTTCAAACGGTCATTCCGACGGCATGAGCGCCGAGTTCGTGAACGACTGGCTGAGCCAGGCCAAGTTCGGCATGAACTATCAGGGTGCAGCAGGTGCCTTTGGTCTCTACTACGCCGTAGAGAAGGGTGACGTCCGTAACTGGTCGAGCAGCGTGAACGCCAAGGCCAGCTTGTTCTTTTAAATCAGAAACCGTCGGATGCCGAACGGCACGTCCGAATGCTCAGCACTGATTGAGCATAGTGGTGTGGGAGGGAGTGCCTGTGAGGGCACTCTCTACCCGATTGGTCGAAGGAAAACGCGTTAGGCAATATCTACTGTCCAATAGATTAATGGATTTCCGAAGGGAACCTCGTAATCTTTCAGGGAAAACCCAGATGGCGAGATAAAAGAGTCTGCCTAACAGACAGGCGTTTGTAACGGATTGTTGTACAAAAAAGACTTTCTCTGATTTCGTCGCCCGATTCCGAGAAATACGCAAGCGCTTTTACAAAAGTTACAAAAAACTGTTGTAAGCCGTGACGTGGTGGAAACCCAAAACGGCTTAGGGAGTTTGATTTAAATCCAACCGCGGGGGGGGGGCGGATAGTCTGTCAAGTGCACTTTCTCGTCGATTCGGGAGAGGCAGGACCCAACCAACCATTATTTGGAGTAAATCATGAATCGCGTTTTCAAGACCAAGTGGAGCGTGGCTCATCAGGAGTACGTCGTCACAGACGAAAAGCATACGACCAAGACCAAGTCGACGAAGAGCGCCGTGGCGTTGGCTGTGGCAGCCATGATGTTCGCCGCCGGTACCGCTTCGGCTTCCTTTGTTGACACAAGCTTTGTCGCAGACAATCCCTTCGTGTTCCAGCAGGCCAAGAAGTCGTTTGAAACGGCTGAATACCAGAAGAACTGGGGCCTCTCTGCCATGAAGGCTTCTTCGGCTTATGCGCTTGGCTATCATGGCCAGGGCGTCAAGGTCGGCATGATGGACTCCGGCTTCCTGACGACGCATCAGGAACTTTCCGGTGATCGTTGGCACACCGTCAAGGCTGAAGGCAACTACTCTCAGAGTGGCGAACGTTATCCCCAGTACGCATACGGCTCCAAACCCAAGGATCCTGTCAAATATAACAAGGGCGATAAATTCTCGGTTGATGGCGCCTACAACCCAGACTTCAACGACAACCACGGCACGGGTTGCGCCGGTGTCTATGCTGGTAACCGCGATGGTGTCGGCATGCACGGCGTAGCTTGGGGTTCCGAGTTTTATTCGGCTAACACCGGCGGCACGGACGACACCAACTACGGTCCCTTCCCTGATTACAACTTCTTCAAGGCCGGCTACGACGCTCTGGTCGCCTCTGGCGTCAAGATCATTAACAACAGCTTCGGCACCAATCTGAAGCAGGTTGACGAAAACGGCAACATCCTCGACTACTACCACAGCGGCCCCGAACTCACGACCGTCAACGACATCGAATACGAATACTTCCTCTTCAAGAAGCAGTACAACAATAACGACGCCGATCCTGAACTCAAGGGCAAGAGCTTCGTTGATGCGGCTTGGGATGCCGTGAAGGACAAGGACGTCATTCAGGTCTTCACGAACGGTAACAACGACCGTGCCAACCCGTACCATCGTGCGCTCTATCCGTATTTCAACCCTGAAGCTGAAGCCCAGTGGATCGCCATTGCCGGCCTGCGTCAGATGGACAAGAACACGGATCCTGACAACTACAAGCTCGAAGCCAACTTCAATGAGGCCGGTTACGCCAAGTACTGGACGCTCTCCGGCCCGGGCCAGAACGGCTATACGGCCAACAAGGCCGGCAACAACGTCTATGGCAGCTACAGCGGCACGTCCATGGCTGCTCCGTTCATCTCCGGCGCCTTTGGTGTTCTGGCCTCCCGTTATCAGGACATGAGCGCCGTTCAGGTTCGTGAAGTTCTGCTGACGACTGCCAACCACAAGAATGCCGACGGTAGCGACATGATCGGTTGGGCCAATGCTGACGGCAAGACGCCTGCCGAAGGTGAGGTCTCCGATCGCATGGGTTGGGGCGTGCCTGATCTTGAAAAGGGCATGTATGGTCTTGGCCAGTTCCTTGGTCACTTCGATTACAACCTAAAGAAGGGTCATACTGACGTTTGGTCGAACAACATCACCCAGGTTGCTCTCGAACAGCGTGAGCGTGAAGATATCGCCTGGCTGAAGTCTGCACTGAAGAATGCCGATCAGTTCAAGTTTGATGGCTCCGAAAGGATTGACCTCTCTAAACTTAAGTTCAATATTTCTAACGATCCTGCCGACTATAAACTCACAAATACCAGCACTGGCGAAGCCAATAAGGATGGCAAGGAACATAACTATGACCTCGCTGGTATCAAGGACAAGAACATCTCGCTTGAAGATGCAAAGAAGTGGCGTCTTGAGTACTACACGAAGCGTGCCGAAGCCATCATTAATAAGATCAATGGTGGCCTCTACGACGGTTCTCTCACGAAGAGCGGCGAAGGTACGCTCGTCCTGACGGGTGACAACGATTACGACGGCAAGACGACTGTTGCCGGCGGCACGCTTCTCGCCTTCTCTGAGTCCATCGGTACCGACCATACGGTTACTGTTGGCGACAAGGGCACGTTCGGTGTGCTGTCCGCCTACAACGATACGTTCACGCAGAAGGGTCTGTTGAACAGCCAGAACAAGGACGAAGACAAGCTGAACATCGTCATCAAGGACGGCGGTACGCTTTACATCGACGGCGCTTCTGACGTCAAGGTTCAGGGCGTTACGTTTGAAGGCGCCAAGAACGTCAAATTCGGTCTTGCCGGCGCTGATCATAACAAGCTGATTCAGGTTTACAACGGCGAAGGTTCTTCCGTTGCCGGTTCCTTCGCGTCTGACTCCGCTCTCGCACTTGAACAGTCCGATCTTAAGAAGGGCGAAGACTTCGTCGACTCCCTCTTCTTTACGGTCGACAGCGCCACGCTTTCTACCGACAAGAAGAAGATCGAAGTTTCGATGAAGCGTGATGAAGGCGTCACGTTCCAGTCCTTCGCCAACGGCGCCAACCAGAACAGCATCGCCAGTGCCATCGCTGCTTCCGGCAACACCCTGATGGGTGAGCTTCTCGCTGCGTCCGACAAGAGCCAGCTCGAGTATGTCTACTCCACGCTCGACGATGACTTCTATGTCACCGCCCGCAACGCCCTCGTGACGAACGCCACGCAGGTAACGCGCGCCGTCATCGATCAGGCCTCCGGCATGGGTGAAGGCCGCCGCGCTGAGTTCGACGAAGGTCGTGCTCATGTCTGGGCTACTGGTATGGGTCGCTGGGGTGAGGCCGACGGCAATGCCCACAGCCTCGACGTCGACTTCACGGTCGGCATGGTCGGTGCTGAATTCAACGTCTGCCAGGCTACGAAGCTCGGTGCCTTCTTCGGCTACGGCGACACCGACTACAGCGGCGCTCAGGGCAAGATCGACGGTGAAGACAAGCACTTCGGCATCTACGGCTTGACCGACATCGGCAACATCTCGATGACCTACGGCATTGCCTACACTGACGAAGATCGTGATACCACGCGCCACCTCGGCGGCGTTGCGACGAGCCACAGCGAAAACGCTTCCGTCCTTCAGGGCTTTGTTGAAGGTGCGTACAACTTCGACCTCGGCGTCGCCAAGGTCTCCCCGTACGTCGGCTTCACTTGGGCCCGCGTTGAGACCGATGACGTCGTTGACGGCGCTCTTGACCACAACTTCAAGACCGAAGGCGTGAAGGACGACATCCAGATCGCAACGATCGGTGCCCGTACCTCCATGCCGTTCACCATGGGCACGATGCCGGTCGCCGTCAAGGCCGACCTTGGCTACTCGCACTTCTTCGGTGACAGCGACGGTGTTGCTCGTGTCCAGATGGGCGAAGGCGGCCAGTTCGCCACGATCGAAGGCTCCGACCTCAAGGGGCAGGTCAACTTCGGTCTCGGCATCGTCGGCAAGGTTGCCAAGCATGCGACCGTTGGCGTGTCCTACACCGGCGCCTGGGGCTCCGATGTTGACTCGCACGGCATCATGGGTAACCTCCGCATCAACTTCTGATGATCTGAGGACGTGACCCGATAAGTCATCGGGTCGCACGGTACCGACCGAACTCGCAGTCGGTCGGTACCTTTCTCAAGCGTCTTGCCATGAGGATGCTTGCGAAAGGCAGTTGGTCCTGCTGGGCTGCTCGATGTAGCCACTTGCCCCGTTGGTTTCGCGCCGACGGGGCATTTTCTTGCTCAACGGCGAATTCCCCCTTTTTCTTGGTTCGGTCGAAACTCAATCGGACGGTTTCTCTTCCGAGTTGATAGGCTCAACGCCGTGCTCGTTGAAGCTCCCCTGTCTGAAGACAGAGGATTCACTTTGACCATCAGACAGCTCTTTCAGGGGGCAAAGCCGCCTGAACGTCACCGTCCGTACAAAGTGTGTGCGGCAGACCTCTTTCCCGTTCCGCCTTGCTTTCGCAATTCGGCTTCGTGAGCCCTGAAGCGCCTTTCGACACTTCAGGGTCGCTACAAGGTTCATGACGACACAGACCGCTGCCGCTCAACAGTGCTTCCGCAGTCGTCCACTTCTCCAGGAGAAGGGCTCGGTCGTGTCCTTTTTCAGTTGCATGGCACGCCAGGAATGCACTCATGGCGTCTCGCTGCACGAGCGTGCCTGTGTTTCCCCAGCGGTGCCACCTTTCCTTCAACGGCTTCTTGCGGTACGCATCCGTTGGCGGATCGTACTGCGACATCTTCAGCTTATAGGCATTGAGTTCGATCACCTCGCAGCCGGCGCTTTCAGCCTTGCGTTTGAGATGCTCCACAAACTTACCCATTCCCCTCCGGTTTGTCGACCGTCCGAAGCTGCGTTGAAAAGTATCTGGACTATAGGTAGAGCGGGTTTTTAGGCTTTCCGGGACACTTGAGGTCATTCCCAATCAGGAGGATCTCATGATCGATTCCATCTGGCGCAGGGCGTATGACGCCTGGCAGAAATCCGGCCTTACCCGCCGGGCCTTCCATCAAACGCACATCTCCACCTTCTTCCCGGAACAGCCGCCGTGCATCTGGACGCTCTATAAAAAGTTCCAGCAGATTGAGCGCCTCATCGAGGCTGAAGCCGTCAGCCGCATTCAGAACGCCGGCACTGTTGCCGTGGTCGAGCTCCCAGCCGTTCCCGTTCACGCCTCCAAACCTTCCCGCATTTCGACGATCCCGAAAAAGCCGGTTCCGATCGTGCGTCCGCAGCGCTGCTCGAACCGTTCCGCACGGGAGGTGCGTCTGAAGCTGCCGAACGGCACGCTCCTGGAATTCACCTCCGAATCGCCCGAGCTTCTTGCCATCGGCATGATGCAGGCAGCCGGAGGCTCATCATGATCATCGACTTCAAGGCGCGCAGGACGACGCTCGTTGCTTCTCCCGTTGACGGACGAAGCGGAATTCCGACGCTCACCACTTTGGCGGAGTCGCTTCTGGGCATCCCGATCACAAAGGGAGAGGACTACGTCGTCTTCGTTTCCCGCAGCCGCAAGGTCTGCAAGATCGTCTTCTGGGACGAGAGGGGTGCATGCATGGTCGTGCGTCGTCTCAACGACGGACGGTTTGCGCGATTTCTGATGAGAGCGTCCGGACCTGCGGCGGCCCCCATTACGCCGGACGAACTGGCGGCGTACCTGGATGGCGAAGATCTGCAGGTAGAACGGCGAGGGATGCTTAAAAATTGATTAAAATCAAATAGATGAGCAATTGGTGCAAACTCCGAAAAAGAGATCGAAATGAGACGCATTCAAATATGAGCGCAGGACCCTCCGGTGCCCTCACAGGGGCCTTCGGAAGACGTCGGGAGACTAAAAAGCCCTCCTTCAAGGAGGTCCTTCCAGAGCGCTTGTAGTGATCGTTCTGAGCTACTGGCAGTAGTTAAGACGAGGATTTTTAGCGAGCTGAAAACGGGTAAAATTACGCCATCGCAACACTGTTTTCGAGCGCTCCATGTCCGTCGATTTCTCACGTCTTCCCCGCGAAAAGCTGATCGCCCTGCTTCTGGAATCCCGAAAGCAGGCTGATGCGGCTAAGGCGGAGGCTGCAGTCGCTCTGCAGCATGCTGCTGAAGTCGAGGTCCGGCTGGATCTTTCCGAAAAGAAATACGCCGCCGCGGCAGTCTTCCTCTCCGAAGTTGCTCCCTTGATTCACGGCATGCGCCTGGATGTGGAGCGCAATATCGGTGCGGATCCCGAGGCGAACAAACAGCTTTTTGAGGATCTCCTCAAATGCGTGCGCCAGCTTGTCGCCGAGGCGCGCAATGCTGAAAAGTTCAAGGAGCTTGCTTTCGGCAAGGGCGGAGAAAAGCTCAACCCTGAGCTTGCCAAGCTTCTGAAGCACAAGAGGACATTCAGAATGACATCAAAGCCCTCGAAGACGGCCTCCGGCAGGCGGAAAGGGCTCAGGCGGCTCTTGCTGAAATCCAAAAGGAGCAGAACAAGGCGCTCGCCGGGAAAGAAGCGTCTTCGGACAATGCCGAAGGGAAGAAGGATCCCGTTGCCCTGATGGCGACGATTTCAAACGCCCGCACGCCTAAGAAGCCCGAGGACGAAAAGTCTGCCGACGGGAAGAAGAGGAATCTGCGCGGGCGGCAGAAGTCGAAAAACGATCTTCCTCAGGTGCTCCGCATCCCGGAAACGGCTGATGCAGGCGTCTGCCCGACATGTCATTTCAAGCTCAAGGAACTCGGCGTGCAGGTAGCGCGTCTTGCGGCGGTTCTCCAATCTCTGCGGGATCGCTTCGTGAATGCAGAATACAAAATCCCGCTCTGCTACTGCGAGAAATGCCGAACCGTGCATCCGCTTTTCCCGAAGGACATGCAGTTCCCCGTGAAGCCGGAGCGCACCGTCCCCATGACCTGCCTCGCCGAAGCGGCGAAGCTGCTCAACAACGGCCTGCCGATCAACCGGGTCGAAGTGATGATGTTCAGCCGCCTGAAGTTCGGCTCCAACACGCTCTTTGAGAACCTCTACGACTGGGCGAATCTCAGATTCTTACCTCTGGGAAAACCTACTCGGACACTTTTGACTACAAAACGAATGGTCAAACAGTTCCGGGCAATATTTTTGAATTAGTTATTTCCGGCTCCTCAACGGGAATAACCGCTGAAAACCTCTCTGTCGGCATTTCCACTTACGCTCCTGCCGACAGTACGACTCAAATGCAGACGCTAGCAATTTCTGTTGAAAGTGGGGCGAAAACGACATTTTCAGGCCAAACCTTCTCCGCCAAGGTGGAAACGGATGCCTATGGTACGAATCACTCACAGACAGCTGCTCTGCAGAATGAGGCATCTACTGTGACGATTGATGCTGATTCTGCTGATATTTCTGCGACTTCGCTGGCAAAAAATGGAAAGGCGGTATATGCAGTTTCTACGGGTGGTCCCGGAGCGGTGACCAGCTTCACCGGCGACACAGTGGTCATTCGAGCCGTATCCAATACGGACCGCAACCTTACGCCCAACAACGCCAATAATCGCGGAGAAGTCATGGCACTTGATGCCTATGACAACGGCACGATTACAAGCTCCGAGAATACCGAGATGTATATCACCGTAATCGGCGCGGGTGCAACTCCCGGAGGAACGGCTCAAGGCTCGGACAGTACGGAATATCCCACAGGCGCAGCCTACGTTTACGGCATTGTTGCAGAAGGCGGCTCGATCAACCTGCTCGGAAAGAACACTCTTGATGTCACGGCCGCAGCCGCCAGAGCCATGGGTGTGCGAATTACGAACGGCTCTTACACGATGACTGGCGGCACGCATGAGGGCGCAGGTGCTGTGGTTCTCGGCACTACTTCGATTTCGGTTTCTTCCACAGGTGATGCCTACGGCATTCAAGCGGAGAAATTTACTCCTCCCCAAGGGAGCACCATGTCGCGGCCCATCGCCTTTACGATCTTGGGCGATACGACGATCTCGGCAGAGACGACGGGACCGGACTCAGTGGGAGTGGGCATTGCGATCAACGAGAGCGTCAAGGGCGAAATCAAGGCCGACACGACGATTTCGGCAACGGATACCGCACTCCTGGTTGGTTCAGGCGCGACGCTGAGCGCGGCGAATGCCTCCGTCAACATTCAGAAGGGTGATGTCGAATCCGCCGGCGAACTTAATCTTGTCAACTCCAAAGTGATCCTTGCGAGCGGAAGCACGCTTCAAACGGCGGAGCTTTCCGGCTCGAACTCCTCGATCGTCATCAATTCCGCCAAGGCGCGTACTGTCGCGATTGCGGATAATCAGTCCGAAGGACTGAAGGTCGTTGCGAGCGGTACGCTTGCAGATACTTTCAGCAGCGCCGAAGAGGCTGCGGCGGTAATGAAGAATGCGGTCGCGGCAGAAGGCGTTACGCTTGCTTCTGAGGCCGGTTCCGTTGCCGACAGCTGGACGATGGATGAAAACGGCAATCTTCTGGTTCAGAAGAACGCTTCGCTCGCCGCCGTTCAGGATTTCAACGCCTTCAATTTCTTCCAGTGGCGCAACGAGAACAATCACCTCTCGCAGCGTCTCGGTGATCTGCGCGGGAACCTCCAGTCGGCCGGCGCCTGGGCTCGCGTCTACGGCACTGACAGCAAGTACAAGAAAGATGTCAGCGCCGACGTGAAAAGCAATGCCGTACAGGTTGGCGGCGACGTCGTGATCGACGGGAAGTGGGTCCTCGGCGCTGCCTTCTCTTATACGGACACACGATCCGATTACGACAACGGCGATGCCGAGTCGGATATGTATTCTCTGGCCGCTTATGCGTCCGGCTTCTTCGACTGCGGCGGCTACGTAGATGTCGTTGGTCGTGCGGGCCGTCTGTCGTCGGATGTCTCTCTCGCTACCGGTTCTCTCTCTGGTGGTGTGTTCTCGGCCTCCTATGACAACACGGCATTTGGTCTCTCTACCGAAGTCGGCTACCGCTATCCGTTTGCCGACATCTTCTACCCCAAACTCCCGGGGATGCACCTAGTCCCGGAACACCCGCGGGGGCAAGGGCA
>ENA-UOIV01001860-UOIV01001860.1-human-gut-metagenome-genome-assembly--contig:-C59-NODE-1860-length-16222-cov-5.335746_pt1 | contig 16222 bp, 29 predicted proteins | sample MGYA00242333_ERZ723880 | MGnify/ENA metagenome assembly ERZ723880 | reverse complement strand
CAGGGGGGAGATTGAGATACTGGTGGGACAGGAGGGATGAACTAAAAATCCCCTGTGAGACCTGCGCTACTAAGGGAGATTGCCGAATCAAGAAAGGGTGCTATCAGTGGCAGTGCTGGTTCCGGGAGTATTGGAGGAGGCTGAGGAAACAGTGGATGACATCAAATTAGCCCTTTTGGGCGATAAAGAGACGGCCAAGCGGCTGACGGATGCGGGGGTGCTGCTGTTTGGCAACTGCCTTGACCTGATGCCCAAGCTGCCAGAAAACAGTGTTGACTTTCTTTTTACCGATTTGCCATATGGGACAACAAACTGCAAATGGGACACGCCGATAGACCTTGACCTATTTTGGAGAGAGGTAAAGCGGTTAGTGCGTCCTGGTGGTTGCAAAGCCCTGTTTGCACAAGCTCCGTTTGACAAGGTACTTGGGTGCAGTAATCTGCAAGAACTACGCTATGAATGGATTTGGGAAAAAACACAGGCAACCGGGCATCTAAATGCAAAGAAGATGCCGATGAAGGCTCACGAAAACATCCTGATATTTTACGACCATTTGCCGACCTACAATCCACAGATAACTCACGGACACAAACGGAAAATTTCAACGGCGGCACATAAGCGGAACTGTAGGACGGGGGAAGTATATCATGATTACGCGAAAACTGGGTATGACAGCACAGACAGATATCCGAGGGATGTCTTACATGGGCCGAGCGACAAACAAAAGTTATGCTTGCACCCGGCACAAAAACCAGTATGGTTATGTAAACAGATAGTGCTTACTTACACAAACCCGGGGGATACGGTGCTGGATTGCTGTATGGGCAGCGGCTCTATTGGAGTAGCGTGTCTGGAAACAAAAAGAAGGTACATTGGTATGGAAAAAGATAAGAAAATTTTTGATACGGCAAAGGCCCGCCTCGCCTGGAACACCCGCGCGCCGGTGCTGACGGCGGAGGAGATGGAGATGTTGGAGGGGATGGAGAATGGCTGAATACATTCGGCAAAAGGATATACAGCCTGTTTGCTCGACAAATGAGGCGAGAGAATACTTTTCCAACTGTGGCCTTACATATAGGGACATAAACGACGGCGATATTTTATCTCTCGTTCTGATGCTCAATCAAGATCTTAAAAAGGCGAACAAAAACAGAGAGACAAGCACTGGAAATATGAGGTTGAGCGAAAAAATCAACATAAAGAAAAGACCTGACGGGAGCATTATAACGTGCTTTCTGTACATGAACAGTCACTATTTCACGCAACGCGAATGTATTAGCTTCAATGCAGACGGGTTCATTGGATTTGCTGGATGGGCAGACCAAGGAAACACCAACCCTATTCTGCGGGCATTTCTTCGTTGGTGCGATTCGTTGAAGGAGGCCCATCCATGACGCGGGAAGAAGCGATTGATATTCTTGATGAAATTTTAAGGCTTAATCTTGGCCTTGAACAAAAAGGCCACCCAGCAATCGAGGCCATGAAGGTTGCCCTCTCCGCCCTCACCCCACCCACGCAGGAGCAGATGGAGCGGGTGTGGCCGGGGTGCGAGCGCTGTACTGACCCTGATACAGCAGAGGCTTGGAGCAGGTGGGGCCACCAATACTGCCACCATTGTGGCCGCCCCCTCACCCCGGAGGCGTGGGAGGAACAGAGAAAGAGATGGGAGGCGCTATGGAGCATATCTTAAGCCTTAGCTACGGAAAAGATTCAATGGCGTGCTTTGGGGCGTGTGAACTGCTCGGATGGCCCATAGACAGAGTTGTGACCGCCGAAGTTTGGGCGACAGACACCATCCCCGCCGATCTACCTCCGATGGTCGAGTTTAAGGCTCACGCAGACCGTATCATCAAGGAGCGGTGGGGCATCCAAGTGGAGCATGTTCGAGCTAAGCGCAGCTATGAAGACCTGTTCTATATGGTTTGTCATGGGGAGAAGTCGAGAATCGCCGGGAAAATCTATGGATGGCCCTATCAGAGAGGTCCTTGGTGTAACAGCCGCTTAAAGCAAGCTGCTCTCGCGAAAATCAGAGGGGTACAGTACATAGGTATCGCCGTCGATGAGCCAAACCGCTTTCACATCTTATCCGATACAAAGAAAAGCCCGCTGGTGGAGGCTGGTTGGACAGAGGCCGATTGCCGCCGCTGGTGCGAGGAGAACGACCTGCTTTCTCCGATCTATACCACAGCGGCCAGGGGCGGCTGCTGGTTCTGTCATAACCAGGGCGTAGGGCAGCTTCGACTCCTACGCCGCAACTATCCCGACCTGTGGGCGCTGATGCTCAAATGGGACAAGGATAGCCCTGTGACGTTCAAACCACCCAGAAGACAATGGGTGACAGATCTAGACGGACCAGAAACACGACTTGTGTATGCCGATGATGACGACACCGTGGAACGGGAAGAACGCGGCTACTGGAAGAACTTGCCCGGTTGTACCGTCCACGATTTTGACCGGAGGTTTGCCCTGGAGGACGAGGGGCTGATTGCAGCAGACGATAGGATTTTCCGCTGGAGTATGCTGGAAGAAGAACTAAATTACAGATGGTTTTGAAAGGAGGCGCTAACCGATGTCAAGACCGATTGACGCATATGCACTAAATAACGCTCTGGTGTCGTGGTACAACGACACCGAGGATGAGAAGGAAAGGGCAATCCTGCGTCGGGTGATGCAGATGGTGGTCCATGCGCCCACCCTCACCCCGCCAAACGAGCCGCTGACGTGGGAAGGGCTAAAATCGGAAGCAAAAGTCAATCCGGTTTATAGTGTGAAATATGGCTGGATATTCCCAAGCACTGTTAAGGACGAACCATATAAACAAATATGGTTTTTTACATCAAAGGGATTCGCTCAGACGGAATTGTTTTACCGTGATACATTTTACCGCCGCCCACCAGAGGGAGAGGAGGAACCTGATGGACATTGAGAAGCTGATTGAGCAGTTGCGCACTGACAGCCTTTATGCAGACAAAGCGTCTTTGGAAATTATGGACCTGTGCATGGCCGCCGCCACCGCCCTTTCCACGCTCCAGATCGAGAATCAGGCGTTGCGAAATGCAGCCAACAGTTTTAAGGCCGAAAACGAGAAGCTGAGGGGCCGCAACACTAAATTGGAGGACATGATCCGAAGCCAGCGGAACGGATTACAAGAGCTGCGGGCCGAGCTGGAGCAGGTGAAGCGGGAGAGGCGTATAATCCCAAAGGGTTATGCTCTGGTTAAATTAAAACTGTTGGAGGAACTAGATAACTTCCGAGAACTTGGTCCTATTGGCCGCCTCCGCGAACTCAAGCAGGCCGATGACGAGGGGCGGTGCGTGATGCTACCTGCGGCACCAGACCAAACCATCTATCGGTGGCGCAAAGGTGATGACTGCCCAAGCGTGATCCGTCTTGATGGCGTACAAATTAGTGGAGATGGAGAGATTACATATCCGATTTGGTGTGGTCATTTGACACCTGGAGATTTTGGCAAAACCGTTTTCCTGACCCGCGAGGAAGCCGAGGCCGCACTACGGAGGGAGCAGGATGATTGACTTAAAGAAATGCCCGTTCTGCGGGAGCGACAATGTGGAGTTTATGCCAGATGAAGAGCAACTTTTGGAGAGCACCACGACCGGGTTTATTTGGTGCCATGGATGCGACTTCACCAGCGACAGCTTTTTCAGCGAAGAAATAGCGGCTGGAAAGTGGAACCGAAGGGCCGCACTGGAGGGGATGAAGGATGGCTGAGTACATCAAGCGAGAGGATGCTATCAATCTGCTGTGGCTTTACGCCGACGAATCTTGTGCTTCCGTGGTTTCCGACTTTGAAAACCTCCCCGCCGCCGAGGTTGCGGAGGTGCGGAATGAGCGAAGAAAATTTTGCAGTGCCAGACGAATATTTGGTCAGCGTTTTTGGAGATCGGCCAGACATGGTCCAACACCCGCCCCACTATACCGCCGGGTCTGTCGAGTGCATAGACGCGCTAGAGAGCATGGTCATGGGATACCAGGACACAGTGCAGGCCGGTCTGGCATGGCAGGCAGTCAAGTATATCTGGAGGTCTCCGCTCAAAGGGAATCAAGCACAGGACCTGGACAAAGCGCTGTTTTATCTGAATAGGCTGAGAGAGAAGGTGAAGGAATGAACGCCGTTGAACAAGATGTCCGCGTCCTGGTAGACAAGGAGCTTGCCGCAGCCAATGAACGGTTTCCACAGTTCCACTCGGCACATGAGGGGTGGTCGGTGATCCAGGAGGAGATTGAGGAGTGCGAATATGAGCTGACCGCCATCTATGAGGAACAGAAGCGTACATGGGATGCAATCCGCGGTAATGGTGACCCACGAGATTATGTTTTCGTGATGATGGCGTACGCCAAAAACCTTGCCTGCGAGGCCATCCAGGTTGCGGCCATGTGCCGGAAGTTTATGGAGATGGAGTACGAACAGTGAAAGAGTACAAGATCCAAGTCCCTGATGATACCGTCGGCATATCAATCACGGTTTTCCGCCAGAAGAAAAAGAAACGTTTGTTTTCCAGGAGCTTCAACGTTGAATCTGCTTTGGAGACCTATGTTCTTGATCTGGTGGACGGAGAGAGTGGACAGCATGGGGAGGGATAGCCCTTGAATAAGTTCCCGGAGAGGCTGCGAAAGCTGAGGGAAAGTATGCGCCCGGTGCGGAGCATGACGGTCACATCACAGTTGATGGGGCTGCACCCTGATATGCTGAGGCGCTATGAACGGGGGGAGGCGGAGCCGTCTATGGATGCGCTTTACAAAATCGCAGACTATTACGGAGTCAGCACGGACTACCTGATGGGGCGGACTAATTTCCCGTTTGTACATAGGCTGTAATCTTTCATCGTCTCAAAGAATTTGTTTCATTCTCCCACTAAAATGGGAGGGGAAATAGAATATCATGCGAAAATATAGGGTGTAGAGGTCCATCCAAGCCTCTACACCCTTTCTCTCATTCCTCGCCTCCTTTACCATAAGCCGCAGCCCGTAAAAGCGGCTCCGCTCCGGCGGCCCCGTGAAATTCGGTTGGGCACATACCCCGCTCCCGTCCGCATGAGGGCGGCGGCGGGACCAACAAGAGGTGATCAACATGGACATTGTGTTCAACAGGTGCTGTGGGGAAACGCCGATGGCACTCTATGTGGAGAATGAAAGGAAAGTTTACCTGCAATGTCCGGTCTGCGGGAGAAAATCCGACACTATCCCGGTGAGAAATTGGACACATGCTTCCAAGATGGCAGACGAAAAGGCAGCCGCTGAGTGTGCCAAGCGGTGGAACGAACATGAAGGAAAGAGGTCGTCAAAATGAACATTACCATTTTCTGGCAATGGGGGGGGCGCAACCTAACGCCTCTCGTCACATTACCGAAAGGCGGTGTGGCTGAATGATATTCCAGTGGAGGGGAAGTGGAGGCGGCACGGAGATGGTTACCGGAACGATAAACGGGCATGGCACGACAACCATCAATGTTGGCTATTCAGACGGGGAAACCAGGCATTACAAAAACACAGGGGTGGACGGGGGCGGAACGCTTACGATCAAAACGCCCAAAAACAGCGTTGTGTTTTTGGCTCCGGCGAATAGCACGAACCTTATCACCATAAACGGGAACGCGGTTCGTGTGGATGACGGAAGCACCGTGCCGCTAGAAGGGCGGTATGCCGTATTTGTTACGGGAGATTTTGGCGCAATGGCAATGTAGACGCCCCCCTGAACCCACAGGAGGGACACAGGGGGTATCAAATTGTCCGGCCAGTGGGCAAAGCCGGGAACAACCCACAGCATAGCCCGACGAGGGCTATACAGGAGCGCATGTTCCAAGGCTGGCGAGGCGGTCTCCAAAATCGCTTGGGTGGGTTCGATTCCTACCGCTCCTGCCAATCTAACATAGGAGTGGGCAATATGCACAATACCAATAATTACCAATGGGGGGGGCGCTCTAGCTCCCTGATCGTCACCTTGACGGAGGTGGCGGAATGATATTCCAGCATGTGATTGGGCAGCAGGAGACCCCGGTGATCTCCGTGTCATCCAGCGGACTCATCACCGCTGCGGCGGGAGGCAAGACGGCCACCCAACAGCTCACGACCCAGGGAGCGCAGACCATCACGCCCGGAACCGCAAACAAGACCATTGCCTCTGGGCGGTATCTCACTGGCACACAGACCATCAAGGGGGATGCAAACCTTGCGGCATCCAACATCAAGAGCGGAGTGAGTATCTTTGGGGTGGCCGGGAGCTATCAGGGTGCGGAACTGAAATATTGGGACCAAGTGCATCTTATTTCAATGAGTGTGCAGCATTCCGGGACAAACAACGCGAACTTTGTCCTGACAATACCAGTCAAAATGAAAAAGCTAATCGGCCTTTTTATGTGTCTAAGTGGAGGTCCAATCATTTCCGCATCTTCCCTTGAATCGATCTCCTTACTAAACGCGGATGGGTCCAGAGCTTTTTTTACAAACGGAAATGGGAGCTACATTTCAACGACGGTATCTGATAGTTACGGAGTAAATACGACCATTCAGGCTACCTTTGTGGATTACAACAGCCAAATGCAGAATACCACGGCGACAGGAATTCAAGGGCTTGGCGCACTGGTATACCAAGTATAATAAAACGCCGCCCTCTAATCCGGCATACATCCCGCACATTAGCAGTGGGTCAAGCTTCCAGTACCGGGTGGATGTGGTCTATACGAAATAAATCAACGGTAGAAAAGTGGGGAAAAGAGGTGGTGGTATGGCTGCAAGGATGACGGCGAAACAACAGGCATGGGTGGACTACCACAGCAAAAGATGGAGAGCGCTGTCTGCTAAGGCCATGCGCCGCGATGGGTACAAGTGCCAGATAGCTGCGAGGTACGGCAGGAACGAACCGGCAGAGATAGTACATCATATCTATCCAGCGGATGAGTACCCGGAGTATGCATGGTGCATGTGGAACCTGATAAGCTTGTCAAGGGCGGCACACAACCGACTACACGATAGAGAGAACAACACGTTGACACCAGAGGGTGTGGCACTAATGAGGAAGACAGCCCCCCCACCAGACCATCACAATCCTATGGCGGGGTGTAATGGCGTGGGTTAACCTTTTCCAACTCTGAGCCCAATTTATACTTAAGGGGTATGAAATGACCGCTACAAAGTGGAAAAACTTAATAAAGAAACAGCTTAACGGACTTGGTCAAGCCGAAAAGGCCTATGATTCTGTCGTTTCAACGCTGGCGGATATCTTGGAACAGAGGGATGCTGTTTATCAGCAGTACATAGATGATGGGGCCGAACCCGTCCGGGAGTACACGAATAAGGGCGGGGCAACCAACCTGACGAAAAACCCCTTGCTTATTCTTTGGGACGACCTCAACAAATCCGCCCTGGCGTACTGGCGGGAACTGGGGTTAACTCCCAGCAGTTACAAAAAAATGACGGGCGACGCCCCGAAGAAAGAGAAGGTCAGCGGGCTTGCCTCTGCCCTCAAAGCTCTCGAAAGCTAAGAACTGGAAAACCGTCCTTGAGTACGCCGAATCCATACGGGACGGGCGCAAGATCGCCTGTGCGGAATTAAGGCAGGCCATTGACCGATTCTTTGCAGACTTAGAAAACACAGAATATGAAATGGACCCGAAAGCCCCAGAGTTTTGTATCGGCATTATCGAAAAGACCCTGCGCCACCAGCAGGGAGAAAAGATGGACGGAACGCCACTCCGGGGAACACCGTTTCTGTTGGAGCCGTTCCATAAGTTCATCATTTACAATCTGGTTGGGTTCAAGTTGGTGGGGACTGACATTGTTCGCTTTCACGAGGCACTGATATTCATTCCACGGAAGAACATCAAGACCTCTTTCGCCGCTTCGTTGGCGTGGGCGTTGTCCCTGTGGTATCGCAAGAGCGGGGCAAAGACCTACATCGCCGCCGCAGCGCTGATGCAGACGTTAGAGAGCTTCAACTTTTTGGATTACAACGTCAAGCGGATGGGCGAAGATCAAAAGGACGGCGGACACGTCCACGTCATCGACAACAACAACGAGCACAGCATGGAGGCCGATCTGGGGGACGGATCGTTTTACATCCGGGCGCTTGCGGCAAACCCGGATGCCCAGGATTCACTCAACTGCAACATCGCAATCTGTGATGAGATTCACGCTTTCAAACAGCCAAAGCAGTACAACCTATTCAAAGAGGCCATGAAAGCCTACACCAACAAACTGCTGATCGGCATTTCCACCGCCGGAGACAACGAGCAGTTGTTTTTGGGGCAACGGCTGAAATACTGCCGCAAGATTCTGGACGGCACCATCAAGGACGAGCAATACTTCATTTTCATGTGCTGTGCCCCGGAAGGGGTAAAGGACGGGAGCGTAGACTTCACCGACCCGCAAATCCACGAGATGGCGAATCCGGCCTACGGCGTGAGCATCCGGCCCGCCGAGATACTGAACGATGCCCTCCAGGCCAGGAACGACCCGCAGCAGCGGAAGGACTTCTTCGCCAAGTCCCTGAACGTCTACACCAACGCTATGAAGGCCTACTTCGACATTGACGAGTTCCGCAAGTCGGACATCCAATATAACTGGACACTGAACGAGCTGGCGAAACTGCCAATCGACTGGTACGGCGGGGCCGACCTCTCAAAGCTCCACGACCTAACGGCGGCGTGTCTATTTGGAAACTATAAAGGGACGGATATTATCATCACCCATGCATTTTTCCCGGTGGTTGCTGCACACGTCAAAGCAGACCAGGACAACATACCGCTGTTTGGATGGGCAGATGACGGGTGGTTGACCTTGTGCAACAGCCCGACTGTCAATCACGCCGATGTGGTCAACTGGTTTGTGGAGATGCGTAAGAAAGGATTTCGCATTCGACAAATCGGGCACGACCGGAAATTCTGCCGGGAGTATTTCGTTGGAATGAAGTCGGCAGGATTTAAGATCATAGACCAGCCCCAATACTACTACAAAAAATCCGAGGGATTTCGTCACATCGAGGCAGCGGCCAAGGACGGGCGATTGTACTACCTCCACTCCGAAGCCTATGAATACTGCGTAGAAAATGTATCGGCGATTGAAAAGACGGACGACATGATCCAATATGACAAAGTCCAGCCAGAACACCGCATTGACCTGTTCGACGCATCTGTGTTTGCCTGTATTCGATACCTGGAGAACATGGAGCGGCAGAAGAAAGGCCAGGAGTGGTGGAACGGGAAGGAGAAGCAATGAGCAAACGAAAACGCAGCCGACCCCAGGCGAGAGCTGAGCCCCAGAAGCGGAGTGCCGCATGGCTGTGCTCCAGCGAAGCCTTTGACACTCTGGTCTGCCAGGGGTACACCAGTTTGGTCCACAATCCAGAGATCGCCGCCGGGGTGGATACCATCGCCCGGCTAATTGGGAGCATGACCATCCAACTCATGCGCAATGATGTGGACGGAGATGTCAGGATCAGGCCAATCGACAACGACCCTCTTAGTTGGTTGGCAAGAAAGATTGACATTGACCCCAACAGCCACACTACGCGGGAACAGTTTGTCCACTGGATCGTCCGCACTATGTATTTGGAGGGAAACGGGAACGCCGTGGTCTGGCCTGAGACCAGAGCCGGGAACATCAGAAACCTGAACCCGGTCCCTCCGGCGCTTGTGTCGTTCCTTCCAGATGGCTGGGGGTACAAGGTCTATATTTCGGGAAATGAATATTCCTCTGACAAGGTGCTCCACTTTGTTCTTAATCCAGACAGTTACTACCCGTGGCTAGGGACTGGATACCGCGTGTCATTGAGCGATGTAGCGAACAATCTCAAACAGGCGGCGGCCACACAGAAGGGGTTCATGGCATCCAAATGGAAGCCATCCTTGATCGTCAAGGTGGATGCACTGACGGATGAGTTCTCTAGCCCGGAGGGGCGACAAAAGCTGCTGGAAAGCTACGCTATGAGTGGCGAGGCCGGGGAACCGTGGATGATACCGGCGGAGCAGTTTTCGGTAGAACAGGTCAAGCCACTTACCCTGTCCGACCTGGCCCTGGACGCTATGGTGACGCTGGACAAGCGGACGGTGGCGGCAGTGCTGGGCATCCCTCCCTTTGTGTTGGGCGTGGGGGACTTCAACCGGGATGCTTGGAATAACTTTGTCAACACGACCATCATGCCACTGGCCCGGAGCATTGAGCAGGAAATGACAAAGAAGCTCTTGTACTCCCCGGACCTATTCTTCCGTTTCAACTCTTGGAGCCTATACAGTTACTCTATCAACGAGTTGGTCAGCGCGGGTGCGGAGATGGTGGATCGCATGGCACTCAGAAGGAACGAGTGGCGAGGATGGCTGAACCTACCACCCGACGCGGACATGAATGAACTGCTGGCCCTAGAGAATTACATTCCCGCCGACAGGCTGGGGGACCAGGAGAAGCTAGTGCAGAATGGAGGTGATAGTGGTGGAACATAGATACATCCCGATGGAAAAGATGGAGACCCGAGAGGACGGAGAGGACATCTATATCGAAGGATACTTCGCTGTGTTTAATTCCAACTATGAGCTATGGCCGGGGGCGACGGAGAGCATCGCGCCGGGAGCATTTGACGATTCTGTGAGCGACGACGTGCGGGCCCTGTACAACCACAATACGGACATTGTCCTGGGCCGAACCAGAGCCGGGACGATGGAAATTAAACAGGATTCCCACGGGCTTTGGGGCAGGGTTCGGCTGAACCGGGCAGACACCGACGCGATGAACGCCTACGCTCGGATCGCACGAGGGGACATCACCGGATGTTCGTTCGGGTTTGACATCGCCGCCCAGGAAACAGATTACCGGGATGACGGAACCGTCCACTGGACGATCACGAAAGTGTCCCCGCTGTATGAGATATCCCCCTGTACGTTCCCGGCTTACCAGGATACTACGGTATCGGCCCGGAAACACGACCTGGATGAGATCAAGCGCAAGCACACCGAGGCATGGAGGCACCTGGCACGGGAGAAATTACATGGTACTCAGTGAGACGGCTAAAAAGGCCATAGAGGCAATTCTGGATAAAGGGGACCGAGTAGAGCTGATTCCCATAAAAAATGATGTAAAGGTCATGCGAATCAAGCGGGAAGAGATAAAAGAAACCCGCCTCGGTTAGGGGGCGGGCAGGTCACTGTTGCAAGCGGTGGCCGAGGCTTTTATATATTTTCAGCTATGTATTGCTCAAGCCCTTTGCATTCTTCTTCTGTTAGTAGTGCGTTTGTTCCCTTGATGATGTTATACATTTCTTCCAACGTGTCCCATATCCATAGTTTATTTGCAGAGTATTTGCGGCTCAGATAGGATACACAATAGCTGGCGCGCTTATATTTCATTTTCTTTCCCTCCCGGCCTGCGGCCTTGATTTATCTGCCTTACACTGATATAATCAAGGTGGCCGGGGTAAGGCTCCCGGCTCACCTTTGGTGGTGTGGGGCGGTGGGCTTTGGGTTAACTCAGCCGCCCCACTTTTTACTCATTCATGATGCGCTTGACGCTTTCCCGGAGTTCTTCCAGCGTTTCGCACTTCTCAATGAGTTCGAGGATTGCTTTCAGCAACGCCTCGGTCACGTTCACTTCGTTCATTCACCTCACTCCTTTCTGTAAGAGATTTTGTATCTCTGCCTTACGAGTATATAATAACATGGTTTAACCATATAATCAATTGGCGAATTACACAAAGTTTAACCATGTATATTGTTTGATTGGTATATTGCATAACCATGTATCGCCTGCTATAATTTTTTGCGAGGTGGTATAATGGCACTGACAGAATCGCAGAGAAGAGCGAATAACAAGTACATTTCAGAACATATGACTGTGCTGGGATGCAAGGTGAGAAAAGACTACGCTGATAAGGTGAGAAAAAAGGCAAAAGAAGAAGGAACCACAGTAAACGCTATTTTGAAAAAAGCACTAGACGAATTTATGGGCGTTGAATAATAAAACATTGCTCCCGCCTCTAAGCGTTGAGGCGGAAGAGCCGAGCGTGGCTGACTGCGAAAGCAGTTGGTCACGCTCTTATTTTTTAATCGAAGGGAGATTTAAAAGATGCTAAAAGTGCTGATGCTCCGGAGATCCCTGGAAGCGAAAAAGGCCGAACTGGCCGAACTGGAGCGCAAGGACGCTAGCTTCAAAACCCGCGAGGCCGAACTGGAGACCGCCATCAACGAGGTGGAGCCCGGAAACGCCGAGCAGGAGGAAGCCGTCAACGCCGAAATCGAAAAATTCGACGAGGAAAAAACCGCCCACGAGGCGGCCAAGCAGAAACTTTCTGCCGACATCGAGGGCATTGAGGCGGAAATCGCTGAGATCGAGCGCAACGCCCCCAAGCCCCCTGTGGCTGAGACTAATAAAACTGAGAAAGTTAGAGGTGACACCAAAATGGAAATCAACATCCGCTCTCTGCCCATGACCCGCCGGGCCTTTGATGCCTTGCCCGTGGAGCAGCGCAACACCATCGTTGCCCAGGACGATGTTAAGACCTTCCTGGGGCAGCTCCGCTCCATGAGGGGCCAGGCTCGTGCCGTGACTGGTGCCGAGCTGACCATCCCTGTTGTGTTCCTGGAGCTGATCTCCGAGAACATGTTCCGCTACTCAAAGCTACTGAACCGTGTGCGGGTGCGCTACGTCAACGGCCAGGCCCGGCAGACCATCGCCGGTACTGTGCCCGAGGCCGTGTGGACTGAGATGTGCGGGGCCATCAACGAACTGAACTTTGTGTTTAACCAGGTCACCCTTGACGGCTACAAGGTGGCTGGCTATGTGCCCGTCTGTAACTCTCTGCTGGATGACAACGACATCAACCTGGCCTCCTGGATCGTGGAGATGCTGAGCGAGAGCATCGGCTATGCGATGGACAAGGCCATCCTGTACGGAAAAGGCTCCGCCTCCCGTATGCCCCTGGGTATCGTGACCCGTCTGGCCCAGGAGAGCGCCCCCAGCGACTACCCCGCAAACGCTCCCGCGTGGACTGACCTGCACACCAGTAACATCCTCCAGATCGGCGGTGCTGACGTGACCGGCGCTGAGTTCTGGAGCGCTCTGATGACCGCCACCGGCGCGACCTACACCCGCTATAACCGGGGCACCATGTTCTGGGCTATGAACTCTAAGACATACGCGGCCCTGAAGTCCAAGCTCATCACCTTTACCGCCACTGGCGACATTGTGGCGAACCTGTTCGGGTCTCTGCCTATCGTTACTGGCGACATCGACATCCTGGAGTTTATTCCTGACGGCGATATCATCGGCGGCTACGGAGACCTGTACCTGCTGGCCGTGCGCAGCGGCATGATGATCGAGAGCTCCTACGAGGTGCAGTTCCTCCAGGATAATACCGTATACCGCGCCAAACAGCGGGCGGACGGTATGCCCATCATCCCCGGTGCTTTCGTGGCGATCAACATCAACAACCAGGCTGTCACTACCGCTATGGACTTTGCCGCCGACACCGCCAATGACGCCCAGCTAGCCGACCTGGTGCTGACTGGGGTGACCATCAGTTTTGACCCCGAGACCTACACCTACACCGCCACCGCCACCAGCAACAGCCTCAAGATCGAGGCCATCGCCGCCCAGCCCACCGCCCTGGTGAGCATTGTTGCCAATGGAAAGCAGGTGCGCAACGGCGGAACCGCTACCCTGACCGCCTCTGTTGCCAACCCCATCTCTGTGACCGTGAAGCAGGGCAACGCCACCCGCGTTTACAACCTGACCATCACTGGCGCAGCCTCTTGATATGACTAACGCGGAAATCTTGACCCTGCTGCAAGTGGACTTGGGCGAGATGTACCCCAGCCAGCAGCGGCAGGCGTATCTCAACCAGGCCATCAGCGCAGCCCAAGCCTTTATTGCGCGGGAGGGAATCGACCTGACCGACAGCGTGGAGGACGGGCAACTGGTCGAGATGTACGCGGCGTATCTGGTCCGCAAGCGGGCCGATGACCCAGGGATGCCCAGGATGCTTCGGTGGGCGCTAAACAACCGGATTTTCAGCCAGAAAGCGAGTGAAGCCAATGCTTGATTCTGGCGAGCTGACCGTCTGGCGGGGAGTTAACACATCCCCGCCCGGCGGGATGCCGGTGCTGACTTATCAACAGGTCTGGGGCAGCTACTACGAAAACAGGACAATTGGCGTGACTAGGTACTACACCGCCCAGCAACACGGAGACCGGGCGGACGTGATGGTGCGGGTACACAGGACATATGAGATTAGTCCAGCCGAGGACAAAATCATCTTGAATCCGTATGACCATGAGGACGAAAACACCTACCGGGTGACGCAGAAGCAGGATGTGATTGACGAAAACGGCCTCCCGGCCACAGACCTGACACTGGAAAGGGATGAGGGAATTGACGCTGCAACCATTACGGGACGCGCTGGCGGCGCTGGGTAACGCCTACCACTACACCGCCACGCCAAACGCCAACCCTCCCTATCTGGTGTGGATGGAGGATGGGAACAATGACCTGTCCGCCGACAATACCCACGCAGAGCGCATCTGTCAAGGGACCGTCGACCTATACACCAAGACGGAGGACGACCCCTTGATGAAGCGTGTGCCGGAAGCCCTGGAGGGCATTGGGGCGGCCTGGTATCTCAACTCTGTGCAATATGAGGATGACACTGGGCTTATCCACTACGAATGGGTGTGGGAGTATGGCTAAGATCACGTTTCCTGGCCTGACGGACTATGAGTTGATGCTGTCCAAGCTAGAGGACTCTACAGACGAGATGATCGGCAAGGCGGTCTATGCGGGGGCCGGTATTGTGGCTGACGCAATCAAAGAGAACATCAAAGCCCTGCCCATTGTGCGTGGGTATGGCACAGAGGATGATCCCCTGCCGGGTGGCGTGACCGCCCCGCAAAAAGCCGGGCTGATCGATGGCCTTGGCATTGCCCCAATGCAAAACGACATGGGCTATCTCAACGTAAAAATCGGGTTTGACGGCTACAACGCCACAGAAACTGAGAAATACCCGTTTGGGCAGCCAAACCAGATGGTCGCCCGCGGCGTGGAGAGCGGAACAAGCTGGAAAAAGAAAAAGCCGTTTGTCCGGCCCGCCGTGAACAAATCAAAGGACCGAGCGGAGACGGAAATGGCCCGCATCCTCGATGAAGAGGTCAAAAAAATTGCGAAATGAAAGGACTGATTTGAATGGCCGGAATCGGCATGTATGGCGTGTATTACTCTAAGGCCACCGTAGAGAACGGCGTGGTCACCGGCTACGCAGGGGTCAAGACAATGGGCAAAGCTATCTCTGCCAGTTTTGAGCCCAACACGCCGGACGATAACCCTTTGTATGCGAATAACGCCGTAGCAGAGAACGACAGCTCCGGCGCATCCGGCGGCACCCTGACCATCACACTAGACCGACTGACAATGGATGCTGCCGCTGATATGTATGGCCTGGAGGTGGAAGAGGTAGAGGTCACCGTAGGCGAAGGCCCCGGCACGCAGGAAACGGGCAAGGCCCTCAAGTTCACCGGCCTGGAGCAGTCCGCTCCGGTTGGTGTGGCATTTATCAAGCAAAACCAGGAGGACGGCGTGAGAAATCACGAGGTCGTGCTATATCGCCGGGCCACGTTCTCCATGCCCGGTGAAGAGGCGAAGACGATGGGCGAGAGTATCGAGTGGCAGACCCCCGAACTGGAAGCGTCCGTCATGGGCCTGGAGGGGGACGGCACCCACGCCTGGTACGAGAAGGTCAAGTTCGACACCCAGGCGGCGGCTATCGCCTACATTACCAACTACTTCGCCGCGCCTGTGGGGGGGTAACGCATGAGAGTATCTTACATCGAGTTACTGGGCGAGAAGCACCCAATGTGTTTTTCCCTGTCGGCCAGCGAGGAACTCTCCTCCGAGTTTGGCGGGTTGGAGAAGATGCAAAACGCCCTGGAGAGCAAGGACATCGCCCAGGTGGCAAGCGCCGTGGACAAGGTTCTGGCCTGTTTGCTGAAAGCTGGGCGGATCTATGTGGGGGCAACCGGAGGCGAACTTCCTGCCGATCTGCCATGCCGTCCAGCGGACCTCATCGACGTGACAGACGGGGAGGCAGTCAAGGCCATTTTCACGGCCATCTCTGCCGACACCACCCGCACGGTGGAGACAAAGCAAAAAAACGGAAAGGCCACGCCGGAAAAGTAGCCCCGGCGTGGCTCTATTACAACGGCACAAAGGCCGGGTTGACGAGGTTTGAGGT
>ENA-UOIV01001854-UOIV01001854.1-human-gut-metagenome-genome-assembly--contig:-C59-NODE-1854-length-16263-cov-10.896533_pt1 | contig 16263 bp, 10 predicted proteins | sample MGYA00242333_ERZ723880 | MGnify/ENA metagenome assembly ERZ723880 | reverse complement strand
GTTGCTCAGGTACTTAAAAAAAATATTTTATAATAGTGTTGCGGAATTAAGGGTATACTGAAGATCATAAACAAGGCTTTACTATCCATACCCATTGAAAGTGATTATTCTAAGATTATTCAAGATGTGATAGCTTGGTATAAACAATATCCCACGGATTGGAGAAAGACATGGCGGGAGCTGGAAAGTAAGTGGAGACCACTTAATATTTGTGAGGCAGGAAAGAAGTTCAATATTGACGCGAAATTGAATGGGGCATATATTGTATTGGGCTTGCTTTACGGTGAAGGTGATTTTGATAAAACATTAGAAATAACAACTCGGTGTGGTCAAGACTCAGATTGTAATCCATCAAATGCAGCTGCAGTTTTAGGAGTCGTGAAAGGATTCAGTGGGTTGCCTACCGCTTATCAGGAGGCTGTAAAACAAATGGGTGATTCCTTATTTTTACATACTAGTTATTCATTTAATACAGCTGTAAAGAAAACAATGGGTTATGCTTTTGAAATAATAAGTGAGAATGAAGGAGAAATAATGGATACTACGGTTGTAGTCAACATTCAAAAGCCGGTTGCTCTCCCTATGGAAGATGCCTTTCCTGGAATCACTCTTAGCAAACGTCTGACTATTGATAAAGAAAAACAAAGCGAATGGAACATTCGAGGTGCATGGACCATTGATAAGGAAAATACTGCATTATATAGTAACAAAGCGGGAGATGAAATAAGTCTGACTTTTGACGGAACGGGTATATCTATCGAAGGATGGTGGGTAAAAGATGGTGGCAAAGCGGATATATATGTGGATGGTATTTGGAAGAGGACTATTGACTGTTTTTTCTATTATGCTGAACAGGAACATCGTGGTATCAACATTTATCACATATTGAATCTTCCACAAGGAAATCATACCATAAGATTGGTGGTAAAAGGAGAAAAAAGGGCTGAGTCAACAGGCACTATAATTGGAATAACTGGCGCTGTCGTATATAAAACAGTACCATAAGCTTCAATGTATAGGCATCATATCTTATGTGAAAATATAGAGTTAGAGGGTATCCAGTGCTGGATACCCTCTATTACTAAGGTAACTATATACGATACTTGTATGAGAATAATCGAGCAATACCTGTACTTTTTATCTTTGGTCCGTCTAATGTGAAACAAGATGGTGTTTACACTTATTTCCCTATTTACATAATAGAATTTCTTGTAAAAAAGAAAAGGTATAATTATTAATGCTGAAAAAACAGTGGTTCATTCCTTATGGTCTGTCTTTTATTATTCTTAATTGGATTATTGATAAACTACAAATACTAGTTGTACAACACCCGGATATTGGAATGTCTGAGATTCGAGTGTTGTACAAATAGTTCATGAATATACTATGCATCATGCATAATTTGGGGTATATTACTGAGGATTTACAAATACCTCGTCACAAAATAGCCAGCCACCACGAGTCAAAGCTATCACCTTTATATAACGGGCTTTCCCATTTACTTTAGCCTGTGCCATGTCAATCCAACAATCATGTTGATCGTTAAGACTAATCTCCATAGGAACGGAAGCTGCTAATTGGTAATTCACTCCATCTTTGGAGAGTAAATAGGCCACACTCGAAGGTAATTGTATTGAAGCCGGAGTATATTGTAAGAAGCGAGCAGCCAACAAGCCAACCTCCTTTACACTACCTAGGTCTATTACAATTTCCATATTTTTGTTCTCAAAACCGACCCACTCCTTATCTAGATAGGATTCTATGCCTTGTTTACCATCCGTCAAGCTATTTGAAGCATATCGTTCGCTAGGTGTGGAAAGATAATTAACACTCTTTCCTATGCCTTGATGTGAAATATTTCCTTTGAAAGAAGCTTCTAGCAACGACCAAGGTTCTTTTCCTGCCATCCAATCGGTATAGTTTCGATAAGCTTTTGCGGCTTCTATAGGTTGTCCGATAAACATTGGTGAGTCTGGTTTATCAACTATTCCATAAATCGAAAAACTTACTACTGTTTCAACTCCAGCTTGAGATACTCCGACAAGTTGAGATAAATATCTGGGAAAAGCAGCCGGAACAAGTGCAGAGTTTCTAGAATTTGTCTCCTTTTCCCATGTGAAAGATTCAATATTGGCCCAAAAACGAATTCCTGCTTCTTTATGAATAGTGTTGAGAAGTTTAAAATTTTCTTTCATACGTTGCATTGGCATAGGTTCTCTAACGCATCCTACTTCATCCTGATAAGCTATAATATCCACTTTCAGCTTCTTTATTTGTTCACCAAACTTGGGATTCCGAATATCTGCAGAATATAATCCGTATGGAGAAATCAAAATCTGTGCTTGGGGAGTCAAATTTCTTGCAGACTCGGCCAAAGTATTGACGGCCTCTATTGCATGGTCAGATAAATAAGGGGCTATCATATCTTCTACAGGTAGATACCAGCCATAAAATGATTTATGCTCTTTAAACAAGTCTGCAGTTTCTTTCATGATTTTTTGTTGAAGTTCTTTTATTGCTGGTTCTCTTATATTGTCATCTTGATTTACAGCCCATCCACAACTCATAAATACCTTCATTCCATATTGATCGGCAGCTTCCATGATAGCTTCAACCGGGCTTTGTCTATCTGATGGATAAGCATGTTCCATAAACGAGGACGGATAATATGCCTGACGTTCATTAGCTACTGCCATGATAACCAAATATTCAAGTCCAATTTCTGAATATTCCTTTATCTTTTGCTTCCAAAATGCAGGTGCCGTACAATCCACATGAAATGGATTCATATACTTATTACGTACGTCTTGATAAGGTAAATTCAACCATGTTCCTTGTACTGTTTTGGTTGGAACAATCTCATCTTTAATTCCAGCTTTCCGATTATGCAATATTTTCTCCCGGTATTTTTGATACCCCTCAAATAAATCAATAGTTCTTTTCTCACCTATACGGATAGACATCTTCGGATCATTAAATACTCCTGGAAACTGATAACATAGAATCTTTTCAAAATTATCGAATAAATTCAAATCGTGAATGATTTGTTCTATAGGACGTGGATATAATGACTGATCTTCGTTAAAGAGGAAGGCCTCCAAATCGAACCAAAGATGAGAACCTGCATCATTACACAACTTTTGCAACATAGTAGCCGCCTGTTTACCTGTCAGGTCATTTTCAGGCATACGAGCAAAACCAAAAGGACAGAGAATATCCAGATTCTTCAACAAAGCCGGATAGGTTTCTTTTCCATTAGGAACATCCATACTGTTTGTTGCCAGCATAATAGGTTTGGCTGGGGCCATCCGGTTACAAAACTTTTTAAATTCGGCAAAGAAATTGATAATATCATTTTTACGAATCTGACGCTTTTCCGGAGTTTTTTCCCAATTATCTAAACCACCGCCACTCTCTTCAGATACATAGAATCCATAAAAAGAAGGGTGATGGCCATATTTATCCCAAAGTTCTTTAGCCACTCTCTTATGCCATTCCAAAGATTCGGGAGTAAAATCAAACCAAGCAAACATTCCTACTCCCATCATTACGTGCATATCATGTTTATCTGCTTCTGCAAGAATTGCTTCAACAGGATCTTTTGCGGCAATTTCCATCCTTCCTTCGTATAGGTCGGATGGATAAAAAGCTTTGCCTTGGTAGGTTTCTACGGTAACGTCATGTTTACCGACATATTGTTCATTTCGAAAAACCTCTTGTATCACAATCATATCCATACCTACTTTATGCATGGAACGAATCATTTCCCGCCATTGATCGTCGGTCATACGCCGCAGATCATTGTTCCAATGTTTGCCTTCAGTTTCACTCCAATGGTAAATACTGGTCCAAGCACCATCTATTAAGCGAGTGGAACGGATATTGGAATCTATAATTTCAATATCACGTGTTTGGATTGTTTTCTTTGTTCCATCCTTTACAACAAGGATTATTTTATTCTTTCCAACTTTATCCCTCGTCTGCATGTTATATCTGATGGTGAGGGGATTATCTTTCTCTACTTGACAAGTAGAATGATACAATAATGTGTTTCTATCTATCTTATTAAGATATAGTGAAACATCCAAGCTACGGACAGAAGTATCATAGTTTGTAATCCCCACCCTTATATCTAAATCAACCTGATTTGTAATAGTAGCGGGAGGAATTAATGTTAAATCTATACCCGCCTTTCCTCTTGCCCATAAGCTACAAGAAAGCAAACATATAATAAGTCCTAATGTAGTTTTTTTATACATATTTATTTCAATAAAGAAATTGCGCTAGAAAAAGAAAAAACTTTCATCTATTTCCAGTGCAATTTCCAGTTATAATAATTATTTCAATGAATTATAATAATTTCTATATCCTTCAAAGCTATCATAACCAGGCTTGAATGTTGCCCAACTAAAATTGGTTATAAGATCAGTATATTGACTGGCCACGGCCAATTGTTCTTCTAGCTCCGCCCAGGTTTTGGCACGATAATCTACGGGAGGATAGTATGAATAAAAGAAAGACTCAATGTCTACTCCAAACTTCACTCCTGCTTCTTCACAAGCTTTTTTGATATAGCCATAGTAATTGGGAAGGTCTATGCGTACATCCACCAAACTACGACCACCTAAATCCTGCAAATACATATAGTCAACATTCTCTGTTTCTTTTAATAATGCTCCAAACCATTCACCGCACATCTCAGCCGGCATACCTCTCCACAAAGCCGGAGCAATATATACAGGTTTGTTACATTTACTTTTAGCAAAAGTAGCTACACGGGTCAAGTAGTCCGACAATAATTTACGTTTATTTTCTTCCTGCCATCCTACCGGATATTTGGCATCGTGAAACTCTTCCGTAATATACCAACCTGCAAAGCTCGGATGATCCGCATATTTCCTAGCTAAATCTCCTGCAACCACTTCATTGCGTGCCAACAATACATCATAGGTCCATTTATCGTCTAGCTTTTCAATATTATAATCTCCCCCATTAAGCCCTAAGATAATTTTGAAGCCTGTTTTTTCCGCTGCATTCATTATCTTGTCAATTATAGGACATTCTGTTTGCACACCTTCACCGTTCCAACCTACAGTAGAGCCTGAATACCATGATATTGTATTTTCTGCTCCATATCCAACACTATATTGGACGATCCAAGTATCAATACCTACTTTTTTACATTCTGTAAAGTAGGTTTCCCAATCATCGTACTCCGGATTTTCATAATACACTTTGTTCAATTGAATAAACATACTTGAGAACTTGCCTTTCTTTTCATACTGATGCTGATATGAGGTAACCTGTTCTAGAGCATCAAGATATACTGTACCTGTTCCAGACTCATCTTTCTCATTAACTATGTCAATACGATAACCAAAAACTTTCGATAAGTTCAATTTATCATCAGGTGCCAAACCTTTATATAACTGGAAAGATTCATAAGGTATAATTAATTTCTGCCAGCCATCCTGTTGTAAAATAGATTTGTTGATGTACTGAAAATACTGATTTTCCATTTGAATACCAGGCTCCATTTTACTATCTTGAATAAGCATTACCCGCAAAATACCCGGATTCTGACTATTCCCTTTTATCCATAATGAAAGTCCTAGAGGATGAAAGGACAGATCTGTACGATAGTTTCCCAAAATTTCTTTCATAGTCACATATTCGGGTTCTGTACTGATAGACTTCGCAGCAAAGGTATAATTGACAGCAAGCGCTCCTAATCCTTCTTTAGCGTCTTCTACCGTTTGTCCACTGATAGCGGCAGATGGAGAATTTTCTCCCACGCTCATTACATAATTACGTCCATCAGTAAAGTCATAGTTCTCTATGACTTTAGTATCTTTAGCATTTTGTTCCACATACGCCACAGCATCTTGATTGACAGTCTCAGGTAATGCTACACGATGTATATCAATATCATCATCCGAGCAAGAGCACAATGCTACGATTGTACCAAATGCTAAATATTGTATTACTAACATATTTTTCAGTGTCATATTTGTTCTAGATATTTTTAGGTTATGTTTCTAAAGCTATTGTTGCGTAGGAGGATAGTATCTCATTTCATACATTGCCACTCCAGATTGTGATTTATCAGCAGAGACAATAGTAGCATAGATATAGGCCTTATTATTATCTACTTTTACAGCCACATCTCCCCATTGATTGATGTTGTTTACCGCGTATTGTTCAGATTCAAAAATCAGGAATTCATTATAGTTGTCTGAATCAGGATTCATTGCGGTCCAATTATTCTTGTCGGTAATATCAAATACCTTCATACAGACACTTGAACTACCAAAAGCCTGCGTAAGCATTGCCAAGAAGCGATGGCCATCTATTTCAAAGACACGGAATCCCAATAATTTATAATCAAAATTCTTGCGATTCATTTCTGTAAGATTGTTTAATTCTTCATTAAAACAATAGAGGTGACTACCTAACAATTGTTGTGTATCTGAATTTGAATATTGGAAATAAAACAAGTAAATATCCGAATTATCAGTAGTTGTAAGACGTTGAATATTTGCAGACTCCCAAACCCCAGTTATATTATCAGAGAAATCAACCTTTACAGGAACTGTACTTACCGGTACACCATCGTTGAATTCAAAACGATAATATTCTTTGCCTTGTGCACCAAAATAAGTATTACCGGAAAGTGCATATACATATGCTTTCCCTTCTTTCAGATTGCCGACAATACTAAAACGATAACCTAGCATAAGTGGACATCCATTATCATGCATATAATCAAGAAGTAATTTCGGCTCACTATTCATATCTTCATAATAATACAACATAAATCCAGCCCCATAGATATTTTCACGTGCTGCAACAATATGTCCCGCATCATCTGTTTTAACTTGTGATATAAAGGTATGCGGCGCTTTTATTTTCTTTTTCAAGTCAGCATTTTGCTCACCGTAAACTTTAATATAACTTTCATCATAGTTTTCCACACCGTCATATAACACAAATTCATTGTTAGATATGGCAATAGACGAAATCCAAACAGGCCATATATAATCTAAATCGTTACCGTTCTTAAACCAGCTTTTTTTAAATGTAGCGATAGGACCAACCGGAATAGCTTTGATAATATAGGTTTTTACTATCCCTATCGCTGTTTTGACTCTTAATTCAAATGGAGAAGTCAAGTCTATCGTTCCGGGTAAACCTGGTTGTACAAAACAATCATTCTCCAAACTAACTATCAAATTTACCTTTGACAAGTCCACAGGATCTTCTATAGGTGAAGGAAATTTGAATTCAATTATATCTCCATCTTTATATGGACCTCTTTTAGTAGGACTAAAAATCTGACTCTCACCCGCGATTTTCGCAGTTAGACTCAATAATCCTTCTTCCGCTTGTGGAGTATTACCCATATCCACTTCACCACATGAAGTAATGCAAAAGGCATAAGTAGCCAAAAGCAATGACTTAAATATATTCTTCATATCGTTTTTCTATTAAATATTATCTCCATTCATCAAATTGCTCACACAGCTCATTTGACTGTAATTCTGTATAAGGTATGGGGAATCGTTTATATTTATCCAAATATATACGAGTCTTGCCATTGTCACAGTCCACATCCTCATAGGTAATTGTTTCATCGGCTTGCCGTATAGGCTTTTTACCTTTAAGATGCGTATTATTCAATGTAGACTTGGCCAAATTCCAACGTCGTAAGTCCCAAAAGCGATGACCTTCGAAAGCTAATTCCACCATGCGTTCGTGACGTAAGTGGATCATAAATTGATCAATAGTCGTGGCCTCTACTGCAGGCAGGTGCACTCTATTTCTTACATTATTCAACTCAATCAACGCCTCCTTTACAAATCCTTGTTGTGCCATCGCTTCTGCATAGATCAATAATACTTCAGCATAACGCATATAATAATAAGTGTAGTCGTTCTCTTTAAAGTCAATCATATCTTCGTCCATGAATTTTCGAATATAATAGCCGGTAGAAGTCGTGTTTCCTCCTAATCCCCAACCATCTCTTCCACCTTCATAAGCCTCAATAGTACGTCCTTTCCAAGAGGCCCCATTATAAAGAATAGAAGCATAAAAACGAGGTTCACGCCCTTCATACGGATTTGTGGCATGGATATCCCAAGAGAAATCTGTACCATTTGCCATTTCATACTGTGAAACAAGATTCTCAGTCGGGGTAGCTTCAGCATTGCCGTTATCACCCGGCGGACAATAAGTGACATCAAAAGTATAGGCTAAATCCGGTTTTATATAACCAAACTCCATTACGCTTTCTTTATTTTCCACCTTATCACTTCGTCTGATCTTAAACAAACCTGCATAATCAGGATAAAGGTCGTAGCCCATACCCATTACCATAGCTGCGGCATCAGAAGCATCTTTCCATCTTTCTGCATAAAGCATGGCTCTGGCCTTCAGCCCCCAAGCGGCTCCTTGCGTCAGTTTGCCTTGTTCAGCAGCCTCCTTGTTCGGCAAATAACGTGCAGCAAAGTCTAAGTCTTCTGCAATAAAATCCCAGCATTTGTCCGGCTCACTTAACGAATGATTCTTCTCGCCCAACGGAGGCAGTTCGCGGAAAATAATTAAGTTTGCCCCATAACGACGTGCCATTTGGAAATAAACATGAGCTCTAAAAAAACGCACTTCTGCTTCCGCCTTCTGTTGTATAGTTTTAGATAAATGTTGTCCATGTTTTTTCAGACCATCTAAAAAACGGTTGCATTGCGTCACCCAATTATATCCCCAACTCCAATTTTCAAAAACATTATTGGCTTGATCTATCGGCAGTGAGCCAAAAGCCCATAAGTTCTGACTGGCATGAGGCAGAGTCATTTTTACAATATCACTATAACCATCTTCAGCAATAGCAGAAGCATAATAATCTGATCCGATCAACGGATAAAAGCTGTTGAGGTACAACTCTACATTCGTCTCATTTTTCCAAAGAACATCTTCTGTATAATTACTTGTAAGTTCAGGTTCCAGACTACATCCTGCCAACCCTATACAAGCCCAAAGTAAACATATACTTTTTCTACATACAATATTAAATATCTTCATAGGTTTCTTTTATTAGAAGGTTATGTTAAGCCCAAATTCATATACTCTTTGTTGTGGGTAATACCCCTGATTTACATTAGGCATTTCTGGGTCGAAATATTTAACTCCGGTTAATGTAAACAAATTACTGCCGGATACATAGGCACGTACCTTTTCAATCCCTACTTTTCTAGTTAATTCAGCAGGTAAAGTATAACCAATTTGGGCATTTTTCAAACGGATATACGTTCCATTCTTTACCCACCAATCAGAATACTTACCACCATTCAAGCGGGCTTCCGTACTTAATCGGGGATATTTAGCATTACGATTTTCAGGAGTCCAAGCGCCTTCTACCAAATAATACGGAGCATTGCCATCTGCATAAAATGGTCTTGTATAAAATGTATCATCTACCCAACCAGCTCCTGGATAGGACCCGCACAAATAAACATCAAACAATGCAGAACCCTGGAAAAAGGCATTAAAATCAAAACCTTTCCAATTTGCAGATAAGTTCAATCCATAAGTCATTTCCGGAATATTACTACGCCCGATAGGTACCATATCTTGTTCCATCGTAATTTTGCCATCGCCATTTATATCGACAAGTTTGATATCTCCCGGTAAAGTAGGTCCGAATACTGCACTATTAGCTATTTCCTCTTCTGACTGAAACAACCCATCAGAAATAAATCCAAAATATTGTCCCATCGGCTTGCCAACCAAACGTTTAGCATTAGGAACATTTGTTGTTTCATTTATCTTTAAGATTTTATTACGTGCCCATGACAGATTTCCTTTGATACTGTAATTTACTTCTCCTATTTTATTTTGATGAGTTAGTACCAATTCAAATCCTTTGTTCTCATGCTCACCACTATTAACCAATGAACTGTAATAACCACCTAATGATGGAGGATAGGAACCGGACTGTGCTTCTATTTTACGTTTAGTCAATGAATAGAACATATCAAATTCTACCCCTAAAAGACCTTTCCAAAACATTGCTTCAAAACCGATATTATAAGTATTTGTATATTGCCATTTCAGATCTTCATTAGGGATACTTCCTATATTAAGGTAACGTTTTAATGTACTGCCCAATGCAACATTAGGCTTATCGCTCAAAGAAGCCAAACTCATATAAGAAATGCCATATCCTAACCCTGTCTGACTACCTAATTGCCCAAAGGAAGCACGCAATTTCAGGTTATCAATAAAGTTTAAATCTACATTATCTTTAATGAATGATTCTTCAGATATACGCCATCCTAAAGAAACACCGGGAAACACACACCAACGGTTTCTACTCGGCAAAAGAGTGCTTCCATCAATACGACCGGAAATTTCCACTAAATATTTATCTGCATAATCATAGTTCAGACGTGCAACATATCCTCCTCGCTTACTTTTGTTATGTATACCCAATACACTATTAGGAATTACTTCATCTCCCCAACTTAAATCCAGTATGTCATCCACCGGATAACCTCTCTTACCGGCCGACATACTCGTATATTTTACTCCGCCGTATTCGTAAAGGAATAGAGCCTGAATACCATGATTCTTAATTTTAGTCTGATACTCCAAAGATGGTTGGATATAATAGTCGTATTGATCGACATAATCCTGTGATACACTAGTAATTCCATCTGCCAACAAGCGACCATAGGCTTCCCCCCATGTGCGGGTTGATTGATTATAAACAGCTAGTTTATAAGGAGTCTTATCTATTTTCGTCATTCTATGGAAATAATCATAGGAAGCGGTAAACTTTGCGGTCAATCCCTTTATTCCGGGAATTTCATATTTTAAGGTAACATTAGTTTCCATTCTTTTTTCACGTAAATCAGAAACTCCTCCAAGATCACGAACTGCTACTGGGTTTTGGTTTCCATTGCCTGCCCCATTAAGGCTACCCACCGGAATGCCACTGTAAGTGGTCGCAGGCAAGTAGGGAAATGACAACATGGCTTGTTGCATAATAGCACCAGTACCCAGAGCCGGTTCGGAAGTATTAGAATGGCGGATTCCCACACCTAAAGCGATACTGAAATTACTAGTTACTTTTGCGTCAATGTTAGTACGGATATTATATCGGTCATAAGAGGTGTTATCAATCACGCCATTTTGATTATAGCTGCCTACTCCGACATAATACTTGAAGCGGTCATTTCCACCGGATAATGAAACATTATTACTATAGGTAGGCGCCACCGATTTAAATACAAGATCAAACCAATCGGTGTTTGTATATACTCCTTGTGGATCTCCATTTACTGCACGTGCGATCTCATCGTTAGTAAAACGTAAACTTTTTTTGGAATATCCATCCAATTCCTGTGCCTTGTTATACCATTTCATATAATCCGGTCCATTAAGGAACTTCGGAAAACAAGTATTAGTGCTCAAACTTATGGAGGAATTAATATTTACAGTTGGTTTCTGATTATCTCCCCTTTTAGTCGTGATCAAAATTACTCCGGCAGAACCATTAAAACCATACACAGCAGCTGATGCAGCATCTTTCAATACCGTTACAGATTCTATTTCATCAGGGCTCACTGCAGGAAAAGGTCGAACAATTCCATCGACAACAACCAAAACATTCCCGTCACCATTTCCTGCTCCACGTACCATCAATGAAGTGGCATCTTTTCCCGGCTGTCCACTATTTTGTGTTGCAACCAAACCTGGTAATCGACCTTGTAGCATTGTAGAGAGATTAGAAGATGGGGCTTTCTGTAATTCTGCAGAACTAACTTGTACCACAGAACCTGTTACACTCATCTTTTTCTGTGTTCCATACCCCACAACCACTACTTCGTCAAGCAAAGCCGCGTCATCTTCCAATGTTACATTGATAGTAGTTCTATTTCCGACTTTTACTTCTTGGGTAGCCATACCTATAAAAGAAAAAATAAGAGTACTCTTTTGAGAGACATTAATATTATAAATACCATCTATATTAGTAACAGTTCCCATACCGGTTCCTTTTACCTTGACACTAACACCCAATAAAGGTTCTCCCGATGCATCCACAACTTTTCCGTGTATCATTGTCTGTGCGTACAAGCTTGGTGCACATACACAAAACAACAATAAAAGACATGTAAAAATCCTACTCATTTGAGTTTTTACTCTAGTTTTACAATAATTGTCTATCATAATATTATAAAGGGTTAATACACTGATTATTTATAAATCTTTTAATATATTCCAGCATTGATACAGTCCTCTTGGTACGTGGAAACACCCTTTCCATTTACCACCTTTGAGTGGTAGCAACACCTCACCTCTTCTATTCAAGTATCCATACCATTCTGGATATTCGGTGTCCTTAAAGTGTGCCCACGTATAATCGTGCACTTTTTCAAACCATTCCAGGCACCGTTTATCTTCGGTTAGTTGATAACCTTTTAGCAGAGAAATAAGTGTCTCGATATGCACCCACCAAAGTTTCTGATCCCATTCCAATTGTTGGGGAGGACAACCATTACGATCCATGAAGTAATAAATGCCACCATACTCTTTATCCCAACCGTATTCAAGCATGGTAAGAGTCGTATTTTTCGCTTTCTCTATCAGTTCCGGACGATGCAAACGTTTACCCAAGTCCATGATAAACCACATGGCTTCAATCGCGTGGCCGGGAGTGATCTGGCGACCTTCAAAACAATCTACGAGGCTGCCGTTTACATCTACATTCTCGACAATGATTCCACCAAGTTCGGGACGATAAAAGACGTCCATAACTTCATGGATACAAGTGTCTATAGCCTGTTCCAAATAATCTTTACCTAAAATATGCTCTATTTCCATAGCAAGATTGCAGAGAATCATCGGAAGAGCAAAATTCTTTAGATTGCGTGTACCGGGATGAAGCTTGTTCCATTTTCCTTTAGGGTTATCAACTTTGGACAAGATAATATCGAATGTCTTTCTGGCAATATCGGCATACTCCTGATTACCGGTTGCCAAACTCAATTGTCCGAAAGCCATTGTCGCAAAAGTATAGGAGAATATGTTATACGGTTCTACCAACGGTCTACCCGAACGGTCGAGGGAAAAGTACCAGTTGTAATTTCCGTCATGTCCGTATTTCTTTAAGAATTCGCCACCTTGAACGGCACAGTCCAGCCATTCCTGGCGTTTCTCCACCTTATTGTAAAGCATGGAGAACATCCATACCTCACGCCCTTGCAACCAAATAAACTTGTCTGTATCAAATACTTTGCCTTCACGATCCAGACAGGTGAAATAGCCGCCAAACTCTTTGTCTTGAGAATATTGGAGCCAGAAAGGAAGAACATTGTTCAACAATTCATCCTTGTATTGATTTGCTAATTTTTTAAAATCCATAATATTATTTATTATCAGGACTGTATCGACAGCTATTCAGATGATAAACGTTTATTGAATGGCCATACAAAAAACATCTTCTACCATTTCTACAATCCACTTGTTAGTACATTAAAATAATTAAGGTCTGTTTTATATTTATTCCGAACGGTTCCAATATCTTTCAATCTCCTCCAGCGACTTCCCGGTAGTCTCCGGCACGAGTTTCCAGACAATCAGCATATACGGCACGCACATGAGGGCGAACAGAAAGAATGTTCCGGCGGGGGTAAGGTTCTGGAGCATCCAGGGGGTTAACTGTCCGATCAGGTACGTTCCGATCCAGAGAGCGAATCCTGCTATTGACATGGCCAGTCCGCGAACCTTGGTGGGATACATCTCCGAGAGGAGCACGAACACCACAGCGCAGATAGACACGGCACAACAGAATACATAGAACAGGAAGAAAATAAGAAGGAAGAGGCTGGAGACATTCAGTGTTTCTCCGAAGAGGAAATAAAGGCCGATGAGAATCAGAGAAACAACCATTCCCGAAACGCCGTAATAAACCAGCTTCTTACGACCAACTTTATCAATGATGACAAGAGCCAAAATGGTGGTCAAAGTATTAACAAGTCCTACCAGAACTTGGTAAAAAAGAGAATCACCTCCTGAAAGTCCTGCATTCTCAAAAATAGAAGGACCATAATAAAGCACCGCATTGACTCCCATAAATTGACCCAAAATAGCAATGCATACACCTATAATTACTGCCTTCAAAATGCCGGGTTTCATCAATAACGACCATTCTGAGCTTGTTTCAGCAGTCAAAACTGATTGAGTTTCTTTCAATTGGCTCATTGCTTCTGTAATCGAATTATAGATTCTCTCCAGAATATTTACAGCCTTCCTCTCCTGCCCTCGTACAATTAACCAACGAGGACTCTCCGGTATGAAAAATATGATTATAAAGAATAATATCGCAGGTAACGTTTCCATGCCTAACATACCTCTCCATACCTCAGTTATAAATATCTTATTTAATAGAGGAGCACCCAATAAGGCACCACTTTCCGACCAAGCCAACAACTGATAATTAACCAAATAAGCTCCTAAGAAGCCAACGGTCACAGCCAGTTGATATAAAGAGACTAAACGCCCTCTATACTGTGCTACTGAAACTTCTGAAATGTAAAGAGGAGACACTATGGAAACAACGCCTATCCCGACACCCCCAATTATACGATACACCACTAATTGCGTAAAATCCGTACAGAGAGCACATCCTAAAGCCGATGCGGAGAAGAGAATAGCAGAAATAACCATAGTCAATTTTCTCCCTAATTTATCACTCAAAATGCCGGCAAAAAGAACTCCAATGATTGAACCGACCAACGCACACCCTACATACCATCCCTGCTGCAATGCATCCAGTTGAAAAAGCTGAGTAACCTGAGCAATTGTACCGGATATAACTGCCGTATCATATCCGAACAAAAAACCGCCCAAAGCAGCCACAACAGAAAGGAATATAAGATAGCCAAAATTAATTGTAGATTGCATAATATTATTTTATTTCAAAATATTCTTTATATCTGTTATACAAATTCCCTGCTTGCAAGTAAGCAGATTGCGGACTCATAAAATGAGAAAATTCAAAGGTTATAGCCTTATCATATCCGGCACGCTTGGCAGCTTCCAATTTCATCCGAAGTTTATCAAACTTAATGGGTAGAAAACGAATAGGCATATCACGATCAAAAGATTCGGCATTTGTCCAGCATTGCATCCCATACTTATCTGCTAATTTTTTATTGACAGAAAAGAAAGCATCCAATTCATCATAATCAATATGTCCATCTTGAAAAGCACATGCATCTACCACCTCATGAATACCATCAAAAATTTCATTCCATTCTTTTTCATGTTGTTGTACAGAAACTGCATCTTCTTTTGTCAGTTTACCTGTTCCCATAATCGCCTTCTTACCATCAATCCAAGGAGAAATAAAAGTAGGAAGTCCGGCTGAAACATCTTTACATTGTTTTCCCATTGTATAAAATGAATCGATTGCGCCTTTGGTTGCCCGGCTAATTTCTCCGCTAATGTACCAGCCTCCAAAACTTTTATACTTCTCTCCATACATTTTCCAGACTTCGTCTATCACATATTTATTATCTTCAATCTCCCAACTTAAATCACCTGTATCCCAATATCGTCCTGAATCATATAAACCAAAATAAAACTTCATATTATATTTAGCAGCAAGACGCAAATACATATCTACCAAATCAACTGACGGCATATAGCATCCTTTCTTTAATAAATAAGGCGAAGGATAAGTTATAAATTTCCGATAACCGGAACGAATCATTACCACCGTATCTATTCCAATCTTTTTCATGTGTTGGAAATCCATATCCCATTCTTTTTCTCCCCAATTCTGATGAGGAATGTCATGGGAGATTTCATCCAGAAAAGTTCCTGTTATTTTCAGACCATTATTTTTAGGAACAATTAAATTACTCTCCAAACCATTCTCCTCATTTTTAAGAATAGATATTTCATTCCCCTCTTCACCGGTAGCAAATAAAGAAGGAGCCACCAAAGCTGACGCTCCGACCAAGGCCGCCTTTTTTAGAAAATCTCTACGATTATTTGTTTCCATAGCTTTAATTTTTTGGTTTTTCTACTTTGTATATATGTTAACCTATTGAAGTCACAATGTGTTTTAATTAATATCACGCCACAAATATAGGTATATTTATTAAATAAACAATAGATAATAAAATATTTTATTAATAAAGTTACATTTAAACATATAATTCACAAATATAAGTTCAAAAACGATCAGAATAAAAG
>ENA-UOIV01001850-UOIV01001850.1-human-gut-metagenome-genome-assembly--contig:-C59-NODE-1850-length-16289-cov-4.683997_pt1 | contig 16289 bp, 16 predicted proteins | sample MGYA00242333_ERZ723880 | MGnify/ENA metagenome assembly ERZ723880 | reverse complement strand
AACTTGAACGTCGCAGTACTGTGCGGCGGCGCGTCCAGCGAGCACGTGGTGTCGCGCATGAGCGCGACCAGCGTGCTGAACAATCTGGACGCGGAAAAATACGACGTGCTGCCCGTGGGCATCACGAAAGACGGGCGCTGGTATTTGTACTCCGGCCCTGTGGAAGGCCTTTGCAGCGGCGCCTGGGAGCGCCACTCCGGCAATGTGCCCGCAGCCATCTGCCCGGGCAGCGGGCTGGCGGGGCTTGTGGCGTTTGAAAACGGCGTCTGCCGCAGCCTGCCCGTGGACGTGGTGTTTCCCGTTCTGCACGGCAAAAACGGCGAGGACGGCACGATACAGGGCCTGCTGGAGCTGGCCGGCCTGCCCTATGTGGGCTGCGGCGTGCTGGGCAGCGCGGTGTGCATGGATAAGATCATTGCCAACCGTGTGATGGATGCAACGGGCATTCCCCGCTGTGAATGGGACTGCATGGAGCGCTGGCAGCGGCCGGAGCTGGCGGCCATTGCCCGGCGCGCGGCGGAAAAACTGGGCTGGCCCATTTTCGTCAAGCCCGCCAACGCGGGCTCCAGCGTGGGCATCTCCAAGGCGCGGGACATGGCGGAGCTGGAGGCGGCCGTGGACCTCGCCCTGCAGCACGATTCCCGCGTGGTGTTCGAGCGGTTCGTACAGGGGCAGGAAGTAGAATGCGCGGTGCGCGGCAACGACGAAGTCTCCGGCACCCATCCCGGCGAAATTTTGGCCAGCGCCGAATTTTACACCTACGATGACAAATACATCTCCGGCACCAGCCGGGTGGCCATCCCGGCGCAGCTTGCGCCGGAAAAGCTGGACGAGGTGCGGGACCTGGCCGTCCGCGCCTACCGGGCGCTGTGCTGCAAGGGCTTGGCCCGCGTGGACTTTTTTGTGGAGCACGGCACACAGCGCGTGCTGCTCAACGAGGTCAACACCTTGCCGGGCTTTACCAGCATCAGCATGTATCCCAAGCTGATGCTGGCGGCGGGCGAGACGTATCCCGGCCTGCTGGACAGCCTGATCACGCTGGCGCTGGAAAGGGCGGGCGGCGTCCATGACTGAGCGAAACGCGCCGGGGCGCGGCGCTCCCATCGGCGTGTTCGATTCCGGCCTGGGCGGGCTGACGGCCGTGCGCGAGCTGCGGCGCATCCTGCCCGGCGAGGACATCGTCTATTTCGGCGATACGGGCCGGGTGCCCTACGGCACCCGCGGCGTAGATGTCATTGTACGGTACGCAAAGCAGGACATCGCATTCCTTCTGGAACAAAACGTGAAATATGTGATGGCCGCCTGCGGCACCGTGAGCAGCACGCTGTCCGAGGCTTACACACGCACGCTGCCCGTGCCTTATACGGGCGTGGTGCAGAGCGCGGCGGCCGCCGCCGTACGCGCCACCAGAACAGGGCTCATCGGTGTCATCGGTACGCCCGCCACCGTTAAGAGCGGCAGCTACAACGCGGCCATCGCCGCGCTGATGCCCGGCGCGCGCATCGTAGCCACCGCATGCCCGCTGTTCGTGCCGCTGGTGGAAAACGGGTATTTCGGCGCAGACAACGCCGTGACGCGCCTTGTGGCACGGGATTACCTGAAGGACATAAGGGCCGCGGGCGTGGATACGCTGATCCTGGGCTGCACGCACTACCCGCTCATCGCGCCCATCATCGCGGATCTGATGGGCCCCGAAGTGGCGCTCATCGACCCCGGGCGGGAAACCGCGCTGGCCGCACGGGACGCGCTGGCCTCCGCCGGGCTGCTGCGGGAGGGCCGCGCGGGCACGGCACGCTATTATGTAAGCGACACCACCGAGAGCTTCGCCCAGCTTTCGGACTGGTTTTTGGGCGAATACGCGGGCGGGCCCGTGACGCGCATCAGCGTGGACGGTTATCCCGTGGAGCAAGGCGCCTCAACGTAAAAAGGAAAAGGATGACCCTGTATGAAGGAAGATTATCTCATCACCATCCACGGCACCATGGAGCAGGACGGCGAAAGCGACAGCGTGAAGCTGATGACGCGGGGCAGCTTTGTCAAGCGCAACGGCAGCTTCTTCATCAGCTACAAAGAAACCGAGGCCACAGGCTATGCAGGCTGTGTGACCACCGTAAAGGTGGAGGATTCACACAAGGTGAGCATGCTGCGCTTCGGCCCGGCGCCCAGCCAGCTCGTCATAGAAAAGGGCCGGCGGCATGTGTGCCATTACGAGACGGGCCATGGTTCGCTGAGCCTGGGCGTGGCCGCGGACGAGATCCACAGCCGCCTTTCCGACGAGGGCGGCACCGTCCGCTTCAGCTATCTGCTGGACATGGAAACCGCCGCCGTGAGCCGCAACATTGTAAAGATCACCGTCAAGCCCGCCAACTGACGGGGCGCGCCGGTATAACAGGAATTCAAAGGGACAGGAGTTTTGAAAAAATGCAGGATTTTAAACATTTCGACCCGAAACAGGCCGCTATGGATGAGGCCCGCGGGCTGCTGGAGGCCGCTGCCCGCGCCGCTATGGCGGACGGCAGCCTGCCGGAAAAGGAGCTGCCCGCCTTTGTGGTGGAGGTGCCAAACGACGTGAAGAACGGAGACCTGGCTTCCAACTTCGCCATGGCGGGCGCGCGCGTATTCGGTATGCCCCCGCGTAAAATCGCCGAGGCCGTGGCCGCTGCGATGCCCGCTTTGGAGGAAACGCATTTCAGCCGCGTGGAGATCGCGGGCCCCGGCTTCATCAACCTGTTCCTTGCCCCGGGCTGGTTTGCCGACGTAGTTTTAGCCGCCAACGCAGCCGGCGCGGACTACGGCCGCACAAGCTACGGCAAAGGTGAAAAGGTGAATGTGGAGTTCGTTTCGGCCAATCCTACGGGTCCGATGCATCTGGGCAACGCCCGCGGCGGCGCTTTGGGCGACTGCCTCGCCGCCGCCATGGACTGGGCGGGCTATGACGTCACACGGGAGTTTCTCATCAACGACGCGGGCAACCAGATCCTCAAGTTCGGCAAGAGCCTTGCCGTCCGCTACCTTCAGATCTTCAGGGGCGAGGACGCCGTACCTTTCCCCGAGGACTGCTATCAGGGTGCGGATATCCGTGTGCTGGCACAGAAATTTGCAGACGTGCACGGGAACGTCTATATGGAAAAGCCTTTTGAGGAACTGCAGAAGGATATCGCGGCTTTTGCGCTGCCGTTGAACGTGCAGGGGCTTAAGGACGACATGGCCAAATACCGCGTGAATTACGACGTCTGGTTCAGCGAGACCACGCTGCACGAATCCGGCGCCATCCGGGAAATGCTGGACAAATTGGCCGAACGCGGCGCCACCTACGAAAAAGACGGCGCCATCTGGTACCGTTCCATGCAGTACGCCGAGAAATACGGCGGCAACAAGGTGACGCGCAAGGGCCTGGACGGCGAAGTGACGGACGAGGATAAGGACGAAGTCCTGGTGCGCGCCAACGGCGTGCCCACCTATTTTGCGGCGGATATCGCTTACCACTACAACAAATTCGCGGTGCGCGGCTTCTCCCGCGCCATCGACGTATGGGGCGCAGACCATCACGGCCACGTGGCCCGAATGAAAGGCGCCATGGACGCCATCGGCCTGGACGGCGAAAAGCTGGACATCGTGCTGATGCAGTTCGTGCGTTTGATGCAGGACGGCCAGCCGGTGCGCATGAGCAAGCGCACCGGAAAAGCCATCGGGCTGGCGGAGCTTCTGGACGAGGTCCCCATCGACTCCGCCCGCTTCCAGTTCAACCTGCGGGAGCCGGGCAGCGTAATGGACTTTGATATGGACCTGGCCGTGGCGCAGGACAGCGAAAATCCGGTGTATTATGTGCAGTACGCCCATGCCCGCATCTGCAGCATCCTGAAAAAGCTGGCCGAAGACGGCATCGTGTTCGAGGGCGCGGACAAGGCGGATCTGACGCTGCTGACAGAGCCCGCGGAAAAGGAACTGATCCGCCATATCGCAGACTTTCCCGGCGAAATCATTTCCGCGGCCAAAAGCTATGACCCGGCGCGCATCACGCGCTACGTCACCGAGCTGGCCAACCGCTACCACAAATTCTACAATTCCTGCCGCGTAAAGGACGCCGAGCACTGCGTTTGCCAGGCGCGCATTGCACTGTGCACCGCTACGAAAAACGTCATCTCCAACGCGCTTACCCTGCTGAAGATCACCGTGCCCGAAAGCATGTGACACAAAAACGCCGGGCCGGTTTGAAAACCGCGCCCGGCGTTTTTCGTTTTCATGCAAAAAACACGGCCCGAGGGCCGGGAAGGAGGCGGCTATGGCTGCCGCTGTGCTGACGCTGCTTTCCCTCATCTATCTGGGCGGGCTGGCCGCGCTGCTCTGCGTGGCGTATTCCCGCCATCATTTCAACCGCTATACGGCGGTAAAGGCCGCCGTAAGCTGCGGGTTCCTTGTCATAGCCGCCACGGCGTACCTGCTGGGCGGACACACGGCAGATGCGTATTTCCGGGGACTTCTGCCCTGCTTTGTGCTGTGCCTGGCCGGAGACGTGCTGCTGGGGCTGGCCAATAACCACGCGGGCTTTTTCGGCCGCTGGTTCCTGCTGGGAGTGGGCGCTTTCACACTGGCCCACGCAGGGTTCTGCGTGCTGTTCACGCTGGCCATGCCGGGCGGACCGCGCTTCACACTGTGGGACGCCGCCGCTCCGCTGGCCGCGTTGGCCGTGACGGCTGCCTGCGCGCGGCACAAACGCTTCAAGCTGCGGCGCATGCACATGGAGCTGCCCGCTCTGGCGTACTCGCTCTGCGTAGGGCTGATGTGCGCCCGCGGCACAGCGTTCGGCTTTGCCTGCGGCGGACGGCGCGGCGCGCTGGCTGCCGTGGGGGCCGCGCTGTTCCTCATTTCGGACGCGGTGCTGCTGTTCGTTTATTTTTATGTCAGGCCGCGCAAAGCGCTGCGTGCGGTGAATCTGGCTGCCTATTATCTGGGCATGCTGTGCCTGGCGCTCTCGGTATGAGTGCTGCGGAAAATCATCAAAGGAGCTTTTACAATGCCGAACCGACCCATCTGCGCGGAGGACGCGCTGCTCTCCGAAACACCGATGCCGCCCGAACAGATCCTGCGCTATCTTGACCGCATCGGCCTGCGTGACGCCGTCCCTCCTCCTCCCACGCTGGAAACGCTGCGCCGCCTGCAGTCCGCACATCTGCTGTATGTGCCCTATGAAAACCTGGACCTCCTGCGCGGCGCGATCACCTCTCTGGAACACGGAGCATTGTTTGAAAAAATCGTGGAAAAGCGCCGCGGCGGCCTCTGCTTCGAGCTGAACGGCCTGTTCTGCTGGCTGCTGTGTTCGCTGGGATACCAGGTCACCAGCTATGCGGGCCGTTTCATCTATCCTTCGGAGGCCGGCATCCAGATGCGCCGCCACCGTGTGCTCGTCGTAACGCTGGAGGGGAAGCGGTATCTCACCGAAACAGGCATGAACAGCGAAGGCCCCGGCGCGCCGCTTGTGCTGGCCGAGTGCGACGCTAAATGGTCGGGCGTGAGGTAATACCGCTTTTCCCGCGACGCCTTTTGGGGCTGGGTCCTGTGGAAACGGTCGCCGGGCGGAGCCTGGCGCCGGCTGTATGGCTTTACCGAGGAACCGCAGCTCGACATCGACTTTATTATGCCCAGCCTTTTTTGCGACGTGCATCCGATGTCGCCTTTCAACAAAACGGTGCGGGCCTCTATTTTTTTACCGGATGCTCATTTGTCACTGCGCGACAGCAAGCTGACATGGTATCGTAAGGGCGCAGTGGCCCGTTCCCGCTCCGTTGCGCCAGGCGCAGAAACCGCGCAGGTGCTGTGGGACGTTTTTGGGCTGCGCGCGCCGGAGGACGCGGCGCTTTGACCCTTCCGGGCCAAAAAAGAAGCAGACGGCACAGAGCCGTCTGCTTCTTTTTCTTTTCTTCTGTTTATAGCTTCAGTCCGGCATAGCTCTCCCGCAGCGTCTCGCAGGAAGCGCTGAACCGTGCCTGCTCCTCCTCGGAGAGGTTCAGCTCCAGCACACGCTGGATGCCGCTGCGGTTCACAATGCAGGGTACGCCCACAAATACGTCTTTCTGGCCGTATTCGCCCCGCAGCATGGCGGATACCGTCAGTACGCTGCTTTCGTTGCCGAACACCGCCCGCGTGATGCGTGTAAGCGCCATGCCGATGCCGTAATAGGTGGCGCGCTTGGCTTCGATGATCTTGTAGGCGGCCGTGCGCACTTCTTCAGCGATCTTATCCAGTTCCTCGCTGCAATAGCGCCCGCCGGACTGGCGGCACAGCTCCAGCACAGGCTTTGTGGCCAGCATGGCCTGGCTCCAGGGAACAAATTCCGAATCGCCGTGTTCACCCATCACATAGGCGTGCATGTTGCGCGGGTCCACATGAAAATAATCGCCCAACAGATAGCGCAGACGCGCGGTGTCCAGCGCCGTTCCTGTGCCCAGCACGCGCCTTGGATTGAAGCCCGACAGCGCGCAGGTAATGCGTGTCATGATGTCCACCGGGTTTGTAGCTACAAGGAACAGCCCGTTGAAGCCGCTCTCCGTCACCGGGTCAATGATGCTTTTGAAGACGGCGGCATTGCGCTGCAAAAGGTCCAGCCGCGTTTCGCCGGGCTTTTGCGCCACACCTGCGCAGATGCACACAATGTCCGCATCGCCGCAATCGTCGTAGCTCCCCGCAAAGATCTTCATATTACTGCCGGAAAAGGCCAGCCCGTGGTTCATATCCATGGCCTCCCCCTCTGCGCGCTTTTTGTCCACGTCGATGAGCACCAGCTCGTCGCATACGTTCTGGTTCAGCATAGCGTAGGCATAGCTCATGCCCACCATGCCGCAGCCTACCAGAGCAACCTTGCGTTTGTCTGTCTTCATTTCGCTCTCCCCTTTTCCATGTTCTGTATTAGTATGCGGCGGACCGCGCCCGCTTACTCCGCCAACGCCTGCAGCTGCACGGCCTTTTGCCGCAGCGGGGCCGCATCCGCCGCCAAAAACAGCTCCCTTGCATGCAGCGCCTCCACGCCGGCGGCAAAGCTGTGTGCCAGCGACGCGGCTTTTGCGGCATCCACCGGTCTCGCACGGCCCAGGAACATTCGTGCGTTGCCGCCGTATACCTGCTCCAGCGCCTCGGATGAAAGGCCCAATCCGCGCATGGGCGTGGGTGCGATGCGGAACAGATATCTGCCGTCCGGCAGCAGCGTATAGGGTTCATTCTCCGGCGTTTCCAGAAACGTGCGGATCACGTCCACCCGCGCGGCGCTCTCGCTGCTGTCCAGCGGCCGGGGCGGCTGCGCGATGGAGGCACGGGAGCCGATATCGCTGCCATAGAGGATGCGCGTGCCGAATTCTTCAAAAAATGCCCGTGCAGCAGGAATATCTCCGGCAAGGTTCGTGTACAGCTCGATACCGGGCGTCAGGTCTACCCGCACCTCCGGGTAACGCCGCAGCAGCGCCGAAAGCCGCGGCAGCTGCGCCGAAAAGAAAAACAGGTGCGCCAGCTGGAGCCTCAGGCCCGGGTGGCATGCTAGCACCGCAAACACCTGACGGTACTGCTCCTCATTGTTGATGGTTTCCGGGCCGTAGAACCAGCCCTCGCTTTTCGCATAGGGATTGATGCGGGAGGCGTCCCAAAACTCCTCCGGGTCGTTCACATGCCACAGAATGGGCACGCGCTGTTCCTCTGCCCAGCGCCAGAACGGTTCCCATGCCGGAGTATCGAAATCCGGAATGGGAAAATTGCGCCGGATATCGGGCTTGCCCTCCAGCAGCTTGATGCCGTCGCAGCCTGCGGCCAGCAGCGCCCCGGCCTGCGCGACCAGATCTTCGCCCAGCGCCGCCGCATCTCCCTCGTGGAGAAACCAGGCGCTGCGTTCCAACCCTCCCATCACATAGACAGTTCCCTCCGGATGCACTGCTTTGTAATAAAGCGCATCCGGCACGGTGGAGCATACGCCCATCTGCGGAATGCACGCCAGCGTACAGGCCCCGACGCCGTGGCGCTCCCGCACCGCATCAAAGGCCGGACCATGGGTATCAGAATAGTGCATATGCGCATCGAACAGCTGCAATGGTATCCCTCCCGGTAAGTCAAATATCTCCGCCGCGAAGCGGCCCCAACAAAACCGCGCCTGCTGCGGTTTTGCATGGTTCAATGTTCTCAAAGCCCTGTGCGTTAGCACACAAGCGTGTGCCTTGCACACGCGCAGCCGCGCAAGCGGCGGCTTTGAGGTTATTATACCATATTTCCAAGTTCGCACTTCGCATAACACTCGTATTCACTAAGAAATATGATATCTATGCCGCCAAGCGCATACTTCACCGGCGGCTCGTATTTGCTAAGCGGACATATTATACCACACTTCCCGCTCTGCTGCACCGCCTGCACCAAAAGCACAGGCGCCGGCCCCGGCTGAAAACCCGCGCGCCGGTTCCAGAACGGTCTTGACTTTCCCAGAGTTTATGCTATATTAGTATTTAGTAATACTAGGTATAAAACCAGGACGGAGGGGAGCGGATGGAATCGCGCTTTGAACGACAGTTGAAAAAGGGCGCGCTGGAGATGCTGGTACTGGGGCTGGTGTGTGCGGGACCTACTTATGGCTACGAGCTGCTGGGCAGCATGGCCCGGCGCAGCAACGGGCTTTTTGCGCTGAAGGAAGGCACGTTGTATCCCATTTTGTACCGGCTGGAAGACGATGGGCTTATCGAAGCGCAATGGCGTACCAGCGGGGGCCGCACCGCACCGAAAAAATACTACACGGCCACGCCGGAGGGTCATGCGGCTTATGCCGTACAACGCAAAGCATGGCGCGCCTTCGCGGACTGCGTGGACGGATTTGACAGGGAGGAGCAGTTATGACGAAACAGGAGAAAAAGATCAAGCGCTATGTCAATGCCATCGAACGGGAGCTGCGCCTGCCTCTGAAAGCAAAAGCGCGCATCAACGGCGACATCGGCACCGATATCCACGCCCGGCTGGAAAAAGGACAAAGCATCGATGAGATCATCGCGGAGATGGGCACGCCGCAGGAGGTTGCCGCGGGCTTTAACGAGGAAATGCAGGATCAGCTTCTTCCCAAAGGCAGCCCCTGGCGCTGGGTGTTCCTTATTGCGGCGATACTGGCGGGCGGAGCAGCACTGCTTTCCATTCTTCCCTTTCTGCTTTTTTATTTTCAAAGCTCCGGCATGGGCGTTATCGGCGGTGCAGACGGGCCGACGGCCATTTTTATAACAGGCGCTGCAAATCTTCTCGCCCCGGTGCTCACACCGCTGTGGCTCGCCGTTCCCTTCATTCTGGGATGCTGCGCCGCCTGCGTGCTGCTGCGCTGGGGGCAAAACGGGCCGCGTGCAAAGCATACGCTTGCTTTGATGTTTTCCGCCGCCGCTTTGCTGTGCTGGCTCCTGTTGGGCATATTGTCATTGTGGCAGGTTTCCTCCGCGGCGGGCGCCGCTGTATTGTCCTGGAAAACGCTGCTGTTCCAGCTGTTCAACCTGATGCTGCTTCCGAGTTTCTGGCTTCCCGTGGTAACGCTGTGCATTGCAGCGCGCCGCCGGAAAACCGCGTCCCCGAGGCAATAACGTCAAACGAAGATATGGAAAACCCGTCCCCGGCCGGGGACGGGTTTCTATATTTTTCGGCTCTGCGCCGTCCGCAAGCCTATTTGCGTCTGTCCTGAAAGGAATCGCTCCCCACAATGAGGCAGCAATAAACAACGAACGTAACGGCCAGTGCGCCAATCAGCAAAAACCATCCCATCCGCGAGCCTCCCTTTTGTATTTACTTCATTGTTATCACTTTATTATAGCACTCGTGTATGGCAAAAAACTGTATATCCCACCGTTCCTGCGGAACGGGTTCCGTGGACACGGCTGCACGCTGAAGTGTCTTTCCAGTGCAAAATATCGTTGAAAAACAAAAACGGCATCCCAACCGGGATACCGTTCCTGTGGTGCGCTGCAAGGGATTTTGCAGCCGCTTGCGCGTCTGCCGGCCTTGCGGCGTAGCCGCTGCGGCCCCTCGCCCTAAAAACGTGCCACCGGCACGTTTTCTTCACGGGCTCGTCCCTTTCGGGTTCGAATCCCTTGCAGCACATAAGAACGACTTTTTCCCAAAAAACAAAAACGGCATCCCAACCGGGATACCGTTCCTGTGGTGCGCTGCAAGGGATTCGAACCCCTGACCTTTTGGTTCGTAGCCAAACACTCTATCCAACTGAGCTAGCAGCGCATACCACTCCGCTTTTGGAGTGCATCATATATGTTATCATAGTCGAACACGGTTGTCAACCGTTTTTTTCGTCCAGAATCATATTTTTTGCCTTTTCCAGCAATTCCTTGTCGGCGGCATAAGTCAGCCGGCGCTGTGCTTCCTCCAGCGGCAGCAGGCAAACTGCCCGCACCTCCTCCGGCTGGGCCCGCAGCGTGCCGCCGGTGATCTCGGCCACAAAGAACACAACATCCTTTGTCACGCCCTTTGCGGGCGAATAGGTCGTCACCTCGCGGTAGCCCGGACGCACGCGTACCTGCGCGCCCGTTTCTTCGCGCACCTCGCGCATGGCGGTCTCTTCCTCGCTCTCACCGGCTTCCACATGGCCTTTCGGAAAAGCCCAGTGGCCGCCATAGCGGTGGCAGATGACAAGCACGCGGGGCGCGCCTTCTTCGCGGGTATAGCAGATTGCCCCGCAGGATTTCTCATGTTTCATGTTCTTTTTCCTCAGTTCAAAATAAATTTACGTTTCGTGCGCCGCCGGGAATTGTGTTTTGGCGCGGGCTTTGGTATACTTGTAAAAGGATTTTACTGCGCGCAGCCTTGCGCTGCGCGGTATTTTTGTTTTATTGGAGGTTTTTCACTTTGACTCTCATGGATCTGTTGCTTCTGCTCCTTGTTATCGCCGCTGCAGTGGCCGTTTATTTCTTTTTTGTCAAAAGCCGGGACGAAGGCACAGAAACGCCGCGGAAAGCCAAAAACCTGGACGGCGCGAAAAAAAGCGCAAAAGCCCTGAGCGCGGCCCGCCGTTTCGCGGCGCTGCACCAGTATCAGGTCATCGCTCCCGCGCAGATTGCCAAGGACGGCAAATTTGCCGACCTTGATTTCATCATCGTCGGCTGGTTCGGCCTTTTGTGCGTAAAATGTGTGGGGCTGGGCGGCCAGATCTACGGCACCCCCGGCGACCCGATGTGGCTGCAGGTGGACGCGGAAAAGCGCATCTCGTTTGAAAACCCCATGCGCGCCGCAGAGGCCGATACCCGCCTGGTGCGTGACACGCTGTTTACTGCGAACCTGCGCGGCATCCAGGTGGAGACCGTGTGCGTTTTCACCAATAAAAAAGCGACCCTTGCGCTGCCGCGCGGCACGGGCCACTACACGCTGAAGGACTTCAAGGCGCTGCTGGGCAAGAGCAAGTACGAGCAGGACAAGGGCGTCGATATTCCCCAGACCGTGGACGCCGTCAAGAAGTGGGTCGTAGAGGGCTGAGGCCCGCCGTCTTGTCCTATTATAGCAAACCGTGGCGGATTTGAAAAGCCGGGCAAAACTATTTACAGTTTGTTCACAGCGGTTTAACAAACCTTACGCAATTCTTTTCTATAATACAATCACAGGGACACGGAAGCCGCAATCCGGGTTCCTGCACATGATTCCTCCTCACACCAAGAGAGATACCCCTAAAAGCCCCCGTGCTCACCACACGGGGGCTTTCCCTTTGCAAAAAGCTGCGCGGTGCGGGACGCTTCCGTTCCCGCGCGCCGCGCAGTTTTTTCTTTCAGGTTTCAGCGCCGCAGCCCGCCTGCGCCACCTCGGCCGCGATATAGCCCGGCACCTGCTCAGGCGTGATGCCCAGCGCGGCGGCCAGCTCACCATGAAGCAGCTCCTCGGCACGCTTCATATATTCGGCCTCGGTACGTGCGGGCTTTTTGCCCTGCGCCGTACGCTCCCTGTTTTTGCCGTAGATCGTCTTGATAAGCTGCACCAAATCGTCGCAGTCGTGCGTGCGCATGAGCGAACGGTAGTGCTCGGCCAGCATCTGCTGATCCTTCCCGCCGCATGGGTTCTCCTCAATCTCCGGGATCCGGCCGATGAGCGCCTCTGCCTGGGCATGCGTCAGAATGGGCCGCATAAACACCTTGGCGTCCACGGGAATATATACCGTGCCTGTTTCGTACACAGGGTCCAGCTTATAATACAGCTTTTTTTCGCCGGCGCCCGGCAGCCCCGCCGGAGCCTCCACAGCCTCCACACGGCATACGCCCATATTCCCGTACACGATCAAATCGCCTTTTTGAAACATCGTATTCCCTCCTGTAAAACCGCTCCACCCGTTTCGTCCCGAACAGGCGGACGCGCCGCGCCGTGCTCCCTCCCCTGCGCTTCGCTCCGCCGAAAATCAAAACAGCGTGCGGTTTTGACAGCCGGACTTACGTTCCTCAAAACCACACGCTGCAATTTTTCAGTATCCCGTTTTGCCGCCGCTGCGGCATTTCCTGTTTATAGTATACCACATTTTGCCCCCAATTGTAAGCGGAAGTTTTTTCTCTCCGCCGCGCGCCCTCCGAAACCGGGCGGACAGCCTGTCCAAAATTTTATCCGGGCCGGACTTTTCCCCACCCCCTATGCATATAAATTGCATGAGGTGATGTCAAAATGTACAAGCGGCGCAGAAGGCGGCATATTGTAATGCCCGTGCTGGCGGGCCTGCTGACGCTGGCCACGCTGGGCAGCACGGCCTTCGCCGCGCCGTCCTTTTCCCTCCCGCAGGCTGCCGCGTATTTCAGCAGCATTCTGTGCGCGCCGAATGCAGCGCTGGCCGCAACCCGGCGAGTGCTGGACGACGCCATGGACGAGGACGCAGTGCCCGCAGCGCAGCCTATCGATGAGGACGATCCCGAGGCAGGCTTCTGGACGGTGGGCCCGACCGAGGAGGAAATGCTGCCTCAGAGCGAAGCGCAAAGCGCATCTTCCGGCGCTTCCTCCGTACCGGACGGCCCCATTCCCGAGGGTATGGCCCCGCTGCTGGAAGCACATTACGAGCAGGGCGCGGGCGCGGGCTATGTTTCCAGCGGCGCGGCCACCGTGCGCAACAGCACCGACCTGCCTGACAGCGAGGTAGCCGCGGAAATGATGCAGACGCTTCCGTTCCAGGTGGAGCTGAACAGCGCGGAGCCTCAGGTACTCATTATGCACACGCACACCACAGAAACCTACGAACTGGAGGAAAAAAACTGGTGCGATCCGGCGTTTTCCGCCCGCAGCACGGACCTTTCGGTCAATATGGCCGCAGTAGGAGCCGAAATGGCCGCCCAGCTCAACGCGGCGGGCGTAAACACCCTGCACGACACCACCCTGCACGATTACCCAAGCTACAACGGCAGCTACGCCAAAAGCAACGCCACCGTGCGCAGCTATCTGGAGCGGTATCCCAGCATCAAGGTGGTGCTGGACGTCCACCGCGACGCCATCCAGCGGGACGACGGCACCCGTGTCAAGCCCGTGGCGGACATCGGCGGCATGAAGGCCGCCCAGGTCATGATCATCTGCGGCGCAGACGTGGACGGCAATCTGCCCAATTTTAAACAGAACCTCCGCTTTGCCAGCCGCTGGCAGGATAAGATGGAAAGCATGTTCCCCGGCCTCACACGGCCTGTGCTGTTCGACTACCGCTATTACAATCAGGATCTTACGACCGGCAGCCTGCTCATTGAGATGGGCGGCCATGCCAATACTTTGGAAGAGGCCAAATACTCCGGACGCCTGGTGGGGCAGGCCCTGGCTGCTTTGTTTGCGGAGGGCTGAATGCGCCCGATATAAGCCCTCCGGCCACGCAAAAAGCCCCGCGCATACGCACGGGGCTTTTTTGGGTACAGTCTTATTCCGCCACTTCTTCAAAGGCCTCTTCACCGGCGCCGCAAACGGGGCACGGCACGGGAGGAACGTCGCCCTCAAATGTCTGGCCGCAAATCGTGCATCTCCATTTTTTCATAATCCAAACCTCCTTTTATTCATTTCGTTTTGTTCTATTGATATTATATACCAATTAAGAATATAATGCAATAGTTTTTAAAAAAGAATCATTCACCGCGCACGGCTTTGGCAAAATCCCGGCCGAACTGTACGGCTGCAGCCAGGTCCTCCTGTGTGGGGCAGAACCGGACACGCATGCCCTCCAGCGGCAGGCTCAGCCGAAGCTGCTGCATGCGCGCAGTCAGATTGGGAACCGCCTCGCCGCTCCAGCCGTAGCTGCCGAACGCACCCGCCGGCTTGCCCTTGTGGATGATGGGGTTCAGGCCAAGAAACATTTCGTACACCGGGGGCAGCGCGTCGCCGACCAGCGTGGGGCTGCCCAGCAAAAAGCCGTCCGACGCGGCTACCGCGGCCTTTGCAGCGGCGGTGTCGTCGGAGACGAGGTCGTACATTTCCACACGCACGCCGCCCTCCTTCAAGCCGTCGTGGATGTGCTCGGCCAGGCGGCGCGTATAGCCGTAAGCGGAAACGTAGGCAACTGCCACCACTTTTTCCGGCCTCTGTTCAGGCCGGCACCAGGTGCGGTACATGTCAAAATACTTCTGCACGCCGCTGCGCAGCACGGGGCCGTGGCCGTTGCCCACAAACTCCACGGGCAGGCTGCCGATCTTATCCAGTGCGCTGCGCATGAACGGGTCTTTGAACGGCCCGATGATGTGGTCGAAATAATATTTGTACGCGGGAGTGAAATCGCCGTCGATGAGGTCGTTGAATACGCGCGGGTCGGCATAATGGCAGCCAAAGCTGTCGCAGGTAAACAGGGCTTTCAGCTCCGGGATGTACGTATACATGCTGTCGGGCCAATGAAGCATGGGCACACTGAGGAATTTCATCGTCAGACCGCCCAGGTCAATCTCGTCCTTCTCCGTGACGGCGCGGGACGGAAACGGGCCATTGACGATTTCTTTCAAAAACGTCAGCGCCGTTCCGCTGCCCAGCACCGTGGCGCCGGGCGCAAGCTCCAGCAGCCGCTTCATGCTGCCCGTGTGGTCCGGCTCGGTATGGTTGACGACGATATAATCCAGAGAAGCCGGGTCGCACACCTCGCGGATATTGGCAAGGAACTCCTCAAAGAACGGCTCCTTGCTCGTCTCGAACAGCACCGTTTTTTCAGTGCCCTTCACGATATAAGAATTGTAAGAAGTACCGTGGTCTGAATGCATGATGATATCGAACACGCGCAGGCCGGGATCCTGCACGCCCACGTACCAGATGTTTTCTTTCGCCTGTAAAGCGCCCATAAAATCCAATCTCCTTTTATCGGTTTTGCATCATACATTTTATCTTATTTTGTTGAAAGCCGCAAGGACCGGGCCAGGCGCGCACTTCTAGTATATGCAAAAAATCTCCGGCAAACCGCGGTACCGGAGACCTTTTATCTGTTCCATGCCGGCAGCCGTTTCACGCATGCGCCCGGCGGTAGACCAGAAAATCAAAATGCAGTTCTGCTGTAAGCGTATCCAGCGAGGCCAGCCTTTCAGCGCCGGAGCGGGGCGTTTTCCAATAATAAGGCGTCATCGCAAACAGGTCCAGGATCGTGCTGCCCGTCACGGTGAGCATGCTGTGTACGGGTATCCTCTGCTCCAGCGCAAAGCCGGGATAAGCGACATCCTGCACCGTATTTTCGTAAGGGCGCTCGTAGAGCACCTCCTTAAGGCCGTACAGGTGACGCGGGCCGGGCACCGCAAACACGAATGCTCCGCCGGGCTTCACCACACGTGCAAATTCCTGTGCGGCGGCCGGGCTGAAAATATCGACCAGGCAATCCGCCGCCGCATCGGCCACCGGGATGGCGAAGCTGCTGGCCACCGCCCACTGCACGGCATGTGCCTTGTCCCGCCTAGCCGCTGCCTTTACCGCGAATTTGGAAATATCGAACGCGGCCGCCGACGGCGTTTTGCCTGATGCGCGCAGCGCCTGTACAAGACGGGCGGTATAATACCCTTCCCCACAGCCCGCGTCTACCAATGAGGGAGCCGGCAGCTCCATAAGCAGGCTGCAGACAAGCGCATTCAGCCCGTCGGAAAAGCAGGCATACCCGCCCGTATCCAGAAACCGGCGGCGGGCCGCCACCATCTCCCTGCTGTCGCCGGGGATTTTGGCGTGCATCTGGGCGGCCGGCAGAAGATGGGCGTAGCCCTCAGCCGCGAGGTCAAAACTGTGGCGTTTGGGACAGACCAGGACGCGGGCGCCGCGGGTCAGCGGCGCCCCGCACACCGGGCAGCGGAAAAGCTCCATGGTATAGCTACCTTTAGCATGTTTTTCAGGGCGGC
>ENA-UOIV01001849-UOIV01001849.1-human-gut-metagenome-genome-assembly--contig:-C59-NODE-1849-length-16299-cov-8.624600_pt1 | contig 16299 bp, 14 predicted proteins | sample MGYA00242333_ERZ723880 | MGnify/ENA metagenome assembly ERZ723880 | reverse complement strand
GAAGTGGACTGGGGAGTACACGAACATGGCCATGCAGATGGAGGGTTTCACGACGTCGACGCTGGACGCCATGACGGAGGGGCTTCTCGACTTCACCAGCCGGACGTCGGCGTCGTTTTCGGACATGACGCGGTCCATCCTTCAGGATTTGGCGAGGATCACGGCGCGCATGGCGATGGCGGGTCTGATCAAGACAGCCGTGGGCTTTTTTTCCGCACCGGGCGGGGGCACGGCCACGGCATCGGTTTCGGGCAATTCCATCTCCGGCGGGTGGGCTGAGGGCTTCATGTCCCGTGGGAGTTCTTATGCCGCCATCGTCAAGCACGGCGGCGGGATGGCTTTGGAGCCTTCGCCCACGCGCAGGGTTCCTGCCTCCTTTTTTGAGGGCGCGCCGCGTTATCATACCGGCTTCATCAATCCCGCCTATGAAAGGGCGGCGATCATCCGCACTGACGAGAGCGTGCTGACGCCGGGGCAGATGAAGGCCATCGCCGGGGCGGGCGGCGCGTCTGTGGTCAACAACATCGCCATCGTGCCGCCGGATGGCTACGAGGGGAAGGAGGCGCGGACGGCGAACGCCACGGGCGGCGAGGACATCCGGGTCACGTTCGGCAGGATTGCGGCGCAGCAGGCGAACACCTACGGGAGCGAGCTGAACGTTGCCCTTCGCCGTCAGGGTACGCGGATGCCCGTCATGCGGAGCGGGGGCTGATATGGCGATGGCATGGCCCCCGGATCTGCCGCGCCTCGTGCTGGCGGGCAATTATTCCGAGTCGGCGGGTTCGCGCCTTTCGCGCAGCCAGCCCGCGTCCGGCCCCGCGCTGGTTCGCCGGAAGGCGGGGAAGCGTTCCGACGTGACCACGGGCACGCTCCTGTTCGACAGCTACGCCGAGGCGGAGGCGTTCGGGGCGTGGGTCAATGACGTCGAAAGCGGGCTTGCCGGGGGCATCCGGGCGTTCGACTGGACGCACCCGATCACCTCCCGGCAGTTCAGAATGCGGATTGTGCCCGAATCCGACGACATCCTTTTCACGATCCGGCCCCACGGCCAGACGCTGGCATGGGAAGTATCCCTGACGCTGGAGGTGCTGCCGTGAGCAGACGGGCCACAATGACGGCCGATGCGGTGAAGTCCGCGCTGGAGCGCGAGGCCGCGGACGATTTCGTCTCGCTCATCGAGGTGACGTTTCCCGATACGGACACGCTGCGCTACTGCAATCAGGCGGTGGAGCACATGCTGGACGCGGACGGTTTCGCGGTTGAGGACGAGCACGGCGTGCCCGTGTACGGGATGTACCACAAGGGCCGTTTCTACCAGTTCCTCCCGTTCGAGCTGCCGAACCCGGAAGACGCGAGCGGCAAGGCCCCTTCGTCGGTCATTACGATCTCGGGCATGAGTTCCGTCCTGATTTCGCTGTTGCGGACGGCCAGCGGGCGGGCGTCCGTGCGGCTGCTGCAAGTCCACACCTCGGACCCGGACGTGGTGCAGACGGAGTGCGACGGCTTCACGCTCGGGGACATTTCCGGTTCGCAGGACAGCGACACACTGACCGCGCCGCTGGCGCAGGACATGCTGACGGAGGTGGGATACCCTTGCGATTCCTACACGCCGGATCGCTTTCCGGGGATGTTTTGATGAAACGGCTTGTCTTTCGGCTGTTGGGGCGGTGGCTGCGCCGCATGGATCGGGAATGGGGGGGATGGCTGTGAACGCATGGTGGAATGACTATATCGGGGTGCCGTTCCGTGACGGCGGCTACGGGCGATCCGGGGCCGACTGCTGGGGGCTGGTGCGTCTGGTCTACCGCGAGCGGTTCGGCATCGCCCTGCCGGGCCCGGTCGTTGGCGTGTCCGCGCTGGATCGGGCCTCCATCGAGCCCGCGCTTGATCTGACGCGGGAGGCGTTCTGGGAGCCGACGGGCGATCCCCGCCCCGGCGACGTGGTGAGCCTGCGGATCGAGGGGGTGGAGTCCCATGTGGGGCTCGTGACCACTCCGGGCCGGATGCTGCATGTGCTTGAGGGCGGGCACGCCGTCATTGAGACGTATACGTCCCGGCGCTGGAAAGAACGTGTTTGCGGGGTGTACCGTTATGCCGGGGAGCGGCTGACGGCGGGACGCGGCGTCGCGGAGGGCATACGGGTGATCGGCAGGCCCTCGCCCCTGAAGCCGCGCGTGGATTGTGTGGTGGCGGGGGGACAACCGCTTGCGGCGATCATCGGGGAACAGTGCGACGCCATGCGGATTCCGGCAAGGATGCGCGGGCGCGGGCACGCCTACCTCAACATGCGCTATGTGCCGTATGAGGCATGGGGGACCACGTTCCCCCGCCCCGGCGACGTGGTGACGTTCGCTGTGCTGCCCGGCAAGGGCGGCAAGGCCATCCTCGGCATGGTCGCCATCGTCGCGGCCGCCGCGCTGACGTGGTGGGCGGGCGGCTCGGGCGGGGCGGCCGTGGCCGGGCTTCTGGGCGTGTCGTCTTCCGTGGGGTCGGGCCTGCTGTTCGCCGCGAGCCTCGGCCTGTCCATGCTCGGGAGCGCGCTTTTGGCGACCTCGGCGAAAATGCCGGGGCTGGACATGGGCGGCGCGGGCTCCAAGGTCAATTTTTTGTCCGGCAGCCAAAACAGCCTGCGCACGTTTCAGGTCATCCCGCAGGTGCTCGGCATCGGGCGCATGACGCTGGACTACCTCGGCAAGCCGTACACCGAGCGGGCCACGGAAAAGCTCAACTACCTGCGCGCCGCGTACACCGCCGGGTACGGCCCGGTGGAAATCTCCGACATCCGCAACGGGGATACGCCGCTTGGGAAATACCAGCATATGGAGTTCAACGTGTACCGGGGCGACGGCGGCGATCAGTCCCCGAAGCTGTACACGCGCGACGCCGACGAAAAGCAGCTCGGCATCACGCTGAAACGCGGCGCCCGCAACACCTTCCAGACGGGCGACGACGTCGATCAGGCGCAGCTCATGTTCTACTGGCCTTCCGGCCTGTGGGGGCGTTCGTCCGCCGGGAAGAAGATGGACACCACGACCACGTTTCAGGTGCGCTACCGCCTGCTGCCCAACGGGAACTTCACCGAAGCCCACAAGCGCGTCAACGCGGCCACATTCACGCTGGAGCCCTGTTCCCCGGCCATCGACGCCTCGCTGGTCTATGACGAGGACGGCAACCTCGACCCCGAAGACTGGTGGCTGGCCACCTACGGCGTGCCGAAGAAGCTGCGGGCCGAAACCGTGGAGATCGAGCTGTACCGCTGGTACACGTTTTCGCTCGACCGGACCTGCCGCATCGTCAAGCGGGCGGGCACGGCCACGGACCGCAAGGCCGGGGAGCCGACCGAGCGGCTGCTGGCGCTCATGCGCCGGAACAAGTGGCGGTGGGACAACATATCGTATGTCGGGCGGCTGGCCCCCATCGGGGAGAACGAGGAGCTGCTCGCCTACGTCTGCGTGAAGGGGGACGCCATCGTCGAGGTGCAGGACAGGCGCGACACGGTGAGCGTCGAGGGCTGCGCGCCGTCCGGATCCGGGCTGTCCGTAGCCTTCACGCCGGGCACGCGCCTGAGCGCCGGGGCCGAGACGTTTTCCTTGACCCGCAACAATACCCGCTCGGCCTTCACGCGGCAGCTCACCTTCAACCTGCCCCGCGGCCAGTACGAGTTCGAGGTGCGCCTGACGTCGAGCGACGATGACGACGCGGCGGGCTGGAAGAGCACGCGCGGCCTGACCTGCATCTGGCAGGGGGTGCGGACGTACACGTGGGGCAGGCCCTTCAACCCCCGGAAGCCGCTGGCATGGCTGGAACTGCGGGTGCAGGCCACGGATCAGCTCAACGGGACGATGGACGACGTCAACGCCACGGTCAAAAGCGTGGTGCCGGACTACGATCACAGGACGAAGACATGGGTGGCGCGCGTCTCGAACAATCCCGCGTCGCTGTTCCGCCACGTATTGCAAGGCCCGGCCATGCCGCAGGCCCACCGCGTGCCCGACGCGCGGCTGGACATCGCCAAACTGGAGCGGTGGCACAACTACTGCCGGGCGCAGGGCTTCACCTATTTCAAGGTCGTGGGCGGCGATTCGGCCATGAGCGTCTACGACCTGCTGACGGAAATCTGCGCGGCGGGGCGGGCAAAGCCGATCCTGTCCGACGGGTTGTGGAGCGTGTTTATCGACGAGCCGCGCACCGAGGTCGTGGACAGCTTTTCGGAGCACAACGCATGGTCCTTCGAGTGGAGCAAGACGCTGCCGAACGTCCCGCACGCGGTGCGGGCCACGTTCATAAACAAGGAGAAGGGGTTCGAGCAGGACACCCTTACCGTCTACGCCGACGGCTACGGCGCGGCCAACGCGACCCGCTACGAGAACTGGGGGACGGAGTATTTCGAGGGCGTCACCGAGCCGCAAAACGTGCGGCGCGCCGTCCGGTGGGCCTTGGCATGGGCCGTCCTGCGCGGGGAGCGGCTCTCGTTCATGGCCAGCATGGAGCACCTGATCGTCACCTACGGGGATCTCGTCCGCGTGACCAACTCGTTTGTGAAATGGGGCCTCGGCTCCGGGTGGGTCGCCGGGCTGCTCAAGGACGGCGGGAAGCTGGCCGGGGTGCGTCTCTCCGAAACCGTGACGCTCACGGCGGGGCAGGAGTACAGCATACGGTTCCGGCTGGCGTCCCGGCGCGGGCAGACGCTCAAGGCCGACATCGCCTCCGTGGCGGAATCCGTGGAGACTGACTCGGTGACGTTCGCCGTGCCGCTTTCGGGCGTCCTGCCCGCCGTGGACGATCTGTACCAGTTCGGCTACCGGGATCGGGAAAGCCATGAATGCCTCGTCGAGAGCATCGTGCCGGAGGCCGGGGGCACGGCGAAGATCACGGTCTGCGACTACAGCCCGGAAATCTATGACGTGGACGACGGGGCGATCCCGGCCTACGACTCGGACATTTCCGAGCCGCAGCTTTTGCCGTCCGTGGTCATCGCGTCCGTGCCGCTCGGAAACGTTTACTCCGACGAGCGCGCCCTCGCGTGGGACAACGGCTCCCTGCGCCCGCGCATCGGCGTGGGCTGGAAGAACCCGGACGGCCTTGAACGTCAGGTCGAGTACGTCCAGTTCCGCATCATCCACCTCGGCGCGGACGATGACGAGCCGCGCCTGTCCGATTCGGTACCCATCGGCAGCGGTGACGTGTACTTCGACAACGTGGCCGAGGGCGATGTGTACAAGGTGCAGGGCCGTTACCTGACGGGGCTGGGCGTCACGGGGCAATGGGCGACGCTGGACGCCTCGCACAAGGTCATCGGGCGCACCCTCCCGCCGCCTGACGTTGCCAACGTGAGGCTGTCCATCGCCTCCCCCCTCGGTGTCCTCGTGTCGTGGGACGCCGTGGATACGCTGGACGTGTCGCATTATGTCGTGTCCGGGGATCTGTCCGGGCGCACGTCCGGCACGTCGCTGGCCATCCCGCCCTACAACATTACCGGAGCCGTCCACGCCTCCGTGGTGGCCGTGGACACCCTCGGGCTCGTCTCCGAGACGCCGACGCAGGGAAGCGTCACGATCAACGGCCCGGCGCGCCCCGCCATCACGTCCGCGTCCCTGCAAACCGAAGGCATCGCCGTCTCGTGGCGGGACGCGGCCCGGACGTGGCCCGTGGCGCGGTATATCGTCACCCTCGGCGGCGTCACCGTCATCTCCCAGACGGCCACAGCGATCATCCCCGTGCCCCAATCGTTCGCGGCGGGCGACGCCGTGACCGTACAGGCCGTAGACATCTTCAACAACGCCGGGGAAGTGTCCGAAGCGGTGGAAGTAGCCATCACTCCGCCGAAGACGCCTGAAATCAAGCTCGCGCTCAACGCCGGGGACGGCACGGTCACGGTGGTCTGGCAGGACTGCGCCACCGTCTGCCCCATCCGGCATTATGTGATCAGCGGGGCCATGAGCGGCACGAGCACGGGCACGTCCGCCAGCCTCCCCGCGCCGAAGGCGGCGGGCGGCGTCACCGTGCAGGTGGTCGCCGTGGACGTGTACGGCATCGAGTCCGGCACCGGGCAGGCCACATTGGCAGTAACGGCCCCGGAGAACCCGGTCATCAAGGCCGAAGTCCGCACGGACGGCCTGTACCTCGCGTGGCAGGACTGCGCGGCGTCGTGGCCCGTCCGTCACTATGTGATCACCGACCCGTGGGCCGGGGAGACGTACACGTCCCTCGTCACCTCGCAGGCCGTGCCGCCCCGCCCGGCGGGAACGTACCTGTTCGGCGTGCGGGCCGTGGATACCGTGGGGCTTGCGTCCAGCACGATCTACGCTTCCGTCGAGCTTGGCGGCGTGGGCAGGGCCGCGCCTTCCATCAGGGTCGACGGGGCCGACCTCGTGATCTCATGGCCGCGGGTCGCGTCGTCATTCCCCATCGACCGCTACGAGATCGTGACCGTGCAGGGCGAGTGGGTCGGCTCCGCAAAGACCACATATTACCGTTTCCCCTGCCCGGCGGTGGGGACGCACGGCTACCGTGTCCGCGCCGTGGACGCGGCGGGGAACCTCGGGGAATGGGGGGAAGCCTCCATCTCCGTGGACAGGCCCGAACCGCCGCAGGTGACGGCGGCGCTGGACGGGGCCGGGATTACCGTACGCTGGGCCGCGACGGGGCACCAGCTCCCCATCGTGGCGTGGGACTTGGTGCGCCAGTGGGAAGAGGCCCGGGATGACGGGGTCATCGAGACGCATGAGGAGGACTATGGGCGGCTGGACGTCGACTGCCTGACGGTTCCCGCCGTCTCCACGGGCGTCCATTATTTCATGGTCCGGGCCGTGGACAGCGCGGGCAATGTCTCGGGCTGGGGCGACTGCGACTTCACCGTTGTCGCGCCGGGCAAGGTGGCGTTCGTGAACTGCGCCACCGTGGACAACAACCTCATGCTGTACTGGACCGCGCCGGACACGGTCTTTTTCCCTATCCGCGAGTATGTCTTCTCCGAAATCGACGGGGACGGCTACGAGATGGAGATAGGCCGGATCGACGCGCAGTTCGCCTCGTCCTTTGAAACGGTGTCCGGGGAATATGTCTACGGCGTCACCCCCGTGGACGCGGGCGGGAACCGGGGCGCGTTGTCCACCATCAAGATGGCCGTCAGCCAGCCGCCGGACTTCGTGTTCTACCACAACAAGGATTCGCTCTTTAACGGCGTCAAGGCCAACTTCGTGCTGGATGGGCGCGGCAGTATGATCGGCCCCGTGCCCGACGAGACATGGACCGAAAACGTCGCCCGGGCCGGGCTGCTCGCCGGCAGGGCCGTGGAATCGTGGCAGGACAAGAATGCCGCAAAATACCTGACATGGCTGGAACCCGCGTTCGGGCTGCCGCTGGCGTCCTATGACGGCGCGCTCTGGGGCCGCATCTATTATCAGGATGTGGGCGCGGACGGCATGACGCTGTTCCCGGACAAGGAGCGGGCATGGAAGTATGCCAACGCCGACGGCACGCTGTTCTCGCAGCTCTGGATGCTCAGGGATGCCGGAGAATCTTTCCGGCAGGCGGACGGGACATTCGAGTTCCTCATGTTCCAGTCCGACGCCACCGGGCCGATGGGCGGCAATGCATCGGTCTATGCGCGCTGGAAGCAGACGGACAATCCGGCCACGGCGTACTACGGCAATGTGGGTACTGCGACCGACGCCGTGGACGGATTCGAGGCCGTGGCCAAGGTTGGGACCTCATATCCGTATGGGCTGGCGATCTCGTCGTCTTCCTACACACTCTTGGACGGACAGCCCAAACATTCAAACTGGTACGGGGCCGTGGGGCTGGTGTCAAAATACAGCACGGGGGCCATCCCCGCGCTCACAGTGCAGCGCTACTCGCAGCTTTGGGTCAGGATGCCCGCGTCTTTGCTGGCCGGCGGCATCGGGCAGTATGTCGAAACCGTGGACGTGGGCAAGCTCGTGCCCTCCACCAAGATTACGGTCACCATCTCCTCCCGCACGTTGAGCGGCAATCCAGCCTTTGTCTGCAAGATCGAGGTGAGCCAGGACAACGCCACATGGCGGACCATTTCGGACAACGCCACGGTCGTCTTCGCCACGCAGTTCCGCTATGTCCGGTACACCATCACGGCCACGGGCGGCATGGCGGCGATCTCGAACATCAACTACTCGCTGGACGTGAAACGGAAATCGGACTTCGGGCGGGTCGAGGTCAAGGCCACGGACAACGGGGCCGGATGGACCTCCGAATCGGCAACGCCCATGCTCACGGGCAAATGGGTGCCTTTCAACGTGGGCTTCGTCGACGTCGAAAGCCTGCCCAAGCCCAATGTGGTCAACGATCAGAACCTCACCGCCTACACGGTATTTGAAGACGTGGATTCCCCCAAGGGCTTCCGCATCTTCGTCAAGGACAAGAACGGCAACCGCGCCGCCGGTACGGTGGATTGGGCCGCATACGGCGTATAAACAAGGAGAAGGCTCATGGCTATTTCATGGAGCGGAGCGGTCGCGCTCGCCAACAAGATCGCCAGCGACGTGCCCGCCATCAAAACGATGCTCGACGCGCTGGCGAAGATGGACTTCACCGGGATCACCGGCATCCCCGCCAACGTGAAGCGCATCGCATCCGTAACGGGCGGCGTGCAGATACAGAAATACGCCTCGAATGCGTGGGCAACGGTGGGCAAGCTCATGCACGACGTGGATACCGTGGACGGAAAACACGCGGCGACCGGGACCACCGCGAACACCATCCCCGTGCGCGACGCCAGCGGCGCGCTTCCCGGCAACGTCACGGGCAACGCGGCCACGGCCTCGAAGGCGGTAGCTCTGGCTGACGGCTATACCGTTCCCGTCGCCAAGGGCGGCACGGGCGCGACCACGGCGGCGGCCGCCCGCGCCAACCTCGGCGCGGACAACGCGGCCAATATCACCAAGGGCACGCTTGCAACGGCGCGCGGCGGCACCGGGCGCACGGACGGGTTCGTCACCGACGTCGTCATCGACGCTTCCGGCACCAAGGCCAGCGAGGTGGGACAGCTCGGAAGGGCAAAAAGCCTGACCTCCGTGGACGCGAACACGATCCTCAAGCAGGGGCGCTACAACGTTTACAAGGCGACGACCGCCCTGAACTTCCCCATTGCCGGGGATATGCTGTTGGACGTCATCTATTGGGGAGACAACAACATCACGCAGCGGTGCTCTTCAGCGGGCAACTCATATAAATTTGAGATGTCCCGTTCAAGTTACGATAACGGTGCGACATGGGGTGGATGGCTTCCCGTCTCCGGTTTTTTGAACAGCGACGTGCATATTTATGTTGCCAAGAACGGTTCGGATACAAACAGCGGGTATACCTCCGATAAGCCTGTGCTGACCCTTGGTATGGCCATTTACAAAATGTTCATGATGAAGCCGGGAGTGGGGAGGAATATCGTCCTGCATTTTGGACCCGGAGACTGGGGAGATTTCACGCTGCACAAATTCTACTCTTCCGGTGCGGCAGTCGTCATGACCACCCTTGCAGGGGCAAACGCAACGTCCGCCCCCCCAGACATGCCGAAATTCGGGACAATCACAGCGGAAAACAGCGCTGTAGCATATTTACGAAATATAGAGGTGGATCGTGTCGTCTGCTCGTATCAGTCGAGGTTCCACGCACAATACTATAACAAAATCGGAGCGGTAAGCGTTAGCGACAGTGGAAGATTCCGTTTTGACGCTATTGCTATCACTGCAGTCAAAACGCAAACGAAACAGAGTGTTGGCTTCGCCTACGCCTATCGAAAAGGCTTTCTGGATATCCTCAGCGGTGCGACATTCGATATCACAGAAGCAGTTTCCTATTCACAGGGCTTTATTTTTGCTGAAGGTTTTAGCGAAATAATTTTTGGTTCAGGTATCGCTGCAAGCGCTTTTCTTAATGCCTCACGTTGTGAAGGAAAAAAATTTCTGTTCAGGCAGTCGATAATATATGATCCGGGTAACCGCAGGAACGTTCTTCCCGGAACGCTGAATGGAGTCTACAGCTACGGGAACCTCATCAATGGCTATACGACAGATTTGGCCATCGGCGGCGACACGGGGGATCTGGCCTCGAAACGGGGGCAGAACGGTGATGCTGTAATTGTTGGAACAGTAGATTTTAATACACTCGTCAAACAAGGTGTGTACAGCCCGGAGGCGAATAGTACAAACGGCCCTAATTTTACAAGTCAACAGATCCTTGCTGTTTACCAAAGAAATGTATCCAATAAAGGGAGAAGAGTTGTTCAGCTTGCGTTCAATACGTCATCCCCTGCTGCGGCTATCCGAACTGGACTTTTCACGACGGGGACCGAAGAAACGCCTACATCGTGGTCGGATTGGGTCAGATTAATCACTGCGGCAACACTCGGAGACGGCCTCCAGGTCTCAAGCGACGGCATCGTATCCGTCGAACGCCGCGTCGAAATCCCTTCCGGGACCCGGATGCTTTTCCAGCAAACGAACGCACCCACAGGATGGACGAAAATCACCGCGGCGGAGTATAACAACGCCGCCCTGCGGCTCGTGACCGGAAACGTCACGAACTATACGGCGGGGCTGGCTTTCTCCACGGCTTTCGCTACGGGCAGGGCCACGACCGCCACGGCGGGGGGAGGAAGTGTCGGTTCCACCACTCTGACCACGGCGCAAATGCCGAAACACAAGCACTCGGTGACGCACTACATCCGGCGTGAATCCGGCGGGGACTACAAGTCATACCTGTACGCGGGGACGGGGCCGAATCTCGGTACAATGACATGCGCGGAAGCGGGAGGGAGCGGTGCGCACACGCACAGCTTCTCCGGTACTTCGCATTCTCATGCTCTGAATCTCAACGTCAAATACATCGACTTCATTGTCGCGCAAAAGGCATAGGAGGAAACATGGCCGGATGCCCGTACAGGAATTTTGAGGACTGCCCGCAACACAACAAGAAAGGCGGGTGCGAACTGTGGATGAGCTACAGCGGCAAAGGCGGCGTGACGGATGCCAATATGGAGGGATGCGCCCTTGTGCTGACGCCCATGCTCCTGCTTGAAAACGCCAATGCCCTTGGCCTCGTGGCTGGAGAAGTGAACAAGGTGGGCGCCGAGGTTTCGGCGGGCCGCGTTGAAAACCTCAGGGAATGCGAAGCCACCCGCAGGCAGCTCATCGGGCTGGCGCACGGCGATCCCGCATTGATCCAGCCTGAGCATACCGCCGCCATACAGCCCGTGGAGGCAAGCCATGCCTGAATCCGTATCCATCATTGTGCCTGACGGGCTTGTCATCGTGGACGGCGAAGCGCTGGAGGCCGCATACGCATATCCCGAAGCCGTGCGCGCCGTTCAGTGGCGGAACGGCGTGGGGCATGTGGAGTTCGACGACGGCCGCCCCAACCTTGAATTTATGGCGGAGGGCGACGACGTGGGCGATACGTACCGGGAGTATGTGCTTCCCGGCATCCGGGCTTTCGAGCGTGAACGGAAACGCCTTGACGCCGAAGCCGCGGCAGCCGAAGCGGTCCGGCTTGCCGAGTACAATGGCACGGAGGCCCGCTCCGAACGTGTGCGCGCCGAACGGGACACAAGGTTGGCGGCCTGTGCATGGCTCGTCGAACGCCACCGCGACCAGCTCGCCAGCGGCGGGGAAACGACGCTCACGGACGCCGGATATCTGAACTGGCTGGCGTACAGGCAGGCGCTCCGCGATTTGCCGCAACAGCCGGGCTTCCCATGGGAGGGGCCGGACGATCCCGTTTGCCCGTGGCCTGCGGAACCGGCCAACGTATGCGCCCCCGTACCGCATAGTTGCGATGCCGAGGGAGCGTTGCAAAGCAGGTATCAGAGTGAGAGGACGGGGAGGCAGTCGCCGCCGGAGTTGAGGAGGCAGGAATGAGCAGGATTGGGGAATGCGAATCAGGCAGGACGTGGAATGGATTCCGCGTTGAAGGCGGGAAGGCAGGCGAGGGTGTGAAGTTCGAGCGTATCCGGCGCATCACCGGGTACCTTGTCGGCACGGTGGAGCGTTTCAATGACGCGAAGCGCGCGGAAGTCAGGGACAGGGTAAAACACGCGCGGGTTGCGTAAGAGTGGGGAAAAGGCCCTTCCCGAAGAATTCCGGGAAGGGCCTTTTCTTTTCTCAGGGAAAACGGATTTCAAAATCTCACGGAAAATCAGATCTGTGCCTTCATCCAGCCTAACGCAGCCTCTAGGCTCGGGAAGCTTTCCGTGTTTGCGGGAGTGTTGTCCCTGACGTGCAGGACATGGTACGCATAGCGGTTCGCATCGGGTTCTGTGATCAGCTTTGCTTCAACCCAAAAGCCCAAATATTGGCCGAATCTCAGAGTCTGTTCGCCGTCGATTCTGCCTGTGGCGGCATACTCTTCCAGCGTCTTTTCTCCTTGCGCTACAAAATAGGCAGACACGCTCTGTTCGATTATCTGCGGGATCGGGATTCCCGAACGCTTGGCGTAGGTGTAGATGGCTTCGCGGATTTCTGGCCGTATGCGAACGGAAAACATGATTTTTGCGTTTGGGTTGGTTGATCCTTTCGGTCTGCCTGTTTTTTTCTCATCACTCTTTTTCATCTCATTTCTCCATCGCCACGGGAATGGGCGGCAGCCAACAAAGGTTGAATAGCCATGCTCTTCCTCTTTTTTTCCTCATTCGATATGCTCGACGATGTTCAGTTCTCCCAACAAGCGCGTTGCCGCAGTTGCAAAGCGGAGGCGAATATCCAGCTCTAACCTTTTCTGCTTTTCCTCAAACTGTTTTCCGGCTGGAAATCCCAGTAGTACACAAAGCGGATCGAATGCCTTGATCCACGCGGCGATTTCTTCGGCTGTTCCAACCTTGGCCCAATCGTAGTCATAATCGCCGTCATACGTTGCGCGAAAACCTATAGCCGCCACGAAAGAGCCGCCCTCAGTGCGGGCAAGCCGCAATTGATGATAGCGGGAACACTTTTTTTTACCGGGAGTGTCTGTTGTTTCTGTGAAGATGATTTCTCCGGTAAATTCCAGCGGAATTTCCCCGGTGCGAGGGAAAATAATGCTGTCCATGAAAGACTCCTTTTGTAGCCTGAAGATAGGATAAGTCAAAGACCGCCCCATCTTAAAGACAGGGCGGCATAGTCGGTTAGGGAGAAAGACAGGGGAAGGATAAGAGAAGCTCGGAAAGCATGGTCGGAATCTCTTTCCGCATCGTGCGCCATGCGGCAACGTGCCGGGAATAAGCCCCCGGCGGACTGTGGGAAGGCTCCCCTTTGCCCTTTACGGTTTCACGGCTAAAGACGCAAGCCCGAAATGCCGCCAGCGGCTCGGCTCGGCGAGGAAAAAGGCGCTGGGGCGGTTGCCGTAGACGGGATCGGTACAGTCAAGCCACGCTTCGAACGCTTCGGGGTCGCGCTTTTCCAGCTCATCCATGATCCAGCCCCGAACCGTGCTTTCTTCAAGAAATCTTAGGCTCTTCGGGTCGTCCAAAGCCTCGAAAATCTCACACAGCGAAGCGGTGGAACGGGAAGCGACGATTTGCCTTGCGCGGAGTTCCTGCGGTGATGCCTGCATGATGCTTTTCCTTTTTTTCGTGAAGTGTTGACGGCGCGGAGGGGTTCCCCCCGCGCCGATGGCCGCATTAGTCGGCGAGTCCGCAGATCAGGCGGGCGCAGTACGTCGCGTCATGGCTCCGCTTCCGTTGCCATGCGCGGTTGTTGGGGCTCCAGTGAAACCCGCGTCCCTTGAGTGCGTCGCGGACGGCCTTGTCTGGCTTGCTGTCAAAGATGATTTGCAGGCGGTTTTCCTCGGCATTGTCGACGATGACGCCGCCGTCAAAGGCCGTGCGCGTCGTTTCGTCCCGAGCCGAGGTATTCAGGCTCTCGATCCGCTTCTTCAGACGGCGGATTTCCGCGCCGTTGTTCGACAGGGAGAAGGACGGGAAGGGCTGGCCGAAGTATGACGGCATGTTTTCCCGCATCTTGTCGATCTCGGCTTGCGTCATGCCGAGGGCGAGCAACGCGGCGTCGCCCTTTCGGAACGCGGCGTTGATCTCCTTCATCCGGGCTTGCTTGGCTTCGCGTTCTGTCAACTTGTGTTCAAGCAGTACGATCGCGTCCGGCGCATCGGAAGAAATGCCGCCCCTGCCCACGGTTTCCGCTTTTTCCGCGTAGTAATCGGCCTTGTCGTCAAGGCGGATCGCCTTGTCCATCGTCTGGCCGATGCGTTCACGATAGCGCCGATCGCTTTTTTCCGAGTAGTGCCCGACGTGGATGGGCTGGCCAGCGGGGATGACGGCGGCCATTTCCCCGGCCTTTTGGGCGGCGAACGCCGCGTTTCTCCGCGCTTTGGCCGCCCGCTGGATATACCGTTCGCGCCGTGCTTCCTGCCGTTCGTAATAGTCGATCTTGCTCATGTCTTTTCTCTTTTCCGCGTCGTCAGTCACGCGGCAACTTGCCGGGCGTACGCCCCCGGCGGACGGCGGGAGGGATTCCCTTTTCTTGTATAGTGTTGTGATGGTCGGGATGACGCCCCCGAAAACAGGGGGCGTCACGGGGTTAGGCGAGGGCTTGCGACAGCAAGAGCGTCACCAGCTCCAACCCACGCCCGCCGATGGTTCCGGCAAAGGCCAGCATGACGGCAAGCCCCACGGCGACGCCGGGGAAACCTGCTGCGGGTCGGGAAGCGGGGATGGCATGGCGGGGAGACACGCGGCGGGCCTGACGGCGGACGCTGCGGGCGGTACGGAACTTCACGCAGCAATCGGATTTAAACGGAACAGACGCGGCAGGCATGGGGATTGCGTCGTCGGCGTCCTGCGGGGCCTCTTCCGATGCGACGGGCACCACGGCGACCACGGCGGGAAGCAGCGGAGCAGGGGACGCGGGAAGCGCCAGCGGCGCGGCCTGCGGTTCGGCGGCGGGTTCGGTTTCAGGGACGTGATGGCGGGAAACACGGCGAACAACACGGCGGCGCTTGCGGGTTGCGCGAGATTCGGGGCGTTCCGGCTGTGCGGCCTGCGGTTCGGTGTCGGATATAGCGGGGGCGTCCTCGTCGTCTTCCGGGGTGATGTCGGGGAGCGGTTCCGGTTCCGGCTGCGTGACGACGATCGGATCTTCCGGCTCGTCGTGTGCGTCCGGCTCGTCCATGCCCAACATCCGGCGGATGAACGCGGGCGTGCGCAAGTCTCGGGGATCTTCGGGAGTCGGAAGCATACCCATGATCAAGCCGAAAAAATCCGGTTCTTGAGAGTTCGTGACGGATACCATGCGCCCATCGTCAAGCGCCGTCAGCGTGAGGCACAGGGAGAGCTTGCCGAACGCGAACCGTGCGAGGTTCAGTGCGGGAAGTGTCACGGCTTCCGCTGAAGGCTGAAAACCGAACGCACGAGCGATGAAGGGTGTAATATCCGGGAACTCCTGCGTGATGTCGAAAGCCTTGATGCCGGATATGGACGTGCGGCCACGGGTGAGGAGCCATGCCCCGGCCCCGTTGACGGAAAGGTTTCCGGGGGTATGCCCGCGCCGGGAAAAAGACGGCTTGACGATGCCGAGCATGTCGGCGGTGGGCATGATGACACGGCGCTTGTCGGCGTATCCTGCGGCATCGTGCCAACAGCAGAGCTGGTGTCCATCCATCGCAGAGATGATCACGCCTTCGGCCGCGGGCTCTATGCAGACGCCGCGCAGGGCTTCATAACCGCCCCCGTTTTGCTCTTCACTTACGAACTGCGCCGCGTGCCAAAAGTAATCGGCACGGATGGAAACGGTAAGCTCAGCGGTTTCGGTGGCGGTGGTGGCGGAAGTAGTGGTATTTTCGGCGGTCATGGTGTTTTCTCTTTTGTTCTTAGTGTGTTGTGTTTTGGCGGAGGCTTCCCGCCGGAAGACATGAGACAAGACCAGCAGCAGGGCCGTTGCGACGGCCAGCAGCATATATCGTAATGACATTACAGAGTTACGCGCTAAAGTATGGCGCAGGGCTGGGAATGTGTGGCCCGAAATCCGACATCCAAGCGTGAAACGCACGAGGATCGCGGCGTTCCAGCTCGCTCAAGACGGCGAGCATCACGACGCGATTGCGCCGCGTGAGCAGAGCGCGCAGGTGGCGCAATGCTTCGCACAGCGTCAGTGTGTCGGCGCGCTCCGCCTGGCGCTGCGCCAGGCGGATAAGCGAGGGAGAAGTATCGAAGTAGCGGAGATCAGGAAAATCCGGCGTGTTGTAGATCAGCATAGCAAGGCCCTTTCCGCGTCGTCAGCCACGCGGCAGCTTGCCGGGTGTATGCCCCCGGAGGGCATGGGGAGGTATTCCCCTTTGTTG
>ENA-UOIV01001847-UOIV01001847.1-human-gut-metagenome-genome-assembly--contig:-C59-NODE-1847-length-16310-cov-14.041587_pt1 | contig 16310 bp, 10 predicted proteins | sample MGYA00242333_ERZ723880 | MGnify/ENA metagenome assembly ERZ723880 | reverse complement strand
GGAGACTCTCGGGCAGAGGCATTGCGCCCGCGGCGCGGCGGCGGGCGGGATGCTGCACACCCGTCCGTTCATCCGTGGCAGGGCGCCGCCGACTTTGGCCGAAGGCCAACCGGAGGCGGCGCGGGGGTCAAGGGGGCGCAGCCCCCTGCGGCTTCTTTCCCCCATTTCTTGTCCGTACAAGAAATGGGGCCGCCCGCCGGGGCGGGACCCGGCAGCTCCGCCGCTCGATGAGCGGCAAATCTAAACCCGTCGTCGGTCGACTACCGACAAACTGCACCGCTCGATGAGCTGAAAATCTAAGCCCACCCCGGGGCGGGACCCGGCAAGCCCCGCCGGGAAGCGGCAAAAAAGTCTACCTTCCGGTGGACCCGAACCCGCCTTCGCCGCGCGAGGTCTCGCCGAGCTCGGCGCACTCCGCGATCTCGGGGGTATGCACCGGCAGCAGCACGAGCTGGGCGATGCGGTCGCCCGGTTCGACGACGAAAGGCTCGTCGGTGTGGTTATAAAGCCCCACGATCACCTCGCCCCGGTAGTCGCTGTCGATCACGCCGACGCAGTTGGCGGGCACGATGCCGTGTTTGATGCCCAGCCCGCTGCGCGCGAAGACAAAGCCCGCGTAGCCCGGCTCGATCGCCATGGCCAGGCCGGTCGGGATCTTGACCGTCCGGCGGGCGGGGATCGTCACCGGGGAGTCGAGGTCGGCGCAGAGGTCGTAACCCGCGCTGCCGGGCGTGGCGTTCGCGGGGATCCGCGCCGACGGGCGCAGGCGTTTGAGTTTCAGCATATGGCAGTCCTCCTATAGTACCGTCTTGTAGAGCAGCCCCCGCGTGAATTTCCCATGGAATTCCCCGCCGGAGCGGTAGGTTTCAAACAGTTCCCCGCACTCCTCCGGGCTCTCGGTGGAAAACCGCAGCTCGATAAAATCGAGGCCGCGCAGCTCCGGAAGCCGGTCCCCCATGAAGAGCGGGACGGGATTAAGGATTTCACTGCACCCGTAGGCGCAGCTCGTATAGAGGAGCTCCCCCCGGCGGTCGGTCAGGAAGTTCTCCCCCTTCTTACAACGCGCGCAGCCCACGAACGACTTCACCGGGCAGTTGCGCACCGTCATGAGGGGCAGACGCCCGTAGGCGGTCAGTCCGAGCGTAATGGGGGATTGAATCCTTTTCGCCATGTCGAGCGTCGCCTCGAAGGAGAGCAGCAGGTCGCAAAGCCCCCAGCCGGCGAGCGTTTCGGCCGCGTAGGAGTTCATCGCGTTGAAAAACGGCTCCCCGTGCAGCATAAAGCCCGCCGCCCCGGCGATTTTTACCGCGCCGGGGTTTCCCACGGCCGCGTGGCGGATTCCCCTCTCCCGCAGCAGCGAGAGCTGCCTTTCCAGCGCCTCGCCTCCCGAAAAGAGGATGCGCGGCAGCCCGGCGCACAGCTTGTCCGCATACGCGGGCGCGCCGTCTTCACAGAGCTTCGCAAGCTCGGGCACCGGCAGCGTGACGAGCTCCGCCCCCTCGAGCAGTTCGGGCGAGAGCTGCCGCGCGCTGTAGGCGCGCACCCGCAGCGCCGGGAGCGGCGCGGTCGCGTGTCCGCGCGGCGCGCCCGCCCTTGCGCGGTCGAAGGGGATGGCGCGGGTTTTTCCGCGCAGCCCGTCGAGCTTTCCGAGCGCCTCGCGGCGCAGGGCGTTGACCGCCGAGGCGGGCAGCATCAGCCCTTCCCCGATCTCGCAGGAGACGCTTCGGACATGGTAAGGGGTCCCGCCCGTCTTGGAGAGGCTCGCCGCCGCGCGCTCCGGATCGGTGGGGCGGTTGACCGCCGCCTGGGGGATCTCCCCCGCGGCTTCGGAAATGTTGCCGTCCCCGTCGGTCACGACGAGACGCGCGGGCTCCCCCGCCTTCATCGTGAAGCGGAAATCCGCCTCCACCTTCTGCACCTGCTTGCGCGGGTCGGTGTAGAGGGTCTCCAGCCCGCCGAGCACCCCCGCCGCCGCGGTGACGTCCTCCTTCTGGCGGATGCCGAACATCTCCGCGCCGAGGCGCCCCTCGAAATAACCATCTGTAAATCCACTGCGCGAAAATACGGATTGTAGCGTTTCCAAGTCGACCGGTTCCCCCGCCAGCGCCTTGCGGCAGGCGGTGACTGCGGCCGCGACATATTCGGGGCGCTTCATCCGCCCCTCGATCTTGAGGGCGGACACGCCGAGCTCCCGAAGCTCCCCCGCCCGCCCGATGATGCTCATATCCTTTAAGGAGAGGGCATGTTCGCTGTTCCCCGCCTTGCAGGGCAGGCGGCAGGGCTGGGCGCAGAGGCCGCGGTTGCCGCTGCGCTGGCCGAGCACCGCGCTCATATAGCACTGGCCGGACACCGACATGCACAGCGCGCCGTGCACAAAGGTCTCCACCTCGAGGGAGGTCGAGCGGATGATCTCCCCGATCTCCTCCTTCGAGCACTCGCGGGCCAGCACGACGCGGGAAAAGCCCATCTCCTCGAGCATTTTGGCCCCCTCGGCGTTGTGCACCACCATCTGGGTGGAGCCGTGCAGCCGAAGCGACGGGGCGCACCTGCGCAGCAGCGCCGCCGCGCCCGCGTCCTGCACGATGACCGCGTCGACCCCCGCCGCGCAGGCGGCTTCGGCGTCGGCCAAAAATTGTGGGATTTCATCCTCGCGTACGACGATATTGAGCGTCAGGTAGACCCTGACGCCCCGGATGTGGCAGCGGCGGACGGTGTCCGCCAGATGCTCCAGGGTAAAATTTTCGGCGCCGCGGCGGGCGTTGAACGCCCCGGCGCCGAGATAGACCGCGTCCGCCCCGCAGAGGACGGCCGCTTCAAGCGCCGCCGGGTTCCCGGCGGGCGCGAGCACCTCCGGCAGGCGGCTCATTTCACGTCCAGCTTGGTCTGGCCCTTCATCTCCTGCCCGTCGAGCTGGCGGCGCAGGTGGGCGTTCTCCCGCTTGACCTCGTCGAGCTCGATGCGCGCCTTGGCGGCGTCCTCGAGGTACTCCGAAATCTGGGTGCGCATGCGGTCGGCGTTCTCCTCGCTGCGCTTGTAGGCGTCGATATAGTTGATGGCGCAGAGCACCATCACGTCGTTGAAGGAGATGCTCGGGTTCTTCTCCAGAATCCCCTTGATCTGCTCGTCCAGCTCCTGCGCGAGCCCGAGCACGTATTCCTCCGGTTCCGACGTGGAGATCGTATAGTGCACGCCGTTGATCGTAATCCTGACGCGGTTGATGGTATTCATGGTCCGATAACCTCCCATACTTGCTGTTATCTTTCATATTATATCGCATTTCCCGCCGCGAATAAAGAGCCCGTACAAATTTTCCGAGTTTCTTTGGTTTTTCCACCCCTTTCTGGAGGTTTTTGCCGAATCCCGCGTTTTTACGCCCCATCGCTTGCATGGCGCGGCGTTTTAGGGTATAATGAAGTGTAATTATCCAGTTTTATACAAGGGTAAAGCGGCAGCGCGTCAAAGCGCTGCCGCGCCGCCTGATTGCCGCATAAAAGGCCGGCCCGCACCTGCCGCACCGAGTATTAGGAGGGTATCATGAACATCAGCAAGCACTACACCAAGGAGGTCCTCAAGGACCTCCTCCTGGACACCTTCAAGAGCGACATGCTCATCGAGCCGGAGCACGCCTCCGACGAGGTCTATTACGAGGCGCTCTGCCGCGTCACCCGCGAGATCCTCAGCGAAAAGTACAAGATCTTCAACGCCCACAACAACGCCCGCGCGGAGAAGAAGGTCTATTATCTCTGCATGGAGTTTTTGATGGGCCGCTCCCTCAAGAACAGCCTCTACAACCTCGGCATCCAGGACGCGATGACCGCCGCCCTCGAGGAGCTGGAGGTCGACATCGAAAAGATGTACGCGCTCGAGCCGGACGCGGGCCTCGGCAACGGCGGCCTGGGCCGCCTCGCCGCCTGCTACCTCGACGCGATGGCCACTGAGAACCTGCCCGCCATGGGCTACTCGATCCTCTACGAGTACGGCATCTTCAAGCAGCGGATCATCGACGGCTGGCAGACCGAGACGCCCGACTATTGGCTGCCGGGCGGCAGCGTCTGGCTCAAGAAGAAGCCCGACCGCACCGTGCCGATCAAGTTCGGCGGGCGCATCGAGGAGGGCTGGGAAGGCGGCCACCACTGGGTCAACCACGTCGACTACCAGACCGTCTACGCCGTCCCCCACGACATGTACGTCACCGGCTTCCAGAGCGAGGGCATCGCGGTGCTGCGCCTGTGGAAGGCGCAGAGCCCCGGCTTCGACATGGAGGCCTTCAACCGCGGCGACTACGTCAACTCGATGGGCGCCGCTTCCGCCTCCGAGGCGATCTCCAAGGTGCTCTACCCCAACGACAACCACGCCGAGGGCAAGATGCTGCGCCTCAAGCAGCAGTATTTCCTCACCGCCGCCTCGATCTCCGACATCGTGCGCCGGCACCTCTCCCTCTACGGCACGCTCGACAACTTCGGCGAAAAGAACGCCATCCAGATCAACGACACCCACCCCGCCCTCGCCATCCCCGAGCTGATGCGGGTGCTGCTCGACGACTGCGGCTACGAGTGGGAGCGCGCCTGGGACATCGTTGTGCGCACCTTCGCCTACACCAACCACACCGTCATGGCCGAGGCGCTCGAAAAGTGGAACGAGGACATCTTCCGCAACCTGCTGCCCCGCATCTACCAGATCGTCCAGGAGATCGACCGCCGCTTCTGCGCCGAGCTGCGCGACGTCTACCACTACGACCCCTACGACATCGACCGCATGCGGGTGGTCTACGACTTCCAGGTGCGCATGGCCAACCTCGCCGTCATCGCCTCCCACAGCGTCAACGGCGTCTCCAAGCTGCACTCCCAGATCCTCCGGGACAGCGTCTTCCGCGACTATTACCACCTCACCCCCTACAAGTTCAAGAACGTCACCAACGGCATCGCCTCCCGGCGCTGGCTCTACCAGTCCAACCCCGGGCTCACAAAGCTCCTCTGCGACACGATCGGCGACAGCTGGCTTACCGACATGTCCCACCTGAAACGCTTCGACAAGTTTTCCACCGACAAGGCGGTGCTCGAACGGCTCGCCGCCGTCAAGCGGGAGAACAAGGAGCGGCTCTCCAAATACGTGCTCGAGACCTCCGGCGTCGCGCTCGACCCCGACTCGGTCTTCGACGTGCAGGTCAAGCGCCTGCACGAGTATAAACGGCAGCACCTGAACGCGCTGCACATCCTGAACGAGTACTTCTGGCTCAAGGACCACCCGAACGCCCCCTTCCTGCCCAAGACCTACATCTTCGGCGCCAAGGCGGCCCCCGGCTACTTCCTCGCCAAGCAGATCATCAAATTCATCTGCACCCTGCGCGACGTGATCGAGGCGGACCCCGCGGTGCGCGGCAAGCTGCGCATCGTCTTCCTCGAAAACTACAGCGTCACCATCTCCGAGCTGCTCATGCCCGCCTCGGAGATCTCCGAGCAGATCTCCCTCGCCGGCACCGAGGCGAGCGGCACCGGCAACATGAAGCTCATGCTCAACGGCGCGATCACCCTCGGCACCCTCGACGGCGCGAACGTCGAGATCGGCGAACGGGTCGGCAAGGACAACATCCTCATCTTCGGCATGACCGCCGAGCGCGCCGCCGACCTCAAGGCCGCCGGCTACAACCCCGCCGAGTACTACAACCGCGACCAGCGCCTGCGCCGCGCGATCGACCTGCTCGCCTCCGGGCTGGCGGGCCAGCAGTTCCCCACCATCGCCAACTCCCTGCGCTACGACGACCCCTACATGGTGCTCGCCGACTTCGACGCCTACTGCGGCATCCAGCAGGAGGCCTCCCGCCTCTACCAGGATACCGCCAGGTGGCAGGAGATGTCGCTCCACAACATCGCGGCGTCCGGCTATTTCTGCGCCGACCGCGCGATCGAGGAGTACGCGCACGACATCTGGTCGCTCTGAGCGCCTTCCGCGCCCCCGCTTTCCATGTCATCCGGTCAGGCTGTCAAAAATTTTTTGGCAGCCTGATTCAATCTGTATCGGAGTTGATCTCGTGAGTACCTTTCTCTTCGACAGCCGCGACGACCGCTGCAAAACCCCCTTCGGGGCGGTCCCCACGGACGACGTCGTCACCTTCCGCGTCTTCCTGCCGATCTCCTACCAGCTGCGCGAGCCCGCGCTGCTCGTCTACAAGGCGGACCGCTGGGATTCCCCCGAGCGCATCCCCATGCACTACGAGGCGAGCGACGGGGTGAGCTGCTCCTACACCTGCATCTTCTATTCCCCCGACCCGCAGCTCTATTTCTACCTCTTCGAGGTCGCCGGGGTCAACGGAAAGATGCGCATCGCCCGCGACCAGGACGGCTTCGGCGTGCTGCTGCCGCAGGGCGGGGAGATGTGGCAGCTCACCGTCTATGACAAGGCGATGCGCGCGCCCGAATTCATGAAGAACGGCATCCTCTACCAGATCTTCCCCGACCGCTTCTGCGCGTCGGGCGGGGCCAAGAGCGGCGTGCCCTCCGACCGGCGGCTCCACCGCGACTGGTACGAGCTGCCCGAATACCTGCCCGACCGTAACGGCGAGGTGACCAACTCCGACTACTTCGGCGGCGACCTGCGGGGCATCACCCAGAAGCTGACCTACCTCAAAAGCATGGGGGTGGGCACGATCTACCTGAACCCCATCTTCGAGGCGCACTCCAACCACCGCTACAACACCGCGGATTTCCTCCGGATCGACCCGCTGCTCGGCACCGAGGAGGACCTCCGGGAGCTGTGCGCCCGCGCGAAGGCGCTCGGCATCCGCGTCATCCTCGACGGCGTCTTCAACCACACCGGCGCGGACAGCGTCTACTTCAACAAAAAGCGCCGCTACGGGAACGGCGGGGCCTACAACGACCCCCAGAGCCCCTACCGGAGCTGGTATGAGTTCACCAACTACCCCAACGGCTACCAAAGCTGGTGGGGGTTCCAGGAGCTGCCCAACCTGAACGAGCGCGACCCCTCCTACGGCGAGTTCATCTGCGGCGAAAACGGGGTGCTGCGCAAATGGCTTGCGGACGGCATCTCGGGCTGGCGGCTCGACGTGGCGGACGAACTGCCCGACGAGTTCCTCGACCGGGTCGCCGCCTGCGTCAAGGGCGCCGACCCCGACGCCGCCGTCATCGGCGAGGTGTGGGAGGACGCCTCCACCAAGGTCGCCTACGGCATCCGCCGGCGCTATTTCCTCGGCGGGCAGCTCGACTCGGTCATGAACTACCCCTTCCGCGACGCGATCATCGCCTACGTCCGCCACGGCGACTGCAACCGCCTCTACTCCACCCTGCTCTCCATCCTCGAGCACTACCCCAAGCCGGTGCTCGACGTGCTGATGAACTCCCTGTCCACCCACGACATCGAGCGGGCGATCACCGCGCTGGCGGGCGAGCCGATCTCGGGCGGGCGCGACTGGCAGGCGCACAACAACACGCTGAGCCCGGAAAAATACGCGCTCGGCAAAAAGCTCTTCATGCTCGCGTCGGTCATCCAGTACATGCTGCCCGGCGTGCCCTGCCTCTATTACGGCGACGAGGCCGGCCTCTACGGCTACAAGGACCCCTTCAACCGCACCTGCTACCCGTGGGGCCGCGAGGACCCCGAGCTCATCCAGTTCTTCCGCACCCTCGGCGCGATCCGGTCGGGATGCCCGGCGCTCTCCTCCGGCAGCTTCAGCGCCGTCTCCTTCACCCCCGAGGTCGTCTCCTTCCTGCGCGACTGCGGCGGCGAAAGCTACTACGTCGCCGTCAACCGCACCCCCTCGGAGCAGCCGGCCGTCCTCCCGATGGAGTTCAAGGACGCGGCGGTCCTCTACGGCAGCCTCGGCGCCGGCGGCCTGCTGCCCCCCTACGGCGCGGCGATCCTCGTCCTGCGTTAAAAAACCGCATAAAAAAGCCTCCCCCGCAGACACTAAGAAAAAACGTCTGCGGGGGATTTGTTATGCCGCTTGTGGAACTGCGGGACCTGTGCAAAATTTATAACGCCGGCGACAACGAGGTGCGCGCGCTCGGCGGCGTTTCCCTCTCGATCGAGGCGGGGGAGTTCGTGGCGATCGTCGGGCAGTCGGGGTCGGGCAAATCGACCCTCATGAACATGCTCGGCTGCCTCGACCTGCCCGACGGAGGGATCTATTTCCTCGACGGGGAGGACGTCGCCCACATCCCCGAGGCCTCCCTCGCCGGCATCCGCAACCGGAGGATCGGCTTCATCTTCCAGGGCTTCAACCTCATCCCCAGCCTGACCGCGCTGGAAAACGTCGAGCTGCCGCTCATCTACCGCGGCATCCCCCGCCGCGAGCGCGGCGAGCTGGCCGTTTCCGCACTTGAGCGGGTGGGGGTGGGCAACCGGATGCACCACTACCCCGCCCAGCTTTCGGGCGGGCAGCAGCAGCGGGTCGCGATCGCCCGCGCGATCGCCGCGAAGCCCCCCATCATCCTCGCGGACGAGCCGACCGGCAACCTCGACTCCGCCTCGGGCGCGCAGGTCATGGACATCCTTCACGAGCTGCACGCCGAGGGACGCACCGTCATCCTCATCACCCACGACGACCGCATCGCCTCCGCGGCCGGGAGGCTCATCCGCATCATCGACGGGCGCATCGTCGAGGATTCGGGAGCCCCGCCCTCCTGAGCCGCACAGCGAAAAAAAGCCCCGCGCCATACGGCGCGGGGCTTTTGCACGTCGGATTATTCCGCGTAGAGCTGCTGGAGCTTGAGCAGGTGCTGGTAGCGCGCGGCGGCGGACTTCTCCGCCTCGTCGAAGAGGGTCTCCGCACGGTCGGGGAAGGAGCGGGTCAGCGAGGAGTACCGGGCCTCGTTCATGATGAAGTCCCTGTAGCTCGCGGTCGGCGCCTTGCTGTCGAGCGTGAACGGGTTCTTGCCCTCCGCCTTGAGCGCGGGGTTGAAGCGGAACATGTTCCAGTAGCCCGCGTCGACGGCCTTCTTCATCTCGGTCTGGCAGTTGGTCATGCCGCCCTTGATGCTGTGCATCTCGCAGGGGGCGTAGCCGATGATGAGGGAGGGGCCGTGATAGGCCTCGGCCTCGGCGATCGCTTTGATCGTCTGGTTCATATCGGCGCCCATCGAGATCTGCGCGACGTAGACGTAGCCGTAGGACATGGCCATCTCGGCGAGGCTCTTCTTGGCGATCGCCTTGCCGGCCGCGGCGAACTGCGCCACCTGGCCGATGTTGGAGGACTTGGACGCCTGGCCGCCGGTGTTGGAATAGACCTCGGTGTCGAAGACCATGACGTTGACGTCCTCGCCCGAAGCGAGCACGTGGTCGAGCCCGCCGTAGCCGATGTCGTACGCCCAGCCGTCGCCGCCGAAGATCCAGACGGACTTCTTGGCGAGGTATTCCTTCTCGGCCAGGATCTCAGCCGTCAGCGTGCAGGCCTCGCAGTCGCAGTGGGCCGCGCCCGACGCCTTGAGGGCCTTCATGTGCTCATGCATCTCGGCGTGCTTGTCGCCAAAGATCTCCTTGCTCGCGGGGGTCTCGATGAAGGCGAGGCAGTCGTCCACGCTCATCAGGCCGCCCTGCAGGGCTTCCACATACTTCTCGGTGGCGGCGGCGTTGGCCTTGCCGTCGTCCATCGTGTCGAGCCACGCCTGCGCGGCTTCCTTCAGCGGGGCCCAGGTGTGGGGCACCTCGATGAGCGCGCGGGTCTTCGCGGCCAGGCGGTCGCGGATGGTCTTCTGTCCGATGTACATGCCGAAGCCGTGCTCGGCGTTGTCCTCAAACAGGGAGTTCGCCCAGGTCGGGCCGCGGCCGGTGTCCTTGTTGACGGTGTACGGGCTGGTGGCGGCCGGTCCGCCCCAGATGGAGGAGCATCCGGTCGCGTTGGAGATGTACATCCGCTCGCCGAACAGCTGGGTGATCAGGCGGGCGTAGGAGGTCTCGGCGCAGCCCGCGCAGGAGCCGGAGAATTCAAGCAGCGGCTGGTTGAACTGGCTGCCCTTGACGGTCTCGTCGGCGGGCATGCCGGGCTTCTTGGAGATGTTCGCGACCATGAAGTCGAAGACTTCCTGCTGGGCGGACTGGCTCTCCTGTGGCTTCATGACAAGCGCTTTCTCCTTGGCCGGGCAGACGCTGACGCAGACGCCGCAGCCCATGCAGTCGAGCGGGGAGACGGCGATCGTGAACTTGTAGTCGGGCGCGCCAGTCATCTTGGCGGTGTACTTGGTCTGCGCGGGGGCCTTCGCGGCCTCGTCGGCGCTCAGCGCGAACGGGCGGATGGTCGCGTGCGGGCAGACATAGGAGCAGCGGTTGCACTGGATGCAGTTTTCCGGCAGCCACTCGGGCACCGACACCGCGACGCCGCGTTTCTCGTAGGCGGAAGCGCCCTGCTCGAAGGTGCCGTCCGCGTGGGGGACGAAGGTGGAGACCGGCAGGCTGTCGCCGTTCATCTTGGAGACGGGCTCCATGATGTCGTGGACCATCGTGACGAGCTCTTTCTTGCCCTCGGGCAGAGCCGACTCGGCCTCGTCCTTGGCGTTCGCCCAGTCGGCCGGGACGTCGATCCTGACGAACGCCGAAACGCCCGCGTCGATCGCCGCGTAGTTCATGTTGACGACGTCCTCGCCCTTCTTGGAGTAGGACTTGTAAGCCGCCTTCTTCATGTAGTCGACGGCCTCGTCGATCGGCAGCACCTTCGCGAGCGCGAAGAACGCGGCCTGCAGGATGGTGTTGGTGCGCTTGCCCATGCCGATCTTGATCGCGAGGTCGATCGCGTTGACGGTGTAGAGCTGGATGTTGTTCTTGGCGATGTAACGCTTGGCCTCGGCGGGCATGTGGGTATTGAGCTCCTCGGGGGTCCACTGGCAGTTGATGAGGAAGACGCCGCCCGGCTTCACGTCGCGGACCATCTTGTAGCCCTTGACGACGTAGGAGGGGTTGTGGCAGGCCACGAAGTCGGCCTTGTTGATGTAGTAGGGCGCGCGGATCGGCTCGTCGCCGAAGCGCAGGTGGGAGATCGTGATGCCGCCCGTCTTCTTGGAGTCGTACTGGAAGTACGCCTGCACATACTTGTCGGTGTGGTCGCCGATGATCTTGATCGAGTTCTTGTTCGCGCCGACGGTGCCGTCGCCGCCGAGGCCCCAGAACTTGCACTCGATGGTGCCCTTGGCCGCGGTGTTCGCGAAGTTGTTCTCCTCGAGCGAGGTGTATGTAACGTCGTCGGTGATGCCGATGGTGAAGTGCTTCTTGGGGGAGTCCTTCTTCAGCTCGTCAAAGACGGCGAAGACGCTGGAGGGCGGGGTGTCCTTGGAGCCGAGGCCGTAGCGGCCGCCGATGACCGTCTTGCCCGACACGCCGCACTCGGAGAGGGCGGTGATGACGTCGAGGTAGAGCGGCTCGCCCAGGGAGCCGGGCTCCTTGGTGCGGTCGAGGACGGCGATGCTCTTGGCGGTGGCCGGGATCGCCTCGATCAGCTTGGCGGGGACGAAGGGGCGGTAGAGGCGGACCTTGATGAGGCCGACCTTCTCGCCGGCGGCGGTCAGGTAGTCGATGACCTCCTCGGCCACGTCGCAGATCGAGCCCATCGCGATGATGACCCGCTCGGCGTCGGGGGCGCCGTAGTAGTTGAAAAGCTTGTAGTCGGTGCCGAGCTTGGCGTTGACCTTGCCCATGTACTCCTCGACCACGGCCGGCAGCTCGTCATAGAACTTGTTGCAGGCCTCGCGGTGCTGGAAGAAGATGTCGCCGTTCTCGTGGGAGCCGCGCATGGTGGGGTGCTCGGGGTTCAGCGCGCGCTTGCGGAAGGCCTCCACGGCATCCATATCCACCATCTCGGCCAGATCCTTGTAGTCCCAGATGGCGACCTTCTGGATCTCGTGGGAGGTGCGGAAGCCGTCGAAGAAGTTGATGAAGGGGACGCGGCCCTTGATGGCGGCCAGGTGCGCCACGGCGCCCAGGTCCATGACCTCCTGCGGGTTGCTCTCGGCGAGCATCGCGAAGCCGGTCTGGCGGCAGGCGTAGACGTCGGAGTGGTCGCCGAAGATGTTCAGCGCGTGGGTGGCGACGGTACGGGCCGAAACATGGAAGACGCCCGGCAGCAGTTCGCCGGCGAGCTTATACATGTTGGGGATCATGAGCAGCAGGCCCTGGGAGGCGGTATAGGTGGTGGTCAGGGCGCCGGCGGCCAGCGAGCCGTGCACGGTGCCCGCCGCGCCCGCCTCGGACTGCATCTCCATGACCTTGACGGTGGTGCCGAAAATATTCTTACGGCCTGCGGCGGCCCACTGGTCGACGTAGTCGGCCATCGGGCTGGACGGCGTGATCGGGTAGATCCCCGCTACCTCGGTAAACGCATAGCTGACATGCGCTGCCGCGGTATTGCCGTCCATGGTGAGTTTGTTTCTTGCCATGTTGCATCTTCCTCCTAATGATAAATTAGCGATCGCTAATAAATTGGATATTCCGAACGGGCCCGAAAGGGCGCAAAAGCCCCTTGTCCCTATCCTTATTGAGTTTATCATTTTTGCCGCGCCTTGTAAATAACAGAACCCAGAAAATTGTGACTGTTTTGTCAATTTTACGGCAAAATCCATCCCGTTTGGGGCTCCCGTATGTGGAAATTCCGGTGCCGCCCCCCGTTTTTCCCCAAAGGCGGGCTTCAAAGCCGCATTTTCCGGGGATTTTTTCCTTCCCGCGGGCGGGCTTCAAATTGACATTGTCCGGAAAAATGTTTATATTTATGGTAGCAGCGCCGGAGCGGAAACAATCGTCCATCCGCGCGGCGCAAATTGGAGGAATGAACAACATGGACCCCTATCCCAGTATCGTGATTTTCCTGCTCCTCATCCTGCTCAGTTCCCTGCTGACCGCCGGGCGCACCGCCCTCACCCAGCTGCGGGACAGCAGCGTGAAGAAGATGGCTTCCTCCGAACGCGGCGGGGAGCGGTTCATCGCGCGGCTGCTTGAACGCCCCGCCGCCTTCCTCGACGGCGTCGAGCTCGCGCGCTTCGCCTGTACGGTGGCCGCGGCGCTCTTCACCTATCCCCTCGCCCTCGTCCCGCTGACCTGGCTCGTCCGCTCGCTTTCCTTCAGCCGGCCGCTTTACTACGCCTTTTCCTTCGTCGGCTTCCTGCTGACCGTGCTCCTGCTCAACGTGCTCTGTGCGCTTCTCCCCTACCGGGTGGCCTGCCGCCATCCCGAGGGGGTCTCGGCCGCGCTCGCGCGGCTGTGCTGGTTCGTCGCCTGCGTCATGCGCCCCTTCGTGCTCCTGAACGGCGCGCTCGCCCGCGGGCTGGCGCGCCTGTTCGGCGTGCGCGCCGGCGAGGAGCCCGAGGAGGCCACCGAGGAGGAGATCCGCATGATGGTCGACGTGGGCAGCGAAAAGGGCTCGATCGAACAGAGCGAGAAGGACATGATCAACAACATCTTCGAGTTCGACGACCGCAGCGTCTCGGAGGTCATGACCCACCGTACCGATATGACCGCCGTGCCCAAGACCGCCTCCCTCGAGGAGATCGCGGACCTGGCCGTCGAGACGGGCTTTTCGCGCATTCCCGTCTACGACGACGACATCGACGACATCATGGGCATCATCTATGTCAAGGACCTGCTCCGTCTCATCGGAAAGGGGGAGGACGCAGCGTTCGACGCCCAGAAATATATGCGCCCCGCCCTCTTCGTACCCGAGAACATGAGCTGCGTCGACCTCTTCGCGCAGTTCAAGCAGAAGAAGGTCATGGTCGCCGTCGCCGTCGACGAATACGGCGGCACGGCGGGTATCGTCTCGATGGAGGACCTGCTCGAATCGATCGTCGGCAACATCCAGGACGAGTACGACGACGAGGAGGAGGAGATCTCCCAGCTCTCGGACAACTGCTGGTCGATCGACGGCACCGTCGCGATCGACGACGTCGAGCGGCTTTTCGACGTCGAGTTCGACGAGGACACCGACTACGACACGATCGGCGGCCTGATCACCGAGGCCCTCGGCCGCCTGCCCGAACCGGGCGAGCACCCCTCCGTTCAGCTTGAGGGCGTCCAGTTCACTGTCCTGCTCGTCGAGGAGCGGCGCATCGCCCGCATCCGCGCCGAACGCCTCCCTCCCGAGGAGCCGGCCGAGCGCGAGAAGGACAAAAAAGAAAAAAATTGAAAATCCCGGCAGGAAATCCCTGCTTTTCCGCCACTTCTTCCATGTAAAGAATCTGGCTAAAAGGATGTGTGCCGTTATGAAGAGAGGTCTCTGCCTGCTACTGGCGCTGGCGATCTGCGCGGGGCTCGCCGTCCCGGTCTTTGCCGACCGGCTGCTCAAGCCGATCGACGAAGCCTCCCCCCAGCCGGACGAGACGACCCCTGCCATCTCCGTGGCTCCGGCCGAGCTGCCCGTCCTGCTCGAGGCCTCCCTCTGGAAGGGGGACGAGGAGACGGTCAACACGGTGACCGATCCCGACCTGTCCAGGCAGGCCGCCGACCTGCTGCGCGAGGCCGCCGCCTTCCCCGAGGGCGTCACGCCGCCGAGCAGCATCACCGGCGTCAACCTCTACCTCGACTTCCCGGGACAGGCGCGCCTGCACCTCTTTACGAGCGCCGTCCGCGCGGAGGGCTTCGCCGAGGGGCAGTCCTACCTGATCATCCGCCACATGGACCAGTATTATACCGCGCCCGGCGGGACGATGGACCGGCTGACCGAGCTGCTCTTCCCCCAGACCGTCGCCCTGTGGGCCGCGCTGGAGGACCCGGATTCCCCCGAGAGCGCGGCGCGCGACTACTATAACTTCCTCTCCCCCCGCCTGTCGCGCATCGAATACGGCGGGCTGGAATTCACCGACGACCGGCGCGGCCTCGTCCTCTGGCAGACTCCTGAGGGCGGCGTCACCCCCGCGCTGGTCGCCCAGCTCACCACCGCCTACCACGGCAGGACCTGCCCCGTCACCTATAAGAGCGCCGGGCGCAGCGCCGCCGAGCTTGACGAGATCGTCGAGTTTCTCGAGGCCCGCCGCGGCGTCAAGGGCGCCGACACCATCACGAGCTGGGGCATCGACCGGGTAAACGGGCTGGTCATCCTCCACATGAGCGGCCGCTGGCCCGAGCTCAACGCCGCCATGCGTGAAAAGGGCTACACCGACCGGGTGCGCTTCCACGTCGAACCGGCGGAGGGCTGAACTTTCCCTTCCGAACCATCTGCGCCCGGCCGCGGCCGGGCGCTCGCTTTTCCATCAAAACTGTAACGGAGGTTTTTATGCAGGAGATCATGGGCTACATCCGCCGCGCGGTGGAGGAATACCGGATGATTGAGGACGGCGACACGGTCGCCGTCGGCGTGTCGGGCGGCAAGGATTCCGTCGCGCTGCTCGCCGGACTGGCAGGGGTGCGGCGGTTCATCGGCATCGATTTCACCCTCAAGGCGGTCACCCTTGACAACCGCTTCAACGGCGAGGAGGGCGACTTCTCCCCCATCGCCGACCTGTGCGGCTCGCTCGGCGTCGAATACATCCTGCGCCGCACCGACATCGGGCAGATCATCTTCGGCGAGCGCGGCGAATCCAACCCCTGCAGCCTCTGCGCGCGGATGCGCCGCGGGGTGCTGCACGACACCGCCAAAGCGAACGGCTGCAACAAGATCGCGCTCGGCCACCACTTCGACGACGCGGTGGAGACCTTCCTGATGAACCTCTTCAACGAGGGGCGGATCGGCTGCTTTTCCCCCGTCTCCTACCTCTCCCGCAAGGACCTCACGATGATCCGCCCGCTCATCTTCGCCACCGAGCGGGAGGTCCGCAACGCGGTGAACCGCGCCGGGCTTCCCGTCGTCAAGAGCAAATGCCCCGTCGACGGGTGCACCGAACGGCAGTGGACCAAGGAATTTTTATACGATATGGAGAAAACCCATCCCGGAATTACAAAACGTATCTTCGGAGCCATCCGGCGGGGACATGTCTCGGGGTGGTGATTTGCCGTGCTGCGCCCGGCAAGCCTTTTTCGCGCCCCTCCGGGGCGCTCCAGATGTGCCGTCTTCGGCGGCTGAAATTGCCGGGTCCCGCCCCGACGGCGGTTTTCAATTTGCCGCGCTGCGCCCGGCGGGGCTAAGACGGGAATTGCCGCTTTCCAAGCGGCAAGAATGACGAGCGCGTTCCGCCGCGCACCACGGGTTCCTTTTCGGACGGACGAAAAGGAACCAAAAGTCCGCCTAAGAACCCTCCACCTTGGGCGGCCTGCCCGGGCTGCGCCCGGAGCGCGCTACGCGCGACGGCCGCTCGCGGGCGCTCCGCCCCGCGACCCCGGCTTGAGTCCGCTGCGCGGACCCGGCCCTGCGGGCCGGAACTCTAAGCGGTATCTCCGGGAGTACCTTG
>ENA-UOIV01001845-UOIV01001845.1-human-gut-metagenome-genome-assembly--contig:-C59-NODE-1845-length-16326-cov-28.977199_pt1 | contig 16326 bp, 12 predicted proteins | sample MGYA00242333_ERZ723880 | MGnify/ENA metagenome assembly ERZ723880 | reverse complement strand
TCTGGCACAGGAGAATCCGGATACCAAGTTCATCCTGATCGATTCCTGGCCTACCGTTGATGGTACCGAAGTAACCGCAGATCAGGTGATCGACAACGTATACGCTGCTTACTATGCTGAGCAGGAGAGCGGTTTCTATGCAGGTATGGCTGCAGCTCTGTCTACCACCACAGGTAAGGTAGCAGTAGTAAACGGTATTGCATATCCTTCCAACGTGAACTACCAGTATGGCTTCGAGTGCGGTGTTAAGTATGTGAACGGTACCGAAGGCATGAACGTAGAAGTAGTAGAGCTTCCTTCTTACGCAGGTACCGATGTTACCGGCGCTAACGTAGGCGGTAACTATGTTGGTAACTTCTCCGATGAAGCTACCGGTAAGGTACTGGGTAATGCTCTGATCGCTGAAGGCGTGGACATCCTGTTCGTAGCAGCAGGTGGTTCCGGTAACGGTGTATTCACCGCTGCAAAGGAAGCTGAAGGCGTTAAGGTGATCGGTTGTGATGTTGACCAGTATGATGACGGTGCAAACGGTGACAGCAATATCGTTCTGACCAGTGGTCTGAAGGTAATGCATGATACTGTTTACAACGTACTGAACGAAGTAAAAGATGGTTCCTTCAAGGGCGCTAATGTGACTCTGACCGCAGCAGATGATGCTACCGGTTTTGTAAGTGAGGAAGGCAGATGTCAGCTCACCGCAGAGGCTATTGAGAAGATCAATGCAGCACAGGCTCTGTTAAAGGAAGGCAAGATCGTTCCTGCGGCAAACTTTAACGGTGTAACTCCGGAGACCTTTACCTGGTAGGAAGAATGAATTCACAAGAAGGTGATGGTGAGGAACTGTCACCTTCTTATTTATTTACATGAGTAGAAACGAGGATGAACATGTCGGAATATATTGTTGAGATGAAACACATCACCAAACGCTTCCCCGGGATCGTAGCCAACGACGATGTGACGATCCAGATCAAAAAGGGTGAGATCTTTGCTCTGTTGGGAGAGAATGGTGCCGGAAAATCCACCTTGATGAGTATGCTGTTTGGAATGTACGAGCCGGATGAAGGGGAGATCTATATCCGGGGAGAAAAGGTGAAACTGGAATCCCCCAACCATGCCACCAAATTAAACATCGGTATGGTACACCAGCATTTTAAACTGGTATCCAACTATACCATTGCAGAGAATATTGTGATGGGTATGGAACCGGTGAAGAAGGTATTGGGATGTATTCCGGTAGTGGATATGAAGAAAGCCAATCAGGATATCCGCGAACTTTCGGAGAAATACGGACTGGCAGTGAATCCTACCGACGTGATCAGTGATATTAATGTTTCTACACAGCAGAGAGTAGAGATCTTAAAAATGCTTTACAGAGAAGCAGAGATCCTTATTTTCGATGAACCCACAGCGGTTCTGACTCCTCAGGAGATCGACTTTTTATTAGACATTATCAAATCTCTGCGGGATGACGGCAAGACCATCATCTTAATCACACATAAACTGGAAGAGATCAAACGTATTGCAGACAGATGCGCGATCTTGAACCGCGGACGTCTGATGGATGTTATGGACGTGGCAACCACATCCACCAAAGTCATGGCAAACAAAATGGTAGGCCGTGAAGTGAATTTTGAGACAGAAAAAGAACCCGCGAAACCGGGTAAGACGATCCTCGACATACAGCATCTGAACGTCTATAACAAGCAGGATTTTCAGGTGGTAAAGGATGTATCCCTTGAGGTGCATTCCGGTGAGATCGTAGCCATTGCAGGTGTAGCCGGCAACGGTCAGGTAGAGATTGCCGATGCTATTGCAGGATTGATCCCGGCACGTTCCGGTAAGATTCTGTTAAACGGCAGAGATATTACGGATCTGTCCATCAGGGAACGTACCACAGAAGGAATTTCCTATATTCCCGAGGACAGACAGAATTATGGACTGGTCATGGATTTTACCCTTTCGGAGAATCTGGCACTGCGTAACTACTACAAAGAGCCTTTCTGTCATAAGGGAGTGCTGGACCAGAAGATTTTTGAAGATAACAGTGAAAAACTGATAGAAAAATACGATATCCGAAGCGGACAGGGTAGCAAGACGGTGGTACGCTCTATGAGCGGCGGTAATCAACAGAAAGCCATCATCGCCAGAGAAGTGGAGCAGGATTCCTCTCTGATGATCTTCGTTCAGCCCACCCGTGGACTGGATATCGGTGCCATAGAGAATATTCACAAACAGATCATTGCGGAGAGAGACAAGGGTAAGGCAATCCTTTTAATATCTCTGGAACTGGATGAGATCATGAACTGTGCGGATACCATCGCCGTTATTTATAACGGAAGCATACAGAAGATCGCCAAAGCCAGTGAGCTGACCACCAATGAAGTGGGTGAGTTCATGATGGGCGTTAAGAACAAGGAGAAGGAGGCATAAGACCATGAAAAAGATGACAAAATTCTGGAATGCAGTAAAGATCCCTCTTCTTGCAATCCTTTGCAGCCTGGTAGTGGGTGGTGTGATCATCGCCGTGACCGGTTCAAATCCTTTCAAGGCTTACTACGCATTGCTGCAGGGCAGCGGACTGTCACCCAAGTCTTCTTATGCAAGCTATAAGAGCATGCTGACAGACTTTATGAGTTATGTGAACTATTTTACCCCTATGATCTTCGCAGCATTGGCAGTAGCGGTAGCTCTGCGTGCGGGTTTGTTCAATATCGGTGTCTCCGGACAGATGCTGGCAGCCGGGTTCACTGCAAGTATTATTGTGGGCTACAGCAGTTTAAATGCTGTACTGGCAAAGCCACTGGTAGTGATCATCGGTCTGATCGTCGGCGGACTGGTGGGTGGACTGATCGGCTTTTTGAAGTATCGTTTTAATATTAATGAAGTTGTTTCATCCATTATGTTAAACTATACGTTCCAATACGTGATCAGCTTCTTTATCAATACCTTTTTCGTGGATCCGGTCTCCAGACAGTCAAAGGAGATCTCTGCGGCTTCCAGACTGACGCTGATGGATACCATGGTGGGCAATCTGAAAATGGATATTCCGCTGGGAATTATTCTGGCTCTGCTTACGGTGGTGGCTGTATGGTTCCTGTTAGAGAAGACAAAGCTTGGTTATGAACTGAAGGCTGTGGGCTATTCCCGCAGTGCTGCAAAATATGCAGGTATCAAGGTAGGCAGAAGCATGGTACTGTCCATGACGATTTCCGGTGCACTGGCCGGACTTGCCGGTGTGACTTATTATCTGGGCTATGTGGGATCCATTCAGCCAAAGGTATTGATCAGTACCGGATTTGATGCCATTGCGGTATCCCTGCTTGGTAACAACAATCCCTTCGGTATTGTATTTTCTACTATGCTGATCACCCTGATCAGCAAGGGAAGTACTTATATGAAATCTGCGGCCGGCGTGGATGCGGAGATTGCATCCGTTATCACCGGTATCATCCTTTTGTTCAGCGCATGTAATGCTTACATCAAGTGGAAAATGGAGCGAAACAGAAGAGAGAAAACCAACAAGACAAAGGAGGACAAATAAATGGATATTGTGATCATTGACGGTTTATCCTTTGCACTGCCTTTATTTATTATGGCCATCGGTGGCATCTACTGTGAGAAATCCGGTGTGACCATGCTGGCGGTAGAAGGCTTACAGGGTTTTGGCGCCTTTATCGGTGCATTCGTGGCGGTTGCCATTGCGGGAAACTTTGCCGGAGACTCTCCGGCGCCTTTCTACATTGCCATGGTTATGGCGGCTGTGGGCGGAAGTCTGTTTGCACTGATCCATGCCATGTTATGTCTGAAGTTCAAGGCCAATCAGGTTATCAGTGGTGTGGTAGTCAATATTCTGGCCATGGCGCTGACCGCATATTTAACGAAGCTGTTCAACAGAGTGGTATTTGGTGCTACGTCCGATAAGTTCGTACTGACTGTTTCTTCCAGAATTACCATCCCGGGAATCTCTAAGATTCCGGTACTGGGAGCGGTATTTACCAATCTGTATCCTTTTGAACTGGTGATTGTGGTAGTGGCTTTCGTGGCGTGGTTTGTGATGTATAAGACCCGCTTCGGCATGCATCTGCGTGCCTGCGGTGACAATCCCCATGCAGTGGATGCGGCCGGAAGACAGGTGGGACAGATCCGTCTGGCAGCCATTATGATCTGTGGTGCGTTGTCGGGACTGGGAGGTATCTGTTTCGCGTATTCCATTTCCGCAAACTTTTCTTCCAGTATTTATGTAGGTTACGGTTATCTGGCTATTGCGGCACTGATCTTCGGCAACTGGCGTATCCTGCCGACTCTGGGAGCGTGTCTGTTGTTCGGATTTGCCAGATCCGGTGGATATCGTCTGGTACAGGTACTGCAGATGCCCAGCAGTTATCAGGATCTGGTCATGATCCTGCCTTATGTACTGACTTTGCTGCTTCTGGTATTCTTCTCCAAACAGAACGGTGCACCGAGAGCACTGGGAGTGATCTACGACAAAGGTGCAAGATAAGCAGACATTTGCAGAACGCAGCTTTGCATGGCTCTGAAGAGTTACTACAAAAAAAGAGAAAGCGAAAAGCTTTCTCTTTTTTAATACATATAAGCTGAAAATGGGACTCGAACCCACGACCCCTTCATTACGAGTGAAGTGCTCTACCAACTGAGCTATTTCAGCGGACTAAGTTATTATATATGTTCTTGGGAATTTTTGCAACTGTAAAATTTATTATTTTAAAAGTTCGTTTCGCAGAACTGTAGATTATGTAGGAGACTGTAAGACGAAGCTGCCATCCTGCAGATCTCCGAAGAAAACATTATAAGAAGAAAACATTATAATCAGTTGCGATGCTTTTTGCTGCAATGTTCCAGAGACTGGGTCAGCAGATAGAGCAGCATGGCAATGACACATAACAATAAGATAGAACTGATCACCATATCCAGCTGGAACACCTGGGAACCGTAGATGATGAGATAACCCAGCCCTCGTCTGGCTGCCAGAAATTCTCCGATGATGACACCGACTAAAGACAGACCGATATTGACCTTGGTGGTGCTGAGCAGTGTGGGAACAGATCCCGGGAGGACGACTTTGAAAAAGATATCTCTGCGGTTTCCACCCAAAGTGCGGATCAGAATCTCCTTTTCCGGATCCACCTGGTGAAAGGCAGTGTAAAAGCTGATAATGGAGCCGAAGACTGCCACAGAGATCCCGGCGATGATAATGGTGTTGATGCCGGTGCCCAGCCAGACGATGAACAGGGGAGCCAGGGCAGATTTCGGTAGACTGTTGAGTAGTACCAGGTAAGGCTCTAAAATCTCCGACAGTTTGTCAGAGAACCACAATAGGGTGGCGAGCAGGAGACTGATAACGAACACTAAAAGGAAACTTAATATGGTTTCTAATAAAGTAATGCCGATATGCATCGGAAGAGAGCGCTCGGTCCACAACTGTATCAGACATAGGACGACTCTGCGTGGACTGGAGAAAAAGAAACTGTCGATCCAGTATGCATCTGCACTGATTTCCCAGAGAATCAGAAAGATTCCCAGGAGAAAGATACGCAGAAAGGCAACCTGTCTATGATGATTTTTGTGCTTGCGAAGATATTGTTCCTGGATCGTCAACGGGTGGTCATTTTGCACATTCTTAAGTTTCATCGGTTAATTCCTCCCAAAGTTGTTTGAAATAATATGGAAATTCCGGGGCGTTTCTGGCGGCGAGTGGAGAACTGTCCTGCAGGGTGAGCTGAATGGGCAATACCGTTTTGATCGTTGCGGGACGGGCAGACAGCACGTAAACTTTATCCGCCAGGCTGATAGCCTCTGACAGATCGTGAGTGACGATGATCATGGTCTTCCCAGCCTTGCGGATCAACTGACAGATATCCGAAGATACCATAAGGCGCGTCTGGTAGTCCAGGGCGCTGAAGGGTTCATCCAGTAACAGCAGCTGGGGATCCAGGGCAAGGGTTCGGATCAGAGCAGCGCGCTGCTTCATGCCGCCGGATAATTCGCAAGGGCGCTTGTTCTTAAATTTTTCCAGCCCGTAATCGGACAAAAGTTGTTCCACATGGGTGATGCGCTCCGGAGTGAGGGCGTGATGGATCTCCAGACCCAACGTAACATTCTGATAGATGGTGCGCCATTCGAAGAGATGGTCATGCTGTAGCATATAGCCGATACGGGGATAATGAAGGGAACCGTCGGGATTATTTACGACAATGGTTCCGGTCTCAGGGGCGAGGAGCCCTGCGATAATGGACAGCAGAGTGGATTTACCGCAGCCGCTGGGTCCAACAAGTGCTACAAATTCCCCTTCCTCCACGGAGAAGGAGATATCTTTTATGGCACCGGTCTCCCCGGACAGTGTGTGATAGGAGTAACCTATATTTTTAAGTTCGATAAGAGCTCCCATAAAAAGGCATACTTCCTTAACATGAATATTTATAGTTATTGTATGAATTCCAGTGGAAAAAGTGTTTTCTGTAGCGGAAAGTGATGAAATTCACTGTATTGCATTAAAGTGTCGTTTGTGATATGATTAATTGCAATCAATGTCTGTGAGAAATTTTATCTGATAGACTACCAACGTAAAAAGATGGGAGAATGACCATGGCACAGTTATGGGGAGGACGTTTTACGAAACAGACCGATCAGCTGGTATTTGATTTCAATGCGTCCATAACATTTGATAAAAGACTGTTTCACGAAGATGTCACCGGCAGTATCGTACATGCCACCATGTTGGCAAAGCAGGGGATCCTCACCGAAGAGGAGAGGAAGAGTATTGTCGAAGGACTGACTGGGATCTTAGAGGATGTGGATGACGGAACACTGGCAATTGATGAGACCCAGGAAGACATTCACAGTTTCGTGGAGGCTACCCTGATCGACCGGATCGGAGATGCCGGGAAAAAGCTTCACACCGGCAGAAGCCGTAACGACCAGGTGGCACTGGACATGCGTCTCTATACCAGGGCAAGAGTGGCAGAGATCGACGGACTGCTGAAAAAGCTTTTGGAAGCCATTCTTGATACCATGGAGAACAATTTAGATACCTACATGCCGGGCTTCACCCATTTACAGAAGGCACAGCCCATTACCCTGGCGCATCATTACGGTGCCTATTTTGAAATGTTCAAGAGAGACAGACAGCGTCTGTCAGATATCTATAAGCGTATGAATTATTGCCCTTTGGGAGCCGGAGCACTGGCAGGCACCACATATCCTTTGGATCGTGAATATACCGCGAGACTTCTTCGCTTTGAAGGTCCGACGTTAAATAGCATTGATTCTGTGGCGGACAGAGATTACCTGATCGAATTCCTTTCCGCACTTTCTACGATCATGATGCATTTAAGCCGTTTCAGCGAAGAGATCATCATCTGGAATTCCAATGAATATCAGTTCGTAGAGCTGGATGATGCTTATTCCACCGGAAGCAGTATCATGCCCCAGAAGAAGAATCCTGATATCGCAGAGTTGGTAAGAGGCAAGACCGGAAGAGTCTATGGTGCTCTGATGGCGTTACTTACTACCATGAAGGGACTGCCCCTGGCTTACAATAAAGACATGCAGGAAGATAAGGAGATGGCGTTTGATGCCATGGATACCGCGGCAGACTGCATTACCTTATTTACCGGCATGATTCAGACCATGAAGTTCCGCAAGGACCGCATGGCGAAGAGTGCCATGAACGGATTCACCAATGCCACCGATGCTGCAGATTATCTGGTAGGTAAGGGTGTGCCTTTCCGGGATGCCCACGGTATTATCGGCAGGCTGGTATTGTACTGTATTGAGAAGGATACTTCTATTGATGCTTTAAGCTTAGAGGAACTGCGTTCCATCAGTGATAAGTTCGACGAAGATATCTATGATGCCATCTCACTGAAGACCTGTGTGGAGAAGCGTCTGACCATCGGTGCACCGGGTGAGAAAATGATGAAACAGGTCATTCAGAAAAATAAAGAATACCTGAAAAATGATGCCATAGAAGAGTATCAACAGTCTTTGGAAGACAGACTTTCGTAAAATCAGGAAAGAATGTCTTTTCAGATAAAAAGGAAATGCATAGAGCTGAGGAGGAAATGAAAAATGAGTGAAAAATTACGTGTAGGTATCCTGGGTGGAACCGGTATGGTAGGACAGAGATTTATCTCTCTGTTAGAGAACCATCCATGGTTCGAAGTAACGACTATCGCAGCCAGCCCCCGATCCGCAGGCAAGACGTATGAGGATGCAGTGGGTGATCGATGGAAGATGACGACTCCCATGCCTGAAGCTGTGAAAAAGCTGATTGTCATGAATGTCAACGAAGTGGAAAAAGTAGCCGCACAGGTAGATTTCGTATTTAGTGCCGTAGATATGTCCAAGGACGAGATCAAGGCAATCGAAGAAGCTTATGCCAGGACAGAGACCCCTGTAGTATCTAATAACAGTGCCCACAGATGGACTCCCGATGTTCCTATGGTAGTACCCGAGATCAATCCCGAGCATTTCCAGATCATTGAAGCACAGAAGAAGAGATTGGGAACCACCAGAGGATTTATCGCTGTAAAGCCCAATTGCTCCATTCAGAGCTATGCACCGGTACTGACCGCATGGAAGGAATTCGAGCCCTATGAAGTAGTAGCCACTACTTATCAGGCTATCTCCGGTGCCGGCAAGACTTTTAAGGACTGGCCCGAGATGGTAGGCAATATCATTCCTTACATCGGCGGTGAGGAAGAAAAGAGTGAGAAGGAGCCTTTACGTATCTGGGGTAAGATCGAAGGCGACAAAATCGTTCCTGCAACTTCTCCCGTGATCACATGCCAGTGTATCCGTGTTCCGGTACTGAACGGACATACTGCAGCCGTATTCGTAAAATTCCGTAAGAAGCCCACTAAGGAACAGCTGATCGAGAAGTTAACTTCTTTCAGCGGAGAACCTCAGAGACTGGGACTTCCCAGCGCACCGAAGCAGTTCATCCAGTATCTGGAGGAGGACAACAGACCTCAGGTAGCTTTGGATGTGGATTTTGAGAATGGTATGGGTATCAGTGTAGGCCGTCTGAGAGAAGATACCGTATATGACTTTAAGTTTGTAGGACTTTCACACAATACATTACGCGGAGCGGCTGGGGGAGCTTTGCTTTGCGCAGAACTTTTGAAAGCACAGGGTTACATCACCAAAAAATAAAGGGTGAGTGGGGTTATGAACGAGTTACGCTATCAGCTGGATCTTATGCGCGCAATGAATCAGAAACTGAGCGCTAAGGAGAGAATGTATCGTCTGTTGTGCGATACCATGGATTATGCTTATATCTACTATTCTTTTGAAAAGAATACGGTCACTACGCTGGGAAAATGGGATGATTTCTTTGACTTCCAGATTCTGGACAGAAGAGATTTTGTAAAACTTCAGGAGATGGTGGACGAACCGTATGTGCTGGCACTTCGGGAAATGCTGTTTTTGGAAAAGAGCGGTCGGGAGACGGACTCTGTGGAATGTATGCAGAGGGGAAAGAAGACCTGGCTGCAGTTTTCCAGCAGGATTTTCTACGAAGATGGCAGGCCGACGGATCAGATTATTGTGGTACAGAATATCACCAAACAGAAAACACAGAACGAAGAGCTTCTCTACATGGCGTATTACGACAGTCTGACCGGACTGTACAACCGTAATTATTTTGTGCGTCTTCTGACCGAATTTCTTCGTCGGGCCAAAGAGGATAACCGGCTGGTCAGCGTGCTTGTTATTGATATTGATGATTTCCGCAAGGTAAATGACGGACTGGGAATCGTGGCGGGGGACGAACTGGTACAGCAGTTTGGCTCTTTTCTGAAGGAATTTAACGGGGATGATGTGATCGTCTGCCACCTGACCAGTGATGTCTACTGCATGGCCATTTATGATCCTTGTGGGAACAAAAGTGTGGAACATATTCATAAGGAGATCGTTAATCGCACCAGGGAGCCGTTTTATCTGGTGGGCGGGCAGGTCCTGAACATCACCGTAAGTGTCGGTGTGGCGGAATATCCGGAGGCTGCGACTTCCGCACTGGAACTGATCAACTGTGCGGAAATCGTAATGTTCAAGGGAAAAGCCATGGGCAAGAACCGGATCCAGTATTTCGATACACCGATCCTGAACGATTTCCTGAAAAATGTAGAACTGGACAGCAAATTAAAAGAGGCTGTTTTTGAGAATAATTTTCTGCTGTATTATCAGCCCCAGTATTATGCGGGCAACCGTAAACTGCGGGGCGTGGAGGCACTGATCCGCTGGAAGGATGGCAACGGCAGAATGATCAGTCCGGCAAAATTCATTCCCATTGCGGAGAAGAACGGAACGATCATTCCTATCGGCAACTGGGTACTGGAACAGAGTATCCGTACTTTTTCCGAATGGAGGAACCGTTACGGAGTTCCTTTTGTGCTGTCAGTGAATATTTCCGCGTTGCAGTACCAGAAGGAAGATTTTGTGGAAACCCTGCTGAATATCATTCATAAATACGATGTGGATCCGGATGAAATCGAACTGGAGATCACAGAAAGCATTTTGATCGACGATTTCAGTGCAGTTACCGAGAAAATGCAGTTGTTGAAGGAGTACGGGATTCGCATTTCACTGGATGACTTCGGAACAGGATTTTCTTCCCTGTCTTACTTAAAGAAGCTGCCTATCAATACGCTGAAGATTGATAAATCATTTACCGACACGCTGCTGACGGATTCTGCGACCCGGATTATTACGGAGTCTATTGTAAGTATGGTGAAATCCCTGGGATTTGAGTCCATTGCGGAAGGCGTGGAGGAAGAACAGCAGTATAAATATCTGCGGGCCATCGGGTGTGATATCATTCAGGGATATCTGTTTGGAAAGCCGTTGTCACAGGAAGAGATCGAACAACTGTTGCAGAAGATGTACTGATCTGCTGGGTCAGAAAGAAAGAGGCTGCCATGCTGACTGGAAGGGAACAGGAAACAGCTTTTTTGGAAAATCATTATAAGAGAACAGGGAGTCAGATCCTGGTGGTGTATGGGCAGAGAGGCGTTGGCAAGACGGCTCTCTTAACCTCTTTTACGGAGAAAAAACAGACGTTGCGTTATAGTGCGGGAAACTGTTCTTCCAGAGAACAACAATATTTGTGGGGACGGGAACTGCGAAGCCGGGGAAAGGAGATTGCAGAGTATCCTTCCTGGCGGGAATTGTTGGAATGCATGACAATACAGAAAGGCGAAACGACAGCAGATAAGAAAGTACTTATCATAGAGAATTTTCAGTATCTTTTAAAAGGGGATACTTTGTTTTTGCAGGAACTGATCCGGTTCCTGAAGGAGAAAAAAGAAGCACTGTTAGTGATCCTGACCACCTATGCCTCCGGCTGGGTGGAGAACAGCATGATTTCCAAAGTGGGAAATATGGCATTTTCCGTCAGCGGATTTCTGAAGGTGAAGGAACTGCCTTTTTCCGCCATGCGTAAGATATTTTCCGACTATACGGTACAGGAAAGTATTTCGCTTTATGCGGCATTGGGAGGGCTGCCGGGACTGTGGCGGCTGCTTTATCCGCAGAATTCGGCAGAAGAAAATCTGATCCGGCTGCTTTTACAGAGGAACAGCTTTCTGCCGGAGCTTATGATAAAATGGCTGTCGGAGGAATTGCGGGAGACGGCAGTTTATGACACCATTCTGGCAACGCTGGCAGACGGAAGACATGGAAAACTGAACGATATGTATGCACATACCGGATTTTCCCGGGCCAAGATCAGTGTATATCTGAAGAATTTGATGGAACTGGAGCTGGTGGAGAAGGTGCTGCCCGGTATATATGAGATCTGTAATGCGTTTGTCCGGTTTTATTTTTGCTTCCTGTTTCCGCATCAGACGTCTGAGCGGACAGAAGGCAGTACATTTTATGAAAAATACATCCGGGAAGAATATAATGATTTTCAACTGTTGACCTATCGCCGGATCTGTCAGGAAGTGCTGCAGGGACGTTTCCGGACGGTTGAACTCTGGAACAGCAGACAGGGGAAAATCTATTTTCTGTGCAGGGAGGACACCGGCAGAAAGATCGTGGTGGATTATTCCGGCACGGTATGTTATACTTCGAAAGATTATGATGTGCTGCAGGCATCCATGAAGAGGGAACATGTGACTGCAGACAGCATTCTGATATTTAGCGAGAATGGATATGAGAAGACATTAACGGAAGGAACGGTACAGATACTGGTGCATTCCGTGGATGAGAACTCGTAAGACAGGAAAGATGGTATTACGTGGGTAAAAATTTATTTATTGCAGAGAAACCGAGCGTGGCAAGAGAATTTGCCAATGCTTTAAAATACAATATGCGTTCCAAAGACGGCTATCTGGAATCGGAAGAGGCTATCGTTACCTGGTGTGTGGGACATCTGGTGACCATGAGTTATCCGGAGGTGTATGATGAAAAGTTCCGTAGATGGAGCTTTGACACCCTGCCTTTTCTACCGACGGAATTCAAATACGAAGTCATTGAAAGTGCGAAAAAACAGTATACGATCGTAAGTTCCCTGCTGAACCGTCCGGATGTTACGACAATTTATGTCTGCACCGACTCCGGAAGAGAGGGAGAATACATCTATCGTCTGGTGGAGCAGATGTCGGGCGTACAGGACAAGGAACGGAAACGTGTATGGATCGACTCCCAGACGGAGGAAGAAATCTTACGTGGAATCCGGGAGGCAAAAGATCTCTCAGCCTACGACAATCTGGGAAATGCTGCCTATCTGCGGGCCAAGGAAGATTATCTCATGGGTATCAATTTTTCCAGAGCCCTGACGTTAAAATACGGCAACACGGTAAAAGGGTATCTCAAAAGAGACCGGGCAGTGATTTCTGTGGGTCGTGTCATGACCTGTGTCCTTGGAATGATCGTGAACAGAGAGCGGGAGATCCGTTCGTTCACCAAGACTCCCTTTTACCGGGTGATCGGTAATTTTAAATTACAGGAGAAGCCCTTTACCGCAGAGTGGAGAGCAGTGGAAGGCTCGAAATATTATAATTCTCCGGCACTGTATAAAGAGAATGGCTTCAAGAAAAAAGAGGATGCCGAGCGTCTGATCGCAGAGCTTACCGCAGAACCGGCAGGCCCGGTGACTGTCACCGGCATTGAGAAGAAAAAAGAGAACAAGAATGCACCGCTTCTGTACAATCTGGCGGAGTTACAGAATGACTGTTCCAAATACTTTAAGATCAGCCCGGATGAGACTTTGCGGATCGTACAGGAACTGTATGAGAAAAAGATGACCACTTATCCCCGAACGGATGCCAGAGTCCTGTCTACGGCGGTGGCAAAGGAAATCCACAAGAATATCGGTGGCTTACGCAGCTATGCTCTGGCCACTCCTTTTGCCAAAGAAGTGTTAGAGCAGGGAACCTATAAGAATATTGCGAAGACACGTTACGTGAATGATAAGCAGATCACGGATCATTATGCCATCATTCCAACGGGACAGGGACTGAACAATCTGGCAGGTCTGGCCCCTACGGCGGCAAAAGTGTACGAGGTCATTGTACGCCGGTTCCTGAGTATTTTCTATCCTCCGGCAGTCTATCAGAAGTTCTCTCTGGCAGTGAAGGTAAAGGAAGAAAACTTTTTTGCCAGCTTTAAGGTACTGGTACAGGAAGGGTATCTGAAGGTGGCGAACTTCTCTTTTAAGAAGGAGAATACGGCACCGAAGGAAGATAAAGAGAATGAGAATGAAAGCGCTGATGAAAAATGTGATGCAGAGCTTACCAATCTGCTGATGCATCTGAAAAAAGGAGATTCTCTGACTGCGGATACCTATGAGATCAAGGAGGGCGAGACTTCGCCGCCCAAGCGTTACACTTCGGGAAGCATTATCCTGACCATGGAAAATGCGGGCCAGTTTATCGAGGACGAAGAACTGCGGGCCCAGATCAAGGGAAGCGGCATCGGCACCAGCGCCACGAGAGCGGAGATCCTGAAGAAACTGGTGAATATCGAATATCTGGCACTGAACAAGAAGACCCAGGTGCTGACTCCCACCCAGATGGGAGAGATGATCTATGACGTGGTATCGGATTCCATAAGACCACTTTTAAATCCGGCACTGACGGCCAGTTGGGAAAAGGGGCTTACCATGGTGGCGGATGGTGTGATCACACCGGAAGAGTACATGGGAAAGCTGACGGATTTTGTGGGAAGGCGAACTACCGCTGTACGCAGCCTGAACAATCAGGGAGTGCTATGGAGACAGTTCCAGGCTACAGAAGAATTTTATCAGAAGAAGACAAAGCAATCCAATGCCAAAAATAAGGAATAAAGATGAGGAGAAATTATCATGGAAAATATTACGATTGAGAATCTGTATGATCTGAAGGAGACCATTGCGGCAGATCTGTTCACCGAGGCAGAATATCCCTGGGAGGTGCTTCCCAGAATCCACGATTTCATTCTGGAACTGGGTAAGAGACTGCCGGAAGAAATTTATGAAAAAAGAGGCGAGGATATCTGGGTGGCAAAGAACGCAAAGGTAGCTCCTACCGCCTGCCTGAACGGTCCGCTGATCATTGATGAAGAAGCGGAGGTCCGTCACTGTGCCTTTGTCCGTGGCAATGCCATTGTGGGTAAAGGCGCGGTAGTTGGCAATTCCACGGAACTTAAGAACGTGGTTCTGTTCAATAAAGTACAGGTGCCTCATTATAATTATGTGGGAGACAGTGTGTTGGGCTTCAAGTCCCATATGGGAGCCGGTTCCATTACTTCCAACGTGAAGAGCGACAAGACGCTGGTGGTTGTAAAGAACGGAGAAGAGAAGATTGAAACCGGGCTGAAGAAGATGGGGGCCATGTTGGGAGACCATGTAGAAGTGGGTTGCAACAGCGTACTGAATCCCGGAACAGTCATCGGACGCAATTCCAACGTGTATCCTACTTCCTGTGTCAGAGGGGTGATCCCTGCTGGACATATCTTCAAAAGACCCGGAGATGTGGTGAAAAAAGATAATATCTAAAAATTAGATCATTATTATTCAAAGCATCGATGAATTTTGATTGACGAATGTCCTTTTATGGGTTATGATATTTATCAGTGCAACGCTTTGACGGGGTAAAGCGTCTGCGCATTACAGTAAGCAGATCGTAAGATCCGCAGAAAAGAGGACATTTATTATGAAAAAGAAATTATTATCTGTAGTACTTACCGCAGTAATGGCAGCATCTGTCCTGACAGGTTGTGGCAGCACCGATAACGGAACTGCTTCCACCGCAGCAGCTACCGGTACAGCTCAGAGTGAAGCAGCAGCTACTAGTGCCGCTTCCACAGATGGTAAGGTATATAACATCGGTATCTGCCAGCTGGTTGAGCATGAAGCTCTGGATGCAGCAACCCAGGGATTCCAGGATGCTTTAAAAGAAAAGCTTGGTGATAATGTAAAATTTGATCTGCAGAATGCACAGGGTGAGCAGACCACCGCAGCTACCATCTGTAATGGGTTCGTATCTGATGGTGTGGATCTGATCCTTGCCAATGCAACCTCTCCTTTACAGAGTGCAGCAGCAGCTACCACCACGATCCCCATCTTAGGTACTTCCGTAACGGATTATGCTACCGCACTGGAGATCTCCGACTGGTCCGGTGCTACCGGCAGAAATATTTCCGGTACTTCTGATCTGGCTCCTATTGAAGAGCAGGAAGCTATGTTAAAGGAACTGTTCCCGGATGTAAAGCAGGTTGGTCTGTTATATTGCTCCGCAGAAGCTAACTCTCTGTATCAGATCCAGCTGTTTGAGGCTGCTCTGGACAAAGATGGTATTGCATATAAAGAGTATGCTATCGCCGATACCAACGAAGTACAGTCCGTTACCACGGCTGCCGCAGGCGAGTGCGATGTTCTGTACATCCCTACCGACAACACGCTGGCATCCGTAACCGAGACTGTATATAATGTCGTAGCTCCCGCTAAGATCCCTGTTATTGCAGGTGAAGAGGGTATCTGCAACGGCTGTGGCGTAGCAACCTTATCCATCAGCTATTACGATCTGGGATATGCTACCGGTGAGATGGCTTACGAGATCCTGGCTGAGGGCGCAGACATCACTACTATGGATGTACGTTATGCTCCCAATGTTACCAAGAAGTACAATGCCAAGATCTGTGAGGAACTGGGTATCACCGTTCCCGATGATTACGTAGCAATTCAGTAAGAGTTATACAGGTATTTAAGTACGGTTCTAACAAAATATACTTCGATAGGGATAGCGCATAACAGCGATATCCCTATCTGGAGTTTTAGGAGGAAAAAGAAATGTCTTACTTTATGTCACTGAATCCCCTTTCCCT
>ENA-UOIV01001833-UOIV01001833.1-human-gut-metagenome-genome-assembly--contig:-C59-NODE-1833-length-16367-cov-6.973516_pt1 | contig 16367 bp, 17 predicted proteins | sample MGYA00242333_ERZ723880 | MGnify/ENA metagenome assembly ERZ723880 | reverse complement strand
GACTACGACGACTGGGGCGATGACGACGACTGGTACGGCGACCCCACCGGCGAGGATCACTGGGACGACGATGACGACGGCTGGGACGACACGGACTACGACGACCGGGACGACGATTGGGACGACTGAGCCCCTCCGCCTGCGCCACGAGGTCAAGCACCAGCTCTCTCCCTAGGAGGATCTGGTGCTTACCTCCCGGCTGGGGAAGCTCTTTCCCCGGGACAGCCACGCCGGGCCGGACGGCTCCTACCGGGTGACCAGCCTGTATTTCGACACCCCATACGACACCGCCCTCCGGGAGAAGCTGGACGGGGTGGACCGGCGGGAGAAGTTCCGCCTGCGATACTACGGGGAGCGCCCGGATTTTCTCAAGCTGGAGAAAAAATTTAAGGTGAACGGCCTGTGCGGCAAACGCTCCGCCCGCCTGACTTTGGAGGAGGCGGAGCGGCTACTCTCCGGGGAGGACGCCTTCCTTCTGGAGCGGGGTGAGCCCCTGCTGTCGGAGCTGTACCACAAGCTCCATGGGACGCTGTTGCGGCCCAGGACGGTGGTGTGCTATGACCGGGAGGCCTTCCTGTACGCCCCCGGAAAAGTCCGAGTGACCCTGGATCGGAACCTGCGCACCTGCGGGGACAGCGCCGGCTTCCTGTCCCCCGGTTTGTTCCCTCTGAAACCTCTGGACGCTTTGACGGTGCTGGAGGTCAAGTACAACGCCTTTCTCCCCGACCTGGTGCGCCTGGCCGTCCAGACGCCGGACCGCCGGGCGGGGGCCTGTTCCAAATACGCCCTGTGCCGGCGGTTTGACTGAGAACGAAAAAAAGAGGAGTGGCTGCCATGCCCACGTTCACCTTTCAGGACATCTTCAAATCCAGCTTTCTGGAGCGGCTGGACGCGGTCTCCCTGCCGGACGCCGCCATCGCCCTGGCACTGGCCTTTTGCCTGGGCCTGTTCATCTTCCTGGTCTATAAAAAATGCTACGCCGGCGTCATGTACGCCCCCAGCTTCGGGGTGACCCTCATCGCCCTCACCCTCATCACCACCCTGTTGATCCTGGCGGTGACCAGCAACATCGTCCTCTCCCTGGGCATGGTGGGCGCCCTGTCCATCGTCCGCTTCCGCACCGCCATCAAGGAGCCCATGGATATCGCCTTCCTGTTCTGGGCCATCGCGGCGGGCATCGTGCTGGCGGCGGGGCTCATCCCCCTGGCGGTGGTGGGTAGCCTATTTGTGGGGGTGGTGCTGCTGGTGTTCTCCCGGCAGAAGAACGGGGAGTCCCCCTACATCCTGGTGATCCACTGCGCCGACCAGGATGTGGAGGGACAGGTGCGGGCCCTGGTGGAGGCCCGAGTGCGGCGGCTGAATCTCAAGAGCAAGAGCGTGGCCCCGGGCCAGATCGAGCTGAACTACGAGGTGCGCCTGCGGGATGCCGACACGGAGTTCGTCAATGAGCTGGGGGCCATGGAGGGCGTGTGGAACGTGGTGCTGGTCTCCTACAACGGGGACTACATGGGGTGAGGCCATGATCCGCCACCGGCATATCGATCTTATCTGCGGCGGGGCCATCCTATTGGCCCTGGTCCTCACCGGTCTGCTCTGCTTCGGGGAGGCTCTGGGCCTCCGGCCCGCCAGCGCCGCGCCCGGGTACGCCTCCCGCCTCTTTGACGATGGCCGGGTCCACACCGTGGACCTGCGGGTGGAGGACTGGGCGGCTTTCCTCGAAAACGCCCCGGCGGAGGAGTATATCCCCTGCACCGCGGTCATCGACGGGGAGGAATTTTACCAGGTGGGCCTGCGGGCCAAGGGGAACAACTCCCTCCGGCTGACGGAGGAGTACGGCCTGTCCCGGTACAGTCTGAAGCTGGAATTCGACCACTATGTGGACGGCGGGAATTACCACGGCCTGGACAAGCTCTCCCTGGACGCCTTCTTCCAGGACAACAGCTATCTCAAAACCTGGCTGGTCTACCACATGATGGCCTACATGGGGGTGCCCGCCCCTCTGTGCAGCTACGCCTGGGTGACGGTGAACGGTCAGCCTTGGGGGCTGTTTCTGGCCATCGAGGAGCCGGAGGAGGCCTTTGCCCGGCGGAATTTCGGCCCGGATCACGGAGCGCTCTACAAGCCGGACTACCGCTCCCTGAACGCGGAGAACGCCGACGTGGCCCTGCGGTACATCGGCGATGACCCCGCCGCCTACCCAAACATCTTTGACAACGCCAAGTTTGACACGGACGTGGCGGACCGGGAGCGGCTGATCCAGGCCCTGCGGGTGCTGTCCACCGGGGAGGACCTGGAGACGGCGGTCAATGCGGATGAGGTGCTGCGGTATTTTGCCGTCCAGGTGTTCGTCATGAACTGGGACAGCTACCTGGGCCACACCGGGCACAACTACTTCCTCTATGAGGAGGACGGGGTGATCTCCATTCTGCCCTGGGACTACAACCTGGCCTTCGGCACCTACGCCTTGGGCATGACCGATCCCATCCGGGACCCCGACGTACTGATCAACTGGCCCATCAACACCCCCGCCCGGGGGGAGACCATGCTGAAACGGCCCCTCTATCACAATCTGATGAAAAACAACGACTATTTTGCTCGGTATCACGCCTATTTCGACCAGTTGCTCACGGAGTATTTCGAGAGCGGCCGGTATGAGGCGGTCATCCGGCAGACCCAGGCCATGATCGCCCCCTATGTCCAGGCCGACCCCACCGCCTTCTGCTCCTATGAGGACCACCTGCTGGCGGTGGACACCCTGCTGGAGGTGTGCCGCCTGCGCTCCGAGAGCACTCGGGGACAGCTGGAGGGGGACTATCCCATCACCCTGGCCCAGCAGGGGTCGCAACCGGGGGCGGGGGTGGACGCCTCCCATGTGGATCTGCGGACTCTGGGGGATTTCGACGACCTGGAGGCCGCAAAGGAGCGGCAGGATGAGGCCGCGGCAGTGGCGGGGACGGAATCAGAGGGCGGCTCATATTGTTTACAGCCCTCCAATTTTTGAGCTGTGGACAGCGCAGAAAGGGCTTGTCTAAACCTGTCTTCAGAGTTACCGTGCAGGCGGCCAGAAAAATAGGAAACGCTTCCTCTCTGCGCTGGCGGACATGCCGTTGGAAACAGGTGGGAGACGTTTCTGACCACAGTTTCAGCCACAGAGTGGCGTGGAACATATGGAAACAGCACTTCCAAAGAGTGACGGAAAGTAAATGGAATGGAGCGGAAACGGCGCAAAACAAACGAAAAACATGCAAAAAATCTTTCGGAACCTATTTGGGAGCAGGAGGCCCGGGGTTCGAGTCCCCACACTCCGACCACCTTACGCAGAAAAACCGCCTGAAAAGGCGGTTTTTCTGCGTTTTTTGTTCTATTTTTGTTGCTTGGACGATTGCGGTTCGGCTCTGTATATCGCCGCCTCCTTTTTGCCACCGAACAATATCAAAGAAAGAGGGAAATATCTACTACTTTATCACCCTATGTCAACCTCTGTTGTCTTTTGTGCAGAGGCATGAGAAAATGGCTTAGGTTGCTTGCAGGAAGGGTTTATTCTTTGTTTATGCGGCGCATTTCCTGCGCCGCTCCTCTGAGGTGATTAGCCTGTCATCGCCCCCTCAAACCAGGCGGAACATCTTTTAATATACAGAATCCAATCCCACACCCATCCCAAAAGACGAAAGGTTTTCTTGAAACAAGCAGGGCAAAAGAGTTCTAAAGAGAAACTGCCGAAGAAGAGGACAGGGCCAAAGAGGGCGATAGAGTTCAGACACACATATGGTCCTCCTCTCAGACAAAGCGTGTTACTCGGGTGTGGAACCCTCTGGTTGATTCTATTTTACGGTATGGGGCATGCAGAATAAAGGGCTTCTCCCGCAAATAACAGGGGGCTATTTCTGCAAAAAGGGAGCATTAACCGCCGTTTTTGTCCCCCTTCCGGTAGGCATTATACTGCTCAATATCAATAATTCCATTATCCAGCATCTTTTCGCACCAGAGCTGGAGGGTTTCCACTGTGATAGAGATCCGCTCCAGCTCCTCCTGGATGTGAATAAAATCGGCCAGCTCATCTTCCGTAATTTGCCCGTCGGCGGTGATCTCGATCAGCCGCTCCTTCTGCTTGTTCATGGAGTTGAGAGAGACCAGCATCTCCAGGACAATCTGGGAGAGCTCCTTGATCTGGATCTCTGGAACGTACTGCCACCCGATGGGACACTGGCTGGCACAGTAGTAGTTGCACAGTCCAGGCTGTTTATATTGATCGGACATTAGCAGCACCTCATCCGGATGGGGCATGGAGCGCTCATTTTCAATCTTCTCAATCCGCTCGGGAGACATGGTCACCAACAGCTCACTGGCGTCCTCCCAGGTCGGTTTCAGACTCTCCCGGGTCAGCTGGTAAATGGCCTTGTTTTCTTTGGTGGATACTCTGGCCATGATGCTTTCCTCACTCCATGCAAGAACCAAAACTTCTAGGTCCTGTTTTCTCCATTATACGGGATATGAGGGATAAAAACAATTACTTTCCTTGCCCTTTTCTCCCGTACGCCCTATGGAAACAAAAAAGGCGTTTCCTTTCCCGCCGGAACGAATCGCCGGTAAAGGGCAGGGAGCGTCTTTTTCTGCATGATAAACATCTTGTCACAGGTTCTGTTCCATATTGGCGCTGATCACATTGAAGTGGTGGTTGATGGCCAGAATCAGCTGGGCCTTATCCCGGCGGGCCAGAGCGTCCACAATCTGTTCGTGGGCGTACTGCAGCTGGTTGCCGGTCTGGAAGTTGCGCAGGATATGCCGGCGCATATCGGTGATGAAGCGGTCGATAGTGGTGGAGAGGGCCCGGTGAATCTGGATAATCAGCTCGTTGCCTGAGATGGCGGCAATGGTATCATGGAGCTGCTTATCCAGTTGGGCGGCCCGCTTGGAGGAACAGGACGCCATCTCCTCCACCATTCCGGACAGCTCCCGGACCTGCTCGTCGGTGATGCGCCCCAGGGCCAACAGGGCGGCCTGCAGCTCCAGGCCCGCCCGCAGCTCCCCCAGCCTCCGGTAGTCGATCTGCTGCAGGAGCATCAGCAGGTCAAAGGAGTCCTGCAGATTGCGCTGGATGTTGCAGCAGATAAAATTGCCGGCCCCTTGGTTGCTGACGATAAATCCCATATGCTCCAGCAGCCGAACTGCCTCCCGCACCGAGTTGCGGCTGATGCCCAACTGCTCGGCCAGCTCCCGCTCCGGAGGCAAGGGATCCCCCAGGGACAGCTGTCCGCGGCGCAAGGAATCCTCCAGATAGGTGAGCACTTTTTCATAGGATTTGGGCTGTTCCGCCATGGAAATCTTCCTCCTTGGCATGATGTACATGTAAATAGTATAGCACAAGGAGAAGGCCACTGTAAAGGTGCGACCAACTCATTCTAACTGGTAGGACCAACATGTTTTTAAAAAAGCCGATAATTGCAAACTTTTTCGTAATATTGTCCAATTATCGCCTTGACATCTAGAAGTCTCAGGAATAATATATAAATGTTCTAAAAATTCCTTGTATTGTTGCGCGCTTTTTATTTTATATGGTAGAACCAATTTAAGGAATAGGTCAACCACTGAAACAGGAGGTTATCATCTATGCAGACGATTTCCCTTCCTTACGGACGGGGCCGGGTTGAGGCTCAGATCCCGGACCAGCGCCTGGCGGCGGTTCTCCGCTCCGGCGCACAGAGCTATCGGCCTCAGGCCGACCAGGATCAGCTGGTGCGGCAGGCTCTGGAGAACCCCATCGGCACGCCCCCGCTCCGGGAATTGGCCAAAGGCAAGCATCAGGTTGTCATTATCAGCAGCGATCACACCCGCCCGGTCCCCAGCAAGGTTATTTTGCCCCAGTTGGTAGATGAGATCCGGGCCGGTTCCCCTTCTGCAAAGATCACCGTGCTGGTGGCCACCGGCTTCCACCGCCCCACCACCCGGGAAGAGATGCTGGACAAATACGGCGAGGAGCTTTTCCTCCGGTCCGGCCTGCACTTTGCCGTCCATCTCAGCGGCAAGGATGAGGACATGGTATCTCTGGGCACCCTGCCCTCCGGCGGCAAGCTGCTCATCAACAAGCTGGCCGCCCAGGCGGACCTGCTGGTGGCTGAGGGCTTCATTGAGCCCCACTTCTTTGCCGGTTTCTCCGGCGGGCGCAAGAGTGTGCTCCCCGGAGTCGCCAGCCGGACCACCGTACTGGCCAACCACTGCTCCGCTTTCATTGACAGCCTCTTTGCCCGCACCGGCATCCTGGACGGCAACCCCATTCACCGGGATATGATCTACGCCGCCCAGCAGGCTAAGCTGGCTTTCATCTGCAATGTAGTCATTGACGAGAAAAAAGAAGTGATTGCCGCTTTCGCCGGCCACTTCAATGAGGCCCACCGGGCTGGCTGCGCTTTTGTAGAACAGCTCTCCGGTGTCTCAGCTGTCCCCGCCCCCATTGTCATCTCCACCAACGGCGGCTATCCCCTGGACCAGAACATCTACCAATCGGTGAAGGGAATGACCGCTGCCGAGGCCACCTGCGCCCCCGGGGGTGTGATCATTATGGTCTCCGCCTGCAGCGACGGACACGGCGGCCAGTCGTTCTACGACACCTTCGCTCAGGAACCCGACGAGGAAAAAATCATGGCCTCCTTCCTGGCCACCCCCAGCGACCGCACCATTCCCGACCAGTGGGAAGCTCAGATTCTCTGCCGTATTCTCTTAAAGCACCCGGTGATCATGGTCACCCAGGCCCCCCGGGAGATGGTGGAGGCCATGCACATGCACTGGGCCCCCGATCTTTCGGCGGCCATCGACCTGGCCGACCGGCTGCTGGGCTGGGCGGACAGCCCCATCACGGTAATCCCCGACGGCGTGTCGGTGATTGTAAAGAAAGCAGAATAAATTACTTAATGAGAAGGAAAGAAAAGAGGAATCCGCTATGAGTCAGTATGAAAAAGTGACCCCCGAACTGATCCAGGCGTTGCAGGCTGCGGTGCCCGGCCGGGTCAGCGTGGACGGGGACATCAACGACGACTTCTCCCACGACGAGATGCCCATCTACGGCAAGGCCATGCCCGAGGTGGTGGTGGAGGCTGTCTCCACCGAAGAGGTGGCCGCAGTGATGAAGCTGTGCAACGAGCACCATGTACCGGTCACCCCCCGGGGCGCCGGCACCGGCCTGACCGGCGGCGCTGTCCCGGTCTGCGGCGGTGTGGTGCTGTCCATCGCCAAGATGAACAAGATTCTCTCCTACGACACCGACAACATGGTGGTCCGGGTCCAGGCCGGCGTGCTCCTCAACGATCTGGCCGAGGACGCAGCCAAGAAGGGCTTCCTCTATCCCCCCGATCCCGGCGAGAAGTTCGCCACCCTGGGCGGCAACGTGTCCACCAACGCCGGCGGTATGCGGGCGGTCAAGTACGGCACCACCCGGGACTATGTGCGGGCCATGACCGTGGTCCTGCCCACCGGTGAGATCGTAAACATGGGCGCCAGCGTATCCAAGACCAGCTCCGGCTACTCCCTGCTCAATCTGATGATCGGCTCTGAGGGCACTCTGGGCATCATCACCGAGCTGACTCTGAAGCTGATTCCCGCCCCCAAGGCTGTCATCAGCCTGGTGGCCCTCTATGAGAACCTGGAGGACTGCATCGCCACCGTGCCCAAAATGATGCGGGCCAACCTGCACCCCCAGGCCCTGGAGTTCATGGAGCGGGAGATCGTCCGCCTCAGCGAGTCCTACCTGGGCAAGAGCACCTTCCCCCAGACCTTTGAGGGCAGCGACGTGAACGCCTACCTGCTCATCACCTTCGACGGGGACAGCGAGGAGCAGCTGGACGAGATGATCGAGCAGGCCTCCGAGGTCCTGCTGGAGGCCGGCGCTCTGGACATCCTGGTAGCCGACACTCCCCAGCTGAAGAAGGACGCCTGGGCCGCCCGTTCCACCTTCCTGGAGGCCATTGAGGCCAACACCAAGCTGCTGGACGAGAGCGACGTGGTGGTGCCCGTCAACGAGATCGCCCACTATGTGAACTTCATCAACGAGATCGCCAAGGACTACGACTTCGAGGTCAAGAGCTTCGGCCACGCCGGCGACGGCAACCTGCACATCTACAACTGCTCCAACGACATGGACCCGGAGGAGTTCAAGCGCCAGGTGGCCGCCTTCATGAAGCGGGCCTACGGCAAGGCCACTGAGCTGGGCGGCCTCATCTCCGGCGAGCACGGCATCGGCCGGGGCAAGATGGAGTATCTGGCCGAGATGGTGGGCCCGGTGAACATGCGCCTGATGGAGGGCATCAAGCACACCTTTGACCCCAACATGATCCTGAATCCCGGCAAGGTCTGCTACACCCTGTAAACATACTGGAAAAGACAGAAAATCGAGCGGAGGAAAAACTCATGTCCTATTTGATTTCAGAGGCTGCCCAGGATCTGCTGGGCGATGTGAAGGATTTTTGTGAAAACGAGGTCAAGGAGCCCTGCAAGGAGTTTGACCGCAGCGGCGAGTGGCCCAAGGAGATCTACGACCAGGCTATCGAGATGCAGCTGCAGACACTGGAGGTCCCCGAGGAGTACGGCGGCCCCGGTCTGAGCCGGGTGGATGTGGCCGCCCTGTTTGAGGAGATGGCCAAGGCCGACGCCGGCTTTGCTACCACCATCTCCGCCAGCGGCCTGGGCATGAAGCCGGTGCTCATCGCCGGCAACGAGGCCCAGAAGAAGCACGCCTGCCAGCTCATCATGGACGGCGGCTTCGGTGCCTTCTGCCTCACCGAGCCCGGTGCCGGCTCCGACGCCAGCGCCGGCAAGACCACCGCCGTGAAGGACGGGGACAGCTACATCCTCAACGGCCGCAAGTGCTTCATCACCAACGGCGGCGTGGCCTCCTTCTACTGCGTCACCGCCATGACCGACAAGTCCGCCGGCGTGAAGGGCATGTCCATGTTCTTCATCGAGGCCGGCACCCCCGGTCTCTCCACCGGCCACGAGGAGGACAAGATGGGTATCCGCACCTCCAACACCTGCGACGTGGTGCTGGACGACTGCCGTATCCCTGCCTCCGATCTGCTGGGCGCTGAGGGGCAGGGCTTCACCATCGCCATGAAGACTCTGGACCAGGCCCGTGCCTGGATGGGCTGCATCGCCACCGGCATCGCCCAGCGGGCCATGGAAGAGGCCATTGCCTATGGCAAGGAGCGTGTCCAGTTCGGCAAGCCCATTCTGAAGAACCAGGCCCTCCAGTTCAAGGTGGCTGACATGGCCATCAAGATTGAGACCGCCCGTCAGATGGTGGCCCACACCCTGACTCTGATGGATCAGGGCCTGCCCTGCTCCAAGGAGTCCGCCATCGCTAAGTGCTATGCTTCCGACATCGCCATGGAGGTGGCATCCGAGGCCATCCAGATGTTCGGCGGTTACGGTTACAGCCGGGAGTACCCGGTGGAAAAGCTGCTCCGCGACGCTAAGATCTTCCAGATCTTTGAGGGCACCAACGAGGTGCAGCGCATTGTGGTTGCCAACAACACCATTGGAAAATTCTAATTGAAGGAGCTCGAGTGATATGGAGATTCTGGTTTGCCTGAAGCAGGTGCCCGATGACTCGGTGGAAATCCATCTGAAGCCCGGCACCGAGGAAGTGAATCTGGACGGCGTTACCCCAGTGGTCAACGCCTTTGATACCTATGCGCTGGAGATGGCCACCCGCCTCAAAGAAGCCGTGGGTGGCAACATCACCGCCATCACCGTGGGCCCAGAGAAAGCCCGGGACGCGGTGAAGACCTGCCTGGCCGTGGGCGCCAACCAGGGCTATGTCATCAGCGACCCCACTTTTGAGGGCGCGGACACCCTGGGCCGCAGCAAGATCCTGGCCGCCGCCATCCGGAAGCTGGAGGCGGACGCCGGCAAGCCCTTTGACCTGATTTTCTGCGGCCGCGAGGCCACCGACCGGGCCAGCGGTCAGCTGGGGCCCCAGCTGGCTGAGGCCATGGGCACCGGCGTGATTGTGGACCTGGTGGACATCGAGCAGACGGACGCCGGCATCTGCGCCAAGCAGGAGACTGAGGAGGGCTACCGCAAGGTAGAGTCCGCGCTCCCCTGCGTGGTCACGGTGAACAAGCCCGCCTATGACCCCCGTTACCCCACCATCAAGAGCAAGATGGCCGCCCGGAAGATGGCCATCCCCGTGCTCTCCGCCGCCGATCTGGACTCTGTGGAGCCCGGCAAGCCCACCGCCCACGTGGTCAAGGTCTTTGAGCCCGCCAAGCGCCAGGCCGGTGTGAAAATCAACGAGGAAACTGCTGCGGAATCCGCCATCAAGGCTGTGGATATGATGGCCGCCGCCAAGCTGCTGTAAAGGAGAGACAGACATGGATTGGGGCAATTGCAAAGATATTCTGGTCTTCCTGGAGCAAAAGGAAGGCAAAGTGGTAAATGTGAGCCTGGAGGCTCTGACTCCCGCCCGCACCCTGGCCGGTCTCACCGGCGGTAAGGTGCTGGCTTTGGCGGTGGGCACGGACAATGCCGCCGCCGCAGAAAAGGCTGCTCCGCTGTGTGACGGCGTACTCTCGGTAGATGGTGCTGCCTTCAGCGACGGCTGCAGCGACGCCATGGTCTGCGCGCTGGAGGCCATGGTCAACAAGTATGCGCCCGCCGCGGTGCTGGCCGGCAACACCCCCCTGGGCCGGGAGCTCACCGCCCGGCTGGACGCCCGGAAGGGCCTGGGCAGTGTGCAGGACGCCACCGCGCTGAAGATCGACAACGGCACCCCCGTATGGACCGTTCCCCTCTACGGTGGCACGGTGCTCAACGACGTGGTGGTGGACACCCTGCCTGTAGTGGCCACCGTCCGCTCCGGCGCCTTCTCCAAGCCTGAGGCCGGCGAAGCCGCCCCTGTCACCGCTGAGGCGGTGGAGGTGCCCGCCGATGCCATCAAGACCAAGGTAGTGGAAGCGGTGAAGGAGATCTCCGAGTCCGTGAACCTGGAGGAGGCCAAGGTCATCGTCACCGGCGGCCGTGGTATGGGCAGCCAGGAGAACTTCGCCCTGGTGGAGGAGCTGGCCCAGCTGCTGGGCGGCGTGGTGGGCGCCACCCGTCCTGCCATCGAGGAGGGCTGGGTGTCCCGTGCCCACCAGGTAGGCCAGTCCGGCAAGATTGTCTCCCCCGCCCTGTACATCGCCTGCGGCGTGTCCGGCGCCACCCAGCACGTGTCCGGCATGACCGGTTCCGGCTATGTGGTGGCCATCAACAAGGACGAGGACGCCCCCATCTTTGATGTGGCCGATGTGGGCATCGTAGGCGACGTGATGAAGGTTCTGCCTGCCATGATCGAAGAAATCCGCAAGCGCAAGGCAGAGTAACCCAGTGGGCAGCTCTGCTACCTTTCCCCCGGTACTTTGCACGATGGCATGATTGGACAAAAACAACAACACACAACGGCACCCCGTTGGTCCAGCCTCACCGGTTGGTCCGACGGGGTGCCGTTTTTCTAAACCGGGCGCCCTCTGCCAGCAACTGAGGTACAAATACAGAAACGGTGGGAGCCAGAGGCCCCCCTGATCAAAACCTCCGGCTCCCGCCAGAAAGAAGGTTGGTATTTTCGAAACGTTTCCTGTCTCACCCCAGCAGTATCGTGATTGCATGGTCTAAAATATGGGGCGTTCTGTCATACAGGTTCTCCATCAGAACACGCTCGGTCAGCTTATGAAAATCTTTTCCCCAGGGGCCGATGTTGATGCCTGCCATGGAAATCTTCTTGATCTCTTCAAAGGGAATGTCATAATACCATCCGAACAGAGGCATACTCTGGGAAATCCGTTTCCGCTGCTCCTCCGGATCTTCAATGTTGATATAGCTCAAATCACAGATTCCGGTGTAGAAATATTCCCGGTCGTACTCCTGACCATAGCGCTCTTTGGTATAGCAATTGAGTTTCCCGCTCATATCCTGCGCTTCCGGAGCCATATCCGCAAAATAACAATTTAATACATTGGGATAATAGGGCGGCATCAGACCATACACAATGCGGGGTGATATGTCCTCAATATAGTCATAAATCCGGTCGATCAGGCGGAAATTTGCCTCGATCATATAGATCCTGCCCTGTTCCAGTTCTTGTCGCGGCTGCTTCTGTTCCGCGGCAAACGCAGCGGCAAACGCTTCTCCGCCGCTGGCACAGGCCTCCTGGTACAGCTCGCCGAACGTCACCACCTTTTCCTTCCAGGGCAGCCGTTCCACAGGCCGCCCGGTTCGTTTCCGGAATTCAGCATAGCTTGCATTCAGCCGGTCAATCACCGCCGCAAAGCTCTCTTCACAGATCCTCTTAACACGCTCCATCAGCTCCCCGGGTGTCTGTTTTAGCGTCAGAACACTGAAACATTCCTGCGCCGTCAGCGGCATGGAAACATCATAGCGGTCTTTGCTGTCCTTCATATACAGCCACATGGGAGGCGGCGCCGCTTCCCCCTGGACCGTGTCCGAAAACTCCATATTAACTTCTGTCCGGGTCACAATTTCTGCCAGGACAGAGGCCGGGTTGAGCCCTTCAAACACCTTGCCGGCGTGGGAAAGGAAGCCGCGCACATATATAAACGGCAACATCTTACCCACGGTTCCTCCTGAAAACACGCCCCGGGAAAAATCCTTCCGCTGGTGGGGCTCGGAATTGATCATCATCAGGTAGCGCAGGCCATACCGGTCCTGCAACTCTGCCAGCAGACGATCCGCTCCCCGCATACCGGCCGACAGATTTTCTTCATCGGGAACCCCGAGCACAATGACATTGCCCTGGAAATCCGGCAGGCGGCTGTATGCCTCCAGCAGTGCGTACTGAATGGACCCTCCGCCCTCCATATCGCAACCGCCCCGGCAGAACAGGAACTTTCCCGACTCCAGATCTTGCCGGGCCTCCTCCGGCAGCATATCCTTATGCTGCATCAGCGCCTCCCGTAGTGGTTCCGGCGCATAGGCCCAGGACTTCAATGTCTTGTAATCCTCAATGTCCACCACGTCGTAATGGTGGACCAGCACGATGGTTTTGTCTCCGCTCCCCCGGACCATAGCCCAGCATACGCTGCGCCCCAGGCCGTCCCCCTGGATGGGATACAGCCCCCAGTGATCCGGATGCTGGGCAAAGTAGGGAATCTCCTGGATGTACGCCCGGAAAAAATCCTCCACGCCGCGCTCCGCCTGTGTATTAGTTATACTTGGAACCGCTACATAGCGATAGAGCAGTTCTTGGATGCGCACGCCCAGCTGATCAAAGTCAATGTCATGGTTTTTCATACGCTCACCGCGCTCTACTTTCTGCACACAGGACAAGTCAGGCAGGTCGGCCCGCCAGTTCCCTTATAGGAGATTTCCTGTCCCTCAGCACTTCAATTCCCTTGTCCTCCAGCTTTTTCTGGATCTCCGGACAGCCCTGAATCAGCACGCATTTTTTCGGCTCCAGAGCCAGGAGATTCGTGCCCAAATAATCATACTCCTTGTCTCCGCACTCAATCAGCTCAAATCCTTTCTCCAGCAGATAGTTGCGGAAAAATACCGGCATATACTTGGAGTAGACCACCGCTTTGTCCGTATCCACAAAGCTGACAATGCTCATCAGAGGCAGGCAGGCATCCGGGCCGTCACCGTAGGGCATGGGAACGATCACATACTCATCCACCAGCCCTTTTGTCAGTTCCTTGAATTGACGGATGCCCTCCTCGTTGGTCCGGCGGCCCAGCCCAATGGCCACGGTGCGCTCATCAATCCAAAGGACGTCGCCGCCCTCCATCTTTCCAGGAGGCTGAATATATCCCAGGGTGGGTACGCCCTGACTTTTCAGGAACTCTTCCGTAGCCAGATATTCCTTGCTGCGCAGCTCCTTCCCCATGGGGAAGTAATGGCTCCCTTTTCCGTAATTTTAACCGGATCATGGGTATAAATGGAGTCCAGGCCACCTCTGGGATCATAGGGCAAGGCATATACATTGGGAACATGGGCCCGAATAATGGACTCAAACGTATTATATTCCTTTTTGTCAAAGTCCGGGCATCCAAAATACTTAAAGGCCTCTCAGTTGGCTTCCAGATTTTCCTGACTGACATAGGCATCCACCGGCCGCTTGATCAATATGCTGTCAATTTTCTTGACCATACTTTGACATCCGTAATTCATCGCACAAACCTCCTGTTATAGTCCTCTGTACTCTTTATGCTCCTGCTTGATCTGATGCATGCGATCCGGGTTGCAATACAGCGCCGCGGCATTCTGGATGGCCTGATGGGTATTGGGCTTAGTCATCTCTTCCGCAAATTCCACCGTGTGGCACTGATAGTCTTTCCCAATGCTCATCACCGGATGGAACGCCGGGCAGTGGTAATCCACATTGCCGATGTCAGATGAGCCGGTCATGCCCTCCACTCCCTCCAGCAAGGGGAGATCCAGCGCCTCATAGCATTCCTTCATAACCTGCCTGCCCGAGGGACTGACATACAGTTCATGATAGGCCTCGCCCACCGGATGGAACTCCACCTGGGTCCGGGTGGCCATGGCAGCCGCTTTGGAACAATCCTTGACACACTGGGTGATGTCATTGAGCTGGCTGCGCTTTGGTGCCCGGGTCAGAAATTCAACCTCCGCCCGGTCCGGCACAATATTGGAGGCCATGCCGCCAGCCTTGATTATTCTATGGATTCTCGCATCCTGGATGATATGCTGACGCATCATATCCGTGGCATCCATAAACAGTCTGGCCGCATTGAGGGCGTTGCGTCCCTGCTCCGGCGCGGAAGCCGCATGGGCGGCCACCCCGGTCCATATAAACTGCAACCCATCCAAGGCAATAAAATTGACATCAATGAGATTTGCCCCTCCCATATGCACCATGATGGCAAAATCATAGGCATCGAAAATTCCCTGATCTGCCATGATACATTTTGCGCCGTTGATTTCTTCATCCGGAGTGCTGATGATATCCACCCCGAAGGGCAGTTGCTCTTTTATGGCGTTCAGAGCCAGGGCGGACAGCACGCTGGCGCTGCCGCTGGCACAGTGGCCGCAGGCATGACCCATTGTTATGCCAATATATTTGTGAATTGATAAAGAATATTGGCTTTGACGGAATTGCGTTTAATTCATCTCGTGTTCAGCAATCTTTTAGGAGTGGAGAAGGAACTGATTTTACAATCTTTCATGATACCGGTAAATGCTATCCCATCTCATCTGAGTTATACTACGTATCAAATATAAAGGTTGAACATCAAAAGGCTCCATCATGACATAACAATGGTGACAATATGAAGCTCCAATTTAAAAACCATCCCTTTCAGGCGGGGGTACAGGCAATGTGAAAACGTACATTTAAAAATCAAGGGCGGAAGCTGTTCGCCTCCGCCCTTGATTACTCCAGAGATATTTTTAAGGTTTTCCCCAAACTGTCTGCCATTTTCTGCAGAAAGGCCAGGGAAGGGTTGTAGGTTCCACTTTCAAATCTGGAGATATTGGCCTGCGCCGTCCCCATTTTCTCGGCCAGTTGTTTTTGAGTCATGCCGATGGCTCTGCGGCTCTCAATTTCAGCACGAATGATCTCGTATTGAGGCGCCAGCACATCGTACTCCTCCTTGACTTCGGGGCGCTCAGCAAATACCTTTGCCTTATACTCCTTAAAGTCCATATGATGCGGCCTCCTTTTTGTGTTGGGCATATTTATTGTGCCCGGCTTTGATAATCCTCCATCCGCTTCTTTGCAATCGCGATTTCAGTCGGCGGTGTTTTTTGGGTTTTCTTCGTAAAGCCGTGGAGCAGTACCAGCTTATTCCCATCCCAGATGAAATAGAAGATACAATAGATGTTGCTGGAAAATTTCGAGCGCAGCTCCCAAATCGGCCCATCAATATGTTTTGTATGGGGCTCATGTAAGTCTGGAGCACATTGCGCCAGAAGCTCAATATTCCCGGATCACCTTTGCCAAGTCTTTAGAGGGCAGGCTATCCAGAAACTCCTGTACCACCTCTTTGCGTGATCGTGTGCAATAAAGCGCAACATCCATTGAATCACCACCTAACTTGATCTACGCAGAGTATATTATATAGGATATACCGAGTCAATATCATATATGATATGTTAAGATGATAATATGAAACTTTAATTCAAACACCAGCCCTTTCAGGCGGAAGCGGAGGTCTGTGATGTATTTAACAGCCAGCCCATGCGCACCACCACCTACCGCCTAGACTGGGCGATATGACCAATGTCCAGACGGAGTTGAACATGACGGATATCGGCTTTCGGAACCATCCGCTGGTGCCGAAACTCACCAACGCCCGTATCCTGGACAATCTCCGCAGCGGCCAACGGCGGGGGGTCCTGAAGCTCTCCAATACCCTGGCCGG